>Ga0213872_10002663_pt1 | contig 10341 bp, 14 predicted proteins | sample VelepicomBERX_R2_FD_160071 | JGI IMG/M metagenome (GOLD analysis project Ga0213872, IMG submission 160071) | Rhizosphere microbial communities from Vellozia epidendroides in rupestrian grasslands, the National Park of Serra do Cipo, Brazil - RX_R2 | ecosystem: Host-associated > Plants > Roots >... | reverse complement strand
GTGAACGCTTTCACAGAGGCCTGGAGGTTCGCCATCAGCAGGGCTGCCGCCATGCCCTTGCCTGAGACGTCCGCGATGCACAGTCCGAGTCTTTGCTTTCCAAGAACGAGAACGTCAAAGTAATCTCCGCTGACGCTGCGCGCCGGCTGCCATGCGCATGCGATTTGATAGCCGGGTATCTGCGGAGTTTCGCGCGGAAGCAGGTGAACCTGGATTTCGTGCGCCTGCTGCAGGTCGGTCTGGTGTATCTGCTTCTCTACGAGCCCAAGCTGCACCTGGCTTTGGAGCTGTTCGTTGCGAGCCTCAAGCCGGGTGCGGGTATTTTCGTAGGCGAAATAGACGCTGCCAACGATCAGGCTGACGATGATGCCAAACGGCGCATCGCGCCGGACCGATTCCCAGAAGCTCAGATGCTGCACGTTGAAGAAGTAAATGGGAACCTCAGCAGCCACTGCAGCGAGAAGGCCCGTGAGGAAAAGTCCTGGGAGATACCATATCCAGTTCCACGGAGGACGCCTATTCCAAAAAAAGGGCGCGGTGAGGAAAAAGAAAATCACGGAGAAATTGCCAGTCACCAGGGTGGCGGCAAATATTCCCAACGTACTCGCCGGGTGATGAAGCACCCAAAATACAGCGCGCACGCACAGAGCTACCAGCAGCAGGACGAGCTGGAACCGGAGCATGTTGAAGCCCGGCGGAATAAGTTTGCGCAGTCTGGCCATCAATAGATTCAGGAAGGGGGAAGCCAAACTATAGCAGGACGAGTCACGCGCTGCTACCAAAACAAAAGCGCATCCCGCAGGATGCGCTTGAACATACTGTAGCGGAAAATTACGCCGCGGACCCTTCGCCGCCCTCGGACTGCTGCTGTTCTTCCATCTGCTTCTGCAGCTCTTCGCGGCGCTTGGCACGAATTTCGGCGCGCTTCTGGCGCTTCTCGTCAAGCACCTGCTCGGCTCCAAGCAACTCGATGAATGCCTTCTCGGCTCCGTCGCCCCGTTGCCAGCCCGTGCGCACGATCCGCAAATAGCCGCCGTTGCGATCTCCGTAACGCGGCGCAACAGTGTCAAAGAGCCGCGTGACCGCTTCGCGGGTCTGTAGGAATGCCAGAGCCTGACGCCGGGAATGCACGTCGCCCTTCTTCCCCAGGGTGATTAGCCTCTCGACGTGCGGGCGCACGGCCTTGGCTTTGGTAATGGTCGTCTCAACGCGGTCCTCAAGAAAAACTGAGGTCACCAGGTTGCGCAGCAGCGCGCGGCGATGGCTGGTGTTGCGTCCGAGTTTGTATCCTGCATTGCGATGACGCATGGCAATCTCTCTTATCAGGGCTCAGGGTTCAGGGCTCGGGGCTCAGAGTTGAGCACCAGTGCCGTGCAGCCTGCGCCATATTTAGTTTCGTTCGGGCTGGGACCAGGGTTTCTACTCCCTGATCCCTGTCCCCTAATCCCTGCTGTTAGAAATTTTCTGTTTCGTTCTGCGGCGCGAGGTCGTCGTTGAATTCGTCTTCCTCCTCGTCGTCGAAGCGGCCGTAGCTGGCTGCAAGCATCGCAGCAGGCAAGACACTGGTCGGTCCGGGAACGGCATTACCGTGCTCGTCAATCTTCATGCCCAGCGAGAGTCCCATCTGCGCCAGAATCTCCTTAATCTCGTTCAGCGATTTGCGCCCGAAGTTCTTGGTCTTGAGCATCTCTGCTTCGGTCTTCTGCACAAGCTCGCCGATCGTCTGGATATTTGCATTCTTCAGACAGTTGTAGCTGCGCACGCTGAGTTCAAGCTCCTCCACCGAACGATTAAGGTTCTCGTTCCGAAGCTGCATACGGCCCTCTTCGGTGTGGCTTTCGGCTTCGATCTCTTCCTCGAAGTTAATGAAGATGCTCATGTGGTCCTTGAGCAGCTTCGCCGCAAGACCCACTGCGTCGGCCGGAAGCACCGTGCCGTTTGTCCAGACCTCCAGCGTCAGCCGGTCGTAATCGGTGATCTGGCCCAGGCGCGCCGCATCGACCGTGTAGTTCACCTTGCGCACTGGCGAGTGGACCGAGTCTACCGGGATGAAACCGATGCCCAGGTCGGCGTCAAAATTCTTGTCAGCGGAGATGTAGCCGCGCCCGCGCTTCAGGCGCATTTCCATGTCCAGCTTGCCTCCTTCGCTGACAGTAGCGATGTACACGTCCTTGTCCAGGATCTCCACGTCACCATCGGCCTCAATCATGCCCGAAGTGACGATACCAGGCTGGTCGGCGCGCAAATACAACGCCTTTGGTCCCTCGCCGTTCAACTTGAACGGAATCTGCTTCAGGTTGAGAATGATGTCCGTCGCGTCCTCAACAACGCCGGTGATTGACTGGAACTCGTGCAGCACGCCCTCGATCTTTACAGCAGTTACCGCAGCGCCCTCGATCGAAGAAAGCAGCGTGCGCCGCAGCGCATTGCCGATGGTGGTTCCGAATCCGCGCTCAAAGGGCTGCGCGCTGAACTTCCCGTAGTTTTCGGTGAGCGTCTCTGGATCGACTGCAAGACGCTTGGGTTTTTGAAATCCTCTCCAAAGCATATCGATTCGCCTGTTCTGCGCAGCGAGCGCCGCGAAGCATTCTGCAACGGCTGCGCGTTTTCTCCTTCGATTGATTTTGACCGCTCTCGCGGTTTCAGTTGACGGTCTTCAGTCGCCAATCCCAAGTGCAGCACCAGAGACTGGCCACTGCGGACTCGGAACTGATTTGCTACTTCGAGTAAAGCTCTACGATCAGCTGTTCGTTGACCGGCAAGTTCACATCTTCGCGCTTCGGAAGCGCCAGAACCTTGCCCGAACGGTTCGCGTGATCGACGGAAAGCCAGTTCGGAGCCGGGTTGTGGCTTGCGAATTCGCTCGCCGATTCTACAATGCCGAGCTTCTGGCTGTTCGGACGAACCTTGATCTGGTCGTTCACGCTGACCTGGTACGAAGGGATATTGACTTTGCGGCCGTTCACTTCGACGTGTCCGTGGCGGACGAGCTGACGGGCCTGGCGGCGTGAGCTCGCGAAGCCGAGCCGGAACGCAACGTTATCCAGCCGCCGCTCGAGCTGCTGCAACAGCAGCTCGCCGGTCACGCCGGGCGTGCGTGATGCCTTCTCGTAGTACTCGCGAAACTGGCTCTCAAGCGTGAAGTAGATACGCTTCGCCTTCTGCTTCTCGCGAAGCTGCAGGCCGTAGCCGACGATTTTTGCTTTACGGTCGCGGCCGTGCTGGCCCGGGGCGAAATTGCGCTTTTCGATCGGGCACTTGTCGCTGAAACACTTCGCGCCCTTCAAGAAAAGCTTCATGCCCTCGCGGCGGCAAAGGCGGCAAACTGCTCCTGTATAACGTGCCAATTCATTCTCCCTGTCCGGACTCGAGCCGGACCCATTCTTTTGAGAGGCCGACCGGTTTACGCGCTGGCATGCGCTTCGTCCCGGTCCGCGCTAGCGTTTAGCTGCTAGCCTTGAGCCACTAGCTTTGATCGAGATGGAACAGTGAGGACTGCACCATCTCCTTTATTTTACAGTCTCTTGAGCCGCAACTCCAGCTAGAAGCTAAAAGCTAGCGGCTAAAAGCTGCCTTACACCCTTCTCCGTTTCGGCGGACGGCAGCCGTTGTGCGGAATCGGGGTGACATCGCGGATCGACCGCACCTCGATACCGGCCGCAGCCAGGGCGCGAACAGCCGATTCGCGGCCCGAACCCGGACCGCTTACCCGGACATCCACCGAACGCAGACCATGATCGCGCGCCTGGTTGGCGGCATTGATGGCCGCCTGCTGCGCAGCAAACGGAGTGCCCTTGCGCGACCCACGAAAGCCCAGCGAACCTGAGCTCTTCCACGAAATCGTGTTGCCCTGGCCGTCGGTGATGGTCACGATGGTGTTGTTGAACGACGCCTGAATGTAGACCAATCCGTAAGGGACATTCTTGCGCTCGCGCTTCTTGAACTTCTTGTTCTTGGCGGCCTTTCCGGCAGCGCCCTGTTGTGCTTTTGCCATTAGGTCTTCGCCGTCGCTTTCTTCTTGTTCGCTACCGTGCCCTTACGCGGTCCCTTACGGGTGCGTGCGTTGGTGTGTGTACGCTGACCGCGCGTCGGCAGGCCGCGGCGGTGGCGCAGCCCACGGTAGGACTGAATATCGATGAGGCGCTTGATGTGCATGTTGACATCCTTGCGGAGGTCGCCTTCGACATCACCCTCGTTTTCGATGACCTGGCGGATGTGGTTCACCTCGTCCTCGCCGAGATCCTGCACCTTTTTGAATGGGTCGACATTCGCGGCCTTAAGGATACGCAGCGAGCGCGGGTTGCCGATCCCGTAGATGTAAGTAAGCGCGATCCTGACCTGCTTTTGGCGGGGCAGATCGACGCCAGCTATACGTGCCATGCTGATGCCCTTCTTAAGTGCTCGCCGGAAGCTTCGCCGCCGGGAGCGGTTATGCCGGATTCGACTCCGGCGTGGTTGAGTCGGGGTTCATCGCAAGCCTTTGTGGCTAACTAGCCCCTGCCCGTTGGGCTGACTCGCTTGTCTGGCGTCAGTACCAGGGTCTCAGCCACAGTCTCAAGGTCCTTTTCTGAGCCCTGAGCCTGAACGCTGAGCCCTGCTTTATCCCTGCCGCTGCTTGTGTTTCGAGTTCTCGCAGATCACCCGTACTACCCCACGGCGATGGATGACCTTGCACTTGTCACAAATCTTCTTTACCGATGCACGAACCTTCATAACTGCAGCTCCTAGCTACTAGCCATTAGCTACTAGCTTTTTGTTTTTGGGCCACACGATCCCGCCCACGACCCTACGTTTCATTGCCACTGCCTTAGCTAGGAGCTAGAAGCTAGCGGCTAAAAGCTATTTGTACCGATAGACGATTCGCCCGCGCGTCAAGTCATACGGGCTCAGTTCTACGGCTACGCGATCGCCGGGAAGTATGCGGATGAAATTCTTCCGCATGCGACCGGAGACATGCGCCAGAACCTGGTGCTTGCTTTCGAGCTCCACCTTGAACATGGCGTTCGGCAAGGTCTCTACGACCGTTGCCATCACTTCAATCGCGTCTTCCTTCGACAAATCTCATCCTGTTTCCGCCGGCTCTCGCGCCCGGCTCTGCTCAACAACTACTGGGTCAAAACCACTGCGCCTTCGGCTGTCACTGCCACCGTATGCTCAAAGTGCGCGCTCAAACTTCCGTCCTGCGTCACCGCGGTCCAGCCGTCGCTTAATACCTGAACATCCGGCTTGCCTGCGTTAACCATTGGCTCGATGGCCAGCACCATGCCCTCGCGAAGCTTCTGCCCCTGGCCGCGCATGCCGTAGTTCGGAACCTGCGGATCCTCATGGAGCCGTGTTCCGATTCCGTGCCCAACAAACTCCCGCACCACGCTGAAGCCGTTCGCTTCGACAGTCTCCTGAACCGCCGCTCCAACATCACCAAGCGTCGCTCCGGGCTTGATTGCCTCGATCCCGCGCTGCAACGAGGCTTGCGTCACTTCCAATAACCGCTTCGTTTTCGGAGCCAGCTTTTCGCCCACCGCGACCGTGATCGCCGAATCGCCGTAGTAACCGTCGATGATCACGCCGGTATCGATCGAAACAATATCTCCATCCCGCAACACCCGGTTGGTTGAGGGAATGCCGTGCACCACTTCCTCGTTCACCGACGTGCACAGCACGCAAGGGTATCCCCGATACCCCTTGAACGCTGGCTTTGCGCCCAGTTCTCTGATCTTTTCGGCTGCCCCGTTCTCGAGATCCTGAGTTGTCGCGCCCGGCTTCACCAGCTTGCGGACGTGCTCCAGTACCTCACGAACTATTTGGCCGCTGCGCCGCATCTTCTCAATCTCCTGCGGCGTCTTGATCATGATCGGCATCAGACCGCTCAACTCCTCAAACGCAGCACGGCGCCTTTCACTTCGGCCGTCACTGCGTCCACCGGCTGTTCCCCGTTCACCTCTGCGAAGCGGCCCAAGACACGATAATGCTCCACAACCGGAGCCGTCAACGAGCTGTAAGCCCGCATCCGCTCCTCGAAAACTTCTTCCGTGTCGTCCGATCGCCGCGTCAGGGGCGTACCGTCAAGGTCGCAAATCTCATTGACCTTGGGTGGCTGCAAGTAGATGTTATAGCTCGTCTTGCAGAGTGAACAGATGCGCCGTCCGGTAATACGGCGCAGTAATTGATTATAGCTGACTTCGATACTTACAGCAACGACAGGAAACGAGCCCGGAATCGCCACGAGATAACCATCGAGCCAGTCCGCTTGGTTCAGCGTCCGCGGAAATCCATCGAGGATGTAGCCCCTCGCCGTGTCTGGCTCCGTGAGCCGATCGGCGACCATCTGGTTCACCAACTCGTCGGAAACCAGCTCGCCTCGATCCATGACTTCTTTTGCCTGCTTGCCGAGTGTGGTGCCCCGGCTGACATTTGATCGCAGCAGATCCCCGGTCGAAATCTGCGGGATACTCCAGGCGGTCACCAACTCCTGCGCCTGCGTGCCCTTGCCCACCCCCGGCGGCCCCAGCAAAAGAATAGGGCCCGGGGTAAACTTCAGGCCCTCATGGGTTCCAGTTGCGGAAGGTACAGCGGATACAGCCACTTACCAGGCCCGCCTTCCCCGAATGCGCCCACTGCGCGGCGAAAAACCTTCATAGTGGCGCATAATGAGCTGAGACTCGACCTGGTTCACCGTATCCATCGCCACGCCGACCACAATCAGCAGCGAGGTTCCTCCGAAGTAAAAGTTGAACCCCAGGCCGTTCGTCACCCATAAGGGCAGATGCTCGAAGAAGCCTCCGATCAGCGGCAGGTGGTTCAGGTGAATGCCGCTGATCAGCAACTGCGGAATGATCGAAATAACGATCAGGTACAGAGCCCCGACGAGCGTGATGCGGGTCAGGATGTCATTAATGAAATCCGACGTGCGCCGCCCTGGGCGAATACCGGGGATAAACCCGCCGTACTTGCGCATGTTATCGGCGATGTCATCCGGCCGGAACACAATCGAAATATAGAAGTAGGCGAAGAAAATGATTGCGCCCATGTAGATGAGCTCATACCATGGCTCACCCGGACGCAGCGCCTCGAAAATCCTGGTCAATCCCGCGCTGTTGCGCACAATTGCAGCCTGCGAAAAAAGCAGCGGTGCCGACAGCACCGAAGCTGCAAAGATGACCGGCATCACGCCGCCAGAATTTACCTTGAGCGGCAGGTGGGTCGACTGCCCGCCCATCAGGCGGCGTCCGACAATGCGCTTTGCATACTGCACAGGTATCCGGCGTTCGCTGCGCTCGACAAAGACGATAAACGCAACGACCGCGACCATACAGGCCACTAACAGAATCAGCGCTGGAACAGTAAAGGCGCCAAACTTTTCGGTTCGCGCTGTATCGACCAGCTCGGCAACAGCCCGCGGCAGACCGACGACAATACCCGCGAAGATCAGCAGGCTCATTCCGTTGCCGATACCACGATCCGTGATCTGCTCGCCCAGCCACATGATGAATGCGGTGCCCGAGGTGAGTGTCAACACCGTCATGAGAATGAATCCGGGACCGGGATTCAGCACCATCCCGCCTTGCGCATGCGACAGCGCAATGGCAATGGTTGCAGACTGAACTACGCCCAGAACAACGGTTAGATAGCGTGTCCACTGCGTGATCTTGCGTCGGCCCAGTTCGCCTTCCTTCTGAAGCCTCGCCAGCGGCTCGTAAACAACCGTCAGGAGCTGAAAAATGATCGACGCCGTGATGTAGGGCATGATACCCAGGGCGAAGATGGTCAGGCGGCGCAGGTTTCCTCCGCTGAACATGTCGACCAGGCCAAGGGAGGAGCCGCTCTGAGAATTGAAGAAAGCCTCGAGCGCAGCCGTGTTCACACCAGGCGTCGGAATATGCCCGCCCAGCCGGTAAACGGCCAGCATGGCCATGGTGAAGAGCACACGCTTGCGCAGGTCGGGGATGCGGAAGATATTCGCGAATTTCTCAAACATGGGAACTGCTTCCAATCATAATGCCTGACTCCGAACCGCAAACCAGGCATTCGCGAAGTAAACTAGCCGACTACGATTGCCTTGCCGCCGGCCTTCTCGATCTTCTCCAGCGCGGCTTTGGAAAACTTGTGCGCGTGCACTGTGATCGCCGTCGTAAGCTCGCCATTGCCCAGGATCTTGAGCAACTCGCCGCGGCGCTTCAGGTATCCCTTGGCCTGAAAGGCCTCAAGGGTCAGCTCCTTCTCGTTCAGCGCGACCAGGCGATCAAGATTCAGCACGGTGTATTCGGTGCGGAAGATGTTGGTGAATCCGCGCTTAGGCAGACGGCGATGCAGCGGCATCTGGCCGCCCTCAAAGCCGCGCATCAGGCTCGAACCGGAACGGGAGCCCTGTCCCTTGTGCCCGCGCGTTGAAGTCTTGCCGTGGCCGGAGGCCATACCGCGTCCAACGCGCTTGCGCTCGCGGTTGGCGTTTTTCGGCGCCCTGAGTTTCGATAAATCCATGATTTCCTCGCTTAACGCCGGATGAGTCTTCTCTCAGCCGACTCGCATTTTAGTCTTGCGCCGAAGGCGCGTCTGCCTGGACGGCCAGTCCTGACTGAACGGCCAGTCCCTAGTCCACAATCCGCACCAGGTGCGGAATCGTCTTCACCATACCCCGGATCGATGGCGTGTCCTCGCGCTCGACGATCTGATGCAACCGCGTAAAGCCCAGACCCTTGACGACCCGCTTGTGCTTCACCGGCGATTGAATCATCGACCTGAAGTACTGAATTTTGATCTTTTGCGTTTCCGCCATGACTATAGCTCCTGAGCCTGCTTACCGCGAATGGCGGCGACTTCTTCCTTGTCGCGCAGCTGTACCAGCGCATCGAAGGTCGCCTTGATCACGTTGTGCGGATTGGGCGAGCCGATGCTCTTGGTCAGCACGTTCTGCACGCCCGCCGAGGTCATCACCGCGCGCACCGCGCCACCGGCAATCACGCCCGTACCTTCCGGCGCCGGCTTCAGCATCACCTGTCCCGAGCCGTAACGGCCAAGCACCTGGTGAGGAATGCTCGTTTGAGTCAAATTCACACGCACGAGGTTCTTCTTCGCCGACTCGATGCCCTTGCGGATCGCCTGCGGCACTTCCTTAGCCTTGCCCGAGCCGTAGCCGACTACGCCTGCGCCGGGATCCCCGACAACGACCAGCGCTGCAAACGACATGTTCTTGCCGCCTTTGACCACTTTGGTCACGCGGTTGATCGCGACCACCTGATCCTTCAGGTTGTACTGACCGGCATCCAGTTTTTTCTTCAGTGTTGCCATTCCCCGATCCTTCCGGGCAGGAACAGGATTTCTACATCCTATCCCCAAGCCCTACATCACCCTGCCTTTAAAACTCCAGCCCCGCCTCGCGAGCCGCATCTGCCAGCGCCTTCACGCGGCCGTGGTACAGATATCCGCCGCGGTCGAAGACCACCTTTTTGATTCCCTTTTCCTTGGCGCGCTCCGCCACCAGCTTGCCGACTTCCTTCGCCGCCGCAACATTCCCGCCGGTCTTGATCTTCGACGCGACAGTTGATGCCGACACCAGCGTTACGCCCTGCGCGTCGTCGATCACCTGCGCGTAGATGTGGTTGAGCGAGCGGTAAACGTTCAAGCGCGGCCGCTCCGAGGTGCCCTGCACCTTGGTGCGGATGCGATCATGCACCCGCTGCCGAATCTCGTTTCTCTTCCTTTGCGGAATCATCTTCTCTTCCTTCCTAACAGCGGAGCCGCCCTGCGACCCCGTTCGGTTTCAACTGCTAGCGATCTGGGAACAGGATTAGGGAGCAGTAAGACCCTTTCTGTTTCCTGAGCCCTCTTCCCTACTCCCTTACTTGGCTCCCGTCTTGCCGACCTTCTTCTTCAGCTTCTCATCGGCGTAACGCACGCCCTTGTTCTTGTACGGATCGGGCTTGCGCAGCGCGCGCATGTCGGCCGCCACCTGTCCCACCTTCTGGCGATCGATGCCTGAAATGGTGACCCGCGTCTGCTTGGGATCAACGACCGCCGTGATGCCCGTAGGCAGCGGAAACTCGATCTGGTGCGAATAGCCCAGCGTGAATACCACCGTGTTCTTGCCCTTCAGCTCAGCGCGGAATCCGATGCCGACGATGTCGAGGTCCTTCGACCAGCCCTTGGTCACGCCCTCAATCGCATTCGAGACCAGCGCCCGCGTGAGGCCGTGAATGGCTGCCTGCGAATCGTCTTCGCGGACCGCGTGAACGTGTCCGTCTTTCGTCTCCAACTTGATGCCCGCTGGTATCGATTGCTCGACCTTGCCCTTTGGCCCTTCGACGACAACGGTGTTGCCCTGCACCGAGTACTTCACGCCGCTCG
>Ga0213872_10002662_pt1 | contig 10351 bp, 10 predicted proteins | sample VelepicomBERX_R2_FD_160071 | JGI IMG/M metagenome (GOLD analysis project Ga0213872, IMG submission 160071) | Rhizosphere microbial communities from Vellozia epidendroides in rupestrian grasslands, the National Park of Serra do Cipo, Brazil - RX_R2 | ecosystem: Host-associated > Plants > Roots >... | reverse complement strand
CCGAACGTCAATCAACGGACGCCGGCCGGCAGTGCGTGGGAGTACGAGGATGGCTTTGACGTTGGTCCTGGGCGGCGCCCGGTCGGGCAAGAGCGCCTTCGCCCAACGCGCCGCCGAGACCTGGGCCTCGGCGCGAAACATCACCCCGGTCTACATTGCGACGGCGGAGCCGGGCGACGCCGAGATGGCCGAGCGGATCGAACGCCACCGGCTCGACCGCGGCGGCGCCTGGCGCACGCTCGAGGCGCCGCTGGAGCTGCCCGACGCTCTGGCGGGCCTGGGGGATTCGGATGCGGCCGTGATCGACTGCCTGACCCTCTGGCTCTCCAACGCGATGGCGCAGCCGGAGGGCCATGCGGCGCGGGCGGACCTGCTCCTTCACGCGCTCCGCGCGTGCCCGGCGCGCCTGTGGCTGGTCAGCAACGAGGTCGGCTGGGGCATCGTCCCCGACAACGCCCTCGCCCGCGCTTTCCGCGACGCGGCCGGACGTCTCCACCAGGCGATCGCCGAGGCCGCGGACGAGGTCGTCCTCGTGGTCGCGGGCCTGCCCCTGCCGCTCAAGCCCGGCGCGACGCCGCGCTGATCGGTGAGAGCCGGATTCAGGGTTCAGATCGATCCGATCTGAACCCTGAATCCGGCTCTACACTTTTGACTCTAAAGCACGATTCAGCGATCAGGCGATTCCGCCTGATCCCATCGTGCTTCAGGGCGCGCGTTCCAGCGCCCGCCAGCCGATGTCGCTGCGGTGGAAGCCGCCGGGCCAGTCGATCCGGGCGATGGCGGCATAGGCGCGCTCGCGCGCCTGCGTCAGGTCGGCGCCTCGGGCGCAGACGTTCAGCACCCGGCCGCCGGCCGCGACCAGGGTCCCGTCTGGACGCCGGTCCGTGCCGGCGTGGAAGACGACGACGTCCGGGCCGAAGTCCTGTTCGGCCCCGCGGATGACGCTGCCGGCCACCGGACTGTCGGGATAGCCGCGCGCGGCCAGCACCACGCAGACGACCGACTCCGGCCGCCAGGCGGGCTCGCGCACCGTGTCCAGCCGCCCCGTCGCCGCCGCCAGCAGATAGGGGACGATGTCGCTCTTCAGCCGCATCATCAGCACCTGGCACTCCGGATCGCCGAAGCGGGCGTTGAACTCCACGAGCTTGGGCCCCTCGGACGTCGCCATCAGCCCGGCATAGAGCACGCCGCGGTAGGGCGTCCCGTCGGCGGCGAGCTGGCGCACCGCGGGCTCGACGATGCGCGTCTGGGCGGCCTCGACCAGCTCGGGGGTGAAGACGGGCGCGGGGGAATAGGCGCCCATCCCGCCGGTGTTGGGGCCGAGGTCGCCGTCGAAGGCGCGCTTGTGGTCCTGGGCGCCGCCGAACAGCATCGCCCGCTCGCCGTCGCACAGGGCGAAGAGCGAGGCCTCTTCGCCGGCCATGAACTCCTCGATCACCACGCGCGCGCCGCCCGCGCCGAAGCGGCCGGCGAACATGGCCTCGATCTCGGCCTCCGCGTCGCGCCGGTCCTGCGCGATCGCCACGCCCTTGCCGGCGGCCAGGCCGTCGGCCTTGACCACATAGGGCGGCTGGAACTGCGACAGCGCCGCCTTGGCCGAAGCCTCGTCGGCGAAGACGCCGTAGCCGGCGGTCGGGATGCCGGCGCGGTCGCACAGCGCCTTGGTGAAGGCCTTGGAAGTCTCGACGCGCGCCGCCTTGGCGGTCGGGCCGAAGCAGGGGATGCCCACCGCCGCCAGCCGGTCGGCCAGGCCCGCCTCCAGCGCGGCCTCCGGGCCCACCACGACCAGGTCCGCCTTGATCTCGCGCGCCAGCAGCGCCAGGCCGTCCGCATCGTTGGCCTTGACCGGCCGGCGCTCGGCGAAGCGCTCCATGCCCGGGTTGCCGGGCGCCACGACGAGACGGGTGAGCGAAGGGGACGCCGCGATCTTCCAGGCCAGGGCGTGTTCACGGCCGCCCGACCCGACGAGAAGGATGTTCATGGCCGCGGCGAATGGCGCGCGCGCGCGGCGGGGTCAAGCGTTCCTCCCCTGTCACGCGAATTGTGGCGGACTGGGACATGCTCCAATTTCCGGTCCCCAGCGGGCGCGGAGCAGCCGCAGTGGACGGAAATTGGTGGTGCGTGTCCTCGATTTCGCCCGATTTCGAGAACCGGGGACACGCACCAATTTCAGCGTCTTGCCGCCGGCAAGGCTTGTGATGAAGGAAATTGAAGCATGTCCCCCATGCGGGTCCCCGCAGGCGCGCTATCTTGCGGCCGATGACGCTCGCCGACTCAGCCCCCGCCTCCGCCGCCGACAACGCCCGCCCCTACAGCGTCTCCGAGCTGGCCGGCGCGCTGAAGCGCACGCTGGAGGACGCCTACGGCTTTGTGCGCCTGCGCGGCGAAGTGTCCAAGGTGACCCGCCACGCCTCGGGCCACGTCTACCTGTCGCTGAAGGACGAGCGCGCCTGCATCGACGGCGTGGTGTGGAAGGGCTCGGTGCGCGGACTGAAGGTCCAGCCCGAGCACGGCATGGAGGTCGTGGTCACCGGCCGCATCACCACCTATCCGGCCTCGTCCAAGTACCAGATCGTCATCGAGACCCTGGAGCTGGCGGGCGTGGGCGCCCTGCTCGCCCAGCTCGAGCGGCTGAAGGCCAAGCTCGCGGGCGAGGGCCTGTTCACGGCCGAGCGCAAGCGGGCGATCCCGCGCATGCCGCGTGTGATCGGCGTGGTGACCAGCCCCACCGGCGCGGTGATCCGGGACATCCTGCACCGCATCCGCGACCGTTGGCCCTGCCGGGTGATCGTCTGGCCAGTGGTGGTCCAGGGCGACCAGGCCGCCGCCCAGGTCGCCCGCGCGATCCAGGGCTTCGAGCGGCTGACGCCGGGCGGCCCGGTTCCGCGCCCGGACGTGGTCATCGTCGCCCGCGGCGGCGGCTCGATCGAGGACCTGTGGCCGTTCAACGACGAGGCGCTGGCGCGCATGGTGGCGGCGGCGACGATCCCGATCATCTCGGCGGTGGGCCACGAGACCGACACCACCCTGATCGACTACGTCTCCGACCGGCGCGCGCCCACGCCCACCGCCGCCGCCGAGATGGCGACGCCGGTGTTCACCGAGCTGAAGGCGGCGGTGAGCGACTTCGACCGGCGGCTGAACCGCTGCGCCGGCCGCATGCTGGAGGAGCGCCGCCACCGGCTGAGCGCCGCCGCGCGCGGCCTGCCGCGGCCCGCCGACGTGCTGGCGATCGCGAGCCAGAGGTTCGACCTGGCGGCCGGGCGGCTCGGCGCGGCGCTCTCGCGCAACACCGCCGTCCACGAGCGCGACCTGGTGCGGACCTCCGCGCGGCTGACGCCGGGCCTGCTGAAGCGGCCCTACCTGCTGAAGGCCGAGCGCCTGACGGACCAGTCGCGGCGACTGAACGCGGCCGTGGGCCGGGTGCGCGAGCACGCCGCTCGCCGCGCCCGTCTGCCGGAGCTGGCGCTCAGGCTGCAGCAGGCGCTGCGCGCGCGGCTCGTGCGCGAGGCCGAGCGCACCGCGAGCCTGGGCCAGCTGCTGGCCTCGCTCGATCCGAACCGGCCGCTCAAGCGCGGCTTCGCCCGGGTGCATGCGGCCGACGGCTCGCTGGTGCGCCGCGCCGCCGACCTCTCGGCCGCAGACGCGGTGCGCCTGGTCTTCGCCGACGGCGAGCGGGGCGCCGTAGTGACCGACGGGACGGCCCAAGGCACGGCCCAAGACATGGCGAAACCGGCCAAACCCGCCAAGGCGAAGACCCCGGCCGGGCAGGGCGACCTTTTCTGATACGCCCCGTGGCGCGCGCCACGGCACGCGTTTTTGGCGCAGGCGCCTGGGGCGCTCGCCGCCTTGACCTCCCGCCATGCCTGTGCGCCCCTGCGCGCGAACACGCGGAGGGCGTCGTGAATAAGCGTATCGGGACGGGCGCCATGGCGGCGCTCTGGGCGGCGCTCTGGGCGGCGACGGCGCTCGGGCTGGCGGGCGCGGCGGGCGCTGCGCCGCCCGCCGCGGCGCCGGCGGCGAAAACCGCAACCGGGACCTACGAGCAGGCGCTCGCGGCCGCCCAGCGCGGCGACATCGCCACCGCGGTCAAGATCTGGCAGCCCCTCGCCGACAAGGGCGACGCGCGCGCCCAGGCCAACCTCGGCCTGCTCTACGTCGCGGGCGCAGGCCTGCCGAAGGATCCGGCCAAGGGCGCGGAGCTGCTGCACAAAGCCGCCGACCAGGGGCTGGTGCAGGCGCAGTTCATGCTGGGCGTCATGCTCCTGAACGGAGAGGGCTTGGCGAAGGACCCGGCGCAGGGCGTCTCGTGGCTGCGCAAGGCCGGCGACGGCGGTCTGGCCGCCGCCCAGGTCGACGTCGGCATCGCCTACCAGAGCGGGCTCGGCGTCGCGGCCGATCCGGCCCAGGCGGCCCAGTGGTACGCCAAGGCGGCCGACCAGAACGACATCCACGCCGAGGTCGGCCTCGCCGACCTGTACCACAAGGGCGAGGGCGTCGCCCGCGACGACGACAAGGCCTTCGCCCTCTACAAGAAGGCGGCCGACGTCCATTACGGCGTGGCGGAATACGACCTGGCCCGGATGTACAAAGACGGCGCCGGCGTCGCCCCCGATCCGGTCCAGGCCTATGTCCTCTTCGGCCTGGCCTCCATGCACCCCGACCGCGATCACCCCGGGGTGGTGAACCTGGCCGGCGCGGCTCAGCAGGCGCTCGGCTCGACCATGAGCGCCGAGCAGCTGGACAAGGCCAAGGCGCTCTTCGGCATCCTGTCGGAGCGATGAGCGGCAGCTCTTCCCCCTCTGGGGGAAGTGTCGCCCCCCGGGTCCGGCCTGCGGCCGGCCCGAGGACAGGCTCCGGCGACGAAGGGGGCGCTCGCGCGTGCCCCCTCTGGCCGCTTCGCGGCCTGTCTCCCCCCAGAGGGGGGAGATCTATAGCTAGAAGAACAGCTTGCGCAGGCTGAGCTCGATCACGCGGCCCTGCGGGTTGATGTAGCCCGGCAGATAGGCCGTCGGCGTGACGCCGTCGCCGTCGCGCACGCTCTGGCGCGTGTCCAAGAGGTTGGTCGCCTCCAGCGTCAGGCGCGCGCCGCGCAGCCAAGGGTGGGCGCGCACGAGCTTCGGCTGGCCGCCGAAGCTGTCCCACATCCGAAGGTTCAGCGTGCCGATCTGCGAAAAGGACAGGTCCTCGGGGGCGACGCCGCCCTCGACCTTGGTGGCGCTCTTCCATTCGGCGCTGAGGCGCACGCCCAGGCCCGACTTGGTGAAGCCGAGCTGGCCCTCGATCTCGTGCCGGAACTGGCCCCCGTTCGAGCCGGTGGCGCCGCCGTTCAGCAGGTCCAGCATCGGATAGCCGGTCTGCGCCAGCACCTGATCGCGGAAATAGACGGTGTGGTAGAGCGCGATCTGCAGCCGGCCCTGCTGGGCGCCGCGGAAGCCGCCGTAGCCGCCGTAGCCCCCTCCCCCGCCGCGTCCGCCGCCGCCGGGCCCGCGGCCGCCGCCCCCGGCGCCGCCGCCGCCGTTTCCGTCGCCCAGGCCCCGCCACGGCGGGCGCGGCGCGTTCGGATCCGGCTTGGACGCCGGGCCGATCGGGGTGGCCCAGTTGAAGCCCCAGCGCAGCTCCCGGCGGCCCTGATCGGCAAGGTTCTGCGCGGTCTCGTTCACCTCGATCAGCTGCCCCTGGGCGTTGCGTACATAGGCCTGAGGGAAGTCCTGCTCGATCTGGGGCGTGGCCGACCCAGGCACAGAGAAGATCGAATTCTTGATGTCGCTCCAGACGTAGTTGGCCGTGAAGGTGAACTGCTTCTCCTCCCACGGCTTTACCGTCAGCCCGACCTTGATCACGTCGCGGGAGTCGGCCTTCAGGTTCGGATTGCCGCCGCTGAGGGCGGCGACCAGCGCCGTCTGGCCGGTCAGCGCGTCGTAGACGGGCGCATTCGGGGTGACGAGCTGCGGATTTCCGAGCTGCTGCACCGTGGGCGCCAGGTGATCGAGGGTGCGCGACACGATGAGGTTCACCGGCCGCCAGGGCGTCCAGTTGATCCCGTACCCGAGCGTGAGCAGGGTCCCGAAGTCCGATACCTGGTCGACCGCGAAATTGCCGTTCAGAGACAGGTCGCCGAGCAGGCCCAGGCCCTTGCCGAAGGTGTGCTTCAGCACGGGCAGATCGAGGTTGACCTGAGCGTTCAGGTCGTTGCGCCAGAGGAAACCGTTGGTGGCGAAGCCGTCCCGGTCCGTGCGCGACCAGAAGCCCTGGATCGTGTCGCCGAATTTGACGCTGGCGTAGAGGTCGCCCGCCGGGAGATGGGCCACGGGCCCGTTGCCGAGGAACTGGGTGTTGCCCTGCTCGGAGATCGCCCGGCCCTTGTTGTCCGCCGCCAGGGTGAACAGGCCGGCCGGCAGGGGGCCGTAGGGATTGAACGTCGGCGACAGGGCGTTGAGCTGCTGCTGGGCGAGGCCGCCCGGCGCAATCCCCGCCTCGGTCACGGTCAGCGAATCGGCGTGGTCGTAGGCGCCGGTCAGCGAAAAGCGCCAGCCGAAGGCGTCCTTGTTGGCCGTCAGGCCGAGATGTCCGCTCCAACCGTTCACGGCCTGGGTCAGCGGCCCCAAGCCCGGGACATAGCGGTCGAGCAGCACGGCCTGGCCGAACGGGTTGAACGGGTTGGCCGCGGGCAGGGCCAGGGCCGCGCCGGGCAGCCCCTCCAGCGCGTCGCTCTGATTGACCGCGAGCGCGCCATTGAGCGTCAGGGCCACGCCGCCGAGCGTGGAATGGGCCAGGACGCCGTTCAGCGTCAGGGCCTGGCTGGCGGGAACCAGGGTGCGGTCGTCGCCGAGGCGGGGGGTCGAGGGCGCGCCAGCGGTCGGCAGGAAGGCCGCGAGGCTCGGCGGTCCGAGCGCGGCGGAGGCGGGCACGCCGGCGATCGTCACCGGCCCGCCCGCCAGCGCGCCGAGGCTCGCGAGCCGTCCGCCCTGGCTCGCCGCCACGATATTTCCGGGTACGGAGAAATCGGACCCTGCGCCGGTGGTCGCGGCCTCGATGCCGCGTGCGGCCTCCGTCAGGTCGGAGGCGCCAGCGTACTTCAGGTCCAGGTTCAGCCGGTCGTCGTTGTGCAGATGCAGAAGGTCGCCCTCGGCCTGGCCCTCCACCTGGCCGCCCTCGGTCGGGCCGCCGCCCTTCAGCTCGCCCGTCCAGGCCCGGAAGCGGCGCCGCAGGACGATGTTCACCACCCGCTGGTCGGCGGTGTAGCCGTACTTGAGGCTGACCTCCTCGGGCAGGATGTCGACCCTGAGGATCGCCTCGGTCGGGATGTTCTGGATCTCGTTGAAGCTCGAGATGCGCCGTCCGTTCAGCAGAATCACCGGCGAGGACTGGTTGCGGCCGCGGTCGGAGCGCACCTCCGGTCCCAGCTCGGTCAAAAGCTCGGTGACGGTGGAGACCCCGAAGGACTGGATGTCGGCGGGGGTGAGCTGGATCTCCGGCTTGATGTCGCCCACCACGGCGCCGACCTGGGTCCGGTGGCCATTGACGACCACCTGCTTCACCGTGGTCGCGTCCTCGGCCTCGGCCTCGGCCTCGGTCTCGGCGTCCTGCGGCGGCGCCGCCGCGCGCGGATGCGGGCGGGCGGACGCCGGGGCGGGCCCGGCCGGTTGTGCGGGCTGGGGCGTCGCCGCAGCGCCCTGGGCAGGGCCCTGAGCAGGTCCCTGAGCAGGTCCCTGAGCCGGCGGCGCGCTCTGCGCCCACAGCGGCGTCGCGCAGGCCCCCGCCATCAGCAGAGCCAGGGACGCCGCACGCATCCCGCCGGCGATTCCGCCCTCTCCGCCCGTCGCCCGCAACGCCCTGGACACCCCGCCCCTGCCCCGCCTGTGAACGGCCGCCCCGCGCGGCCCAGGGGTTCAACGACCCACGGCCAAGCTTCCGCCGCCCGGAACGGCCTTCTGTTCCCGGCGTTCCGCACAGTCACGGGCCAGTGCGCCCGGAAAGCCACAGGAGCCGCGCCATGGGCACGCGCAAGCACCCCCCTCCCGGCCGTTCAGTCCTCAAGCTGCCCAACGACGACCTGAGGTTCGACCCCGGCATCAAGTCCTCCCGCGGGACGGCCGGCGCCGACCTCGAGGACATCCAGGGCGAGAACACGTTGGAAGGCGACGTCGCCAACCAAACCGACCGCACCGGCGCCATCCGACCCGACGACTGGGGCCGCACCAACCGCTAGGGCTTGGGCCGCTAGAGCTTTCGGGCCGGGAAAAGCGACGTACCGACCACTAGAGCTTTTCCCGCCGGGAAAAGCGACGTACCGACCACTAGAGCTTTTCCCGCCGGGAAAAGCGACGTACCGACCACTAGGTCGTAGTGCCAATTTAGCTATTTGAGCCAAAACATGATCGAGGCGAGGACGACGAAGCCCATGAAGGTTTCGGCGAGCTTGTCGTAGCGGGTGGCGATGCGGCGGTAGTGCTTGATCCGCTTGAAGAAGTTCTCGACCCGGTTGCGCTCCCGGTAGAGGGCCTTGTCGTAGGCGTGCTGGCGCTTTCTGTGCCGCCTGGGCGGGATGACGGGATCACCGCCCTGGTCGATGACTTTCCCGAAGAGCCGGTCGGCATCATAGGCCTTGTCGGCGATGACGTTCTGGGCGGCGACGCCGTCGACCAGATCGCAGGCGGGCGCCATGTCGTTCTGCTGGCCCGGCCCGAGGATGAGGCGGACGGGCAGGCCGAGGGCGTCTACGCAGACGTGGAGCTTGGTTCCGAAGCCGCCGCGAGAGCGGCCAAGCGCCTGGGCGTCCTGTCCCCCTTTTTTAGGGGGGCGCCCGCAGCCTGGGCGTGGGCCCGGATGACGGTGGCGTCGAGCATGACCCACTCCAGATCGGGCTCAGCCGCTACCGCCTCGAAGATCCGGTTCAGCACGCCCATCTCGATCCAGCGGTAGTAGCGGCGTTTGACGCTTTGGTGTTTGCCGAACCGCTCCGGTAGATCGCGCCAGCGCGCACCCGAACGGGCCATCCACAACAGCGCGTCGATGAACCGCCGCCCGTCGCTGCGCGGGCCGCGCTTTCCCTTCCGTCCGCCCGGCACGAATAGCTTAATCCGCTCCCACTGATCGTCGCGAAGCACTTCACCTTCCAAGGCCGCCTCCAAAAAGCAGCCTTGAATCAGAACCCGCGATCCGCGGGAATCCCTAAATCGGCACTACGACCTAGACCGCACTAAGGATTTTTCGATGCGCGCCTTCGGCGCACGATAAAGATCAAACGGGGCCTTCGACAGAAAATCGTTCGTGTTCGTCCGTGTGTGTCCGTGGACAACTCACTTCAAAGGACAAATCGCTCGATCTGCGCTCGTGGCGGGCCCAGGAGCAGCGGTTGACACGCCCCTGCGCAAGGGTCCATCTGTGTGTGTCACACACAGGGTCGCCCCATGGGCAAGTATGATCCGCTCGGCGGCTTCCTCCGTGCGCAGCGTGCGCAGGAGATTCCGATGTCGTTCTCCGAGATCGAGCGCGTCCTCGGAACCTCGCTGCCGCCGAAAGCCCAACATCAGCGCGCCTGGTGGAGCAACAATCCCGCGAACAACGTCATGACCAAGGTCTGGCTGGAAGCGGGGTTCGAAACCGAGCGCGTGGACATGGGCGGAAGAAAGCTCGTGTTCCGGCGCGTCCGACGGGAGGCGCCGGCAGGCCCCTCCGCCGACACCGCTACAGATCGGAACAGAGGCGGCGGGCGCCATCCGGGTTGGGGGGCGCTGAAAGACACAGTGAAGGTCGCGGAGGGCGTCGACCTCGCCCAGCCGTTCCTGGAGCCCTGGGGCGGAGAGACGTGGTGAAGGGGCGGCTGCTCCTAGACACGCACGCGATCATCTGGATGTTCAGCGACGGCGCGCTTTCGGATGCTGCGGCGAGCGCCATCGACGAAGACTGGAGTCTGGGTCGCCCCCTGCTCGTTTCGCCGATGTCGGCATGGGAGATCGGCATGCTCGTGCGCAAGGGCCGCATCAGACTTCCGACAACGCCCCTCCGCTGGATCAGAGCTGTTCTCGAAACGCCGGGCGTCGCGCTCACAGACCTGTCGGTCGAGGCGCTCGTCGACGCGCCGTTCCTGCCTGAAAACGCACTGCGGGATCCCGTCGACCAGATCCTGGTGTCGACCGCCCGGACCGCCGATCTTGTCCTGATCACCCGGGACGAACCGATCCTCCGTTACGGAGCAGCGGGCCACGTGCGGGTGATCGCCTGCTGATCAGAGATACAGGTCCGCGCTGACCGGGGCGTGGTCGCTGGGGCGGTCCCAGGCGCGGACGTCGTCGTGGACGCGGGCGGCGACGGCCCCCATGCGGAAGGCGGCGTCCTTCAGGCCCGG
>Ga0213872_10002661_pt1 | contig 10351 bp, 5 predicted proteins | sample VelepicomBERX_R2_FD_160071 | JGI IMG/M metagenome (GOLD analysis project Ga0213872, IMG submission 160071) | Rhizosphere microbial communities from Vellozia epidendroides in rupestrian grasslands, the National Park of Serra do Cipo, Brazil - RX_R2 | ecosystem: Host-associated > Plants > Roots >... | reverse complement strand
TTCGATGATCTCCTTGAGAACATCCGTTTCGAGAACTGCGTACACAACGACACCTACCTTAAGGCTCTCGGCCTCACGCCCACAACGTGAGCCAGTCTATCGATCCGTATCTTCGAGCGCGAAGCGACCCAGCGCAATCGGCCTCGACGTCGGAGGCTTGGTGCTCGCAACATCCACTGGGTACGGCTGCTGCCCGTAAGTAGGAAAGCCCCAGATCTTGCCCGTCCTCATATCGACGGCCACTTTGCCGTAGATCTGGCTGGTGCCATCAGGCGCGCGCAGCAAATACACACCGGGCTCGAAATACAGTGGCAAATCCGCCATCACCTGCGCCTGAGCGGGATGCGGTCTCACCAGCGGCTCCAGTGCAATGGTCACGAGCGCGATCGCAATCACCAGCAGCAGCACGTTCGTCGTGTTCCTCATTTCGCTCCTCTGTTCACGGATTCCGTTACGCCAATCTACATCAACGCTTATTGCATGGACGATGACTCAGATCTTTATGGCGCTGTCGAGTGACAGTCACTGCGGCCATCCGGCAAAATATCTTTTGCTCTTTTCAAGCCCTCTTAAGGACTAACCGTGAAACGTTTTCTCGAAAGCCTTTTGGCCGCGTTGGTATCGTGCATCCTGCCACTCTCTGCCCTCGCGCAATCGTCTGTGCCACCCGCAACGCAAGCGCCCCAGTTCTCCACCATCCTCTACGGGGCCGCCTACTACAACGAGTACAACCCTTATGAGCGCTTGGACAAGGACGTCGCTCTCATGCAGCAGGCAGGCCTCACAGTCGTGCGCATGGGCGAGTCCACATGGAGCCTCTGGGAGCCCGAAGACGGCCACTTTGAGTATGCCTGGATGGACCGCGTCGTCGACGCCATGGGCAAGGCCGGAATTAAGGTCATCATGGGCACGCCGACGTATTCCGTCCCTACCTGGCTCTACCACGAGCACCCTGAAGTCCTCGCCCGCCCTCTTGGCGGCGCTGAAACCTTCTACGGGATGCGCCAGAACATGGACCTCGACAGCCCCGTGTACCGCTATTATGCGCAGCGCCTCATCCGCAATCTCGTCGAGCACTACCGCAACAGCCCCACGGTGATCGGCTGGCAGATCGACAACGAGACTCACTCTTACGACGCCTCCAACAACGACGTCTTCACCGGCTTCGTCAATCACCTCAAGCAGAAATTCGGCACCACTGAGGCGCTCAACAAAGCCTGGGGTCTGAACTACTGGGGCGAGGACGTGAACGGCTGGGAGAACATGCCCACCCGCGACAGCACCATCAGCACCGGATACAAGCTCGAGTGGTCGCGCTGGCAGCAGATGCGCGTAACCAACTTCCTCGCCTGGCAGGCCGCGCTCGTCCGCGAATACCGCCGACCCGACCAGTTCGTCATGCAGGACTTCGCCGGAGCCATGCACACTGACGTGAACGAATTTGCGATCGCGAAGTACCTCGACATCTCCGGCACCAACCCTTACCACGGCACCCAAAACCACATGGATGGGGCTGCGCAGGCGCTCGTCGGTGACTACATTCGCTCGCTCAAGCACGCCAACTATCTCGTCACCGAAACTAACGCCCAGACCATCGGGTGGGATTCCGCCTTCCAGTATCCGCCTTACGACGGCCAGGTTCGTCTTGACGTCTACACCCACATCTCCAGCGGCGCCAACATGGTCGAGTACTGGCACTGGTCGTCGATCCCCTCGGGACAGGAGGTCTACTGGAAGGGCGTACTCGGCCACGACTTCGAACCGAATCGCGTCTACAACGAGGTCTCGCGCACCGCGCACGAACTCCAGAAAGTCGGACCGCAGCTCGTCAACATGAGGATCAACAACCAGGTCGCAATCCTCTACAGCGTCGATTCATGGAACGGCCTGAACTTCATGCCCTTCGCAAACCAACCGCCTGTGGCGTGGCACTCTGACACAACAACCGCCAACTACGCCGGCCTCGTCCGTCAGTTCCACCACGTGCTCTACAACGCCAACGTGGGCTGCGACTTCGTGTTTCCCGAGGACCCTGACTTCTCCCGCTACAAAGTCCTGATTGTGCCGGCGCTTTATGTCGCCGACGACGCGCTGCTGCAGAAAATCTCCGACTACGTGAAGCAGGGCGGCCACGTCATCATGACCTTCAAGAGCGGATTCACCAACGAGAACAACGCCGTCCGCTGGGTGCGCGCTCCAGGACCACTCCGCGAAGCCGCGGGCTTCAGCTATCAGGAGTTCTCCAACCTCGAAGCGCCGATCCCGCTCAAGGGTGATCCCTTCCACGCCGGAGTCGACAACAAGGTGATGTACTGGGCCGAATTTCTCATGCCCGACCATGCGCAGACCCTCGCCACCTATGACCATCCCTTCTATGGCAAATGGCCCGCCATCACGCGCAACCAGTACGGCTCCGGCACTCTGACCTACGAGGGAACATTCCTTTCAAACACCCTGCAGAAGGCCATCGTTCTCGACGTACTCAAGGAAGCCGGCCTCACTGGATCCGCGCAGCAACTGCCGGCATCCGTCCGGGAAAAGGACGGCGTCAGCGCTTCAGGCAAGAACATTCACTTCTATCTGAACTATTCGAGTGAACCGCAGACCTTCGCCTATTCGCACAATGCAGGCTCCGATCTGTTGACTGGAAAATCCGTTACCTCATCGGACCAGATCACGCTTCAGCCCTGGGATCTGGCCATTATCGAGGAGCGCTAAGGCGTTGGGTGCCCCACGTCCGGACTTTCGGACGTGGGTGCATTCCTCCAGGGACAATGCCTGCAGCCCGAGTTGCAGCAGTACCCCCGCTTGCGGTGATACGCCGCTGTGAACACCAGGTAAGGACCGTCCATGTAGTAGTCCTCGCCCTCAACCAGCTGCGGTGTTTCGTCAGGCAAGGGCACCGCCCTCGAGAGGCGCCACTCCGAACGTGAACAGATCTCGCGCGAGAGGCACCTCTTCAGCCGCCGGAGATCCTTCCGCCACGGCCGGAACTGGATAGATAACCGTTCTGCCTGGCACACTTGCTTCGCGCTCGCCAGGAATCACTATACCGATAAGATTCATTGGATCGGCGGCCGCAAACGTCACTGGCGTCAGTTCAGTCTTTTTGTTTCGAACCTGGCGCAGGGACTCAAGAGCCTCCGGAAGCGCAAACTGCTCACCGCTAAAACCCGAGACGAATCGCCCCCCGCGCACCATGCCGCGCGCCTCCAGCCGCCGGAACATCCCCAGCAGTTCCCTCCAGCGCGGCATTGCCGTCTCTCGCGCCATCAGGTCATAAAAGACCACACCATATCGCCGCAGCAGTACCATGCATGCCGACTCCACCTGAGCCTCGCGGCGCGCGGCAGCCTCACCGGCACTCTCCGGACCCGGATTCGCGGCGTACAACATGCTCCACCGGCCTGCAGCGTTGCGCACTTGCACCGCTGGCCTGACACGCGAAGGAACCGCAAAGATCTGCTTTCGTTTCGGATCAACCAGCATGCGCAGGCTGTCGAATCCATCCGCCGTCACCAGCCCCGCTGCTACGAGCTCCCACAGCGCGTAGCTGATATCTTCTCCGGTCGCATCAAGAGCCCGCGCAAAATCTCCGGGAAACATTGCGCCACGCTCTCCCAGCTGGGATCGCAACCGATTGGCAAGCTCGCTGAGGCAAGCCGTGAGGTTCATTTCTGGAGTCTGTCGCTGTGACAGGCACAAATCCATCCACCGCGCTTCCTCGCGCAGGAAAAACGTGATCGGCGCAATGCCGGTTGGGATAATACGCTTCGGCCCTCCGCTCTCGATCGAGGCAAACGCCGGATGCGGCGAAATCCTCCCCCACCCCACCACGCCCGTGAGTGTCAGCGCGTCCAACCATCTCGGATCGTAATTTGCCACACGCTGTGGCAGGAGCGACCGCTCCCACTCCAGCGCCGGAGCCTCGAATCCCTCAAGCCCGCGAATCGCCTCAAGCAGTCCCTGCTCGCCCGTAAGCTGCCGTTGCGCTCCCAGATGCTGCCAATCGAGCGCAAAGCGCATGTAGACTGCCGGAGTAACGGGCTCAACCTGCTTTCTCAAAGCATGGAGCGTTCGCTTGTGAATCCGCTGCAGCAGTCGCCGCTCGCACCACTCCACCTCTTCGTCGGAGGTTGCACCGGCGCCCGGCGCAGACTCGAAGCAGCCGCGCAGGATCGTCCCCGACATCTCGAGGCGCAGCAGCTGCTTCCATACTTCGTGTGCCGCAATACCCAGCCGCTCGCCCAGGCTTCGCGAAGTCACCGGCCCCAAGAGCGCCATCCATCCCTGGATCGCCTTGCGCACAACGTCGTCTGCATTCGTGTGACTCGTCGGAACAACAGCGACCGGGCTGGCAAACTGCGCTTCCGGCCAGAGCAGACGCAGATCTTCCACGCATTCCGCCGCCGCGAAGTAATTCCTCCCGTGCACAGACGCTTGCGTTACGCGCCCTTGCTGCTCCAGTCGCGCGTACCACTCGGCCCACGCAGCCGTACATGGATCAGCCGCGATCTCTGTCGGAACAATCACCAGCGAGCAGAGCAGATCGTGAAGTTCGTGCTCATCGCGTAAATCCGGCCAGATCTGCTCGCGAACCTCAGCAATCGCCGCCGGTGAAAGCCTTCCGGCCTCGCCCAGCTCTTTATCTGGAACCATGCCACGCATCGCAACCGCGCGTGCCCTGCGCTCTTCCAGCGGGGCGTCGTCGAGATAAGCGTAGGGATTTGCATTCAACAACTCATGCGCAAATACCGACGGCGTGGTAGTGTCCACTGCCACGCACCGGATGCGCCCGTCATCCATGCCGGCGAGTACGGCCTTCAATCCCTCGAGGTCCATTGCCTCGCCGAGCACATCCTTCATCACTTCGCGGACAAGAGGATGATCCGGAATCTGGATATCGCCCTCGATATTCTCCTGGCATGCCGCCACCTGCGGAAAAACGCTGGCCAGCAGGTCATCCGAGCGTGTCCGCTGGATCTGTGGCGCGACTTTCTTGCCCTTTTGGAACCGTAACAGTTGCAGACTGCGGTTCGCGTCCCAGCGCCAGCGTGCCTTGAATATTGGAGACGCCAACGACGCCTGCTCCAGCAGTTCGGTCACGGTCTGCGTCGTCAGGAACTGGAAGACATCGCTCAGTGGAAAGCTGTGCTGCTCGGCCAGGGAGATATTCAGTCCGTTATCGGTCGCGGCCGCCTGAAGTTCAAAGTTAAATCCCCTGCAGAAGCGCTTGCGCAGCGCCAGCCCCCACGCTTTGTTGACTCGACCGCCAAACGGCGCATGCAGGATGAGCTGCATCCCGCCGCCTTCATCGAAAAATCTTTCTGCAACAATCGTGGTTACAGTTGGCACTGTTCCCAACACCGCCCGCCCCGCAACTACATAGCCGATCATCTGCTCCGCGGCGGCATCGTCCACCGCGCATTCCTGCTTCAGCCACGCGACGGTCTCCGCAACTTGCGGGTTGGTCTGGCTCACATATCCTGGTAGAACTTCCTTCGTGCGCCGGTCTATCTCCAGTCGAAGTTCGGAAACGAACTTCGACAATTCCGGAGTCCGCTGCGGCGCCTCGCCGGTCCAAAACGGAACTGTTGGTGGCTGCCCATGAGCATCCTCGACCAGCACCCGCCCACCGGTCGCCTCCACTTTCTGGATGCGCCAGCTTGTATTCCCGAGCAGAACGATATCTCCAGCTGACGCCTCTACGGCAAAGTCCTCATCCAGCGTCGCGATCTGCACGCCCTCCGGTTGCATGATCACCGGGAAAAGCGAAGTCTCGGGGATGGTTCCGCCATTCGTGACCGCCGCGAGCCTGGCGCCGCGTCGTGCCTGGATGCGCCCGTGCACCCGGTCACGCAGCAGATACGCCCCATACCGTCCGCGGCTCGACTCGATCCCGTCCGTTAATACGCCGAGAGCCTCTTCGAATTCCTCCCAGTTCAGATCCCGATACGGGAGCGCCCGCCGGAACATCTCAAACAGCCGCCGCTCTTCCCATGGCTCGGCCGCGCAGGCCGCGACAATCTGCTGCATCAGCACATCGATCGGCTTCGGAGGAAGCTCCAACCGATCCAGCACTCCGCTGCGCATGGCGTGAATCAGCGCCGCATTCTCCATCAGGTCATCGCGCGTCGTCGCGAAAAATCTTCCCTTGGGAATCGCACCTCGCCAGTGTCCCGCGCGGCCCACCCGCTGCATCGCCGTCGCGATCGCCCGCGGAGTATTGATCTGGCACACCAGGTCCACCGTCCCGATATCGATGCCAAGCTCCAGAGAGGCAGTCGCTACCAGAATCCGAATCTCACCAGCCTTCAGCTTGCGCTCTGCCTCATGCCTCAGCTTGCGTGACAGGCTCCCGTGGTGTGCTGCGATATTTTCCTCGCCCAGCCGCTCCGCCAGCGCAAATGCCAGCCGCTCCACCATCCGGCGCGTGTTCACGAATACCAGCGTCGACCGGTGCTCGAGCGCCAGTTCGGCGAGGCGGGTATGAATTCCGTCCCAAACCGTCTGCGTCGCGACCGCGCCGAGTTCGTCTGTAGGGATTTCAATCCGCAGATCCATCGCGCGCCGCTGCCCAGCCTGTACAATCTCGACTTCGCCCGACCGCTCCCCGGCGAGGAACTCCGCAACAAGTTCGATTGGGTTCTGCGTCGCCGACAAACCGATCCGCTGCGGCGCGTCATGCCCGCTCACAAAATCCGCTGCGCTCAGCGGATTCTTCCCCTGCACTAGCGCGTCTAATCTCTCCAAAGTAAGTGCCAGGTGCGACCCACGCTTGTCATCGGCGACCGCATGAATCTCATCCACAATCACGGTGCGCACCCGACGCAGATTCTGCCGGCTCTTCTCCGATGTCAGCAGAATGTAGAGCGACTCGGGAGTCGTCACGAGAATGTGGGGCGGCTCCTTGAGCATTGCCCTGCGCTCTGCAGGCAGCGTGTCGCCCGTGCGCACCGCTGTCCGGATCGGCGCACAGAGATATCCCCGATCGAGAGCCAGGGCCTGAATCTCGCGCAGCGGCGTCTCTAAATTCTTCTGCACGTCGTTCGAGAGAGCTTTCAGCGGGGAGACGTACACGACCTCCGTCGCACCATCCAGACGCCCCTCAATGGCTTTTTTCAGGAGCCGGTCAATCGCAATCAGAAATGCGGCCAACGTTTTACCCGATCCTGTGGGTGCGGAGATCAGCGTCGGTTTGCCTCGCAGAATATGCGGCCAGCCCTGCTCTTGTGGCTCCGTGGGCGTTCCAAAGCGCCCCACGAACCACTCCCGCACCACCGGATGCGCCCACTCCAGACTTGACGAGGGGCTCTCGGCAGCAGCGTCGCGGACCGGCAAAATCATGGACTGCATCCCCTCATTCTAGCCTGACTTTCGTTTCCTCTTCGCCTGATCCTGTCCGCAGCCTTAATAAACCCCTTATGATTCGCTTCATCCCTCCTTACGCACGCCAGAATGAAATGAATATCTGTCGGCCCTGTACGCCGGCGGAGGAATCATGGGTTCATTTCGCACCTGCCGCCCCTTGCTCGTTGACGCCACACAATGCAAGGAAGACCAGACCATCACCACCGACCTCGGCTACCGCCACGTCAAGCGCGGAGACTGGGTTGTCCGCGGAGAGGACGGTGAATGCTACGTCGTAGACGACGCATTCTTCCAGCGCACCTTCACCCCGCGTCAGTCCTATCCCTGGGAGAACAACACCGAGCCCCGCAACTACGGCGCCTAGACCCAGAACGCCGTCCCAGGCATTCCCGCGCCGGCTTGGAAAGTAAGATGTGGAGATATGACTCCACCCGGCGCGCGGCCATCCGATCGATCAACCTTCCGCGCACCCGTCGCTATCTTCTGGACTGGCTTCCTCGTCCGCGTCGGCTACATCACCCTCGACCATACCTACCGCTTCAGCCCCTTCGAAGACCACTTCACTTTCGGCTACGAGATGGCCCGCGTGGCCCGTGCTCTCGTCACCGGCTTTGGGTACGCCAACCCATTCAGTGGGCACACCGGCCCGACCGCCTGGGTCCCGCCGCTCTATCCGCTGCTTATTGCTGCTGTCTTCAAGCTGGCCGGCATCTATACGCCGCTCTCTGGTTGGATTCTCCTGACCCTCAACAGCCTTTTCTCCGCCGCGACCGCGCTCTGCATATACGAGATCGCCGCACGCTGCTACGGCCGCCGCGTAGCTCTCTGGTCCGCATGGATCTGGGCCCTCTACCCCGCTGCCATGCAGTACTCCGTTCGATGGGTGTGGGAGACATCGCTCTCAACCTTTCTTTTCGCAGCCGTGCTCGTCCTCGCGTTGCGCATGCGGGCTACAGGGGAAAAACCAAACGCAGCCGGCGCACCTGCGCCAGCCTCCAATGCACAATCCACTCGCCGGTGGCTCCTCTTCGGACTGCTCTGGGCTCTGATCGCGCTCTCGAACTCAACCCTGCTGCTCTTCCTGCCCGTCTGCGGTCTCTGGATCTTGGTGGGATCGCTGGACAAATCCTCGGCCATCGCCGGCGCCGCTCTCGCCGGTGTGATCTTCATCGCCTGCGTCGCTCCGTGGACCTATCGCAATTACCGTGTCTTCGACGCCTTTGTACCACTGCGCTCAAACTTTGGAGCCGAACTGTACGCAGGCAATGGCCCCGGCACTTTCGGCTTTCGCTACGGAGTGCTCATCAATCTCGCCGAAAACGACCCACAGCACCGCCTCTACGTCCAGCTTGGCGAGCTCGCCTTCGTCCGACAGCGAGGCCAGCTCGCGAGAGCCTGGATCAGCTCGCACCCTGGCCAATTCGCCACCCTTACACTTAAGCGGCTCTACTTCTTCTGGGCGAGCGTGCCTCACCCAACTGACAAGCACTGGTTCCTCAACGTTATCCGCCAGATCAACTACTGCCTGCCGTCGATCACCGGACTGCTCGGCCTCGCTCTCTCTCTTCGCCGCCGAACTCCCGCCGCCGGTCTCTTTGCCTGGGCATTTGTCCTTCTTCCGGTTACGTATTATTTCGTTACCGTCGAGGCCCGCTTTCGGCATCCCCTCGAACCGCTCATCGTGATTCTCTCCGTCTATCTGTTTCAATCCGCGACGCCGCGAAAATCCTCTGCGCTAAACTGACGTTTGCCCGCACAATCCATTCCGGTCGAACCCGCTTCCCAAAACTTCCGCGCCCCTCGTCTGATCTTCTGGACAGCTCTCGCTGTCCGCATCCTCGTCATCACCCTCGGCCACACCTACCGGATCCGCACCTTTCAGGATCACTTCCAGTTCGGTTGGGAGATGGGCCGCGTCGCGCGCGCCCTCGCCACCGGCTACGGCTACGCTGACCCTTTCGTAGGACATACCGGCCCTACCGCGTGGGTCCCGCCGCTCTATCCGCTGCTCATGGCCGCCGTTTTCAAGCTGTTCGGCATCTACACGGCGCTGTCCGCCTGGATTCTCCTCGTCATCAACAGCGTGTTCTCCGCGGCCACCGCCCCTGCCATCTATGAAATTGCCGCCCGCTGCTATAACCGTAAGGTCGCGATATGGTCCGCGTGGCTCTGGACGCTCTATCCCGTGGCGCTGCAATACGCCGTCCACTGGATCTGGGAGATGTCCCTCACGACGATGCTCTTCTCGTTCGCCCTTGTGCTCGCACTGCGCATGCGCGGCATTGGCGACCTCACCCCGGTAACCCACCAGCAATCCACGCGCCGCTGGCTCCTCTTCGGACTCCTCTGGGGCCTGATCGCCCTCTCAAACTCAAGCCTGCTGCTTTTCCTTCCCGCCTGCAGTGTATGGATTCTCCTCGGCGCACCCGATAAACCCACTGCTATCACACGCGCCACACTTGCCGCTGTCCTCTTCCTCGTCGTCATCGCCCCGTGGATCTGGCGCAACTGGATAGCCTTCCACGCCTTCATACCGATGCGCTCCAACCTGGGAGCTGAGTTCTATACCGGCAGCGGCCCTGGCTCGAATGGTTTTCCGTTCGTGGCCACACTCCCTCTCGTCGAGCGCGATCCGACAACGATGCGCTACAAGGCGCTTGGAGAAATCGCCTGGGTCCGCGAACAAGGCACCAAGGCCAGAGCGTACATTTCCGCGCATCCGGCCCACTACGCTCTCATTACACTCAAGCGAATTTATTTCTACTGGGTCAGCGTTCCGCATCCCGAGGAGCGATCGCCTGCGGGTGAGTTTCTTCGCGAACTCAACTACTGCTTTCTGAGCATCACCGGGTGGCTCGGCCTGCTTCTCTCTCTCAGGAACCGAATCCCCGCCGCGTGGCTCTTCACCTGGGCCTTCCTGCTTCTGCCGTTCACCTATTATTTTGTAACCGTCAATGCGCGGTTTCGGCACCCGCTGGAG
>Ga0213872_10002660_pt1 | contig 10356 bp, 8 predicted proteins | sample VelepicomBERX_R2_FD_160071 | JGI IMG/M metagenome (GOLD analysis project Ga0213872, IMG submission 160071) | Rhizosphere microbial communities from Vellozia epidendroides in rupestrian grasslands, the National Park of Serra do Cipo, Brazil - RX_R2 | ecosystem: Host-associated > Plants > Roots >... | reverse complement strand
CGCCTGCTTGTCTCGCGGCACTTGAAGCAGACGATGCCGTCGTGATTTCAGCGGGCACGCTTGCTGAAGCAATGATTGTCGCAACCTCGCGCAATGTCGGAGAGGAGATGGAACGCCTGATCGAGGGATTGAGCCTGGACATCGTCAACGTAACTCCAGCTTCAGCCCGACGCGTCGCGAGCGCCTATCGTAGCTGGGGCAAGGGTCTCCATCCGGCCGGGTTGAACCTCGGAGATTGCTTTGCCTACGAAGTCGCCAAAGAACATCGATGCCGATTGCTGTTCATAGGCAAGGACTTCGCGAAGACGGACCTCGAAAGCGCGATAAGCCCTTAAAGCGTGATGCAGAAAGTCTGCATCCCCTGTGCGGGGTAGCCTACCCCGCAGACCCTCGGGGTCGTCGCCTTGCTCCTCCGAGCGCACCAACGTCGAGTGGTTCAGACTTAACGCAGCGCGCTCTAGACCTCAGCGTGGCCCCAGCCCGTGCGGCACCGCATCGGGATCGGCGACCAGGGCGCGCTGCACCATCACCATGTCGGACCAGTGGCCATATTTGAAGGCCACCGATTTCAACAGCCCGACCCGCTTGAAGCCGCAATTCTCATGGAGTCGGAGCGATCCTTCATTGGCGGCGTCGATATAGCCGACCAGCTGGAAATAGCCTTCCGTGGCGCAGGCCTCGATCAGAGCCGGCAGCAATTTGCGGCCGATGCCGGCACGCATGTAACCGGGATGCATATAGATCGAATGTTTCAAGGTGAAGAGATAGGCGGGGCGCTTCCTGAACGGCACGGCATAGGCATAGCCGGCCACTTCGCCGGCGATCTCGGCCACCAGATGCGGCAGCCGCTTCTTTTTCATGTTCTTGCGCCGCGCTTTGAGATCGTCTTCGCGCATCGGCTCGTCGGCGAAGGCGCCCAGCTCGTCCACCCCTTGCGAGATATGATGGCGGTAGATCGCCAGCATGGCCGGGACATCTTCCTCGGTCGAGTTCCTGATAATGATATGGGACAGAGCCTCGGGCATTACTCTTTGACCACATAAGTATAGAAGACCGTCGATCCGTCCTCCTGGACTTCGCGATAGATGCCCTGAACCTCGGCCTCGAAGCCGGGGAACAGATTGGCGCTTTTCTCGAACATCTTGATGTAATCCAGCATCGGCTTGGCGCGGTCCCCGATCCGTTCGCCGGGAACGATGGTGGCGATGCCGGGCGGATAGACCACCCACAAGGTTGTGGCGATACGGCCTTCCACCTCGTGGATCGGCAGATATTCAACATGATTGCGGGTCAGGAGATTAACCGCCTCGACCGGCCGCAGCACCATTTCCGGCAGATGTTCCGGCGCGAATTGCGCTTTCTGCAGGGCGCTGACATTGGCGTGGCGGAAGAAATCGTGCATCTGCTGGCAGAGATCGCGGATCCTGAGCCCCTTATACCGCTTGGGCCGACGGGCGACGAATTCCGGGATGGCGTCGTCCAGCAGCGCATTGTCGTCATGGCGGCGCTTGAAATTGACCAGGGTGGAAAGCAACGTGCCGGCTTTGCTCGATTCCACCCCGGGGGTCAGCAGAAACAGCAGCGAGTTCAGGTCGTTCTTCTCCGGCACCACGCGGTTCTCGCGCAGGAACTGGGCCACCACCGGCGCCGGAATGCCGTAATCGGCATATTGCCCGGTGGCGCGGTCGAAACCGGGGGTGAGCAAGGTCAGCTTGTTGGGGTCGGTGATGGCATAGCCGGCGCTCTCGATGGTCTTGAAGCCGTGCCAGGCGGCGCCCGGCGACAATTCCCAATAGCGTGAATCGGAGGCCAAAAGATCGGTCGGCACCTCTTCCCACGCCACCTTGCGCCCGTCCGGCACCGTCACCTGATCCGGCACGAAGGGATCGAAGAACCAATGACGCGCCGGATCCTTTTCCTTCTCCTGAAACTCGCGGCGGATCGCCCGTACCTTTTTGCGGATCTCGACGCCGAGCCGCACCGTGTCGTCCCACAGCACTTCACCGGATTTGCCGCGCATCATCTGCGCGCCGACATCGAGCGACGCGAACAGCGGATAGAAGGGCGAGGTCGAAGCGTGCAGCATGAAGGTCTCGTTGAACCGCTTATGCTCGAGGCGGCGCGACTGGCCCTTCAGATGCCGGTCGCGCACATGGATCTGCGAGGCCTGCGAAAAGCCCGCCATCTGCTTGTGAGTCGATTGGGTGGTGATGATGCCGGGAGCGTCGGCGTCGAGGCTGGTGAGTCCCATGCCGTAACGGCCCTTGAACAGGGGATGGAATTTCAGGAAGCCCGCCCAAGCCTCGTCGAACAGGATGTAGTCGCAGAGATGGCCGACTTTGGAGAGGATGAATTCGGCGCTGTAGATGGTGCCGTCATAGGTGCATTGCTCGAACACGCCGACGCGGAAGGGCCGCTTCTTCTGCCAGGCCTCGGGGTCCTTGACCTTGTTGTGGCGGCGGATCTTTTCTCGGATCGCCTGCTCTTCAAAGGCCTTCTCATGCATCGGCCCGATCATGCCGCGCTCATTGCGGTCGGTTTCCAGATAGATCGGCACGCCGCCGCCCAAGAGCAGGGCGCCATGATGGGCGGCCTTGTGATTGTTGCGGTCGAACAGCACCAGATCATCTTCGGCGACCAGGGAGGACAGTACGATCTTGTTGGAAGCCGAGGTGCCGTTCAGCACGAAATAGGTGCGTTCGGCGCCGAAGATGGCCGCCGCCTGCTTCTGCGCGGCCAAGGCGGGCCCCTCATGCACCAGAAGATCGCCAAGCTCCAGCACCGAATTGTCGAGATCGTCGCGGAACACCGCCTCGCCCAAATGTTCGACGAAGATGCGGCCGATCGGGCTGCGATTATAGAAGATGCCGCCATTATGGCCGGGACAGGTCCAGAGCTGATTGCCCTCTTCCGCGTAATCGACCAGCGTGCCGAAGAAAGGCGTCTTCAGCGTCTCGGCGAATTGCTTGACCCGGCTGACCAGATTTTTGGCGATGAATTCCGGGGTTTCCTCGGCCAGGAAGACATAGCCGTCGATGTAATCCATCACCTCGACCGGGATGTTTTCCAGCTTTTCGCCGCGCACCAGGATGACGATGGGCATTTCCAGCCCGCGTTTGCGCATCAGATCGACCAGGGCGGCGACATCATGGCCGGGCGCGCCCTCCTCGCCCCAATCGACCAGCACGCAACCGATGGCGGCATCGGTCTGGACGGCGATTTCGGCATCGTCCATGCGCCGCGCCCGCACCACTTCGAAACCGAGCTTGCCGACCTCGGTGATGATCTGCTGGACGCGAATGCCTTCCAGATCGTCGGCTTCGAAAGCGGGGGCATAGACGAGTACGGTCAGGCGCCGGGAAAAATCCATCGGTTTGCTCCTCGCGGTTTTGAGCGAAGACTAAACCGGATCAGGCCGTCAGGCCATGCGGCTATTTTCCCGACATAAAAGCTTCACATGACCATGGCCTTGCCCGATGCGGACGGCCCGTCGCGGCCCAGCAGGTGGGTCAGCTGACCGCGCGCGCGCGAGACACGACTTTTCATGGTTCCCACCATGCAGCCGGTCACCTTGGCGGCCTCTTCATAGGACAGCCCGTTGGCGCCCACCAGGGCCAGCGCTTTTCGTTGCGCCGCGGGAAGCGTGCAGAACGCCCGTTCGAAGTCGCGAAGTTCCAGCCTTTCCTCCTGACCGCCGCTCCCGCCGCCGCCGACCAACTCCACATCCATGGGAATTTCGGCGTGGAACCCGCGGCGGCGTCGCAGGTTGAAGTAGCGGTTGCGCAAGATGATGGTCAGCCATCCGCGCAAATTGGTTCCAGGCTTGAATTGCGCCCGACTGGCCAGGGCGCGCACCAGCGTGTCCTGCACCACATCTTCGGCGAGGAAATGATCCTTCACCAGAAGATGAGCGAAGGCGCGCAAGTAGGGGATATTGGCAACGAGATCGGCCGAGAATTGGTCTTGAGCAGTCATTCAGTTCCTCCTCGGTCAGACAAGCTTCGAACAATCGGTTGCCGAGGCACAGACTCGGAAACTACTCACTTGGTTCGCCGGCGGAGCCCGGCGGCCTGTCCAGGAGGTTGAAAATGCAGGACAATTTGTCCGGCAAGCGTATCGCTATTCTCGCCACGGACGGCTTCGAGCAATCGGAGCTGACCGAACCGCGCAGCGCCTTGATCAAGGCGGGCGCCCAGGTCGACATCGTCAGTTTGAGGCCCGGCCGGATCCAGGGCATGAAGCATCGCGAGAAGGGCGACCAGGTCGAAGTCACGACGCTGGTGCGCAACGCCAGGGCCAAGGATTATGACGGGCTGGTGCTGCCGGGCGGGGTGGCCAATCCGGACGAGATGCGCACCCACCCCGAAGCCGTACTGTTCGTCACCGATTTCTTCCGCGCGGGCAAGCCGGTCGCGGCCATCTGCCACGGCCCCTGGATGCTGGTCGAGGCCGATGTGGTGCGCGGCCGCACCCTCACCTCCTGGCCGTCGCTGATGACGGATCTCAGGAATGCCGGCGCCGACTGGGTCGACCGCGAAGTGGTGCTGGACGACAATCTGGTGACCAGCCGCAAACCCTCCGATCTACTGGCCTTCTGCAAAGAATATATCGCGCTGTTGGGCGCGGAGGTGGAAAGCCAGCCTCAGGCGGAACCCGATCCCCAATCCTTGGCCCGCGCCGACAATGAAGGAGTGGGGCAGCAGCGATTCCACTGATCTCCAGAGGAGGAGAGGATGAAGATATCAAATTGCATGACCCGCAATGTCAGGCTGTGCGGTCCCAACGACACGATCCAGGACGCCGCTCGGACCATGAAGGAAGTCGACACCGGCCTCTTGCCGGTGTGCGAGAATGACCGGCTGATCGGCACCCTCACCGAGCGCGACATCGTCGTGCGCGCACTGGCGCCTGGCATGCCCCAGGACACGCCGGTGCGCGAGGTGATGAGCAAGGGCGTGAAATATTGCTTCGAATCCGACGAGTTGGCCGATGTGGCGGAGCAGATGGGCGAGGAGAAACTTCGCCGCATGCTGGTGCTCAACAAGGAGAAGCGGCTGGTCGGTATCGTGTCCTTGGGCGATATCGCAAAATATGAGCATTCTCATGGCGGCGCCGCCCTCAGCAAAATCGCCAAGGCGGGCAATATTCAGACGGTTAGGCCGAGCTGACTGCGCAGCTTAGGAAAACAGGGAATCCTCCCCGTCGCTCCCGCGCAGGCGGGAGCCCAGGCTCCTAGTGATGCTCGGGATCCAGAACGCGCGCCAGCTCAAGACTCTCGGGCGCGGCCAGACCGCCATATTTCTCGTCGAGTTCGGTAAGAGCGGCGCGCGCCGCGTCGAGATCACCCTTGTCTTGCAGCGCCCGGACTTCGGACAGTGCGGCGGCCACCTCCCGATCCAAATTGGCGCGGCAGGCCGCCAGCCTGGCCGGATCAGCCGGCTGCGGATCGAACAGCCAGCGGAGGGCCTGTTTCAGCCCGCCGGTGGTCGGTACGGCGTGGCCGATGCCCGCGACCTCCTGAAAAGTGTGGCCGAACACGCAATATTCCTCGAAGGAGATCTGCGTATCCCGATCGAGAGCGATATTGACGGCGTCCCGCTCGCCGGTCGAGAAGACCACCCGCGACTCTTCCTGGAAGCGGTGGAACAAATCCTTGGGCGGCACGGCCAGATCGCGGTTGCCGATCCGGTCGCTGCCGGCGGCGAGATAGGCGCCCTTAAAAAGGTCCGGATAAGCGACAGCCAACCTTTCGGCGGTTCGCGAGCCTCCGGAGAAGCCGCCGACGAAGATCTTGGCGGGATTGATCTTGTAGCGTTTGCGCACCGCCTCGGCCGCATTGAGGGCCAGCGGCTCGCGGCGCGAAAAGATGTTCCGGTCGTTTCCGGAATTGCCGGCCGAAATGAAAATCACCCCGAACAGATCGAAGATCCTGTCCCATCCCGCCGGCAGCCAAGGCCGGTCCCAAGGCGGCACGAACACCAGCAGCGCATAGCCGTCGGGCGGCATATCCGGCGGCACATAAAGAACATATCGTTCCTCTTCCGGAACGAACTGCCGCTCGATCAACCTTTCATGGGCGCGGGCCACCTTGGTGAAGAGGGCATCGGAGGCCAGCGAAGTGTCTCCGCGCCGGGCCAGTTCGGCCGAGCTTGCCAGCGGCGAATAATCCGGAAAGGCGACGTTCTCCTGCCGGCCGGCCGGCTCTTCGGCCCGCAGGCTTGGCGCCAAAGCCAGAAAACAGATCAGAATCCCGCCGAGCGCTCTCACTGCGTCCTCCGCCGCCGCCAGAGATCAGCCTAATCGGAACCCGCCGGCTTCTTCCATTGTTATCAATCACATGAGGCGTGCTCTCAAGATCATTGGAGGGGTGTTCTGCGCGCTGGTCCTGCTGATCGCCGCGGCCGGCTGCGCCGCTTATTTTTTTCTCACCTCGGACTATGTGCGCGGCCAGTTGGAAAGCGAGGCCGACAAGGCGACCGGCCGCACCACCAAGATCGGCAAGCTGGCGATCGACTGGGGTTGGACCACGAATATCCGTCTCGAGGACGTCCAGATATCCAACACCGATTGGGGCAAGGCGCCGCAGATGTTCGCGGCCAAGGAAATCGAAGCCGATCTCCGTCTCCCGCCGCTGCTGCATATGAATATCGAACTGCCGCGCCTACGGCTGGTGAATCCGGTCCTATCCCTGGAAAAGAGCGCCGACGACGAATTCAATTGGAGTCCGGGGCAAAGCCCCGTGGCGGCGGGCGCCGCGCGTCAGGCAACGCCCTCCAACCGTGGCCAGACGCCTCTTGTCGGCCGTCTCGAGATCGCCAATGGCAGACTTTCCTATCGCGACGCCAAGCGCCATCTCGATCTCGACGGCACCGTACAGACCGCGACGGGAAAGGCGGGTGCCGATTCGGACCGCGCCGAGCTGTCGATGAAAGGCATGCTTGAGAAGGACCCGCTCACTCTGCATTTCACCGGCGGCTCGGTGCTGATGCTGCGCGATACCGATGTCCCCTACCCGCTCGATCTCGAAGTCCATTACGGCGATACCCAACTGACCGTGAAGGGCAAGATCCAGGATCCCTTCAAATTCAAGGGCGGCGATGTGGTATTGAGCCTGTCCGGTCCCGACATGTCGCGGGTCTATCCGCTGCTCGGCATCCCCGGACCGCCCACGCCGCCCTACCAGCTGTCGGGCCATCTCAACCGCGACAAGTCGCTATGGCGGGTCGACGATCTTGTCTGGCATGTCGGCAAGAGCGACATCTCCGGTTCCTTGAAAATCGATCAGGGACCGAAACCGGCGAAACTGACCGCCGATCTCGTTTCGCAGAATCTCGTGTTCGACGATCTCGCCCCGCTGGTCGGCGCGTCACCGGGCGAGCATGGAACCCAGGAACAGAAGGAAGAAAGCCAGCAAACCAAGGCAAAGGGCCAGCTTTTCCCCGACGTGCCGCTGCATGTCGAGCGTCTGCGGGCCATGTCGATGGATGTGACGCTGGACGCAAAAAAAGTGACGGCGCCGGACTATCTGCCGGTGAGCAGTATCCTCGCCCATGTGGTGGTGGACAATGGCAAGCTCCACATCCAGCCGCTGAAGCTGGGAATGGGCGGTGGCACGCTGTCGGGCGACCTGTCGATCGACGCCAAACCCGATACGCCCAAGGTACAAACCGATCTCAAGGCGCGGGACATCGCCTTGGCCGAGTTTTTCCGCAACAGCAAATATTTCAACACCACCGCCGGCAAAGTGGACGGCCGGATCCAGATCACCGGCAACGGCAAATCGCTGGCCGCGGTAATGGGATCCGCCGATGGCAGCATCGCTTTGGCGATGCAGGGCGGCGCGATTTCCAATCTGATGACAAGCCTGGCCAATCTGCAATTGGACAGGGCGCTGATCATCTATGTCACCGGCGACAACCGCATTCCGCTGAATTGCGCCACCAGCAAGATGACGCTTGATCACGGGACGGTCAGCTTCGACCGCACCCTGCTCGACACAGCCAATTCGGTACTGCATCTGGGCGGCAAGGCCACGCTCGGCGACCAGACGCTCGACAGCTGGCTCAGCGCCGACCCCAAGAAGCCCGATCTGATCGACCTGCATTCGGCGGTGCTGATCAAGGGCAAGCTGCGCGATCCCGACATTTCGCTCAGCAAGAAGATCCCCATCCCCGCCCCGGAACTGGGCGGTTCCAAGGACGTGCGCTGCGACCAGGCGGTAAAAGACCTCCTCAGCGATTAGGATTAAGTCCATGAATCAGATCATGGACATAGCCCAGCTTGCGGATGGCCGTCGGCGCCAGCACGAAGGGATAGAGATCGGGCTGACCCATCGAGCGGTTGAGGCTGTTGACGGCGAAGGCCAAGGGCAGCCAAGTCTCGATCAGCAGATCGATATCCAGAACCTTGTATGAATCGAAATCGATCTCGGCCTCGAGATCGGGATCGTCGGTGACTTGCGGCTTGACCTTGATGCCGAAGGCGCCGGCCATTTCCAGCGTATCCACAATATGCAGATAATGGGCCCAGGTCTCGGCCCAATCCTCCCAGGGATGGCTGGTGGCGTAGGCGCTGACGAAGGCGTTCTGCCAACCGGCCGGCGCTCCGTTCTTGTAATGGCGTTCCAGCGCTTTTTGATAGTCGGTGCGCTCATCACCGAAGACGGGCCGGAAACTCTCCAGCTTGTTCCCGTCCCGCACGAGCTTGTCCCAGTAATAATGCCCGACCTCATGACGGAAATGGCCGAGCAGCGTGCGGTAAGGCTCGCCCATGCGGGTGCGCTGGCGTTCGCGCTTGGCATCGTCGGCCTCGCTCAGCAGGATGGTGATCACGCCATTGGCATGCCCGGTCATGATTTTCTCTTTCTCCTCCCTGCCGTCACGCTCATCGGCCGGCCCCTCCTTCTCGGCGAGAAATTGGAAGGCCAAAGGCTCGGGGTCGCCACTGGCCTCGGTCGGCATGGGCAGGCCGAATTTGATCAGCCCATAGAACAGCCGCCTCTTGGCCAGTTCGAGCTTCTGCCACAGGCGGTGCCGCTCGGGATCGGAGATATCGGGTATTACCCTGTTATGCTGGCAGGCGATGCAGTAGCCCCCATGGTCGTCGCCCGCCGGCACCATCCAGTTGCAGGCATAGGCCTCCCAATTGGCGCAAAAGCGATAGGATTGGCCGGGATTGGCGGCGGCGGCCCAGTTGCTTCCCTCCTCCCACACCGTACTCACAACCCCGATATCCGGAAGATATCCAAGACTGTAGCCGCAATTCTCGCAGTACACATTTTCAAAATAGAGCATTTGCCCGCAATGCTGGCATTTGAATAGTTTCATTAAATCAAACCCTCTCGCGTTAGAATAAATGCCCAGATTCGACTGTTAGATTCGGTAAAGATTCATACTTTGATAAGATTCAACCTCCATGGTTTCCCCGGGGCGTATCAGTAGAAACCTGGAGAGGTAAATGACTTTTTCTTATCAAACCGCGACATCGACACAAAATTTTATCAATTCCCTGGGTGTAAATACGCATCTGGACTTCTCGTCCTATTCCAATCTGAGCGCCGTCGAAAACGCGATCAACTATCTGGGCATCAAAAATCTGCGCGACTCGGCCGGGGCCTCGAAGGATCTCGGCGCGACCGGTTTGTGGCAACAGGTCGCCAACACCACCGGCGCCAAGTTCGACGCCTTCGCCACCGAGGGTTCGGTCGCCGCGATGCAGAACAGTTTCAATAACGGCGTGGCCCTTGCCAAGCAGGGGATCGTGAATTTCCTCGAAGGCGGCAATGAAGAGGATCAGTCCTATGCCGTCTCGCTCGGCAACAGCCTGGCCACCACCGCCAATTTCCAGAAGACCGTCTATGCTACCGCGCATTCGCTGGGCATTCCGGTGATCAATATGAGCTTTGGCGTGGGCTGGGGAACTTCCTCGACCGGCGATTACGGCAAGGTCGGCGATCTCTCCGCCTATTCGAATTACGCCAATGCCCACACCTATCCGGGCACCGCCAACACGCCCCTTTCGACCCTCCAGACGCTGAATTCCGACGCCAAGCTGGCCGCCTCCAGCGCGCCTGTCATCACTACCGAATTCGGCTATTACACCGATGGCAACACCGCCGACCACAGCAATGTCTCGGTCACGGCCCAGGCCAAATATACCCTTGATGCCGTGATGGACGCCTTTCAGCAGGGCGACGTCAGAACCTACCTCTATGAGTTGCTCGACGAAGGCGGGCAGACCGGCAATATGGAGGCCAATTTCGGCCTGTTCTACTCCAATGGCTCCGCCAAGCCGGTGGCCACCGCCATCCATAATCTGACCACACTGCTGGCCGATCATGGCGGCTCCTTCACCCCG
>Ga0213872_10002659_pt1 | contig 10360 bp, 11 predicted proteins | sample VelepicomBERX_R2_FD_160071 | JGI IMG/M metagenome (GOLD analysis project Ga0213872, IMG submission 160071) | Rhizosphere microbial communities from Vellozia epidendroides in rupestrian grasslands, the National Park of Serra do Cipo, Brazil - RX_R2 | ecosystem: Host-associated > Plants > Roots >... | reverse complement strand
GGCTGGCGCGGCAGCAGCGGCTGGCGCAGCGGCGGCGGCGGCCACGGGCGCGGCGGCGGCAAAGTGCGGCACGGCTTGCGGCTGCATCATGACCATGGGATTCTGCGCCACGGCAGAAGACTTGACGATACGGACTTTGCTTTCGCCCTCGGTGACTTCCAGTTCAGCGATATCCGATTCTGCGACCAAATCAATCAAGGTCTTGAGCTTGCGTAGATCCATGTAACCCCCAGGAATAGCTTTGTTGTTGAGTTGTGCGGCTGCACCTTATGGGTGCGCCGCGCTAAATTTTGCACGCAGATCGCGTAGATTAACGCTTTTTAAGGACGAAGTCGATGGCAAACCGATATCCCTCGATACCGAGCCCGCAGATCGTCCCCAGTGCGATCGCGCTGAGAAAAGAGTGATGGCGAAATGCTTCGCGTTGGTAAATATTCGAAATATGGACTTCCACAAAGGGAATCGCCACCCCCGCCAGAGCGTCGCGCAAGGCCACGCTGGTGTGGGTCAATCCGCCCGGATTGATGACGATCGCCTCCACGCCCTCGGCACGGGCAGCATGGATGCGGTCGATCAAGGCCCCTTCGTGGTTGGATTGAAAACAAGACAAGCTTGCACCCGCCGCCTGGGCTTGCGCCACCGCCGCCTGTTCGACGTCGGCCAGCGTGCTGGAACCGTACACCTCAGGCTCGCGCGTCCCCAGCAAATTCAGGTTGGGGCCGTTCAGCAGCAGGAGCTTCTTTGCCATGTTGTCAAGACCGTTGTCCGCGAAAGTTCCGCATTGTGCCGCCAACTGTTGGCATTGGCAAGTAAAAAAATCTATTTACAATTTGGCAATATCGGCCTTCAATTGATCGAACTTCAGACGGCCAAGGTAGGTTTTCTTGACCTGTCCATCGGCCCCGATCAATACCGTGTATGGCAGGCCGCCGGCGCCGTTGCCAAACTGGCGCGACAGCTCGGTGCCGCTCATGCCAGCCACCAGAACCGGGTAGGAAATTTTGTATTTGTCGGCAAATTCGGCGATATTTGTCGCCGAATCAATGCCGATTCCGATAACTTGCAGCTTCTTGCCGTCATCTTCGGCGGCCAGGGCCGACAGCTCCGGCATTTCCTGCACGCAGGGGCCGCACCAGGGCGCCCAGAAATTGACCAGCATGGCCTTGCCTTTATATTGGCTCAGCGCCACGGTGGCGCCCTTGGCGTCCGGCAGCGACTGCTTGAGCAGCTCGGCCACCGGCCCGGTCACGCCCGGCGCCACGGTGTTGGTCTCGGGCGGGGCGGGCGGCTGCTTGTTCATGCCGACCCAGGCGCCGGTCGCGCCAAACAACAGGGCCACAACTATATAGGCAGTCAGATGCTTCTTATTCATGGTGCGGGCTTACTTTCGTGAGTACTACTAATTAATAGAGCGCGCACCGCCGCCAGGTCGGCGCGCAGCGGCTTGCCGTCCGCGCGCGACTTGGCGGCGCCGCGCAGGTCGTCCAGTTCATACAGTTCGCAATGCACCCCCTCCTTATGCCACATAAAGCTCACCGTCTCGACCGAGCCGTAGCGTGGGCCTTTGAAGTGGGGCGATTCCGAGATGTCGATTTGCAAATTCCGGTTCAGCAGGAAGATCTCGACTTCCTTGGCGCTGTCGGCAAACAGCTGCAAGTGGATGTCATCGTGCGCGCCGGCGGTGCCATTTAACACCGAGCCGGTTAAAAAGGGGTTAAACCGCTCCAGCCCTTCCATGATGTCCACCGCCATGGTGCGCAGGCGGAACAGGCGGGCCGGCTGGGTGTCGGCCTGGAACAGGGAGTGGTACAGCCGAACCTCGGCCTCGATCTGGGCATTGTCCGGCAGCAGATTGAGCGGCGGCTGGGTATCGCCCAGCACCTGGCGCGCGGCCTTGCGCTTGGCCGTGTTGTAGTCGGCCCCATCCTGGGCGATCAGGCGGGCAGCCGCCGCGGCAATTTCCGCGCGCAGCAGGGAAACTTCATCGTGTGGAGTGGGCGTCATGGACGAGATCATACTCTGATCCGGAAAAAGCCTGCGTGTCTGAGCCTGCGGGTCAGGTAAAATTCCATATTGGACTCAGAAGTTGTTTCAACATGAGCGTGGCTAGGCGCGGCGACGAAGACAGTGCACCTGCACGGCTAGGAGCCGCAACAACGCCACGGTCATGTTGAGACGACTTCTGTTATATAGAGCACACCGCGTTTCACTTATGCATATTCATATCCTCGGTATTTGCGGCACCTTCATGGGCGGCCTGGCCGTCCTGGCAAAAGAAGCGGGCCACCGCGTCACCGGCTGCGACGCCAACGTCTATCCGCCCATGAGCACCCAGCTGGAAGCCCAGGGCATCGAGCTGATCCAGGGTTTTGGCCCGGAGCAGGTGGCGCTGAACCCTGATCTTTATGTGATTGGCAACGTCGTTTCGCGCGGCAATCCCCTGATCGAGGAAATCATGAACCGCGGCCTGCCCTATGTTTCGGGGCCGCAGTGGATTGGCGAACATATATTAAAGGACCGCTGGGTACTGGCCGTGGCCGGCACGCACGGCAAGACCACCACCTCGTCCATGCTGGCCTGGATCCTGGAAGACTGCGGCTATGCGCCCGGCTTCCTGATCGGCGGCGTGCCGATGAACTTTGGCGTCTCGGCCCGCCTGAGCGGCAAGACCCCGGACGGCGCCGACTCCATCTTCTTCGTGATCGAAGCGGACGAGTACGACACCGCCTTCTTCGACAAGCGCAGCAAGTTCGTGCATTACCGCGCCAAGACCGCCATCCTGAACAACCTGGAATACGATCACGCCGACATCTTCCCCGATCTGGGCGCCATCGAGACCCAATTCCACCATCTGGTGCGCACCGTACCCGGCATTGGCCGCCTGGTGGTGAACGGCGAAGAAGAATCCCTGCAGCGCGTGCTGAAGCGCGGCTGCTGGAGCGAGAAAGAGCTGTTTGGCGCGGCGAACGGCGCCGATTGGCAGATGATCGAGCACGATGACGGCAGCTTCGACGTGTTGTTCAAAGGCGAGAAGGCCGCTACCGTCAACTGGAGCCTGACCGGCAAGCACAACCGCAACAACGCCCTGGCCGCGATTGCCGCCGCCCGCCACGTCGGCGTGCCGGTCGAGCAGGCTGCTGCCGCGCTGGGCCGCTTCGAGAACGTCAAGCGCCGCATGGAAGTACGCGGCGTGGTCAATAACATCACGGTGATCGACGACTTCGCCCACCATCCAACCGCGATTGCCACCACGGTAGGCGGCCTGCGCCAGAAGATCGGCAGCTCGGCCCGTATCCTGGCCGTGCTGGAGCCGCGCTCCAACACCATGAAGCTGGGCGCCATGAAAGACGCCCTGCCGGGCAGCCTGTCCGACGCCGACCTGGTCTTTGGCTTCGGCAGCGAAACCGCGCTGGGCTGGAGCCTGGCCGACGCGCTGGCGCCGCTGGGCGCACGTGCCCAGGCCCACGATCAGCTCGACCAGCTGGTGGCCGCAGTCGCCGCCGCCGCCCAGCCGGGCGACCAGGTGCTGGTGATGAGCAACGGCGGCTTCGGCGGCGTGCATCAAAAGATTCTCGACGCGCTGGCTGCCAAATGATCCTGTACCTGCACGGCTTCCGCTCCTCGCCCAAGTCGATGAAGGCGCGCCTGATGGCCGAGCGCATGGCTGCGCTGGGCCTGTCGGACCAGTTCATCTGCCCGCAGCTGCCCGCCTCGCCCAAAGACGCCATGCAGCTGGCTTTCGCGCTGATTGAAGGCGTGCCCGCCGGGCAGCTGACCATCATCGGCTCCTCGCTGGGCGGCTACTACGCTACTTATATGGCGGAGCGCCTGGGCAGCCGCGCCGTGCTGCTCAATCCCGCCATCGTGCCCCAGCTGGATCTGGACAAGCATGTCGGCGTGACCACCCAGTACCACTCGGACGAACCGTTCGAGTTCAAGCACGAACACATCACCGAGCTGCGCGCGCTGGAAGTGCCGCAAATCACCCAGCCGGAACGCTACTTCCTGATCGCCGCCACCGGCGACGAAGTGCTGGACTACCGCGACATGGTGGCCCACTACGCGGGCGCACGCCAGCACGTGATCCAGGGCAGCGACCACGCCATCTCCGAATTTGCCGACTATCTGGCGCCAGTACTGGCCTTCTGCGGCATCGAGGCGGCGCAGTGAAAGCGCCACAATGAGAGGCCAGACCCTGCGCCACGCCGTCTGGCACACGCACATCAACGCCGTCAACGCGCCGCAAGGCTTGCGCCACTGGCTGACCGGCGGCGGCTCCCTGACCGCCAAGCTGATCGCGCACAGCAGCGCCTTCCGCGTGCAGCGCCTGCACCAGCGCACCGCCATCTGCCTGAACGACGAAGCCCACGCCATCGGCCTGCACACCGCCGGCCGCGCATGGGAACGCGAAGTGCTGCTGCGGTGTGATAATACGCCTGTGGTATTTGCCCATACCGTGGTGCCGATGACCGCCACCGCCTACGACTGGCCGCTGTTCAGCGCGCTGGGCGAACGTTCGCTGGGGGCGACGCTGCTGTTTGGCGATCCCCGTGTGCAGCGCGGTGTGCTGGAATTTGCAAGATTGCGCGAAGGGCATCCGCTGGTCATGCGCGCCCGCGCCGCGCTGGCGCTGGAGCAAAACCCGCCGGACTGGCCGCCGCAGCTGTGGTACGCGCGGCGCTGCCTGTATCGCCGCCGCCAGGGCACCTTGCTGGTCACGGAAGTATTCCTGCCCAGCGTACAGAATTTGAAGAAATCCAATAAAGAAACGAACACGCAATGAATGTATTTTTTGAAGAATCCGGCGATTTCAAAGTAGGCAGCGTCCTCTCGCAGGCAGGCGAGTCCTACCAGGTCGAAATGGCCAGCGGCAAGCGCACCAAGGTCAAGGCCAAGGACGTGCTGCTGCAGTACGACAAGCCCAGCCCGGCCGAGCTGATGGAAAAGGCCAAGGCCGTCTCGGCCGACGTCGACCTGGAATTCCTCTGGGAAGTCGCCGGTGAAGAAGAGTTCGGCTTTGCCGAGCTAGGCGCCGAATACTTCGGCCACAGCCCGCTGCAGGCGCACGAAGCGGCCGGCCTGATCCTGAGCCTGCACGGCTCGCCGATCTACTTCTACAAAAAAGGCCGTGGCCGCTACAAGGCCGCGCCGGAGCAATCGCTGCGCGCCGCCTTGGCCGGCATCGAAAAGAAAAAGCAGCAAGCCATCATCCAGGCCCAGTATGTGGACGAGCTCAAGGCCAACCAGCTGCCCGCCGCCATGCAGAACCTGGTGCAGCAGCTGCTGTTCAAGCCCGACAAGAACAGCATCGAATACAAGGCGCTCGACACCGCCTGCAGCGAGCTGCACACCAATCCACAGCGCCTGATGCTGGCCGTGGGCGGCATCGACTCGCCCAAGACCCTGCACATGTCGAAGTTCCTGTTCGAGAATTTCCCCCGTGGCGCGGGCTTCCCCGAGGTGCCGGTCCCTGCCGCACCGAGCGACCTGCCGCTGGCCGACGTGCAAGCCTTCTCGATTGACGACGTCACCACCACCGAGATCGACGACGCCTTCTCGCTGACCAAGTTGGACGACAACACCGTGCGCATCGGCATCCACATTGCCGCGCCTGGCCTGGGCATCAAGCCGGACGACGCTATCGACAAGATCGCGCGCAACCGCCTGTCCACCGTCTACATGCCCGGCGATAAGATCACCATGCTGCCCGACAGCGTGGTCAACGCCTTCACCCTGGCCGAAGGCAAAACCTGCCCGGCCCTGTCGCTGTACGCCACCCTGAACATGGCGGACTGGAGCGTGCAAAAGACCGAGACCCGCGCCGAACTGGTGCCGATCTCCGCCAATCTGCGCCATAACGATCTGGACGACCTGGTCAACGAAGAAACCCTGGCTAGCGGCGCTGGCGATTATGCCCATAAGGACGACCTGGGCATGCTGTGGAAGTGGGCGCAAGTGCTGGAAGCGGGCCGCATGGCCAAGCGCGAAGCCTTCGGCCTCAAGCCGGAACAGAATAACCGCGTCGACTTCAACTTCTATGTGGAAGACGATGTCGTCACCATCAGCCGCCGCAAGCGCGGCGCGCCGCTGGACAAGATCGTCGCCGAGCTGATGATCTTCGCCAACAGCACCTGGGGCAAGCTGCTGCACGACCACGGCGTGCCCGGTATTTATCGCAGCCAGGGCCGCGGCGTCGGTGGCTGGAACGCCAAGATGCAGGTGCGCATGCTGACCCATGCCGCGCCGCACGAAGGCCTGGGCGTGGACCAGTACGCCTGGTCGACCTCGCCGTTGCGCCGCTATACCGACCTGGTCAACCAGTGGCAGATCCTGGCCGTCGCCAGCGCCGGTGTCACCGCGCCGCTGGTGGCGCCGTTCAAGCACAAGGACGCCAACCTGTTCGGCATCGTTTCGGCGTTTGACGCGGCCTACTCGGCCTATGCCGATTTCCAGTCGAATATGGAACGCTACTGGTGCCTGCGCTGGCTGGGCCAGGAGGACGCCAAGCAGGTCGAGGCCGTCGTGCTGAAGGACGAAGTGCTGCGCCTGGTCGAGATCCCGCTGATCATCCGCCTGGCCGGCATGCCGCAGGTGGCGCGCGGCGTCCAGGTCAAGCTGGACATCCTGCGCTGGGACGAGGTCGATCTGACCGTGGAAGCGCGCCTGCTGGAAGTGGCTGCCGCACCGGCTGCCGATGTCGACTTCGACGAGGAGCTGGACGACTCGTCCAGCGAGATCGAAGAATCGGCTCCGGAAGAGGCTGTGGACGCGCCGGAAGCTGCGACCGAGTCCGAAGCGGAAGCCGGTGCCGCCGAACCGCCCGCTGCAGAATGACCGCAGGCTCAGCACTTTGACGTAAAATCAGCCAACATTTGATTCCAGCTCGGCCCCGCGTGAAGTCTTTCAAAGAAAACCGGCTCCTGTACCTTGCCACCGGCATCTCGCTGCTGGCCCACGGCGTTCTGCTTGCGGTGCAATTCGTTGCGCCCAAGCCGTCTGCCGTGCAGCCCACCGATCCCGGGCTGGAAGTCATCCTGGTCAACGCCAAGCACAGCCGCGCGCCGCTCAAGGCCGAGGCCCTGGCTCAGGCCAACCTGGACGGCGGCGGCAATGTCGACAAAGGCCGTTCCAAGTCGCCCCTGCCCGATCTGCACAAGATGGAGATGGGCGAAAGCGTCAAGGCCACCAAGCGCCGCATCGCCGAGCTGGAAGAACAGCAGAAAAAGCTGCTGGCCCAGGTCAAGGAAGACACGCCGTTCAAAGCGCCGCCGGTCACGGAAAAGAACAAGCCCGATCCGACCCCGACCGGCGCCGACCTGCTTGACAGCGCCAAGGCCATCGCCCGCCGCGCCGCCGAGATCAGCGAAACCATCGAAGACCAGAACAAGCGGCCCAAGAAGACCTTCATCACGCCGAGCACGCGCGGGGTGGGCTACGCCATGTACTACAAATCGATCCAGAAGCGCATCGAGGACATCGGCACGCTCAACTTCCCGCAGGCGAACGGCCGCAAGCTGTATGGCCAGCTGGTGCTGTCGATTCCCGTTTTCCAGGATGGCAGCATCTACGAAAAGGACGGCGGTATCAAGGTTGACCGCAGCTCCGGCAATCCGCAGCTGGACGCCGCCGCCATCAAGATCGTCCAGCGCGCCGCGCCGTTTGGCCGGTTCCCGCCCAATATGCTCTCCAACGAGAAGGACGATCTGTGGGTCATCGTCACCACTTTCAAATTCACCCGCGAGGACAAATTGCAAGCTGACTTGAGCGGAGGCAGTAACTAATGGATGCGCAAATCGATCGCTACTGCGTCTTCGGTAATCCCATCGCCCACAGCAAATCGCCCGAGATCCACGCCGCCTTTGCCGCGCAGACGGGCCAGCAGCTGGAATATGAAAAGCGCCTGGCGCCGCTGGGCGGCTTTGGCGCCGCCGTGCATGCCTTTATCGCCGAAGGCGGCAAGGGCGCCAACGTCACCGTGCCCTTCAAGCTGGACGCCGTGCAGGTCGCGCATGCGCTGACCATCCGCGCGCGCGCGGCGGGCGCCGTCAACACCCTGCACTTCACCTCGGACGGTATCGTCGGCGACAACACCGACGGCGCCGGGCTGGTAGCCGACATCGTCAACAACGCCGGCGTGCCGATCACCGGCAAGCGCGTGCTGATGCTGGGCGCGGGCGGCGCTGCCCGTGGCGCTGTGCTGCCGCTGCTGGAGCAGCGTCCATCGCAGCTGGTGATCGCCAACCGCACCGTCGCCACCGCAGAAGCGCTGCAGCAGCAGTTCGCCGCGCTGGGCGGCGACGGCGTGGTTTCCGCCTGCGGCTACGACGCCGTGCAAGGGCCTTTCGACATCATCATCAACGCCACCTCCGCCAGCCTGAATGCCGATCTGCCGCCGATTCCGCCGACCGTGTTCGCGCCCGGCGCGCTGGCCTACGACATGATGTACGGGAAGGAGCCGACCGTCTTCCTGCGCTTCGCCGCCGACCATGGCGCCATTCCGCGCGACGGCCTGGGCATGCTGGCCGAGCAGGCCGCCGAAGCCTTCGCCCTGTGGCGCGGCGTGCATCCGCAAACGCGCGAAGTCCTGCAGCAGCTGCGGGCCAAGCTATGAAACGCGCGCTGAAATGGATCATCCTGCTGCCACTGGCTCTGGTGCTGCTGGTGCAGTTGTACTTCCTGGTGCAGATCTGGTGGTGGGTCGATCACGATCCCGGCATGACCAGCGTGATGCGCGCCCAGCAGGCCGCCCTGCGCGAGAAGAACCCCAACGCCAACATCCAGCAGCAGTGGGTGCCGTACGAGCGCATCTCGAATAACCTCAAGCGCGCCATCATCGCTTCGGAGGACTCCAACTTCACCGATCACGATGGCGTCGACTGGGACGCGCTGGAGAAGGCTTACGCCAAGAACACCAAGAAGCACAAGGTGGTCGCGGGTGGCTCGACCATCACCCAGCAGCTGGCCAAGAACCTGTTCCTGTCCGGTGAGCGCAGCTACATCCGCAAGGGCCAGGAGCTGGTCATCACCTATATGCTGGAAGCGCTGATGGACAAGGAGCGCATCTTCGAGATCTATCTGAACGTGGTGGAATTTGGCACTGGCGTGTTCGGCGCCGAGGCGGCCGCGCGCCACTACTATGGCGTCACCGCCGCCAACCTGGGCGCCGCGCAAGCCGCCAAGCTGGCCGTGCTGCTGCCCAATCCACGCTACTTCGACAAGCACCGCGATTCCAATTATCTGGCCAAGCGCACGGGGGTGATCCTCCGGCGCATGGGCTCTGCCGATTTACCGTAAAGGAGGTTCAGCATGCGTACGCCCAAATCCCGCCAGCGCGGCCTCGGTTTGATCCAGGTCGCCATCGTCATGGCAGTCATGGCGGCCATCGCCATGGCCGCGCTGATGTCCATGCGCGCGGAGCATAACTACTTCACCGACATCGCCAATAAGGTGCTGGGCAAGCCGGCCGCGCCATCGTCCGCTGACCCTTCCGCTGCTGCGGTTGCCGTGGTCCCGCCGCCACCAGCCGGCGTGCTGCGCAAGTGCACCGTCAACGGCAAGACCGTCTACTCGGACGTCGACTGCAAGAGCGGCCAGGCCATCAAGGCCATCGACACCCGGGGCATCGAAGCGCCTAAGGTTCCGAAGCCCGATCCTGCCGCTTCGGCGCCGCAATCCGCCACCGACAAAATGATCGACAAAGCCACCCAATGATCAACGTATTCGTCCTCCAGAACGGGCGGCTCAACCAGGTGCCCATCGACAGCCGCGAAGACCTCGAGCAGGTGTCGCCGGTGTGGGTCGACCTGACCGATCCCAATGAGGACGAACGCGCCTGGGTCAAGGCCATCTATGGCGTGATCCTGCCGGGTGAAGATGAGGTCAAGGACATCGAAGCCTCCGCCCGCTACTACGAAGCGGAAAACGGCGACCTGCACCTGCGTACCGACTTCCTGCTGGAAGAAGAAGCCGGGCCGTCGCGCATCGTCACTGTCGCTTTTATTTTGGCGCGCAAGATCCTGTTCTCGGTGCATTCCGACGACCTGCCCGTGTTCCGCCTGGTGCGCATGCGCGCGCGCTCGCGTCCCGGCTCGATCGCCGATTACATGGACGTGCTGCTCGACCTGTACGCCACCGATGCCGAATACTCCGCCGACGCATTGGAAGGCATCTACCAGAACCTGGAAGAAGTCAGCGGCCGTGTACTGCAAAAGGAATTCACCGACCAGGACGCGGCCGCCGCGCTGAACGCCATCGCCCACGAAGAAGACTTGAACGGCCGTATCCGCCGCAACATGATGGACACCCGCCGCGCCGTCAGCTTCCTGATGCGCGGGAAGATGCTGAACAACGAGCAGTTCGA
>Ga0213872_10002658_pt1 | contig 10361 bp, 7 predicted proteins | sample VelepicomBERX_R2_FD_160071 | JGI IMG/M metagenome (GOLD analysis project Ga0213872, IMG submission 160071) | Rhizosphere microbial communities from Vellozia epidendroides in rupestrian grasslands, the National Park of Serra do Cipo, Brazil - RX_R2 | ecosystem: Host-associated > Plants > Roots >... | reverse complement strand
GCCAGTGGCAAAGCTATGCGATCTTGCCCAGCCGAGGCCAATGCGAATGCCGAGAACACCTTTTTGCGCCTTTTCGTCTGTGCTGCCAGGATCATCGGTAACGTAAAGGCCTGGAATTCCGATCCCGCCGCCGGCACGGGTTACTTCCATGAGCCCGTTCAACACCGTTGCAGGCGCTTCATCTCCTTTTTCACCGTGCGCTTTCGCTTCGAAACCGACACAGTCGACGGCTGAGTCTACTTCGGGTACGCCGAGGATCTCAGCGATACGATCACCAAGTTCTGCCTTTTGCCGAAGATCGATAGTTTCGCACCCGAAGCTCTTTGCCTGCTTGAGCCGCTCTGGAATCATGTCACCCACAATCACCACCGCGGCACCGAGGAGACGGCATGCCTCCGCGCAGGCAAGACCTACCGGACCTGCACCCGCAACGTATACAGTGGAGCCGGTAGTTACCCCTGCCGTAACTGCGCCGTGATACCCGGTTGGAAAAATGTCAGATAGCAGAGTCAGATCTCTGACCTTGGCCATCGCCTTGTCTTTATCTGGAAACTTCAGCAAGTTGAAGTCAGCATAAGGACACATCACGTAATCCGCCTGTCCCCCAATCCATCCGCCCATATCGACATATCCGTAAGCACCGCCGGGCCGCCCTGGATTTACGTTCAAGCACACGCCGGTCTTCCCTTCTTTGCAGTTGCGACATCGCCCGCAAGCGACGTTGAAAGGCGCCGACACAAGATCGCCCAAATTGAAAAATTCGACGTCACTGCCCTTCTCGATGATCTCGCCGGTAATCTCATGCCCGAGAATCATTCCCAGCGGAGCGGTGGTGCGCCCGCGCACCATGTGCTGATCGCTTCCACAGATGTTCGTTGCGACCAGCTTCAAGATGACGGCGTGCTCCAGCTTACGGCCGTTGTGTTCCAGCTTCGGATAGTCGATATTTCTTACTTCGACCTTGCCCTTGCCGATGTATGCGACACCGCGATTTCCTGACATCGATTTACTCCTTTCTACGTATGCAAATTATTGACACAATCGGATCTGATCATGGTAGCCCTTGAGACCTGAAAAGGGAGGAAGAAAATGGCACTTCACGTTACCTCAAGCGCGTTTTCGGAAAGTCAGCCGATTCCTGAAGAGTATACCTGTGACGGACGAGATGTATCGCCGCCGCTCAGATGGAGCGGGGTGCCTGCCGATACCAAAAGCATAGCTATCGTGTGCGAAGATCCGGATGCACCGTCGGGCACGTTTACACATTGGGTTTTGTACGATCTCCCCGGGAAAACGACGGAAGTAACGGAGGGATCGTCCGGTGGCGGTAAGGAGGGCGTGAACGATTTCAAGAAGAACGGCTATGGCGGTCCTTGTCCTCCCCGCGGCCGCGCGCACCGATATTTCTTTCATGTGTACGCGCTTGATAAGGATTCACTGGGCAAAACCGGTTTACGAAAAAGCCAGGCGGAGACCGCGATGAAGGGGCACATCCTTGCCGAAGGCAAACTGATTGGCACCTACAAACGAAGTTAGCGACACCAACAGCGGTAGCGCTGACAAACCATCATCCGCGGAGCACCCGCTTTGCGGCTTCAGCAACCGATTCCGAGAGGAACCCGAACTTTTTCTGAACATCTTTCAGCGGCGCCGATACACCAAACGTTCCCATGCCGATAATGTGGCCTTTCGGGCCGACGAAGCGCTCCCAGCCGAGGGTCGATGCCTGCTCTACCGCGACACGCGCTGTCACTCCCGGCGGCAAGACCGAATCGCGATATTCCTGCGTCTGTTGGGCAAACAGTTCCCAGGAGGGCACGCTGACCACGCGTACTTTGATTCCCTCCAACGAGAGTTGTTCAAACGCCTGGACGACCAGCGAGACTTCGCTCCCGGTCGCTAGCAACAGAACGTCCGGCTTACCGTCCGGCGCATCCGCCAGAACATAAGCGCCCTTCTCAACGCCTGCCGCTGAAGCGTACTTCGTGCGGTCCAGCGTCGGTAGTGCCTGACGGGTAAGCACAAGCGCCACTGGGCTGTGTCGCAACTTCATGATGACCTTCCAGGCTTCGAGGACTTCGTTGGCATCGGCGGGGCGAAGTGTAATGAGACCCGGAATAGCGCGCAGTGAGGCCAGTTGCTCGATCGGCTGATGTGTGGGGCCGTCTTCTCCGACGCCAATGGAATCGTGCGTAAAGATAAAAATTGTCGGGAGCTCCATGATGGCGCTCAAGCGGATCGCCGGCTTGCAATAGTCACTGAAGATCAGGAATGTAGAACCGTAGGCGCGGATTTTGGATAGCGAAAGCCCATTCACAATGGCGCCCATCGCGTGCTCACGGATCCCAAAATGAAGATTGCGGCCGCGGCGATTGTCGAGCTCAAAATCCCCGAAGGTGTCAGCCGTGAGCCGTGTTTTGGTGGAAGGCGCCAGGTCCGCCGAACCACCCATGAGCCAAGGCACATTCTTCGCGAGTGCATTTAGTACCTTGCCGGACGAGTCGCGCGTGGCCAGGCCTTTGGGATCTGCCGGAAACGTTGGCAGATCATGGTCCCAGTCGTCGGGCAGTTGCCGCCGCTGCATTCGAGAGAGTTCGTCTGCCAGGTTCGGAAATACTTTGCTATATGCGTCGAACTTCTCAATCCAGGCTTCGCGCAAATCATGGCCGCGCTTTCCTATTCCAGCGGCGAAATGCTCCCGCACACCGTCGGGCACCATGAATTTTGCGTCTTCCGGCCAACCGTAATTACGCTTCGCCAGCCGGATTTCATCCTCCCCAAGCGGCTCCCCGTGCGCGCCGCTGGTGTCCTGCTTGTTCGGCGCGCCATAAGCGATGTGGCTGTCGACGATGATGAGCGTCGGCCGGTCGTTTGTGTTGTGAAAGACATTTAACGCGCGCGCCAGCATGCCTAGATCATTGGCATCGCCTACGCGCGTGACGTTCCACCCATAACCGATGAATCGGGTTGCGACGTCTTCGCTGAAAGCCAACTCGGTGTGGCCCTCAATCGTGATGTGGTTGTTGTCGTAAATCCAGCAGAGGTTCGAAGTTTTGAGGTGGCCTGCTATGGAAGCAGCTTCTCCCGAAATGCCCTCCATCAGATCACCGTCGCCGCATATCACATAAACGTTGTAATCAAATAATTCAAAACTCGGGCGATTGAACCGGCTGGCCATCCACAGGCCGGCGATGGCCATGCCTACGCTGGTGGACACACCCTGACCGAGAGGACCGGTTGTCGTCTCGATGCCGGAAGTCCAACGGTACTCGGGATGTCCCGGGCACTTGCTGTCAAGCTGGCGGAAACGCTTAATGTCGTCGAGGGTGAGGGTGGGTTGACCGAGTGTCTCGTACTGCGGATTGACCGCCTGCACACCGGCAAGATACAGCAGAGAATACAGCAACATCGACGCGTGCCCGTTCGACAGGACAAAGCGATCTCGGTTGGGCCAGATGGGATGGTCCGGATCGAAACGGAGAAATTTCTGCCAAACGCAGTAGGCGACCGGAGCCAGTGCCATCGGTGTCCCCGGGTGGCCGGAATTCGCCTGCTGGACTGCGTCCATGGAGAGGGTACGAATGGTGTTGATGCAAAGTTGGTCAATATCGATTGCCGTTGTAGCGTGGGTGGCCATTAGGGAACTCTCCTTTCAGATTCGACCGGTACTCGCGACTGGGGTACGCCGCTTTATCGTGACAAAACAGTGGGCGTAATCGCGAATCGCCGCTTGTGATGTTAACAGTCCTTGAGCCGGTTGAAGAATACCGCCTCAATATGAATTGCGCTTGAATTCGACTCTTTAGGCCGCTGCGGCCGATGCGACACTTGCAACGACCTGCGGGCGTGCCACCCTTGCGAAATCATCGTACGCCATCTGGATCAGCTCATTGTGATTGCAAGCGTTGAATGCAATTTCTTTATCCTTCGTTAAACTCTCATCGACATAGACACGCATTCCATACAGGTTCCCGAAAGGCGGCATGGCGCCGGTATCGCATTCGGGGAATTTGCCGCGGAATTCCGCTTCGGCCGCGAGTTCCACGGCGTTTGCGCCGCTCACTCGTTTCAAAGCCTCCAAATCGACCTGACGCGAAGCAGGAACCACCACCATCACCATTTCGCCATCAATCTTGACGATGACACTTTTCGCTATCTCCCGGCCTTTGATATGCACCATCTGGGCAGTTTCCTGGGCCGTGTACGTGGTCGCATGAACAATCGTCTTGTACGAGACTTTCTGCTCATCAAGAAATTGGGTAAGTCGCACTGACATTCAGCTCTCCTTCATAGCGCGTGGCGCAGCATGTAGCGTGACTCGGGGCGCTCCGAACCGCCTGAGTAGAAAAATCCAGATATGTAATCTTCCCAGTGACCCGTGGCACACATCTCGGTTTCTGGAGACATAAAGCGGACCTCAAAGGGGCCGTTATGAAACACATTATCTGATGTAGTTTCCGGCTGCAGCGGTACTCGTGAATGACAGCAAAATGCAGCCCGCAAGTGCTATACGGTCTTAAACGATGCAGCGTGCCGCGACTACCGTCATATCATCGGCGGGTTTTGTACCAGCAAAGGACCGGGCGGCATCCATAATCGCTTTGACCAGCCCAGATATCGAAAGCCGGCTGTTGGCTTGCGCTATCCGGTGGAGGCGGGGTTCTCCAAATTCATGGCCGTTTGTGCCCATAGATTCCGTTATTCCGTCACTGTAGAGAATCAGCGTATCTCCAGGGGCGAGCCGGGTGTGAACCGAGGTGCAAATCAGCTCACGGGTCAAGCCCAAAACCGTGGCGGATGATTCAAGCCTTTCGATTCCCCCGTCAGCCCGAAGAATGACGGGTGGAGGGTGACCGCAATTCACGTATCGCAGAATCCTCGTTCGTTCTTCATATTCAGCGAAGACGAGAGTCGCGTAACTAGTAGCCGGCGTACAGTCGTAAAACAGCCGGTTAACCGATCGAACCAGCTCGCATAGATCGCGAACTCCCAGGCTTACATGCGTTCGAAGCTGCGCTTGTAAAGTGGCCATCTGGAGAGCGGCCGCAAAGCCCTTTCCGGACACATCGCCAATCACCAGCCCCAAACGCCCTGGACCCAGATCCAGAAAGTCATACAGATCGCCACCCACCTCGCGTGCCGGCAGGCAGATGCCCGCACACGGAAGCCCGGCCGATCGCGGCAGAACTTGGGGGAATAACCGGGCCTGGACCTCTTTTGAGAGCCGTAGGTCGTAGACGTTCTCTGAAAAGGATGTCGCGGCCGCAAGAACAACCGGACCGATAGGACGGCTTGCCGGGTCCACCTGAAATGATTCGTGCATGGCAATCCCTCTCGATTTCTCCGTTGAGGCGTGGCCGCCGATCCTTCCGGTTAGCAGGCCGTTCTCCTACCAAGATGTCGTTTCCAGATAGCCGGAATCGACATTGCCGCTCGACGAATTCTTGATCGTCGTTCTGTTGGACGGTAGTGAACGCGAAAAGTGCCTCGCCGGCGCCGATTCAGAGGCTCCCGCCCCCGACCGTGTCGCGCCGGCCTATTGGCGATACAGGTGCATCGATTGGAGGACGCGTATCAGTACGTAACGATCAGGGCTTCATAGTCAATATCTGCCGCATCGTTGGAATTGTTGGAGAGAAGCTGGATTCGCATCTGGCCGTCGCTGCTGCGAACGTAATTGGATAGCGTTCCCGGCACCGTGAATGTGAGCAGCTTCCAGGCGCCCCAATCAGGCGCGCCAGCGTTGGTTCCCACCGTCACGTACGACGCAGTCACCCAGTTGTAGATCTGCCAGGTCCACGTTTGTGAGCTGGTAGCCGGCCCCTGGTAATTGACCTCAACTTGAATGTTCGTCACCGACGCGGGAGCGACGCTCGAAGGTAGAGTGAACACCTGGTAACCGGCGTACTGATTCTGAAACTCGACATACTTGTTCCAGTCACTCGCAGTCCCCGATTCATCCAGCAGATCGATCGAGGTAGCTACGGGCTGACCGCCATCCGTCCCGACGGTCGTGACGTACGACGACGGAACAAGAGTCACAGTAGACTGGCCGCCCCCGCCGCCCGACGCCGTGTTGGTCAGCGCAAAACTGGCTTGCGTCGAGACTCCTGCGACACTCGCTGTAACTGTATAGCTGCCGGCAGTTGCATTCGCGGTGAACACTGCGGACGTCGCTACTCCGGAAGCGTTGGTTGTAGCCGTATTTACTCCGCTTGCAAACGTACCCGAAGCCCCGCTGGAGGGCGGCGTGAAGGTCACGGTGACTCCACTCACTGGATTTCCGCCGGCATCCTTCACGGTCGCCGCAAGACTGGCCGAAAAAGCAGTGTTGACGGCCGCGCTCTGCGGCGTTCCTCCGCTAGCGGTGATGGACGCTGCAGTCCCGGCTTTATTGGTCAGTGAAAACCTGGCGGATGTCGAAACTCCCGCCACGCTCGCGGTAACCGTGTAGCTGCCTGCCTTCGCATTGGCAGTGAACACCGCCGAGGTTGCTACTCCGGAAGAGTTGGTTGTGGCTGTATTCGCCCCGCCCGCAAAGCTACCCGACGCCCCACTACCCGGCGCCGTGAATGTCACCAGAACTCCGCTCACCGCATTGCCGCTTGAGCTGGTCACTGTCGCCGAGAGACGGCTGGCGAAGGCCGTGTTGATGGTCGCACTCTGCGGCGTGCCACCGGTGGCCTTAATGGATGAAGGGGTAGCCGAAGACTGGCTGAAATCTGCCGTATATGTAGTTGGGGTGCTCGGAGCAATAAAGGTCCGCGGGTTGGCTGTCGATCCATCTGCCCAATTGGTAAATACGTATCCGCTCGGTCCCGTCGCGGTCACCTGGCATGACGCACCGGGATTCCAGTTGACGGCGACGTTCGGGTAACCGGTATAGGTGCCAGGAGAGCAGCCCGTCCCAGCTACCGTATAGGTAGCAGGCGCAACATTTCCCGTGATTTGAATGGTTACACTTTGCGAACTGGTGTCGGGATAGTAACGCTCCGCGGAAGAAAACCCTCCGCCAACCGCAAGTACGGTGCCGTCCAGCAGCGTTATGGAGGTGTGGTAAGCGCGGGCTGTAATCAAACTCCCGGTCAAGTGCCACGTTTGACTTGCTAACTGGAAGTACTCAGAGCTGGAGCGCGTCGGATTGGGGTCTGAGCAGCACGAATATCCTCCTGAGAGCAGGACATCATTGCCGCTTGAAATCGCGGACCCTGCAGGGCCTTTACGGCCTGTGGACATGGATTGAACTGCGGTCCAAGTGAGACTGCCCGGATCGAAGGTTTCTGCCGTCGCGAGCCCACTGCAGCAGCCGCCAGCGCTGCCTCCAGCTTCCAGCACGCGGCCGTCGGCCATAAGAGCCGCCGCTGCGTAGTCTCTAGCCGTGGTCATGCTTCCCACCTGACTCCAGGTGCCGCTGGTGGGGTTATACATTTCGGTGTCGGCAGTTACTCCCGGTCCTGCTCCCTGTCCGTAATTCTCGCCGCCCGATACCAGCACGTCGCCATTAGTGAGTACGGTAGCCGTGTGGTTAGCGTGGAGATTCGCCATGCTGCCGGTAGCCGTCCATTTTCCAGTTGAGGGATCCCACAGCTCACTCGTGGCAAGCGGATATTGGGGTGGCCCTGAACAGCAAGGTGTAGGCCAGCCTCCGGCGACCAGGACTTTCCCATTGGAGAGCAGAGATGCAGAATGCATGGACCTTGGAGTGGTCATGCTTCCCGTGAGTGTCCAGCTCTTCGTTGCCGGATTGTAAATTTCAGCCGAGGCAAGCGTTACGCCATTTGGATCCACGCCGCCGGCGACTAACACACGCCCGTCTGCCAGGACGACGCCCGCTTGATTCGTACGCCCAGTGCTCATGCTGCCCACGGTTGTCCAGGTGTTAGTGCTTGGATTGTAAACATCGGAGGCAGCGCTCGATGCGCCGCCCACAACCAAGACAGTGCCATCCTGAAGCAAGGCTGCAGTAGGGGTTTGACGTACTACCGACATGTTCCCCGCCGCGTTCCACGTACCGGGCGTTTGGGCATTCGCGGCCCTTGCCAAGATAAGCCCCAAGACAAGGCCAAGCCAGAGCATGAGCCGGTAAGGAGTTACCAGCTCATGCTTGCGGATTGCGGCCGCTTTCGTTGCGGCAAGCTCTTCGGAATGAAATGCAGGAGACATGGTACGCATCGGGCAGGTACCTCCTTAGGCGCACCTTGTTTGGCACGTCTGTCTCCATTCGCAAGTCTCTCCCGCTTCGGACTAACTTATGCGCTTATAACTACTTACTTTCTTGATAGGAAAACCTGCAAATGCCGGCGGGCATCTATGAGCGGAATTCCTAGTCTCAAAAGCGGTACTGCCATTCCACAGTTGCGTTTCCGCTTCCCGTGGACCGGCGGCTATGATTTGGACGGGAGCGGCTTCCTGGGGGCGCCCATCCCCGCCACTACCTGCGCATGATTCACGGCCGCGGTCAATGAAACACCACCGATACTATTTCCGATGAGCGTGGGGAGCAGATAACCCCACGCGATCGCGCCCCAGCTTTTCGCGCCTACCATCGCAAGAAAGAGTACTTCCACTGCGCCGGCAATAATATGAGTCAGGCCGGCGAGCCCGACAACATACGTCAGGATGACGATGATGGCGAGCCGTCCATTCTGGTACGCGGCGCCCATCCAGACCACCATTGCGATCAGCCATCCCGCGAAGATGCCCCGCAGGACGGCGGTTCCAAATGTCACGTCTACGGCCTGCGTACTGAGCTGAAACATCGCAGCCCGTACGTCGCGATCGAACATGGACGTATTGCCGACCACCCAGGCGAAAAGATGAGCGCCAACCATGTTGGCGAGTAAGACGACGACCCAGAGTCGAGCTACGCGCAGGAAAGTCGGCAGGTTGCGGCGCGCGAGCAGCGGGATGATCGCCGTGAGCGTGTTCTCGGTGAATAACTGCTGCCGCCCGAGGATCACGATCAGAAAGCCGACCGGATATCCCAGCTTGACGACCAAAGGCGCCCACGATGCAGACGGGAGGTACGCGCGGAAGAGCGCCATAGTAACAAACGAGAAGCCCATTGACATGCCAGCTGCCAGACCCGACCATGCCAGTGCGGAAACGGGCCGCTGCAGTTCGTCTTCGCCGTCATAACGAATCGCCTCATGGACAACATGAGCACTGACCGAGGTTCGCTCTTCAGCTTTCTCTTTTTCTTTTTCGGTCAGATCCGGGGCTACGACTTGTTCTTCGCGGCTTTCGTCATCGAACAGCATGCTTCCGCCTCAAAGGTATGAGGAGGAAGCATGCGTTCGTGTTTCAGTTCCCGAGCGTTCCCGGGCTAGGTCAGTTTCTGCTTGCGTATAGGCAGTTCGCGGATTCGCTTGCCGGTTGCGGCGAAAATTGCATTGCAGATGGCTGGAGCGATCGGCGGGACACCGGGTTCACCGGCACCTGTCGGCAGCGCTTCGCTTTCTACCAGGTGAACATGAGTTTCGACGGGTGCTTCATTGATGCGCGCTACCAAGTAGTCATTGAAATTACCCTGCTGGATGCGTCCATCGGCGGCGGTGATCTCACCGAGCAGCGCGACGCTGGCGCCAAAGACTGCCGCGCCTTCGAATTGGGATTTCACGCGATCCGGATTCACCACGACGCCGCAATCGAGGGCGAGATCGACGCGCGGAATGCGGAGCTTGCCGTTCGAGTCCACTTCGACCTGCACCACGGCTGCAACGTAGGTAAGGAAGCTGCGGTGCGCGGCAAAGCCCCAACCGGCGCCGTTGCCGGACTTGTGTTTCGCCCAACCGGAACGTTCCGCCGCAACTTCCGCAACGCGGCGGAGGCGCCCGGTATCGACCGGATACAACGAGAGCGCCTTGCCGTAGTTTTCGTACTTCGTTTTCTCTGCCTCGAAATCAATCTGGCGCGGAGCACCGAGCGCGGCCAGCCAATACTCGACGGGATCCTTTCCGGCCGCCGCAGCCAACTCGCCCATGAAGGACTGAACACCAAACGCGTGATAGATGTTCGCGACAGAACGCAACCAGCCGATACGCACGTGCGCCTGGGCGGGGCCGTTTTCCGCCCGGATGTTCGGAATGTCAAACGGCATGTCGACGAACCCTTGCCCGAGTTCGCCGACCCCGCCGTACTGTTCTTTTTCGTCGAAGGTGGAACCGATGGGCGGGAAGACCGTGCGCATCAAGATGCCTTGGGGCTTGCCTTCGGCATCCAGCGCAGCCTTGAAATACATGCCGGAAGTGGAGTGGTAGTAATCGAAGCGGATGTCCTCTTCGCGCGTCCACGAGATCTTGACCGGCTTGCCGACCTTCTTCGAGAGGATGGCGGCTTCAGCCACATAGTCCGGCTTGGAT
>Ga0213872_10002657_pt1 | contig 10363 bp, 9 predicted proteins | sample VelepicomBERX_R2_FD_160071 | JGI IMG/M metagenome (GOLD analysis project Ga0213872, IMG submission 160071) | Rhizosphere microbial communities from Vellozia epidendroides in rupestrian grasslands, the National Park of Serra do Cipo, Brazil - RX_R2 | ecosystem: Host-associated > Plants > Roots >... | reverse complement strand
TGATCTGATGCTGCCGGGAGCCTCCGGGAAAGACCTGTGCAAGAGCCTGAAGCGTGTATTCCCAAATGTTCCGATCATTGTGCTCAGCGCAATCTCCGAAGTAAGCGACAAGGTGCTGCTGCTCGAGCTGGGCGCCGACGACTACGTTACCAAGCCCTTCAGCCCTCGGGAACTGCTGGCCCGTATTCAGGCTGCTATTCGCCGCGTTTCAACCCCTCGCCCGGTCAAGGTTTACTCCTTCGGATCTGTCACAGTCGATTTTCTGAAGATGGAGGCCAGGCGGAACGGCGAAAACGTAATTCTCACCGCGCATGAATTTCGCCTTCTGAAATTTATGCTGGAAAACTCAGAGCGCGTTCTTTCGCGCGAAGAGTTGCTGAACCACGTGTGGGGCTATAGCTGCTATCCTTCTACGCGGACGGTCGATAACCAGATTCTGAAGCTGCGCCAGAAGCTTGAGGTGGATCCATCGAATCCAAAACACATTCGAACCATGCACGGTATGGGTTACAAGTTCGTCAGCCAGATTCAATGAACGGCGCTGTGCCGGATGTGTGAGAGAGAGACAAAGCATGCGGATGCGGACCATTCTTCTCCTCTCACTCCTGTCGCTTTCTTGCGGGCTCACGGTCGTAAGCCTCATCATCATTCATAGTGGTCTGCAGAAGCAGATTCGAAGAAATCTGGCCGCGGATCTGCTCCACTCGACCGTCACGTTCGAGAACCTGCAGCGCCAAAGGCAGCAGCTGCTCGATCGTGAAGTCGCTTTGCTCGCCGATCTTCCCAGCCTTAAGTCACTGATGACTACGCACGACCTAAAAACCATTCAGGACGGGGGAGCGGAGTTCTGGACAGTAAGCGGTAGCGATCTGTTCGCTTTAGCGAACACTTCCGGCGCCGTTGCCGCTCTCTACGAAAGCGCAGGGCCTGCCGATCGGCGGGAGATCGACCTCCAGTTGAAGCGCCTCCTGGAGTCACATTCGCTGCAACCCTATCTGCTGAGCAGTCAGCACCTTTATCAGGTGTCTTTCCGGCCTTTGTTCTTCGGTTCCGAAACGACCGGAACTCCTCTCGGTTTTGTCATTGCCGGCTACTCAATCGATAACCGGGTGAGCCGCCAGGTAAGCGAAGCAGCAGCCGCTGACGTGATTTTCCTGGCCTCCGACAATATCGTGTCCAGCACGCTGGATGCGCAGCACAATCTTGACCTTCAAAAACAGAACGGATCCATTCCGCCGCAAGCAGTCGAGCAGGATCTCTGGCTCGGCAAAGAGCACTACCTCGCAGCCTCTGTTCCGATTTCAACCCTGTCTGAGACTCCAGTGCGCCTGCTGGTACTCAAATCCTTCGATCAGGCAAGTCTATTCGCCATGCGACTTAATCGCCTGCTCGTGGTGCTCGGTCTTCTGGTTATTGCGATTGCGACACTGCTCGCGCTTTACATCTCAAGCACAATAACGCGGCCTCTGGACGATCTGCTGGCCGGCGCGCGCGCCCTCGGTTCAGGGGATTTCAATTACCCACTGACTGCGGGAGGAACGAAGGAGCTGAGGGAACTGAGTCATGCCTTCGACGCAATGCGAGATCAATTACGCCGTTCCCAGCAGGAGCTCGTCGAATCGGCCCGGCTTGCCGTAATCGGCCGCATGGCGAGTTCCATTTCTCACGACCTTCGCCACTATCTCTCGTCCATCTACGCCAATGCCGAATTTCTCAGCAATCCTTCGACCCCATCTCCGGAACGCGACGAGTTGATGCTCGATGTGCAGCTCGCCGTCCAGGGAATGACGGATGTGCTTGAATCGCTGCTTGTTTTCAGCCGCACCGGGAAATCGCTGCAACCCACCTACGAGTCTTTAAGCGCACTCGTGGAGCGTGCGGTCGGGCTCATCCGAACGCACCCCGAAGCACATGGTGTAGCGATCCAGGTTGAGCATTTTCCTCACCTGGAAGGCTGGATGGATGCGAGAATGATCGAGCGCGCCGTCTTCAATCTGCTTATCAATGCCGCCCAGGCAGCGCGCAGCGGAGCGCCGCCCGCGATTGTGAACGTCAGCCTGATTGAAGATACGCACCAGACTAAGTTACGCATCACCGACAGTGGTCCCGGAGTTCCGGAAGCAATACGCGACACTCTGTTCGAGCCGTTTGTCAGCAACGGTAAGAGGCGCGGTATCGGATTAGGGCTGACCATCGCTCACCGTATCGCGCAGGAGCATGGCGGCACAGTACAGCTTGAAGAATCGCGTCCGGGTCGCACTACTTTTGTACTGTCCTTCCCCAGGGCCGTTCCCGGCGCAATGAGGATAATGGACCCGGAGCCATCCGGGACCCGTACGAAAGCTGCCGTATGATGGCATGACAAACCGCTGACAATCTGACGACCGAGACGGGACACATTGCGCCGATCAACCCGATACAGTGCACCTATCGGAGTCTATCTCCATGCGGATCGCCATCGTTCATCACTGGTTTGTTTCGCACGGAGGCGGCGAGCGCGTCGCCGAGGTGCTTGCGCAGATGTATCCCTCCGCCGACATCTTCACCCTTGTTGCCGACACAAGCCAACTTCCGCTCAGTATGCGCGACCGCGCTCTGCGGACCTCCTTTATCAACCGGCTGCCCCTCGCTCACCGTATTTACCGGCATCTTCTCCCCCTCTATCCGAAAGCTGTTGAACATCTCGACCTTCGAAATTACGATCTCGTGCTTACCTCAGACAGCGGCCCGATGAAAGGCGTGCGGACCTCGCCCTCTGCCGTTCACATCTGTTATTGCCACTCTCCCATGCGATATCTCTGGGATCAGCACCATCATTACCGGCTCAACATGGGCAAGCTTGCGGGAGCGGCATTCGCCGCATCGGCGCGGTATGTACGCGCCTGGGACCAGCGCGCAGCGCAGCGCGTAACCAGGTTCGTCGCTAACTCCCACTATGTGGCTTCCCGTATTCATGCCTGCTACGGACGAGACAGCGACGTCATTCACCCTCCCGTCGATACTTCCGCTGGATACCTGAGCGGCACGTCAGGCCACGCCTATCTCACCGTCGGGCGGCTCGTCCCCTACAAACGCATCGACGTTCTCATCCAGGCCTGCAATATTCTTGGTCGCGAGCTTCGCATCATCGGCACTGGCCCTGAAGAGTCGCGTCTCCGCGCCCAAGCCGGCAGTCCAATTAAATTCCTGGGCAACGTGAATGACTCCTCACTCTGGCGCGAATATGCACACTGCAAAGCCTTCTTGTTTGCTGCAGAAGAGGACTTTGGCATGGCCATGGTCGAAGCGCAGTCCTGCGGGCGGCCCGTAATTGCATTCGGAAAGGGCGGGGCTCTCGAGACGGTTGTAAGCGCAAACCATACCGCAGCTCCACTCGAGAATACCTGCGTGCTTTTCGAAAGCCAGAGTCCGGAAGCAGTCGTCAAGGCGATCCTCTGCTTTGAAGCCGCCGAGCACCGCTTTCGGCCGCAAATCATCCGCCGTCACGCGCATCGATTTAGTGTCGAGGCGTTTCGAAGCAGTTTTCGCAATCTGGTTGATGCCACCATGGCAAACCGTTCGCCGGCATACGAACTCGAGGCCTGTTCGTGACTGCTCCTCATGAAGTTGTTATCGATGCCAGATGGCTTCGCACCGGCATCGGGCGCTACATTCTCACCTTGCTGCGCGACCTGAAGCCAAACCTGCCAGACACGTTCTTGTCGTGTGTCACTATGTCATCGCACGCCGCAAGCCTTGCTCCTCTCTGTGATCGGATTATCGAGATGAACTGCGGCATCTACTCGCTCGGGGAACAGCTTCGCTTGTCCCTCGCCGCTCGCGACGCTGTCGCCTTCTGCGCTCCGCACTACAACATTCCCGTTTTCCGACGCGGACCGATGGTCGTCACTATTCACGATGTCACGCACCTGCTCTTTCCCGCGTACCGAACGGCACTCCGAGCCAGACTTTATGCCAACACAATGTTGCATGCCGCGTCGGCACGGGCAACGCGGATAGTCACACCATCTTTCTATACCCGTGACTGCCTCATCCAACACCTCGGTACAGATCCGGCGAAGATCTGTGTAATTCCCTGCGCATTGAGCGAGGCTTTTTACCCGCGACCCCCAGCGGAAGCTATCGAGTCAGTCCGCAGAAGCCATCGAATTGCTGCTCCTTACATACTCTTCGTCGGTTCGACGGCTCCGCATAAAAATCTCACCGCTCTGCTCAAGGCCCACCGGCTTCTCTCTGCCACACACCGCGACGTGCCGGAGCTCGTTCTGGTGCTCCCCCGGATTACACCTACTACGCAGCGCGACAGGGAATTTCGGTTACTCTTAGACCTGCCGGGGGTGTACCGCCTCTACGGAGTATCCGACGAGTCGCTTGCGTCGCTCTATTCCGCAGCCGTGATGACCGTAGTGCCTTCCTTTGAAGAAGGCTTTGGTCTGCCCGTGATTGAGTCCATGGTCTGCGGAACGCCCGTGATCTGCTCGCGCACTGCCTCACTTCCGGAAATCGCCGGCGACAGCGCGATCTATTTCGATCCAGGATCGGTCGAAGAGTTGGCCGCCGCAATCGACCTGCTTCTGGCGTCACCCACTCTGCAGGAGCGCCTTGTTGAGCAAGGCCTTCACACTGCCGCGCAATTCTCTGGAACTCGCATGGCGTCTACCTATGCACGCGTATTGTCCTCTGTTCTGAGGGAGAGCGCTGCCGATGGCGGTGCCCGAGATGCAGCATGAGCGCCGCGCGGCCGGCATTCTCGATCTGCATTCCGGCCTACAACCGCGCCCGGCACCTTCCCGCTTTGCTCGATTCGGTATTCGCCCAGAATTACCGCGATTTCGAAGTGGTGATCTGCGAAGACTGCTCTCCCGAACGACAACAAATTGCTGAGATCACCGCCATCTATTTACGACGGTACCCGGAGATGATTCGTTATTGCGAGAACCACGTGAACCTTGGTTTTGACGGAAACATCCGAAACCTGGTTGCGAAGGCCCGGGGAAAATTCTGCTTTTTCATGGGCAATGACGACCTTATGTGCCCTGCCGCCCTTAGCAATACAGCCGCAATCATTGAGCGTTACGGTGATATCGGCATGGTTCTCAAAAGCTATGCGTGGTTTGATTCTTCGCCCGAGCAAATCAGTCAGGAGATTCGATACTTCAACGAAGAACGCTGTTTTGCTAACGGGATTGAAGCAATCACAGTCTGCTTCCGCCGTTCCGGAGTGATTTCCGGATATGTGATCCACCGCGATACAGCTCACGCCGCCTCAACCGAAAAATTCGACGGTACTCTCTACTATCAGCTTCACCTCACGGCATCAGTGCTTGCGGAAAAAAGCGCCGCTTCTACTCCGGAGCTTCTCGTACTCTGCCGCAATTCAAAGGCACCCGATTTCGGAAATAACCCGAAGGAGGCGATCAATTTCATACCCGGCCGCTTCACGCCCGGCGCGCGAATCGCCATGGTTCGCGGGGCCCTATCAATCATACGTCACCACGATCGTACCTCCGGCCTGCCGCTGGCCGAAGCAGTAAGGCGCGACTATGCGAACTATTTCTATCCCTACATTAAAGATCAGCTCTCCCTACGGCCATCTGAGTTCTTTCGGCTTTATCTGCACTTCGCCAGGATGGGTTTCTACCGGTACCCGTTATTTCATCTCAATTGTCTGGCGGCATACCTGCTCGGCGCGGAACGATCTGATGCCGCGACTCGCGTAATCCGCGGATATCTCGGCCGCAGCCCGCAGTTCGGCATTCGGCATTCGGGCATATAAAGATGCATGTCCGACTACCGATCGCCAGAATAATGAAACCGTCGGGCATCGCCTTTTTGGCGATGCTGCTGAGTTTTTGCGCGTGGCTCTGCCCGGACTTTGGAGTTCTGCGCAAGGGCTTCGCGATACCCGAGCAGCCGGGAGCGCTGGCATGGTTCATTCTGATCTCGTGGTACCTGTTGATCATCGCGAGCCTCATCCTCGGTGAGCGAATCGGCGCCTTCCTGGCAGGCCGGCAACCCAGACGTAGTGTTCCATCGATAGACTCGGTCGGGGTCTACGGCATCTTTACATTCCTCGCGGCGGCCGGAACATTTTCAACCTTCTTCCGAATTCTGCAAACGATGTCCTTACCTCAAGCGGCCATCTACATCTATCTTGGTCAGGGGAATCGAATCAAGAATACTTTGTACGACAACTACAGCGCCGGGATCTTCTCCCTCCGCTATCTGGTCGTCTATTCCGCATCCCTTGCTGTCTATCGCACCATCAGGTTCAGAAGGTTAACTCTCCTGGGCGTTGGAAATATAATTTTGTTAGCCGGAACCGTCCTCATCTCCTCGCGTTTGATACTCGTGGCTACACTGGTGACCTCGCTGCTGCTGATTACCTGGCGGAAGAGCAGCATCAGGATCAGCTTGCTAAGAGTCGCGGCCTCTATTGCGCTAGTCTTTGCAATACTGTCGTTGCTGAATGCATCGCGGAACCGGAACTTCTATGCCAAGCGCGATCTGTCGTTCACCGAGGCGGGAATCTCCGAGATCGTCACTTATCTGGGCTCCCCTTTCCATGTCTCGCTCGGGGCCGCACGAAGGCTGGACGAGATTACGGCCGGAGATCCCGACCTATATCGTGAATACATCGATATAGAGCCGGAGCTATCGACCAACTCTGCCTTCCTGCACCTGCACGCACAAATGGGATACTTAGCTTGGCCTTACGTCTGTGGGGTCTGCTGCTTCATCGGATTTATCTTTGCACGGCTCAGTGCTTTCGGCAGAAGCTGCTTCCTGCTGCCGTGTGGAACAATCCTGTATGCCTCCGCGGAGTTATGGCGGCTAGATCTTTTTCAGCAGGGCATTTTTGTTGTGTGGTTTGTCTGTGGAACCGGCCTTCCTGCGCTTTCGCTGCTGTTCCGAAACGGTGGTCGGAATGCATCTCTTATGCCGGATGGGAATTGGTCGCAACAGCGCCAGACCTAAGGGCAAACAAGGCACGCTTACAATCGCCGCTGCCGGCCAGTGAACATACTGCGGAGCGTAATAAGATCCGCTGCATTCTCTGGATCCGCCGCGATCCTCGCGCACTTGTCTTTGAACAGCACCGCTCCGCTCAGAATAACGCCGGAAGTCAGCAGGGCGAGCAGAACCAGTAGAGTTCGAGGAGGCCACGAGCGCTTGTCCAGCGCGATCGCCTTATCGAGAACCTGTATGACCGGTGGCGCCTTGGCTTCCTCGATACGCGCCAGTTCATATTGCTTCGATAACATCCCAAAGAGCGCCTCATGATATCTGAGGTCCCGCCAGCGCCGTAGGTATTCGAGGCCGGCTCGGGGAATCCTCCCGGCAGAAACGAAATACCCCCCTCCGGCTTCCACGCCGTCACTCTCTGCTTTCCTCAACTGTTCGCGCAGTGCACCCATGCCCGATTCCAACTGCTGTAGCTGCCCGTTCTGTTCGGTAGCCATGGTCCGCAGTTGCTCTATTTGAACCTCTCTGGCTGAAATCTCTGCCCTGAGCTGAGCAATCGAGCGCAGCGTCATTTCTTCCTGGCCAGCCAACTGGATAACGCCTGTTCGTTGTTGTATCTCCTGAAACGCCTCCTCTGCTTTGGCCAGTGCATCGTTCTCCGCCGTCACCTGCTGCTCAAGAAAGAGACGCCGCTGTGATCCGGTTGTCAGCGCAAGGTGCTGGTTCACGTGATACAGCTCGTCAACGTAAGCATTCGCCAGCGCTGCCGCCCGCTGCACGTCATGATCGTCAACCGAAATTCGAATCAGCGATCCTTTTGCCGCCTCTACACGAGTGTGCCGAGCCAGAGCCTTGCGAGTATCGACAAGCGTCCGGGTCCGGTAAACACTCTGAAGGCGAAAACTCTGGATCAGACTGTCAGCGACCGTTCGGCTATTGAGAACACCGATAAAATTGTCAGCCTGGCTCTTCAACAGGGAGTCGCTGCCGAAGGACGCCAGAGCTCCCAGCGAGCCGCCAAGCTCCCCCAGGAATGCCGAAGCAGATCCCGGTAGATTTTGCGAAGTGAGAATGACCGTGGAAGCCGTATATGTCGCCGGCATGAAGAGCGCGACTGCTGCCGTGAGCACTGCTGCTATGAGCATTCCTCCCGCGATGAATCGCCAGTGCTCAGCCAGCACCACGAAGCTCTTCAGCAGAGATGTGTCCGAGCTATGTACATAATCGCGGCGAGCTGTCGCGCTGATATCGTTGTCCACACTTAGCATGGCCTGTTCTCCGGCTACGCATCGCCTTGGTCCGGCGTGTGTCTCCTGTCTCCTTTATATGCCTGCACACTCAGGAAACCGTCCGGCGCGGCAATGTGTGACAAAGGAATGACATGGCGCGTGCAAGGGTCAGACAGTACTTTCCTACACTCCCTTCATCAACGCTGTCCGCGGCACTCGGCACGATCGGCGGCGCCGTTATGAGTAATCACGCACGATCCGTTCACAGAATAAGAAGACCGCGTTATGAAAACACTTTTTCTCGCAGCCTGCCTCCTGTATTTCGCAGCACAGCTATTCGCGCAGGATGATGCAACCGCCTCTACTGAAGCCGGGCACGTACCCGTTCTGTCGGGAGGCATGGGCTACATCTACAACGTCAATGGAGGCACTTCGACACTGCAGCCCGCGATTGACCCAGTGCTTCTGATTGCACTGGGTAGCCATGTGCTCGTAGAAAGCCGGACAGAATTCGTCGGAGTGTTCCAGCGCCGTAACGGCAATGGCGACTACACCGGACAGGTGTTTACTTCGGTCGATTACGCCCAGGCCGACTGGCTGGCAAACAGTCATGCCATGTTGGTTGCCGGTAAATACATCACTCCTTTCGGGCTATATGCCGAGAGGCTTGTTCCCATCTGGATCGCAACATTCCAGAACACGCCGCTTACCTACGGCATCGGCACTCGAACCACCGGAGCCGGCATAGGTGGCGAACTGCGCGGCATCGTCGCACAGACGAATAAGTACAGTATTCAGTACGCCACCTACTACTCCGCTCACAGCAACGTCTACCAGTTGGAAGCGGCGCGGACTACCGGGTTCGATGCAAGCGTCTATTTTCCTGCTCATCGCGTCGAAGCAGGGACGTCCTACCAGCGATTCCTCGATCCAAAGCAGATCAACAGCGAAGCCGTTTACATATCCTGGCAGCCTCCGGCAGTGCCGCTGGATATCAAAGCCGAGTACGACCATAGCTACTACGGCCATGGCTACTGGATCCAGGCCGCCTATACCCTCTCTCAGGTACCCATAGCAAACAGTTTCTTCAGGAGAATGGAAGTTGCGGGCCGCATGGAGCAATCATTCCCGCTCCACGGAGGCGGCAACGGGGTGCCCCGCATCGATACTCAACGACCCGGCCTCGCCTTCAACTACTACATCAAAGACAACCTCCGCATCGTTTCTAACTACGAGCGACAGTTCACCGCGGCAAAGAACGCGAATGTCTGGAATGTAGGCTTCACTTATCGGTTCGTATGGCCGCTTTGGCCCGGGAGGGAATGAAGTGAGGAAGCCGGAATCTAATTACACGCTCGCGATCGCAGCCCTGACCGGCGCACTACTATGCATTCCGGGATACCAGGTATTCGCAGGCGACAGCGGAAAACATACGCCCACCTCATCGGTCGCATCATCCGAGGGCGCCCCAAAATCCGGCGAACAGGTATTCATGGAGAATTGCTCACGCTGCCACAAACCTCCGATGACTATTGCCCCCCGGATTACCGGGACGATAGTCATGCACATGCGAGTTCGCGCAAAGCTTTCGCGTGAGGACGAAAAAGCACTTCTCCACTATCTTGCGCCGTAACCAGGACCACAAGACAAAGATATAGGGACAATAAAATGAGATATTGCATCCGAATTAGTTTTATTATGCTCATCGCTCTCCTCTTCGCGATGAGTGGCTTCGCGCAGCCCTCCCCAAGGCGCATCGAAATCCATGCCCGGCGATTCTCATTTGTGCCTGCAGAGATTACTGTAGAGAAGGGTGAGACCGTGACGCTCGCCTTAACCTCCGACGATGTGCCCCACAGTCTTAGGATCGAGACGCTGAATTTGAACGCTCCGATCACTAAGGGCCATGTCACGGAAGTGACAATGACCCCCGAAATCGCAGGAGACTTTAAGGGAAAATGTGGAAGATTCTGCGGCTCCGGTCACGGATCCATGATCTTCATCGTTCATGTAGTCGAGAGATAACATGCGACATTACGCAGCCTTCGCAGTGCTTTCTCTATGTTGTGCCGGACTTGCCAGCTGCCGAGCTACCCCTCCAGCGAAGTTCGAGTCCAGGTCGTTTCAGTGGATAAAGCATCACGCAACAGTTCGTGGTAAGAGCAATC
>Ga0213872_10002656_pt1 | contig 10367 bp, 11 predicted proteins | sample VelepicomBERX_R2_FD_160071 | JGI IMG/M metagenome (GOLD analysis project Ga0213872, IMG submission 160071) | Rhizosphere microbial communities from Vellozia epidendroides in rupestrian grasslands, the National Park of Serra do Cipo, Brazil - RX_R2 | ecosystem: Host-associated > Plants > Roots >... | reverse complement strand
CATGGCCACAGACAAAGAATTATCCGACTTTCTCGAAAACGTCGAGCGGCGCGCCTTTAAACAAGCCGTCTATGCCGTCCGCAAGGACGAATCCGCACTGGACATCGTCCAGGATGCGATGATCAAACTCGCCGAAAAATACGGCGACCGCCCGGCGGCCGAGCTGCCGATGCTGTTCCAGCGCATCCTGCAGACCACCATCCTCGACTATTTCCGCAGGGAAAAGGTCCGCAACACCTGGGTCAGCCTGTTTTCCAGCATGGGCCCGTCCTCGGAAGACCACGAAGATTTTGACATTCTGGAAACTTACGCGGCGGAAGACGGTTCCTCCACAGCGGAATCCAGCGCCGACCAGGTCGAGCGCGCCCAGATGCTGGCCCTGATCGAGGATGAAATACAAAAACTGCCCGCGCGTCAACGGGAAGCCTTCCTCATGCGTTATTGGCAGGACATGGACGTGGCGGAAACCGCCGAAGCGATGGGATGTTCCGAGGGAAGCGTTAAAACGCATTGCTCTCGAGCAACGCACGCCCTCGCGGAGTCGCTCAAAGCCAAGGGAATAAAATTATGAACACCGAAGATATCAATTTCGCTTATCGCGTTCGGCACGCGCTCAACGAAAAACTCGATGATCTGCCTGCCGCAACAACCGACCGCCTGGCCAAGGCGCGCCAGATGGCGCTCGCCCGCAAAAAAGCGGACGCGCCGCTGGCCGTGCGCGTGGTCAAAACTGAACTGGCTGCCGCTGGCGGTGGCCTGAGCAGCTTCATGGCCCAGTTTTCCTGGTTCAACCGCGCTGGCGTGATCTTCTCCCTGCTCCTGCTGGTGGCCGGCATGTACGGCGTGTACCACCATGAGCAGCAGCAGCGCATCGAGGATCTGGCTGAGCTGGATGCCGCCGTGCTGTCGGACGAATTGCCGTTGACCGCCTACCTGGACCATGGCTTCAACGCCTATCTGACCCAGAAAGAGCAATAAGCATGGCGGGTTTCGGCAGTCGGGCTAAGTGGGGCGCAGTAGGGGCACTGGCGGTGCTGGTCGCCGCTGCGGCCTGGTGGGGCAAGTCGGATGACGCGGCGCATACCGCTTCGCCCAGCGCTGCGGTAGCGCCGGGCGCTGCCGCGTCTGCCGCTCAGGGCGGCAAGCAAGCCGTCACCAAGCCGCTGTGGAAAGACCTGACCCTGGCCCAGCAGATCGCGCTGGAACCGCTGCAGTCCGAGTGGGACGCCATGGTCGCCGTGCGCAAGAAGAAATGGCTCGACATCGCCAACCGCTACTCGTCCATGAAGCCGGACGAGCAGACCCGCGTGCATGAGCGCATGGCCGAGTGGGTCAAGATGACGCCGGAACAGCGCACCCAGGTACGCCGCAACTTCTCCCGCGCGCAAAAGATCGAACCGGGCCAGAAGTCGGCCCAGTGGGAAGAGTACCAGCAGCTGCCGGACGAGCAGAAAAAGGAACTGGCCGCCAAGGCAGCCACCAAGAAGCAGGTGGTGAACCTGCCGACGCCTGCGCAAAGCAAGATGAAGACGGTTGCGCCGATCAAGCATCCGAATGCGGTTACTGCGCCTGCGCCGCTGACCCTGCCAGCCCCAGCCGCAACGCCGGGCGCTGCGCCATCGGCAAGCGGTAGCGCCGCCGGCGGTGACGCTGCTGGCGCCGCCGGTTCGGCACCCGCAGCCGGCTCCGGCGCTGCGGGTGCCGCAGGAGCCGCGTCCGCCTCGCAGCCAAATGCCTCCAACGTTCCACCTGTACCGCCTGCCCCACCTTCCAATGTCAAATAACACCCCGCTGGCTGCGGCGCCGACCATCAAGCGCCGCCTGATCTCCATCGTCTACGAAATCCTGCTGGGCCTGGCGGTGGTGTTCCTGCCGCTGCTGGTGTTCGAGATCGCCAGCAAGGGTGGCCAGTCGCCTGCGGTGCAGCACATGCGCCAGGCGCTGGTGTTCCTGGTGCTGGGCGCCTATTTCATCCACCAGTGGAGCCGCCAGGGACAGACCCTGGCCATGAAAACCTGGCGCCTCAAGGTCGTCCATCCCGGCCACAGCCATCTGTCCCTGCAGGCCGCCGCCGTGCGCTACCTGCTGGCGTGGATGTGGGTGCTGCCCGGCGCGCTGGTCGCCTACGCGCTCGGCCTGCAGCACTGGCAGGCGCTTGGCGCCGTCGGCATCGGCATGCTGCTGTGGGCCGCCACCGCCCTGTTCGACAAGGACCGCCAGTTCCTGCACGACCGTCTGACCGGCACCCGCATGGTCCAGCTGCCACCGCGCGAAAAAAAGAAAAAGCCGGCCGCTGCCTGAGACAGCCGCGCCTGTGGCAGAATGGTTTTTTACCAACCAGGACGCCAGATGAAGCACGCCACCTTCCTGTTGTACAGCGCGGCCTTCGCGCTTTCCTCTGCTGCCTCGGCAGCCGATATCCCTCCAGCCCCGGTCGCCCGCGTCGAGCCGGTCACCGATACCTATTTCGGCGAGGCCGTGGTCGACCGCTATCGCTGGATGGAGAACGACAAGGACAAGGACTGGCTGCCCTTCCTCAAGCAGCAGAACGCCCACAGCCGCGCCATACTGGACGCCCTGCCCGGCCGCGAAGCCCTGCTGACGCGCATCCGCCAGCTGTCCGGCGACGCTGCCGCGCCATCGCATGTGCAGAAGGCCGGCGCGCGCCTGTTCTACCAGCAGCGTCCAGCAGGCAGCAATAACTTCAAGCTGTTTGTGCGCGAAGGCGGCAAGGACCGCGTGCTGATCGATCCCACCAAGCTGGATACCAAAACCAGCCACGTTTCGCTGGACTGGTGGCGCGCCTCGCCTGACGGCAGCAAGATCGTCTACGGCCTGTCCAAGGACGGCAGCGAAGACTCGGTGCTGCAGATCATGGAGGTCAGCACTGGCCGCATCCTGCCCGAGCGTATCGCCGACACGCAGAACGCCAGCCCAAGCTGGACCGCCAACAGCTCCGGCTTCTTCTACAACCAGCTGACCGGCAAAGTCGATACGCCGGAACGCTTCCTCGATTCGCGCGCACGCTTCCACCAGCTGGGCCAGAATCCATCCAAGGATCCGATCCTGATGCAGCGCGGCCAGGATAAAGCCGTGCAGTTCGAGAAGATCCAGATGCCGCTGATCGTCACCACCGCCCATTCGCAGACCGCAGTGCTGATCCTGGCCGACGTACGTAGCGAGCAGCGCATCCTGACCGCCCCGCTGAAGGATGTCCTGAAAGGCAAAGCCATGTGGAAGCAGGCCGCCGACTTCAGCGACGAAGTGACCGACATCGACCTGCAAGGCGATGAGCTCTACCTGCTGGCCAACAAAGGCCATCCGCGCGGCCGCGTGGTAAAAACTTCGGCCAGTGCGCCATCGCTGGCCAGCGCTGCCGAGGTGATTCCCGAGTCGTCGCTGGTGCTGCGCAATATGACGCGCGCCAAGGACGGCCTCTATGTGCGCGCGATGGACGGCGGCATCAGCAAAATACTGCGCCTGGGCGCCGACCAGAAGCTGACCTCCATCGCCCTGCCCTTCGACGGCACCATCGGCGATCTCGATACCGATTCTGCCAGCGAAGGCGCTACTATCATCCAGACCGGCTGGCTGCAGCCGGCTGGTATCTGGAGCATCGACGCAGCAGGCAAGGTGACCGACACCGGCATCACGCCCAAACCCGCCATCGACACCAGCGGCTATGTGACGGAGCGCCGCTTCGCCACCGCCAAAGACGGCACGCAGATTCCCTACAGCCTGATTTACAAGAAGGGCTTGAAGATGGACGGCTCCAATCCCGTCTTCATCTCCGCTTACGGCAGCTATGGCGCGGCGGCTTACACGCCTTCGTTCGCGGGCAAGACCCTGGCACTGGTCGATCAAGGCGCGATTGTCGGCTATGCGAATGTGCGCGGCGGCGGGGAGTTCGGCCGCGACTGGCACCGCGCCGGCCAGCTGGAGAACAAGCCCAATACCTGGCGCGACCTGATCGCCGTGTGCGAAGACATGGACGCCAAGGGCTATACCTCGCCGGCGCATACCGCGATTGGCGGCCGCTCGGCAGGCGGCATCACCATGGGCCGCGCACTGACCGAGCGTCCCGACCTGTTTGCCGCCGTGATCTCCGGCGTGGGCTGGCACAATCCGCTGCGCTACGTGGCGGAGCAGAACGGTTATGGTGAAGAACCTGAGTGGGGCGCGATCAGCGATCCGAACGGCTACAAGGCGCTGAAGTCCATCGACAGCTATCAGGCAGTGGAGGACGGCGGCAAGTATCCCGCCATTCTGCTGACCACCGGCGTGACCGATCCGCGCGTGGCGCCTTTCCATCCGGCGAAGATGGCGGCGCGCCTGCAGGCAGCGACGGCCAGCGGCAAGCCGGTGCTGCTGCGCGTGGACTTTGACGCGGGCCACGGCATGGGTTCCACCCGCGACCAGCAAGACCGGGAGGCGGCCGATACCTACGCCTTCATCCTGGCCAATACGAAGTGATCTAGAACTTCTCGAAGTCCTGCAGGTAGCGCCACTGGCCTGCCGGCAGGCTGGCCATGGAGATGCGTCCGATGCGGATGCGCTTCATGGCCACCACTTTCAGGCCCACCTGCTGGCACAGGCGCTCGATCTGGCCCGGCTTGAGATCCTTGAGCGCAAAGCGCAGGCGCGTTTCGTTCTGCCAGCTCACCTTACCGACCACGCCCTTGTTCAGCTGCGCCAGTCCGTTCTCTGCGATCTGGCCCGACACTTCCACGATCAGCTCCTGTTCCAGCTTGGCCGCATCGTCCGTCAGTTTGCGCGCCACGCGGAAGTCCTGCGTAAAGATAATCAAGCCGCTGGCATTGGTCTCCAGTGGCATGTGCAGCTTCTGCCCCGCTGCATCGCGCTTGAGGAAGCGCTGCTCGCGCACGGGCGGCGCGGCAGGCGCCTGCGTCTCGGCGCGGATGGCGTTCAATGCCAACTCGCCGACCGGCTTGTTCATCAGGATGGTGACCGGCTTGATCTCCAGCAGCGTGGCATCGGCGGCGATGACGATCTGCTGCCCTTCCGCCACGCGCGCGCCGGGTTCCTCGACCACCACGCCATCCACGCTGACAAAGCCGCCTTCGATATACAGCTCGGCTTCGCGGCGCGAACAGGGGCGCATTTCCGCCACGCGCTTGGCGAGGCGGATCGTATTTTCAGTATCCATGATTATCCGAAGAAGTCGCCGAAGATCGTGATAGCGCGTTCGATGTCCTCGCGCGAGGCGTCCAGGTGGGTGACGATGCGCAGGCGCGGCGACATCGACACGCGGATGCGCGTCAGCTGCAGTACATCGTTCAGGCCACGGCACATATCCTCGGGAATGTCGACGTAGAAGATGTTGGTTTGCGGCGTACTGACTTTGATGTGCTGCATCTTGGCCAGCTCACCGGCGAAGTAGGCAGCGTTGTCGTGGTCTTCCGCCAGGCGCTGCACGTTGTGCTCCAGCGCGTAGATGCCCGCCGCAGCGAGAATGCCGGCCTGGCGCATGCCGCCGCCCAGCATCTTGCGCCAGCGCTTGGCCTCTTCGATGAACGGCTTGCTGCCGCATAGGACCGAACCTACCGGCGCGCCCAGACCCTTGGACAGGCACACGGACACGCTGTCAAAGCCCGCCGCAGCAGCACGCAGCGACACGCCCTGCTTCACCGCCGCGTTGCAGATGCGCGCGCCGTCCAGGTGCGTCGCCAGCCCGCGCGCGTGCGCGAGATCGGTCGCCTGCTTGACGTAATCTGCGCTCAGCACACGGCCGCCGATGGTGTTCTCCAGCGCCAGCAGGCGCGTGCGCGCGAAGTGGAAATCGTCCGGCTTGATCTGCGCCGCGATATCGCTCAGCGCGATGCTGCCGTCAGCCTGGTTGACGATCGGCTGCGGCTGGATCGAACCCAGCACCGCCGCACCGCCGCCTTCGTAGCGGTAGGTATGGGCGTCCTGCCCGACCAGGTATTCATCGCCGCGGCCGCAGTGGACCAGCAGCGCCAGCAGATTGCTTTGCGTGCCGGATGGCGCGAACAGCGCAGCCTCGTAGCCGAACAAGTCGGCCGTGAGAGCCTGTAGGCGATTGACGGTAGGGTCATCGCCATAGACGTCGTCCCCCACTTCCGCCACATGCATGGCGGCGCGCATGGCAGCGCTGGGATGGGTGACGGTATCGCTACGCAGATCGAGCCATTTTTCCTGGGTCATTGCGTTGCCTCTCCGGTAAAGAAACGCGTACTCATTTCCTGCAGGCCCACCGTGTCCAGCACTTCCTTCAAACGCTCGGAAGGATGGCGGCGCGGCAGGTTCTTGTAGGTGGCGATGATGAGTTCATTCTTCATCGAATGCTCCCAGCCCACCAGTTCCGTCACGGTCACCTGGTAACCGTGCGCTTCCAGCTGCAGGCAGCGCAGCACGTTGGTGATCTGGCTGCCGAATTCACGGGTGTGAATCGGGTGACGCCAGATTTCGGTCAGCGCGGACTTACCCAGAGACTGGCCTTTGTTCTTCTTCAGTACCGAGGCGACTTCCGCCTGGCAGCAGGGCACCAGCACGATGTGCTTTGCCTTCTTAGCCAGCGCAAAGTGGATGGCGTCATCGGTGGCCGTGTTACAGGCGTGCAGCGCGGTGACGATATCGATCTGCTCCGGCAGCAGCCTGGACTCGGTCGATTCCGCCACCGACAGCGGCAGGAAGGACATGCCGGGGAAATTGAACTTGGCCGCCAGCTCCTGCGAGCGCGCCACCAGTTCTTCGCGCGTCTCGATGCCGTAGATGTGCGACTCGTTCTGCAGCGCCTTGAAGAACAGGTCGTAGATGATGAAGCCGAGGTAGGACTTGCCCGCGCCGTGGTCCACCAGCGAGACATTCTCCTTGGACGCCAGCACATCCTTCAGTAGCGGCTCGATGAACTGGTACAGGTGATAGACCTGCTTCAGCTTGCGGCGGCTGTCCTGGTTCATCTTACCGTCACGGGTCAGGATGTGCAGCTCCTGCAGCAGCGCGACGGTCTGGCCTTCGCGGATCTCTGGCATGTTGTCGGCGCTGGTGACAGTTGCACCAATAGCGCCGGCCTTTGGAGCGGACTTCTTAGCGGGCTTCATCGATCCACGCCTGCTGAATCGCTTCCAGAACCTTTTCACCGCCGCGCGTGTGGTCGTCGTCGAACTCTTCCAGGTCGACGATCCAGTTATGCAGATCGGTGAAGCGGATCGTCACAGGATCGACGTCCGGGTACTTGTCGTACAGCGCTTCCGCAATCGCGGTGATGTCAGCCCACTTCATCTCAGTGCCCGCCTTCGCTAGCGTGATTAATGGTGTACTTCGGAATTTCAACGACCAGGTCTTCATCCGCGATGATGGCCTGGCAGGACAAGCGCGACTGGGCTTCCAGGCCCCAGGCCTTGTCCAGCATGTCTTCCTCGGTTTCGGTCGCTTCGTTCAGCGAATCGAAGCCCTCGCGCACCAGTACGTGGCAGGTGGTGCAGGCGCAGGATTTTTCGCAGGCGTGTTCGATGTGGATGTCGTTGTCGAGCAGGACATCGCACACCGACTTGCCGGCTGGCGCTTCCAGAACAGCGCCGTCCGGGCACAGTTTGGCGTGAGGGAGAATGACGATTTGTGGCACTGGGTTACCTCTGTAATTTAATTAGACTACCTGGTCGAGCGCTTTGCCCGCCAGTGCGCTGCGCACGCTGCGATCCATGCGGCGCGATGCGAATTCTTCGGTGCCGTGCGCCAGCGCTTCCACGCTGGCCTTGACGGCGCTGTGGTCCGCCTTGCCCTCGGCCGACTGCGCCACGATCTCGCGCACGGTCTGCATCAGGACTGCGATCTCGGCGCGCTCGGCGTCCGACAGCAGCGATGCATCTTCGTCCAGCGCGGACTGAGTGGCCAGCAGGATGCGTTCCGCTTCCACCTGTTCCTCGCGCAGGGCGCGGGCCTGCATATCGCTGCTGGCTTCCTTGTAGGAGTCCTGCAGCATGCGTGCCACGTCTTCATCGGCCAGGCCATAGGATGGCTTGACGGTGATGGAAGCTTCCACGCCCGAACGCAACTCGCGCGCAGACACGGACAGCAGGCCATCGGCATCCACCTGGTAGGTGATGCGGATACGCGCAGCGCCAGCCGCCATCGGTGGAATGCCGCGCAGCTCAAAGCGCGCCAGCGAACGGCAGTCCGTCACCAGCTCACGCTCGCCCTGCAGCACGTGCACCGCCAGCGCGGTCTGGCCGTCTTTGAAGGTGGTGAACTCCTGCGCGCGGGCGCAAGGGATGGTCGAGTTACGTGGAATGATCTTCTCCACCAGGCCACCCATGGTCTCAATGCCCAGCGACAGAGGGATCACGTCCAGCAGCAGCCAGTCGTCGCCCGGCGCGCGGTTACCGGCCAGCAGATTGGCCTGCACCGCCGCGCCCAGCGCCACCACCTTGTCCGGATCGATGTTCGCATGCGGGATGGTGTGGAAGTAGTCGCCCACCGCGCGCTGCACATGCGGCATGCGGGTGGCGCCGCCCACCATCACCACGCCATCGACATCATCCACGTCGACGTCAGCGTCGCGCAGCGCCTTCTTGATGGCGTTCATGGTCTTGGCGATCAGGTGCTTGGTGATCTCCTGGAAGGTCTCGGCGGTGATGGTCAGGTGAACTTCCTCGCCCGACTTCAGCATCGCATCCACCGTCACTTCGGACTTGGTGGACAGCAGTTCCTTGGCTTCGCGCGCCTTGACCATCAGGACAGCCGTGTCTTCGTCCGACAGCGGCGCCAGCTTTTCCTGCTGATGGATGTAGCAGAACAGGCGGTGGTCGAAATCGTCGCCGCCCAGCGCGGAATCGCCGCCGGTGGCCAGCACTTCAAACACACCCTTGCTCAGCTTCAGAATCGAGATGTCGAAGGTGCCACCGCCCAGGTCGTAGACAGCGAAGACGCCTTCCGAGCCGTTATCCAGGCCGTAGGCGATGGCCGCAGCGGTCGGCTCGCTCAGCAGGCGCAGCACGTTGATACCGGCCAGCTGCGCCGCATCCTTGGTGGCCTGGCGCTGCGCGTCATCAAAGTAAGCCGGTACGGTGATCACCGCGCCGACCAGATCATCGCCCAGCGAGTCTTCCGCCTGCTGGCGCAGGGTAGCCAGGATCTGGGCCGAAATCTCCACCGGGCTTTTCACGCCGGCGACAGTCTTCAGCTGCACCATGCCGGGAGCGTCCACAAAATCGTAAGGCAGGTTCTCGGCGTAGGCGATGTCCTTCAGGCCACGGCCCATGAAACGCTTCACGGACACGATGGTGTTCTTGGGATCGGTGGTCTGCGCGGCCTGGGCCTTGTAGCCGATATTGGCGTGGCCGTTGGGCAGATAGCGCACCACGGACGGCAGCAGCGGACGGCCGTCTTCGTCGTTCAGCACTTCAGGGATGGAGCTGCGCACCGTCGCGACCAGCGAATTGGTGGTGCCCAGGTCGATCCCCACCGCCAGCCGGTGCTGGTGCGGTGCAGTGGACATGCCGGGTTCGGAAATTTGCAGGAGTGCCATGGGTGAAACCTATTATTTTGTAAGCGCCGCGCTCCGGGCGGCAGCAACGATCAAGCTTCGATCGCGTCAAAGGCGAAGCGAACCTCTTCGCCGAATTTTTCAAGGAACATCAGTGCGCGCACGCCCTGGGCGGCGGCATGAAAATCAGCGGCATCCAATTGCTGCTCAATCTCGGCCAGGCGCGATTTACGGGCGCGGCGCAGCTGCTGATCCAGCGAATCCAGCGCATCGGCATCCTTGCCCGCGCGCGCGTCGGCCAGCTCTTCGCGCCATTCCATCTGCTGCATCAGGAAGGCCATCGGCATGGCGGTATTGGATTCGATCTGCAGGTCGACGCCATTCAGCTCGCACAGATACTGCGCGCGCTTCTGCGGATTCTTCAGGGTCTGGTAAGCCTCGTTGGCACGCGTGGCCCATTGCATGGCGACGCGCTTCTCGGCATCGGAAGCGTTGACGTACTTGTCGGGATGGACGCGGGCCTGGACGTCACGGTAGGCGGCGTCCAGAGCCGCCGCGTCTACCGCGAACTTTTGCGGCAATTGAAAGAGCTCGAAGTGGTTCTGCACGATATCAAATGCGGAAGCTTTCGCCGCAGCCGCACGCGTCCTTCTCGTTCGGGTTGTTGAACTTGAAGCCTTCGTTCAGGCCTTCGCGGGCGAAATCCAGCTCAGTGCCGTCGATGTAAGGCAGCGACTTCGGATCGACGAACACCTTCACGCCATGCGACTCAAAGACGCTATCCTCATCCGCCACTTCATCGACGTATTCCAGCTTGTAGGCCAGACCGGAGCAGCCCGTGGTACGCACGCCAAAGCGCAAGCCGATGCCCTTGCCACGGCGTTCGATATAACGGCTGATA
>Ga0213872_10002655_pt1 | contig 10368 bp, 9 predicted proteins | sample VelepicomBERX_R2_FD_160071 | JGI IMG/M metagenome (GOLD analysis project Ga0213872, IMG submission 160071) | Rhizosphere microbial communities from Vellozia epidendroides in rupestrian grasslands, the National Park of Serra do Cipo, Brazil - RX_R2 | ecosystem: Host-associated > Plants > Roots >... | reverse complement strand
TCATGTCGCCGCGCACGCCGCTGCCGTTGTTGGCAAACACCTGAGCCACGCGTGAGATGTACGCGGCCGAGGGATTGCTGGTCACCAGGTGCTGGATCAACTGCCGACTCACGAAGGGCGGCACGTTGGCATGGTTGAAGAGACCGTCGAGTGTGAGTTTGCGCGCAATCGCCGGATCGGCGTCTGCAGGCACGCTGATGTCCAGGAAGCTGCTAGCGCCGCTCTCGTGCTTGGAAGCCGTGACGATCATCGGCATCTGCAACCGGTCGGGCGTGGTGGAATCTGCGGTCGCATATGTGTAGCCCGTCCATACGCGAGCATGCTGCGAAACGTCGGCCTGCGTGTAGGTGGGCACCGGGCTGCCGCCGGACATGACAAGGCTGCCGTCCATGTTCAGTTGGTAGAGCCCGATAGTGAACAGCTGCATCAGCTCGCGCGCGTAGTTCTCGTCGGGAATGGACCCGGTGGCGGGGTTTGCCTTCACGCTGCCCAAAAACGAGAGATACAGCCCCATACCCACACTCGTGGACACTGCTTCCATCAGGTCCCGATAGTTGCCAAAGGCGTTGTCCCAGAGCACGTCCAGGTAAGCGGCCATCGTAAAAGCGCGCCAGTTCCCGCTCAATCCGTCCACGCTGACCACCCATTGGTCCAGCAGCGCCAGGCCAACGCGCTGACGTAGCACGTCGGTGCTGCTCATCAGCTGGGACCAGACCATCGGGTCCATGCCGCTCGTGGTGTTGCTGTTGGTCGCGGCGTTGAAGCCGTTGGCCACCAGGAAGTCCCAGAATTTCTGGGGACGCGCCATCGCGAATTGGTTGCTCAGCCAGGTGTCGATACTGCTGGCTGCCAGGGCGGTGATGTCGGCCTTGCTGTGTCCTATGGCCGCCTGCGAGAGAAAGCGCGAGGCCTGCGCCGCACTCAAGGGGGCGGGGCCTGTCGAGCCGGCGCCGCCACTTGAGTTGGTACCCGGGTCGGCAACGCTTCCACCACCCCCACCGCCACAAGCGACCAAAGCCAACGCGGCCAGTGACGAAGTCAAGGCCGGCACTGCGGTTGGCTGGAGATGCGCAGCAGGGGCTGAGGCCATGGGGAAACATTCCGTCTCGTTCACGTGACACCTCCACAATTGGTGAACATGGAGGCGAAGCCGCAACGAAGGCTGCTTCGCCATGCCGGTCAGCGGACGTCCTGGAGCCAGTCTTTGTGCGCAGCCTCGGCTTCTTTCAGCGCACGGTTAACGTGCTCGAGGGCGCGGTGTCGCAGTTCACGCACCTCGGGATTGTCTTCCTCGCCAGAGACATCGTCGCGGGCCTTCTTCAGCGTCTCAATCGCCTTGAGCAGGCGGCTGCCATGCTCTTTGGCATCCACCGCAGGATGGTCATCCAGGTCTTTGCCGTCATCGATCGAGGCGCGCTTGATCTCGCCGATGGCGGCGTCAATCTCGCGGATGCCTAGATCCTCGTGCGCGTACACGCGGCTGTCACCCGCCTGGTGGTAGAGGAACCAGCGCGCCGCGCGCAGGTCGCTCAGGGCATGCAGGTAGCCAGGGTGACGACCGGGCAGAGGCTGGGCTTGTGCGACGCCGATGCCGGCCGCCAGAAGCGATATGAGGATGAGGAACTTGCGCATGGTGTTTACTTCCCAATCTCTTTGCTGACCTTGTTTTCCTGCTGGTTCAGCACCTTCTGCTCGGACTTGGTGATGTGGCCACCGTTTTGTGCAGCCATGTCACGCTCTTCCTGGCGAATCTGGCGATCTTCCTTATGAAGCTTGGCCGCCTTGGCCTTGCTCATCTCGCCTTCCTTGACCTCGTCCTTGATGCGATCGTTCTGATTGGCCAAGCGCTTGTTGACCTCGGCGCGGCGGGGATGTTCCTTGGCCCAGCTGTGTGGTGCGGAGGCTGCGGTGCCTTGGGCGAAAGCGCCCACGGTCACCAGAGACAGGAAGGCGGCAGTGATCAGGGTCTTCTTCATGATTCGCATCTCCTTGGATGTGAAGGTTGGATCGACAGGTGTCTGTTGCGATGCCTGCGGGTTTGTCGCCGGCTGAGGTGACAACGGTGTGATCTGCGTCTGCGATGACGGGCTTTGTGTTGCGAGTTGTAAAGGGTGGCGCGGGCTTGCTATTGGCGTACCAGAAGCGCAAACGGCTTCCTTCGGCTGTGCCCTCGGGACTTCTTGACGCTCTCCGCCGAGACCTGAGACAGCGCCTGCGAAGCTGACTTGCCCATCGGTCAAGCACCAGGGCTTTGGTCACGCCGGCGGCGGCGCGCGCTTGAGAGGTTGCAACGTACTAAAGATGCTATGCAGGACGGTTCGCGGACCTACGACCTGAGCTACAACCGGCCCCCCCGGTCTTCAGTTGTAAAGGGATGCACAAGCCCCTATGCCCCGAAAAGTCCCGCGGCGTGAGGATATGCCGTCGCCGAGCAATTTGCACGTGAGCTTGGACCTTAGCGACTCGGTAGACCTCGATAAGATGCTAATGCCCGACAAGTTTTGGCCGGGTATCTTGATGCCTTCATTCCGATGGCACTTGAACTCTAAGAGAAAGAAGGAAGATGAAGAAGACTATTCTGCTGGCATCGGTGATCGCCGCAGCTGCACTGGCAGCCTTCGGCCCCGCATCTGCAACCGCAACCGGCTCGGAAAATGCTGCTGCTACGCCGCGGCTGCCTGTGTCGCACAACGTTTCAATGACCCCTGAAGCCGCCATCGGCCCGAAGATGCCGGTTTCCCACAATGTATTCTCGACCACGGAGGCGGCACAGGCGCCGGCCTTCGTCGATTCGACGACACGCTAAAAGGAGAGGCTCTGCGGGTAGCACGTGATCATGTCACGCTAACCGTAAGACGCCCTAGGAAGACGCGCCGCCCGTATCTCAGGATGTCGGGCGGCCTATGCAGTTCTTTTGGAAATTCAGTCGTGAAGGTCCTGGTGCCTCTCGGCCTGCTCTGTGCGCTCACCTTTTGTCACCATACTTATGGAAGTATTTCGGTGGGCTTTTGGGGGCTCGAGTATGCAATCGCTGGATTGATTTTTGCCTACTCTTCTTATTCTTCTTCAAGATACCACCAGAACCAAAATGCGCGGTACATATGGGGACGGAAAAATTGATCGAATATCTCGGTTAATAGGGTTTCTCTGCGGACGAGCCACTGCCATTTTCTGGATTTCAGCATCGCGGAGCTTGAAGGGCAACCGGAGGGTGCTGCTTGAGCCGCATTCGCCAGCTACACGCCCGAGCGGCGCGGATAAGTGCTCGGCGCCGGGTTCCCAGGAGCGACGCCGAAGAGGGCGAGCGGCTACCGTTGGGGGCTGCTATTCCGTTTGACGGTGTAGCAGGCGGGGCATCTACATGCTGATACGCTGAGTGCAGAGCGCCTGATGGCGCCCGCCTCCTCCACGCGCCGCTGGCTTGGCATGGCAGGCCGTCCGTGTGACTCGTGCTGAGTCGTGGGCACGGGGCCCGCAGGCGGCGGCTGTTCAGTGGCTGTTTGGCCTACTTTTGGCCTACCGCAAACGCAAACGCCACCCGAAGGTGTGAGACTTGACCCAAAGGTTGCCGGACGCCTGAATCTATAGGTTGGCCGCTTTCGGCATGGGCACAACGGCCCAGAAAATTCTTCTCCCAGGGAGCGCCTGATCCGTTGCTTGGCCCGTTCTCCCAACTGTGGCCGAGAGTCGGCGATTCTCCTTACGCGTGGCCGGGAGTTCATCAGTCGAGTCAAGGACTTGCGGACGCGACTCTGCACTTGCAGGCAAAGCTTGGCCGAGAGTCGCCCAAGAACGCGCCCCGTAACGGGCTTCGCGGCCCTCTATTTCACGGCTGCATGAGGCCCCGCCCGCAGCCTTGACGCCCGGTTCGGCCAATTCCTATCCTGACCCTTCGATGCTTGGTTCTTTGCACTTGGCAAGTCAGTCCAAGTGGGCCTGGCAAACGATCGGAGGATGGCAATGGGTAGGGGCGGCAGGGGAGACGGGGAGGAAGAGGCGCGGGAGTTCGAGGTGCTTCCGGCGCGCCCACGGCCTACCAAGTCGTTTCGGGACCGCGTTGCCCGACTGCTTGACGAGCTGAACCAGCGCCCGTGGCGCTCCGAGTCGACGACCAGCGCGCTGGCTTTCCTGGAGCTGGCCGCGACGCACAGCCGTCCACCCGAGCCTTTGAGGCCGTTCCAGCGGGCGCTGAAGGACGCCTTGTCGGGGCGCATCGGCACGAAGCAGAAGGCGGCGCATCTGCGCACGGCGGCGTCGCTGTTGACGCGCAGCTCGTCCGCCCGCGCCCTGGCCTTTGTCGGGGGGCTTCTGCTGCGTGAATACGCCGCCAGCCTGGACGCCACCCCTGGCGAGCGGATGGAACTCATCCACCTCTGCCAGCGCGAAATGGGTTTGACGCCCACGCCCATCGACAATGCCATCCCGCGCCTGGCTCCCGTTTCAGCGTCCGGCGCCGGCTCCAAAGAGATCGATGCCGGCCTGGCCGATCTGATCGAAATGCAGGCGCTGGCCTTGTGCGAGAGCGCCTTGCATCAGGTGAGCGCGGCCCGGCCTTTTGCGGAATGGTCGATGCGCGATATCGACGCTGCCCTCTTTGCCATTCGCTACCACTATGTCAACGTGGGAAAGACACTGTTCGGCGAGTCCGGGAGCGCCCAGCAGCGGCAGGAGGATTTCAGGGGTCTTGGCCAGCCGCTCTGGGAGGCATTGCGCCAGGCGGCCGAAGCTCGGGTCGAGCGGGAGTTCGGCAGCAAGCTGCTCGGAGATAGCGACTGGCACCAGAGTGCACAGGCTGCGGTCTTTTTCTCGATCGGGCCGGCCGCGGGGGCCAGTCAAGGCGAGATCACGGCCGGCGGCATCTCAGCCGGGGTTCAGCGCGGCGGGCCGAGGAAGGTCATTTGCCGGCGACCCATCGCCCCGAGCTCCGACAAGCACGACAAGGATGAAGTCGAGCGGCATCGAGTGCTCGAGCAGGCCCTCCCGCTGGCCGTCATGCCCGCGAGGCCTCAGATCGAAGCATCCCTCCGCAGGCTCCAGTCGGAATTCCCCTGGGCGGAAGACGTGTTGAACACCATCTTCGGCGAGCTCCTGGGACGGGCGGCCGTCGGCGCCCCGGTTCTGAATATGCCGCCGACCTTGTTGGTGGGCCACCCGGGCAGCGGCAAATCAAGGCTCGCGCGACGACTGGCCGAAGAGCTGGGCCTGCCGCGTCTGGATTTGTGCCTGGGCGGCAGTTCGGACTCCAAGATGCTGGGCGGGACCAGCCGAGGATGGGGGGCCAGCAAGCCCGGTGATCTCGCAACACTTTTGGCCACCCACCGGGCGGCGTCGGCCATCGTCATCCTGGATGAGCTCGACAAGGCGCACGACCGTCAGCGGGACAGCGTTGGCATCCAGGCCTACCTGCTCGGATTGCTCGAGCCGGAAACGGCAGCGCGGCACCACGACGTCTTTCTGAAGACGGAGTGCGATTTCTCGGGCGTGCTGTGGTTGGCGACGGCGAACCGCCTGAGCGGCATCGCGCCCGCGCTGCGATCACGCTTTCGGGTGCTGATGCTGCGCCAGCCCGGAGCCGAGCACCGCGAGGTGATTGCCAGGCACGCCGTCGCGGATTTGGCGAGCCGCTGGGGCGTGGACCGGCAGGTGTTGCCCGCGCTCCACGATCTGGATCTGCCGCTCGAGCAACTGGCCAGCGCGAGGCAGGTGCGACTGGCAACAGAAGAAGCAGTCACGCATTGGGCGCGCGAGCTGCAGTGGCATTGAAAGCGGGTAGGCACACCTTCGAGGAACCATATGACATCACTGCGCAAACGGAAAGCCGCGATCAGTCGGCAACTCTTGGGACGACGGATGTCCTGGGCGGAGGAAGATCGAATTTGGGACAGCTTCCCGCCCGTCGGGCGGGAGTTTGGCAGCCCAGATTTCGAGCGCCTGATGGAGGAGGACTATCGCAACGGCGTCGGTGTCTTCGATCGTGCGTTGACAGGGCGGTTCCTCGAGGGTGTCCGGATCCCGGCAGATATGCGGGTTCAGCGCAGAAAACGGCTCTGAGGTACTAGCACTCCGCCCCTATCGGACCATAGATTCAAGGAGTCATTGATGTTGGCTTGGGACATTGGCCTGGACGGCCGGCGTTGGAAGAAAGAAGAGCTTGCGGACAAGGTCGCGGCCATACCGGCTCGGATCGAGGTCATCAACGGCCAATTGCTATGGACCGAAGAAGATCGGCTGACGCTCCTGGCCATGCTGCTCGAGCACGTAGGGATGCGAGCCGCGGTGCAGCTCGGTGACTTGGCAAGCTGGCGTGCGGCGGTGGCGGTGCCCGACTTTGAGCAGCCCGTCAGGTCGGGCCGGACATGGAACTACCGGGTCATGTCTTTCAAACAGGGCGACGAGGCCTGGCAGGCCGTTCACGAGGTGCACTACAAAGACGGCGTGCCGATCGCCTACAGCGCCACACCTGCCGTGCTGCTTTGGCACGCTGATGATGGCGACGACGCCGGGTTCCAATGCCTGGACCGGATGAGGGTGGCGCTGAGCAAGCCAGTTCTGACGGAGGGCGACTTCAAAAGTGCCGAATAGCCGACCGACCGACCTGCGGCAGTCCGGGTCCGAGCGCTTCGGCGTGACTACCCAGAATGTCGTCGCCGATGTAGCGATCCGCCGAGCGGTGTTGTTCCCGATCGCGCCGGTGGGCGTGGGGACGGGCATGGTCGAGTCGACGGAGAGCTACGTGGGTCGCCTCGCCCAGGCCCATGGAGTCGGTCGCACCACCCTGCATCGCTTCATCAATGAGCGAGGGCCTGCGATTTACAGGGAACTCCGCGGGCAGCCACCGCGGCTTGACGCTCCCACTCTCCAGGCAGCCGCCTATATGCGACGCCTGGCAGAGCTCACCGGGCAAGCTGGCGCTGCCGATCTCGGGCTGAGCTGGCTCGTGGGCAGGACCCGGGCGCAGCATGTGTTCAAAGCGACGCGGGCGTGGTGTCCGGACTGCTTGTTTCAGATGAGAGGTGGCGACTCCTACGTGCCGTTGATTTGGAGCCTGGCCGGCGCCAGCTGCTGCTTGCAGCATCGCCGACAACTGGTGGACCGCTGCCCACATTGCGGGCGGGCAAGCTCGTATCAGCGATCAGCCGCCATCCATGCTGACAAATGCGCAAGCTGTGACGGAAATCTGGCGACGGCCGGTGGACCAGGTGATGAGGTCAACATGTCGCCCATCGAGATGGCGGTGCTTGAGCAGCTGCGGATGCTGGTGTCGACGGTGGCGAGTAGGAAGTGCGGTGTGCGCATGCCGACGTTCGGGGAAATTGTCAAGGCGCTGCATCGGTTGGGGCATCCGGTCGGGCCCCGCGAGATGTCTCGGCGCATGGGGGTGTCCAAAGGGACGTTGAGTTCATTGCTGCGCGGGCGCGGCGAGCCGGGCATCGATCTGCTCGTGCGCATGAGCACCGCATACGCGTTACCGCTGCTCGACTTGATCGGGATGAACAGCAACGGTGAATGTTGGCTGAAGGAGCGGGCGCTGAGTGAGCCGGTTGTTTGGCTAACGCGCGAGAAGCCAAGGATCGATTGGGTGTCGACGCAGCGCAAGCTGGATCTCGAGTTGTCTTCAGAGACTGCGCGTCCTGTCGCCCAGGTCGCGGCCAAGCTGAACCTGGACGCTCGGCATCTGGCCGTCAGGCAGCCCGATCGCGCGGCCGCGGTGCTGCGCAAATATCAAGCGCGGCTTGGGCGAGATCAGGCGCAAGCCATCGAAAACCTGGGCGCGCAAATCGTGGCGCTCAAGGAGTGGCCATCTCAACGTGCGGTTGCGCGCCAGATGGGGGTTCCGAGAAACGCGCGGCGGTTCGAGCTTGCGTGGCGATCGCAAAGGGATGTCGGCGCGAGGACGATCGGAGGTGGCGAATGAAGAAGACTCGATCAGGAATGAAAGGCATCCGTTTGGGCACGTCGGCACTGATGGATGGATCGGGAAGATCACAGCTGATCAATGTCGGTGCCACGGACTTGCGCGAGATGCATGCTCCTCTCCGAGCTGGTACAAGCAGACCTCATATGCGTGCGGAAATAAGTCGCTGCTCGCACTTTTTGTGTTGGCACATGCGTTGGTTTCTTCGGCCTGGCTATTAAGAATTGACCAGAAGATGTTCCTACCCTTCAGGCTACTGAAGTCGCCCAGCTGCGTAATGTCGTCGCGATACAGTTGATCGGCGGCAATTTTTGCGGAGTTTTCTGCAATGTCGAGGATGTTGAGTGGCGGCTGCTTGATGTCGAGAATGAACGTGTTGTTCACAACTGCGAAGATCCGATGGGCGGCGTCATGTGGCCCAACGCGGTTGAAGAGATCGGCGCCCAAAAAGAACATTCGCCGGGCACCTCCGTCGACGTAAATTTTGTCCTTGGGGGCCGCCCCAGGTTCGGCTATGTCATGGATAGCCACTGGGTCGAACGTGACCGGGATGGCGGCGGACGCCCTGATGGACGCACCAAAGCACGTCGCCACGTCCCCCGGGTAATTCGGATTGCCTGCACTCGCGGCGAGTTCATCCAGATAAATCACTTCGAACTTGCCGCTCATGATGTTCGTTGCACCAACCATAATTCTTCGATTTGTCGCGAGGTATTCCCTGGTGATGTCCGTGAGCACCTGGTCGTCTTTGATCAGTTGTTGGATATACGCCTTCAGCTTTGATACGTCGTACTTCGCCGGTGAAACGAGGGCTCGTATTCCCCGGTCCTGCACCAGCAGCGAATCCGTAAAGCTCATGAACAACGCGGTCTGCAGTCGCGGGAGATACTTAGCGCGTGTCGCTGGATTAGGAGAAGACGCCAGGTAGACATAGGGCGCCAGAACAGCCCCCGCACTGACACCTGTGACGACGCAAGGATGGATGACCGTTGTGCCGGTCGGGTCAGTGATTGATTGGCCCCAGGCTGTACCGCCCAGTTGGTTCTGCGCGATGAGCTTCTGCAGAAATCCATTTCCATAGGCGCCATCCGCCCCGCCGCCGGAAATTACCAGTGCATCCACGACAGCTCCTGTAACGCAATGGGAATACGCTTGCGCCGCAGGCAGCTCGGGTGCGAACTTGATATGCCCCGAACTTAGCAGTGCGTCGCGGGCATCATGCCGCATGTCAAGTTCATGCTCTCCGCTGCCGGCGGTGACGCTCTGGATCTGGAACGGCTCTGTAGGCAGTTGGCATGTGGTGTAGTCCGAAGGCCCGGGGAAACTGCCGCACGCGGATATGAGACCGCAACAAATCAGCATTGCCGCAACAGACGAACCTTTCATACGCGCGCTCCATGACGGTGAGACATTCGACGGTGGCTCCTATGCATGCCTCATCGCGGGCCAATGCCCCGTCCGATGAGCGCTCCGTACATAGGTCCTACCTAGGCACGACGACACCATCCACGTCGAAGGTGCTAGTGCCGCATCCGGGCAGATGCACGGGCCCGCGATGAGAGGTACAGGCAGCGCCGTGGCATTGATCACTCAACTTGCCATTTCGGCCCCTACCTTGGCGGCGTGCGCAGATCAAGCGGGATCCAAGCTGGGAGCAATTTCGGCTTTGGACCTGGCGGGCTCGCGGTCGACGGAAACCGAAGATTCATCGCCCACTTGAATGCCGCTTTGTCATCTGGCGTCATTTGCTCGATGTGCGGAAGCCGAGAAGCATGCTTGGCTTGCCAACCGGCGTCGGCATGAATCTGCGCTGCGTTCTTTCCCTCGAAGGTTTTAGTGGCGTCCAGAACCACATCGAGATTGGATGACTCGAAGTCGTCGAGGTGCCCTACCAACAAATGATGGTTGTCTGAAGTTGTTCCTTGCTCGGTCTCGCACAGAGCAATCAAATTGTCGGCATTGAGTTCGAGATCCGGTCGCCCAAGAGCCTTGCAGTAATGGAAGGGAAAAATGTGATGCGCCTGCAATCCAGCTCTACTACCGCATGAAACGCAGGTCGGATGGGCGGCGATGAATTTGTCGCGGAATGCAGGCCAGTCGGGACTGCGTTCGGCATCGTGCTTCTGCTGGGCGGTAGTGGTCACAATGTTCTCCCGGCTCCGTTGGAGGTGAGCCAAAGTATCAGGTGGTGAATGACGTTTGTCAGCCAGGAAATCTGCCGGCGTCTCATCAATCGGCGGGAGGAGGTCTCGGGAGGTCCGAGAAACGTAAGCGCGCGGTGAACCCATCTTGAGAACGGCCGTCGCAGCGATAACGATGTTGTCCAGTTATCAAAATAGCTGGACACGATGGAAGCAGAACAGAGTCGCAAGCGCAGGCGCTACAGCCGCGAGCTGAAGGCCGAGATCCATGCCGAGTGCGATGTGCCGGGCATGTCGATGGCCAAGGTCGCC
>Ga0213872_10002654_pt1 | contig 10374 bp, 13 predicted proteins | sample VelepicomBERX_R2_FD_160071 | JGI IMG/M metagenome (GOLD analysis project Ga0213872, IMG submission 160071) | Rhizosphere microbial communities from Vellozia epidendroides in rupestrian grasslands, the National Park of Serra do Cipo, Brazil - RX_R2 | ecosystem: Host-associated > Plants > Roots >... | reverse complement strand
CAGTAACAAGTCGGTGCGACTGAAGAAGTAACTTGATCTCGGGCACGTCGTTCTCTCGGTCCACAAAAGACGTGAGTTCCGGCGGAAGGTTGTTCAGAAGCAACTCGTCCGGCAGATTCGACTCGAGTGCAACCTGTTGCGCTTGAACCCGACGGGCGTGAGCGCGCGTTCGCGCCTCCTCGAATTTCGTTCGCTCGGCCCGCGTGAGATCCAGCGCGTCCGCTATATTGTTGAGCGTAAATTGATGGGGAGACTTTCGAAGGCCCTGTTCCAGTGAAGCGATCGCGGCTACGCTGATACTGGCTCGCTCGGCAAGTTCCGCTTGCGAGAGGCCCGCAGCGAGACGATAACCGCGCAACAACGACGCGACGGTCGCTTCGTCGTCGCTCGGGTTGGAAGACGTTTTCGCATCCGCATCCATCGTTGTGTTCAGACCTTCGAATTACTATATTTCGAACTTTCACAGGTCCCCTGGCGCGATGCCGGATGGCGACAAAGCCCTTGGTAACCTTTATGAGGACATGACGTCGTGGCAAAAGAAAACGCCCGTAAATACGGGGCGGAGTTGGTAGCGCCAACGGGCATCAAACCCGTTTGCAGGACTGCGCATGAGTGCGGCGTCTTCAAAAAAAGGCGGAGACAGATCGCTAGACTCCCAAGCAGCAGGGCTTGTGGGTGAGCTTGCTGTTTAATGTCTTTCGATGAAGTCTCAATGCTCGCAGATCAAGCCGTTGGGTGCTCGACAGGGCAATACGATCCTTTGCTATCCACGGATCGGTTTGCGTAATTCATCCAGCATGGCCTAACGACAGTGGCCAATTCAATGAATGGACGTCAAAGCAAAACGCCTCGTTTTCACGAGGCGATTCTGGAGCCGACGGCCGGACTCGAACCGGCGACCTGCTGATTACGAATCAGCTGCTCTACCAACTGAGCTACGTCGGCGCAACCCGCGAATTTTAACGCATTTGAATGCGCTGTGCAATCGGGCCGGGGAGCCTGGTTCTCCGAGCCCCCCGATGCCCCTCTTCGCTTTACGGATTCTAGAGACTCATCAAGCTCTAATTTTTCTCTTAATTAAATAGTTGACATCCGGTTGAGACCGGAGTAGGGTGGAGTCAGATATCAACTAATTGATTAAGAGAAAGGCCTCAGATGTTCCGGTTCGCCTCTAGTCTGCTCGCTTCCGCAGTGCTCGTATTCCTAGGAACCACCCTCCTGGGGACGACCCTCACCGACAATTCCGCCGCCGCCTCAGCTCAGCCCAAGATCATCGCGACCGTGGTCGCGCACGCCCACCCGACGAGCTTCATCGCCGTTCACGGCTTATAGGTGAAGCCCTGGATGTACGCCTCGTTCGACGTCTTACTGCCCCACACGACCCAGATCGTGCCCGTCTTCGGATCGATCGCGGTCGTGTGGACGCCGGGGTCGATCGGGTGACTGTCCAGTAACTTCGGCGCCGACTTCCCGTCGAACGAGAAGAGTTTGATGCCGTCGCCCGCGCAGGAAAGCCAGCCGCGCGACTGATCCCAGTTACATTGATCGACTCGTCCCGGCAGCGTTGCCTTATACATCAATTTTCCGGCCGGCGAATACACCGCAAGCGTGTTGTTCTCACCGCCCGCGAGAAGCACGTGATCGCCCGCATCGTATTGCAACGGATGATTGTTCTGCAACTCCGGCGTCTTGAATACTTTTGAGACCTTTAGGGTCTTCGCATCGACGGTCGCGATTTCGTTATCGCTCGCAATGTTTTGATACACATTATGCGTCTGCGGATCGACCTGCAAATACTCCGGTTTGTGCCCCGGCAGTGCAACGGTCGCAAGCACTTTGAACGTCTTGACGTCGATCACCCACATTTTCGTGCCGTCATCTTCATCGGCGTAGACGCGGTCGAGAACCGGATCGTACTGAATCGCATCGACCGGTCCCGTCACGACAACAGTCCGCAAAATTTGCTGCGTTTCCGGATCGACTTCGCTCACGCTCTTTCCATCGCCGTTTCCGGTATAGACGTGGCCCGTCGCTTCGTTGACTGCAACACCGGCCATATCTCCGACCGGCACGATCCCCAGCACGTTTCCCGTATCGGCATCGGCGATCAGCAAACCGCCGCCTCCGCCGTGCGCCGCATACACGCGACGGCGCTGTCCGTCGACAGCCACATAATCAAAACCGCCGCCGGGATTTACCGGCTGCGCAACGGTAGCGGGGACAATCGGCATGCCTACCTCACAACAAAAAGTGAACGATGGCAGCGTAGCATTGCGGAATGACGCGTAGATGAACGCTATTCTTGGTCGTGAAAGGTGCCGCGCTTTGCGCTTTGGTCGAGCTCCAAATCGTCTAAAAAGTAGTAGACGATCTTTCGATCGTTGAAGCCCACTTTCGCGAGTTGCCGCCCATCGATCTCGACGACCTCGTGGATGTGTCCGATGACGCCCGCGTAGCGATAATTAACCTCCGAATAATCGGGGTTACCGGGCGCCGGCCTGGGGGTCGCCTTGACGCCGCGTAGCGGGGTGTTGTGCCGATGCATGGCGTAAGCTTTCCACACATGATCATCAGTTACCGCGGCAAAACTCCCAAGGTCCACCCTACGGCGTTCATTGCGCCGACCGCCGTCCTCATCGGCGATGTCGAGATTGGGGAGGAATCCAGCATCTGGTTCGGGGCCGTGCTTCGCGGCGATAATGGACCGATCCGCGTGGGAGCGCGAACGTCGATTCAAGATAATGCGGTCCTTCACGTCACGCATTTGACCCGGATCGATGACGACGTCACGGTCGGCCACGCGGCCGTCATGGAAGATTGTCACGTGAAGCGACACGCGTTGATCGGCAGTAACGCCGTGCTGCTCAACGGCAGCGTAATCGGCGAGGGGTCGCTCGTCGCGGCGGGCAGCGTGGTTGGCGAAAATGTCGAGATTCCTGACCACGTTTTGGCCGCCGGCGCGCCCGCGAAGGTGAAAAAAGCGATCGAAGGTCAAGCGAAAAACTGGATCGAGATTGCTGCGGAAGAGTACGTCCATCTCTCGCGCAGCTACATGGAAGAGGGAATTGATGCCGCTCGTACGTGATCTCGTCGCGCAATTCATCCAAGGCGAAGGGCACAAAGTCGACGTTTCTCCAGTCGATTCCGAAGCGGGCATTACGGAAATTCTCTTTCGCACGCGCGGTCAAGTCTTTTCCATCACGACCTACGAAAACGATCCGGGTTCATACATGGTCTCGACAGCATATGAAGTGCCGGATTGGGCGCGCGAACGCACGCAGAATGCCGACACCCTCGAGCGTGTGAACGAAGATTTTCCGGACATCACCTTCATCATGGCGCATGACGGCGGATTGTTCGTTGCGACGGCACAAGAGGAACCGGGATCGCCGGAAGCGTTTACGCGATCGTTTTGGGAGACCGTTTCGCGCGTGCGCGAAGCCGGAGCGAGCGCGATCGAACGCATCGTCGACCGCACCGAAAGCAAAGCGGCGGCCGAGAAATTCATCAACTCGTTCATGCTCGGTGAACGGTGAGCGATCCCTTAAGCTCGATCGAAGCCGCGCTTGACGACGAGGGCCTCTTCTTCACCCGTGATGACGACGAAGATGCGTACCGCGTTGCATTCAAAAGTGAAGGTGACAGGTACTTCGTCGTATCGTATCGTGACGATCCGAACTTTTTGATGATCGGTTCCGGCTGGGCGCTTCCGGCCGAGATCGAGATTCTCGACGCGCTCGATGTGGCGAACGTGTTGAACGTGCGCAAGAAGTTCGTGAAGACGGCGCTGTGGGAGGAGGAGCGGGACGTACTCTTCACCGTTGAGCTTTGCGTGAACGAACCTGATGAAGTTCGGCCGAATTTTGGGCGGCTACTCGACGTGCTGCGCGATACGGCGGCCGAATTCTTCGACGAACTGCGCGACGAGGAAGAATGACGATCGAGCGGGTCGACGCATCGTCGCTGCATGCCTGGCACGCGATGCGTCCGCTGCTCTGGCCCCGCGAACCGCTCGACGATCTAGAAGAGGCCGCGAAGATGCTCGAACGGCCGCACCTACTGACGATCGTTGCGCGTGACGGCAACCGGATTGCGGGATTTGCGGAGGCGTCGATTCGGCGCGATTACGTCAACGGCTGCGAGACCTCGCCGGTTGTGTTTCTCGAAGGCATCTATGTCCTGCCCGGCCATCGCAAGCGCGGCATTGCACGTGCGTTGAGCGACGCCGTCGCGGCTTGGGGACGGAAAGCCGGATGCACGGAGTTTGCATCGGATGCGCTGGTCGAGAACACCGATAGCCATGCGATGCATTGCGCGCTCGGCTTCGAAGAAACCGAGCGCGTCGTGTATTTTAGAAAACTTCTCTGACCGCTTGTCGTCAGCTGTGCGAGTACACGTGCGCCATTTGCGGCGCCGCGTATCGCGTGCCGGCGACGGCACCGGCCGGGATCGCAGATTCGATTTCCGTGATCTCCGCGGGCGACAGCTCCACGTCGAGCGATGCCACGTTCTCTTCGAGACGGTTGACCTTCGTCGTGCCGACGATCGGTACGATGTCGTCGCCCTTCGAGAGCACCCAGGCCAGCGCAAGTTGTGCCGGCGTGATGCCTTTTCGGCCGGCGATCTCGCGTACCCGGTCGACCAATTCCAGATTTTTCGCGAAGTTTTCGCCTTGAAATCGCGGTGCCTGACGACGCCAGTCGTTCGACGCGAAATCGTCGGGCGTGCGAATCGTTCCGCTCAGGAATCCGCGCGAGAGCGGACTGTAGGCTAGTACGCCGATGCCCAACTCGCGAAGTACCGGCAGTAATTCCGCTTCGATGTCGCGCGTCCATAATGAATATTCTATCTCGACGAACGAAATCGGATGCACGGCATGCGCGCGCCGCACTTGTTCCGGATTGACTTCCGAGAGACCGATATGTCGCACATACCCGGCTTCGATCATCTCTGCAATCGCGCCGACGGTTTCTTCGATTGGAATCTGCGTGTTGATGCGCGCGGGAAAGTAGCCGTCGATGTAGTCGACACCAAGACGCTTGAGTGAATACGCGAGAAACGTCTTCACGTACGGTGCGCGCCCTTCGACGCCGATCCAGCCGGCAGCCGGATCCCGCAGCGCGCCGAACTTCACCGTCAGCGCGGCTTCATCGCGCCGTCCTTTGATCGCGCGGCCGACGAGCATCTCGTTATGGCCCATGCCGTAAAAATCGCCCGTGTCGATCAAGTTGACGCCGAGGTCCAGCGCACGATGAATCGTCGCAATGCATTGCGCTTCGTCGGCATGACCGTAGAGATCCGACATCCCCATAGCGCCCAAACCGATGCTCGAGACCTTGAACTTATCCGGTCCCAGCGTGGTGTACTTCATGAACGTTTAGCCTTTCTGAGTGTCCAATCGCACGAGTTTGTGATCGACGACGGCCAGACACGCTTCCAATTCTTTGATCTTTTCTCGAACGGACCGTGCGTGGGCAAGCAGCAGCGCTCGCTTCTCGTTTCTCACGTCTTCGCCGTCATCGGTGCGGCGCACGAGGTCCGCATAGCGTTGGAGCGTTTCGATCGACATGCCCGTCTTGCGCATATTCGTAACGAATACGAGCCATTGCATATCATCGGACGAGTATCGGCGATGCCCACTCGAAGCGCGTTCTACAAACGGGGTTAACCCGATGCGCTCGTAGTAGCGCAGGGTGTCCTCCGAAAGACCGCTTGCTTTTGCAGCTTCCCCGATCGACAGCCCCTGTTCGATGATCATGTACCTATCCTAAAACCTGGAGTTCGCTCCAGGTCAAGACCCCTAGCGGGCGACGTCCGGGCACACTGTTCAGCCCCGCGCTCGTGTGGGGTTCCCAGACGCCTATGCCGGCGGGAAATGCGATTCGTCCGCGTACGGGACGAAGAGCGTGTATTCTTGCTGGAAGCGCAGGCGTACGGTGCCGGTCGGCCCGTTGCGATGCTTGGCAATGATGAATTCGGTGACGTCGGCTTCCGGAGCTTCCTTATTGTAATAGCCCTCGCGGAACAGGAACGACACCATGTCGGCTTCTTGTTCGAGCGAACCGGAGTCGCGTAAGTCGGAGAGCATCGGGCGTTTGTCGTTGCGCGATTCCACGCCGCGGTTGAGCTGCGCGAGCGCGATGATCGGCACGCCGAGATCTTTCGCCGTTACTTTGAGCGTACGGCAGATATCCGAAAGCTCTTCGTTGCGGTTCGCGTTCTTCGAAAGCACGCCCGGGCGCAACAGCTGCAAATAGTCGATAAACACGGCGCCGAGCCCGCTCGTCGATTTCAAACGGCGGCAACGGCTGCGCACTTCGGTCACGCTCAAGCCGCCGCTATCGTCGAGGTAGATCGGCAGTTCGTTCAAGCGTCCCATCGCGCGCGCGATGTCTTCCCATTGATGCGCTTTGATATTGCCGCGACGCATGTCGTGCATCGAGAGGCGCGCTTCGGCGCAAATCAAGCGCTGCACGAGTTCGTTGTTCGACATTTCGAGCGAGAAGAACGCAATCGGTTCCTGCCGCTCCGCCGCCGCAACCGCCATGTTGAGTGCGAACGACGTCTTACCCATACCCGGCCGCGCGGCGAGAATGATGAAGTTGCCGGGCTGGAAACCCGTCGTCATCGAGTCGATGTCGCGGAAGCCCGACGTCAGACCCGTCTGCTCTCCACGCATGTGGAAGAGCCGGTCCATGTAGTCGAACGTGTCCTTCATCAACCGGTTGACCGGGACAAAGTCGCCCGAGAGTTGGCGTTCGCCGATTGAATAGACCAGCTGTTCCGATTGATCGAGCGCCGCGTCGACGTCTTCTTCCGCTTCGTATCCGAGTTGCGTGATCTGCGTGCCCGCATGAATCAACGAACGCAGCACCGCTTTTTCGCGGACGATCGTCGCGTAATACTTCGCCGATGCCGCCGTCTGCACGGTGTCCATCAGCGAACTCAAATATGAGAGGCCCCCGACGCGTTCGAGCGCGTCACGATTGCGCAGCGCTTCCGCGACCGTGATCTTGTCGAGCGGTTCACCGCGATCGAACAGATCGAGCAGCACCCCAAAGATCGTCTCGTGGACGTGCGCGTAAAAATCGTTCGGGCGAACGATCTCTCCGACGGTGCCCATGATTTCCCGATCGACGAGCACGGAGCCGATCAAGGCCATCTCCGCTTCGAGATTGTGCGGAGGAATACGGTCGATGGACCCGGAGTGAAGGTGAGAAACGCTCATGGGTTACGAGCGATACTTACGACGTTTTGCCTGTGAGCGGCTCGTGGATAACTTCTTTTTCGTGTGCATAAACTTCATTGCTTGATCGATATTGGTCACCGGAACGATATCGACGCCTGCAAGCGACGTATCCACTTCGCGCACGTTTTCCTTTGGTAAGATCATCGCGCGCATGCCGCTCTGGCGGGCGGCGTACAGCTTTTCGATCACGCCTCCGACCGCGCGAATCTTTCCTTGAATCGAAAGCTCACCGGTGATGGCGACGTCTTGAGGAAGCGGGGTCTTCGTAATCGCGGAGTAGAGCGCGAGAAAGATCGCGAGACCCGCCGATGGACCGTCGATATTTCCGCCGCCCACGACGTTGATGTGCAGATCGTAGTCATTAACGTCGATCCCCGTCTGCGCGCGAAGCACACTTGCGGCATTGAAGACGGAATCTTTCGCCATCGAACCAGCCGTGTCGTTGAAGCGAATCGTCCCTTTTCCGCTTTGCGAAGCGGGAAACGCCATCGCTTCGATCTCGATGATGCTTCCGAGATAGTTGTGGACGCCTAAGCCGAAGGTTTTGCCGATTTCGCGCGTGGCGCGCGCTTTGACGAGCGTGTGTTGCACGAGGCGGCTCGTCTGCACGACCGCGCGGACGTCGTCTTCGGTGATGGTCACGGCGAGACTTCCGCTCTTCTTAGGATCCATCCGGTAAAGCGCCTGACCGTAGGCATCTGCGACGATCTGCACGGCCTTGCGTCCCTCGATCGTGTATGACGCGATCGTTTGCGGAACGCCGCGCGCGGCTTTCGCGTTGAGACGTTTGATCGCGCCTTGCACGATCGAGACGATCTGATGTTGCGTGAGCGGCTGGAAATAGATCTCCGCGCACCGCGAACGAATCGCGGGATCGATCTCGGACGGATCGCGCGTCGTGGCGCCGATCAAAATGAAATCAGCCGGCGCGCCTTCTTTGAACAAGCGGCGCACGTAAGCCGGCACGTTCGGCGCGTTCTCGTCGAAATACGACGATTCGAACGTGACCTTCTTATCTTCGAGGACTTTGAGCAGTCGCGTCTGCAGCAGCGCGTCGAGTTCGCCGATTTCGTCGATGAACAAGACGCCGCCGTGTGCGCGCGTAACGAGTCCGAGTTTCGGTTCGGGAATGCCCGCCTCGGCGAATTCGCGGCGGCTGCCCTGATAGATGGGGTCGTGAACGGATCCGAGCAGCGGATTCGTCGTTTCGCGGGGATCCCAACGCAGCGTCGTGCCGCTCGTTTCAACGAACGGCGCATCTTTGGCAAACGGCGTATACTGCCGCCCCTTCGCGAGTTCGAGAACGAGCCGCGCAGCGGTCGTCTTTCCGACGCCCGGCGGCCCGTAGAGAATGACGTGCTGCGGATACGGCGAGCTGATTTTCGCAAGCAGCGCTTTGATCGCGGTCTCCTGCCCGACGATCTCGCTCAAGCGCTGCGGCCGCAGCTGTTGGAGCGCCGACGCGGCGAGTCCGCGCTGCGAAAGCGCTTCGAGTTCGTGAAGCTTGGCTTCCGTGCTCGGCGTCTCGGGCCCGGCATCTTCGCGCAACGCCTCGAGTTTGAGATCCTTCAGGTACTCTTGATGGCGCAAGTTCATCTTTTCCGAGACCTTGCGCTCGATCGCGTCTTCGACGGTTTTCTGGGCGAGCAGATCGGCCAGCGTTTCTTCGATATCCGCGATGGCTTTACGCTGCTGCGCGCGCGTCGTCGCGCGCTCGATCGTCGGGTCTTCAAAAGCCAGACGCGCGAGCGCACACAGACGGTCGGGGAGGTGTTGCGAGCGCATCATTTTCAATGCGCTCACCTTGCCGGCACGCAACACGAGTTTGTCTTGACCAATGACGTTTGCGAGCATCTCATAGAGCGCCGAAACGTAACGGTTCAACTCGTCTTCAACGCCGTATTTTCGCCGCAAACGCGACGCGTACGCTGATTCAGTGCCGGCCATGAGTTCCGCCTAGGCGGAGACGACGTTGATCGTCGCCTTCGCTACGACGTTTTTGTGGAGCTTGACTTCCACCGGGTACGCGCCGAGCGCTTTGATCTGACTCTTGATCTCGATCTTGTGCTTGTCGACGGACACGGAAAGTGCGTCGTGGATTGCATCAGCGACGTCCGCATTCGTGACCGCACCGAACAGCTTCCCATTGCCGCCCGCTTTCGCTTTCACGGCAAGCTTCGTCTGTTCGAGCTTATTCGCCAGTTCTTTGGCGTCTGCGAGCTGCTGCGCTTCTTTCTTTTCGTTCGCACGCTTTTGATCGGCGTGCGCGGCAAGCGCGCCTTTATTCGCCTCGGACGCGAGGCTACGCGGCAACAGAAAATTGCGCGCATACCCCTCGGCGACCTCAACGACATCGCCCTTCTTGCCGAGCGCCTTTACATCGCCCAGAAGAATGACTTTCATGTGTTTAACTCCGATTTATTCTGAGACGTAGGGAAGAAATGCGATTACTCGCGCACGCTTGATCGCCGTCGTGAGCAGACGCTGATGCTTCGCGCAGTTTCCCGAAATGCGGCGCGGCACAATCTTGCCGCGCTCCGAGACGTATTTCTTCAAACGGTTGACGTCGCGGTAGCTGATATCGATCGCTTTGTCCGCGCAAAAGTTGCACGACTTGCGCTTCGGGCGGCGGTCTTTCACCGCGCGCTTGGTCTTAGTTGCCATTCTCGGTTGTCCTTATCAAGCTAGGTGGTTGGCGGCCGTACAGAGTGCTCGCGCAGTGTCCCTACGACCCTAGCCACGTGACACAGCAGGTCCGTGCCACGAAAACGCCCCGGGGGCTTGCCCCGAGACGAGCCATGATCTTACCACGCCTCGGCTCGGGCTTCTAGTGGTTTGGGAGGGTCTTCGATGCGAACATATGTTCGCTTGGTAATGACGCACTCCCTCTCGAAGGTCACGATTGGGATGGCGAGCGACCTGCTTCTTTCCGAGAACGCCGACGCAACGTTCCGGGCGCTCCTCGAGTCCGCGCCCGATGCGATGGTCATCGTGGACAGCGACGGTAGCATCTGCCTCGTGAACGCTCAGGCCGAAAAACTCTTCGGCTATGTGAGAGCAGAACTGCTGAGCCGATCGATCGATAGTCTAATTCCCGAGCGTTTTCGTGCCAAGCACTACACGCA
>Ga0213872_10002653_pt1 | contig 10376 bp, 7 predicted proteins | sample VelepicomBERX_R2_FD_160071 | JGI IMG/M metagenome (GOLD analysis project Ga0213872, IMG submission 160071) | Rhizosphere microbial communities from Vellozia epidendroides in rupestrian grasslands, the National Park of Serra do Cipo, Brazil - RX_R2 | ecosystem: Host-associated > Plants > Roots >... | reverse complement strand
CTCAACCGCCTGCAGATTCATGAAGGTGGTCATCATGGCCTGCTGATTCAGTGCAAGCGCTTCGGGACGGCTGTCAGGGGCCTTTTCGCGCAGAACGCTGATTTTCGCATCCTGCTCGGCCATTTCCTTACCCAGATCCTCGATCTGCCGCTCCAGCAGCCGGACCGTCTCATGGCTCTCGGCGCGGCGGCGGTTCAGATCTTCGTCCAGGAAGCGGGTCACGAGCTCATTCGTCACCCTCTGCGCCGTCAATGGATCGCCGTAAGTGAAACTGAGATCGAAGGCCAAGCCCGGGGGCTCGTTGGCGGCGCCACCGACGGAATGGGAGCCACTGCCCACTGCCGGGCTGGCGAAATCGCTTTCCAGAAGCTTGACCTTGATCCTCTTGCGCATCGCCACGGCCACATCGGCAATGGGAGCGGTCTTCAGCGCTTCGTGATAGAGGTTAAACTTGGTGATGATCTCGACGAGGCTGGCGGTCGAGGTAACCGCCCGCTCGATCTGCTCGATCTGCTGGTCGGCCAGGACCTGGACCAATTGCGAAGGATCCGTGCCGATCGGCGCGGCCATGCCTTGGGGAATGGTTGGCTGGGAAATCTGCAGCGTGGCGGTCGATCTGTAACGCGACCAGTTGGACACGACAAGGACCGTCAGACCGAAAAGAATCAGGACTGAAATAAAATAAGAAATTTTTCGACGCCGAAAAATGTCAATATATCTGTAGACGTCAAATTCTTCCATGTCACATATCTTTCGGATTTGGCACGTAGGAAACAGTAAACATCACGCCACTTGACTGTGCGGGGTCATAAACCGAGACCGCTCCATTGCCGATACCCTCCGCCTGCTGTCGCCGAAAATTTCCATTGACCGCGAAAGACAAGGTATTGGTCACATGATATTGGACCTTGGGAGCCACCGACAGGTAATTCTTCTGCAAATAGACGTATGGACCTTCCGTACCATCGAAATTGGCAAACTGATACGTGGCCGCCAAATCCAGCTCCAGACGCGTCGTCACGAAATGGCTGCCGCTCAGGGTGAATTTCGAAATTACCGCCTCGGTACGGATTGAAAGCGGCGTCGGCGCGCGCGACGCCGAGATCGTGAAATTATCGACCAATCCCGTATATCCGGCGGATACCGAATAGGTGGTATCCCAGACCGACGCTCCGGAAATCGGAATTCCGCCTATCGGGTCGTAATGGCTGCTGCGATGCAACTCGCCAAGGGCGACGTCGAGCAGCCAGCGCTGATCGAGCTGACTATTCCATTCCACCGAACCACCCAGATCGGTGAATTGGACACCGAAGCCGCTACGCGTTTCATAACGGCGACCGATCGCGTTGAACGAGGCCTTATTATCAGCATCGAACAAACGGGTATAACCGGGCGAAACCGTTGCCACCACATAATCGGTAAAGAGTTGAGTATTGCTATATTTGGCGCCGGAGTAAGACGCCGCAATACTCAATTCATCGGCAGGTGACAGAAGGTAATCGACCTCGGGCGCGATACTGGCCGCTCCATGGCGGACACCGGCGACTTCGAGACCGCTGCTGGTTTCCTCGCTGGTGCGGGTGGTGTCGTAATCGAAACTGCCGCCCAGTTTCTCGGTCCAGATCGCCCCCCTATTGACCACGGAAAGCGTGGCGTGCCCGTCCTCTGAGCTGAAACGGGCCAAGTTGTATACGTTGGCATTCATCAACGCCATGAGGTCGATACTGGTTGTCGCGGTGTTTGCGATCAGATCAACCTGCGGCGTCGTCACCGAACCATAAGTGGCCCGTCCCCCCTGCGGAGTCAGCAGGGGATTGCTTTGATAGTCCCCTTCCTCGCTCACACTCGTGCGGATCGTCAGCGGCGACACATCCGGCGGCATTGCGGCATTCCCGGAAGTTTGCGCCCCGGCAGAACCGGCAGACAGACTCCCCAGTATCGCCACACCTACCGCGGCGCCCCGCCCCCGGCGGCGCCTTCCCCATCGGCAGTTCATCGCAACAGCGTCAGAAAAGCGAAGCGTTAGGAACGACGATCACATCGCCCGGAGTCAGGAAGATGTCCTGGGCCAGTTCGCGCCCGCGGATCACGTCGTCATAAGGGAACGGCTTCGAGGTTTCCTGCCCACCTTCACGGTGAAGAATGATGATATTGCCGGAACTGGCGAAAGGAGTCAGACCGCCGGCCATGCTCAGGGCCTGCATCACGGACGTGCGGTGCCCGATCACCAATTCGCCCGGCTTGGCAACCTGGCCGATCACGCTGACCACGTTGCCCAGCGGCGCCTTTACGGAAACGCTGACCGAAGCATCCGGAATATAGGAGACGAGCCGCTTCTTGATTTCAGCCTCGAGCTGAGACGCGGTCAGTCCCTTGGCCTGCACCGTGCCGGCCAGCGGGAAGGTGACGCTGCCATCCGGCAGCACCAGCACTTCGCGGTCAAGACCATCCTCCTTCCACACGGAGACTTGAAGCACATCCCCGGGATTGAGCGTATAATTGTCTCCGTCGGCCTTCGCCGACAGAGCGGCCATTAGAAGAACCGGCAACAGCATCGCCCGCCTCAAGAAGCGCATACTCATTCCCCCTTTTTCTATCGTAGCGCGGTGCATCATATACTATTCGCAGAAAAACTGCTCTTCCCTATTTCTGCAAGAGCCCCCATCTATCTACTCGTCTATAAGGCGAAACTCGCCTATCCGTAATGCCGCTCCTTGAACAATCCACCCAATCTTCCGAAGATGGCCCACCGCAAACGCCAGATCAGCACTGGCCTGCGCAACACCATCAGAAACGCGGCCCAAAACCTGCGCTGTTGCAGTGCCTCGACAAATTCGGAAAAAGCCAATGCCTGCCGCAAACCGGCAGTGCGACGCGCCAGCGAGCGCCGCGCCGGCGCGTCGAGATCGTGACGCTGCTCAAATCGGCGATCGCCCGCCGCGATCCGCTGCGCCTCGGCGCCCGTCATCCGGTGGGAGATCGAACCCGCCCGGACCGTATAACCGTAGCCGGCCGATAGATCGGTCACGCATCGCGCCCCCAACGCCAAAGCGTCGGCGAGGAGCATAAAGTCTTCGCCGATGCGCAGTTCGGGATCGTAAAGCAATTTGTTGCGGCTCAAGAAATCCCGGGAGATCAACGGCTTGACATATCCAAGCGACATCGTCTTCCCCCCGAGAAACTGACTGTTCCTCTCGATGAAATATCTCAGACCGAGCACGCGGCTCGCCCCGAAATCCTCCGCGGCATACATCGGATACGCCGCCCCGTCCGACTCGCGCCGAACCTCGAGATTGTCGACGACAATATCGGCCCCGCTCGCCGTAGCCAGCTCGATCAATCTGGATAATCTGCCCGGAAGGAGAACATCGTCGCCATCCAGAATGGCGACCCAGGGCGCCCTCGCCTGTCCGATCGCCAGATTGCGCGCTGCGGATGGCCCCAAATTTCCTGGCGTCCGCAGCACGCGGACACGCTCATCAGGCACTTCGGCAGCAGTCGCCGTACCGTCGACAGATCCGTCATCGACGACGATTACTTCGACAGCCACCCCCTCCTGAGCCAGAGCGCTATCGACCGCACGGCGTATGTAGCCCTCGACGTTATAGGCCGCGATGACCACGGAAACATCAAGACGCGCCCTTCCCTCAGCCATACTGGGTCAACTCCATCACCCCGAGAAGCCGGGCTACAACTCCGGCATGGAGACTGCCGCGGATCAACCAGAATGCGGCGCGCCGACGCGACAACAGGGATAACGCCGCCATCAGGCCGCAAAACGCCGCCTTGGCCAGGGCCGGCGCCAATTTCCCGGCAATGGACGCGATTCCCAGCCCCCCAGCCCGCAACAGCATCCCATGGGTCTGCCCCGACCGAAAAGCGCGCTTGACCAGCCAGCGGAGAGAGAGGCGCTGCGGCGCCACATCCTCTGTCACCACGGCTTGGGGCGCGTAATCGATCCGACCGCCGGCGGCATGATAGGCGGTGAAGAAGGCCGTATCCTCTCCACCGCTGCGCCCCAATCTCACATCGAAGCTCAACCCGGCCAACGCCGGATCCTGCCGGGACAGAAGCACATTGCTGGTGTAGCCGGTGACGATGGCGCCCTGCACCTGAACCGGAACGATCGAATGAAAATCCCCTTCTCGCAGCCAAGCGGAAGCAGATTCGGGATAGCGGGATCGGACAGGCCCCAATATGACGCCGGCGCCGGTTTCGTGGTGCCGGGCGATCAAGGCTGCCAGCCACCCCGGTGTCGCACATTCATCGTCGTCGATGAAAGCGGCAAGCGGCGCATCGGATGCGTTGAGGCAGGCATTCCGGGCGATCGAAATATTTCGTGCCGGCGCGTGGACGTAAATTATCGGGAACGGCACGCTCGACGACAGGGATTCCACCAGGTCGCGCGCGCTCGGCGTTTCGTCATTATCCGCCACCACCGCGCGCAGAGACAAGCCGTCAACGCCGGTCAAACCCGTCAGCGACCTCAGCGTCGAGGCGAGTTGCGGCCGCCGGAACGTACATATGCAGATATCCAGATCGACAGACATTATCTCGCGCGACCAACCGGCTCGAAATTATTGGGATGACGACAAGGCTTGACTGTTCGCGAGCCATTTTCCGGGGCGCCGCCGACGCTTGGCCGACCGCTCCCCCGAAACCGCCTGCCCCAGGCGGTAACATTCTTCTATTCGGCAAGGCAGCATGAAAAACAGGAAGACCGCCAGGCTGAACGTTCCCAGAAAATCCACTTCGACCATGCCCCGAATGATGAACATCGTCGTCATCCCCAGGCAAGCCAGTAGTCCATAGTCGACCTCAAACCTGAGATACCCAAACAGAGATTTAAAAAAACAATGAAATATATAATATAAAATAATTATTACCCCTACCCCGCCCAACTCCACGAACGTTTCGATATATCCATTGTGAAAATGGAACCCGGTTTTGTTATAGATCCCCGCCTGATACCAATATTTTTCGGCTCTCGGCCGTCCAGGAACCCAGAACGCACTGTACCCAACCCCTAAAACCGGCTGGTCAGCCCCCACTTTAAGGCCCTCGCTCCAGAAGTAAGTGCGCCCGGTCAACGTGGAATCCTTACCCACCAGCTTCAGCGCGTCCTGCCCGAGGCTTGCGAACAACACCCCCACGGCCCCGATCAGGACAACGATCGTCGCAACCACCAGCACGCCCCTGGTGCGAGGCGGCATCGGAAACATGCGTATAAGGAGAACAACACCGACCATGAACAGCGTACCCAGCATTGAAACCAATGCACCGGCCGAATGACTAAGAAATAGCGCTAGAGCACAAACCAGAACCGCACCCAGCGTAATAATACTTTCAAAAGGCTGACGCTTTAACTGCAGCCAGTGGACCATCGAAAAAAGCATGCCGATTTCGGCGCAAATGCCGAACTGGTTGTGCGACCCCCCCAAATCAGCCCAGGCATAGGGAGCCAAGCCGAGCAGATCCGCGCTCAGTGAACCGATCAGAGATGTCAGAGCCCCCCCCACTGCGAGGCCGCGGATGAAATCCGGTGCGGCAACAACGCGCCCGACGACGACCGCGCAAACCACCATGGAGGTAAATTCGGCAGCACTTTTCAGCGAGGATAGCGGGTAGTCAGACCAAAGGACGGATAAAAGGGCGAATGCGGGCAGAACAAACGACAGCACCATCCCGCGCGATGGCCGGAGAGAAAATCCCGTTTTATAAAAAACCTTAGGAAACCATATAAGAAACGCAATAATGACGCCGAATATCAGTGTCGTGTGAAAGAGCGCCAACATTACAAATGTGATGGCAATCGACGCGGTGGCCTGGAAGCGTGAAAGCTTGCGAGATGGCCCCGCATGGGTAGCGCCCCCCTTACCGTCCCGCGCCGGAGCCTCACCGCCTAACACAGCCCTTCTCCGCAGAACTGTTCGCCAACTGACACGCTCACGCCCCCTCTTCTGGCCCAGATTTCAGTCGCCGTCATCAGCAGGGCACTTAACGTCCCCACTCACAACTCGCGCCGGCTTCCCGAAAACACCAAGCGCATGCCCGAAATCTTGAAAATCAGATCGGGCTCCACCCCACGCCCGGTCACACAGAACACGCACGGAAGGCTCCCCCCTCCGTGCGCCCCCTCAAGAACAGCCCTTAATACGTGTAGGCCGACACATAGGCAACGGTGAACGTGCCACTCTGCGGACCGGTGGTCAGATTGACCCCCTGCGTCACCGCAAGATCCAGAACCATGTACATCATCTGCGAGGCCTGGAGTTGGGTCGGCGTGGCAATGTGGCAGACAGGCGCGCGATCCAAATAATAGGTGATCTGGTTCGCGTTCCACAAAACCCCGTACTGATGGTACTGGGTCGCCGCATTGGCCGCCGTGAAGTTGCAGTACCCCATGGCATTAGGGTTCGACGTGGACTTCCAGTGGGTCGTGCTCGTGATCACATTGGGGCTGGCGCCATTGAACATCTCGAGCACGTCGATTTCCGGAGGCCATGCGCCGTTACCCGCAAGCAGCCAGAATGCCGGCCACATCCCCGCCCCGGTGGCCATTTTCGCACTGACCTCGAAATAGCCAAACGATTGCTGGTACAGATTGATGCCGCTCAGCATTCCGGAATAATAGGGATAGTTGCTCAGAGCCGCCGATTGCTGCGCCGTCGCCCGGGTCGCGGTGATTTGAAGCGAACCATCCGCAGCATACGAGAACGGATTCAACCCAAGAGCCGTCTTCGAAGATCCGGCATAACTCGGATAAACGTAGTATTCTTTTTCATTGTTTCCGGTAAGGGTGTGATTCGACAATTGCGTCGGATCATTCCTGTAGTACCCTTGCCATATTTTCTTGCCGATAGTCTTGCCGACCTTACCCAAATCCGCAACGTCGAGATTTTTGAAATTATCGTAAAAGGATAATTTCAGAGTCACGTTATTGGTCGGTGTCGTTGTATTTTGGATAAGCGTTGCAACTGTGGGCGGTGAACTGGCCGGTTCAGGGATGGTAATAGTGGTCTGGCCAACGACCTGAGCATCAGCTTGGAACGGCTGCGCCACCAGAAGAGCCAGAACGACACCAGTCGCACCCCTGACCGGAAAGAATGTCAATCCGATTTTGGAAAACATGATATACCTCCGATCAACGCGAAAAGACAGAGACAAGCTCTTCCCAAAAGAGTGGAAATTATAATTATGTCAATGACTTCGCGGATGCCCCTCCCGAACGAGCATAGGGAATTCCCCCTAGAAAGATCGGGGACGCATTGTAGGCAAGTGCGAAGCCGAACACAAGATCACATCACACCGCGACCCTGGAAAAAGATCAGAACCTAGCACGCAGCCCCCTCTATAAAATAAGCAAATTACAGGAGCGTGATAAATGGAATTACGGTATTACGTTGGTGATACCCCTAATTTTGGAGACGATCTTAACGACTTTATTTGGAAAAAAATTCTTCCACCGGGCTTCATAGACAATGACTCTTCAGAGATTTTTCTCGGAATCGGGTCAATTATTGGACCGCACCATCCTGCCGGGGTGATGAAACATGTCGTAGGCTCCGGATATGGCGGATATAACGGCATCGTCGACGTTCATGACGGCTGGTGGAATTTCATTTTTGTTCGGGGTCCCCGCACGGCCGCGACGCTGAAACTGCCGCCGGAGAAAGCCATTTGCGACGGCGCCGTGCTTCTCGCGACCTGCGACGAACTCCCCCCTCCCGCGCCCGGCATCAAGGTCGCATTCATGCCGCACTTCCAGAGCCTCCCGCGGGGATATTGGGAAAGGGTGTGCGAGGTCGCCGGCATCCGTCTGATCGACCCCCGCGGAGACGTCGAGCAGGTGCTGTCCGAAATCCGGGGCGCCGACCTCCTTATTTGCGAGGCGATGCATGGTGCGATTGTCGCCGACACCCTGCGCACCCCCTGGATCGCGGCACGCCCCATTCACCCCGAACATCATATGAAATGGTACGATTGGGCTGAAGCGCTGGAAATCGACCTGCATCCGCATAGCCTTCTCCCGTCAAGCCTGCTCGAGGCCTTCATCCGATGGACGAAGGGAAAGCGCTATTACGATGGGCGGGTCCGCCAATGGCTGCGCAATCCTCTCACGATACCGATCGACACGGGCCTCATTCATCTGAGCGCCCATCGGTTGCAGTCGCTGGCCAGGCTGGAGCCTCAACTGAGCAACGACACCGTGCTGCGTCGGGCCGCATCGCGTGCGAGAGAGGCTGCCGACTCATTTGTTGCGAGCAGGGCCTGACTATATTAGGCCATAGGGCAATGAGGCGTTTTGATGCGGGCGCGCCCGGACACGGCGCCGTTTAAAGACAGCATGGAAAAATCTCACTAGAATTTTTAATGTGATTATCGTGCGGATGGGGGGTATCTGATCGTGGGATTTCAAGCTGCCGAGGGGCGGTGCATCGGAAAGTCTTTTTCCGCGCTCACCGTGCTCCTCCTTGTCAGTCTCGGCCTGTCCGCCTGCAACAGCCCCGAGCAGCGCGAGGCGAAATATCTCCGCCGCGGTATCGCCTTGTTCGAAAAAGGGGAGTACGCCAAGGCGCGCCTCGAATTCCGCAACGCCCTGGCCATCAAGCCCACGGATGCGGAGGTCTTTTACCGGTTGGGCCTCACCGACGAGGCCCAGAAGGACCTGCTCAACGCCTTCGGCAATTTCGTCCACGCCGAGGAGCAGCATAAACACTACCTGCCAGCGATGCTGAAGATCGCCGAGTTTTACATGCGTGCCAATCATCTGGATGAGGCGCAGCAGCGGATCGACATTCTGCTGTCCGAACATCCGGACAATGCCGAGGCGCACGCGCTGCAGGCGGCGGTGCTGCTGCGGCGCGACAAGCTCGCGGAAGCCGAGGCCGAAGCCGGCAAATCCCTGGGGCTCGATGCCAAGAACGAAGATGCGACCAGCGTGCTGGCCGATGTCTTGATGCACCGGAACAACCGCGAAGCGGCCGAAGCGGCGCTCGACCGCGGTCTTGGCCAGCGGCCGAACGACATTCCCCTGCTGACGCAGAAGCTGTCGATCCATCTCTATGCCCATGAAAACGACAAGGCTGAAGCCACCCTGCGCCAGTTGATCGCGTTGCGGCCGACACAGATCGAATTTCGCGCCAAGCTTTCGGAAATTCTCGAGAGCGAGGGGCGCCTCAAGGATGCCGAGACGATATGGCGCGAGGGCGTGGCGAAGGCGCCGAACGACTGGGAAATGAAGCACAATCTGACCATTTTCCTCGACAAATCCGGCGGGCTTGCCTCGGCCGAGAAGGAAATCAAGAGCTATATCGCCAGCGCTCCAAAGAACGACTTCCTCTATTTCTGGCTGTCCGACCTCTATGTGGAGCACAAAGCGCGCGACCAGGCGGTAACCCTGCTGGAACAAGTGGTCGAACGGGACCGCTTCGAGCCGGAGGGGCTCAACGCGCGCAACAGCTTGGCGCGCATCCGCTTTGCCATGGGCGACAGCACGCTGGCCGAAAGGCTGCTGTCGGTCGTGCTCGAGCAGGATCCCGGCAACCACGATGCCCTCATGCTGCGCGCGAGCCTTTCCTATGATCGGCAGGATTTTACGGCAGCCGTCGCCGACCTGCGCCAGTTGCTGCGCAGCTTTCCCAAAGACGCCCAGGCCATGCGCCTGCTCGGAGAGACCTTCCTGCGCCAGAGGCGCATCAACCTTGCCGCAGACACGCTAAGCCAGGTCGTCTCGATCGCTCCCGACGACCTCTCAGCCAAGGTGCGCCTTGCTCAGATCTATCATCTGAGCGGCGATAACCGGCGCGCCCGCGAATTTCTGCAACAGATCACCACCGCAACCCCCGATTATCCCATCGGCTGGGAGAGCCTGGCCCGCCTTGCCATCGACGAGAAGGATTGGAATGGCGCCGAGACGGCGGTCGCGAAGTTGGAACCGTTGCCCGACCAGAAGCTGACGGCGACCTTCCTGCGCGCCCAGATCGCTGCGGGGCGGGATATGCCAAACGAGGCGATCCGCCTCTACCAGACAGTCATCACGACCGATCCGGACGCCCCGGTGGCCGACCACGCCTATGTCGAATTGGCTCTCGCCGCGCGCAAACAGGGGAAATTGAACGATGCCGCCGCCTTTATCGAAGGCGTGCAAAGCAAATCGCAGATGGCCCGCCTCACTCTGGGCCTGCTTTACGAAGAGCAGAAAAAAACAGATCTCGCGGCAGCCCGGCTGGATACGTTGATCGCCGAAGGAGCGCCCTATCCCGAGGTCTATCTCCACCGCGCCATGATATTCGAAGCCGCCGGCCAGACCGAACAGAGCATCGCCACGCTGACGCGGGCGGGAGAGATTTTGCCCGGCAACTCCGACCTCGTCC
>Ga0213872_10002652_pt1 | contig 10378 bp, 6 predicted proteins | sample VelepicomBERX_R2_FD_160071 | JGI IMG/M metagenome (GOLD analysis project Ga0213872, IMG submission 160071) | Rhizosphere microbial communities from Vellozia epidendroides in rupestrian grasslands, the National Park of Serra do Cipo, Brazil - RX_R2 | ecosystem: Host-associated > Plants > Roots >... | reverse complement strand
TGCCGTCCGGCGTCTGCCAGCGCAGCAGGGCTTCCGCGCCCATCGGGCGGCGGGTGGCCAGGTCGATCTGCGGCTGGTACACCACGAACAGCTGGTTCTGGCTAAAGCCGGTGCGCAGGGCGTGCATCAGGCGCACGCGCTCGCGGATCTCCACGCCCATCGAGCGCGAGAAGTAGAAGTGGCCGGAGCGCTGCTGCGACTTGGCGCGCTTCAACGCGATGTCGGCGTCCTTGAGCGCATCGGCGCCGCTGCCTTCATGTTCGTTCAGTCGCACCAGGCCGAGGGTGGCGGACAGCTGCACGTCCTGGCCGTCGATGCTGAACGGGGTCTGGAACAGCGCCAGGATGGCGGTCGGATTGACCTGCGACGAGTCGCCCAGCACGCAGAAGATGTCGCCGCCCAGGCGGGCCACCGTCAACTGGTTGCCCAGGCGCGATTGCAGACGGGCCGCCACGGCGACCAGCAGCGTGTCGCCAAACTGGTGGCCCAGCGCGTCGTTGGTTTCGGCAAAGTGATCCAGGTCGACCAGCGACAGGGTGGCGTCGTCGCGCGCCGGACCGGCCAGCGTGGCGTCGAGGATCTCGATCAAGCGGGTGCGGTTGGGCAGCTTGGAGAGCTGGTCGTAGAAGGCGGCGTTGTGCAGGTGGCTCACCAGCTCGACGTTGTCCAGGCCGACGGCGACGTTACTGCAGAAGACTTCCAGCAGGCGCTCGTCGATCTCGGTCGGGGCGCGCTTGACGTCCATGAAGGCGACGAAATCGCGGCTGGCCTTACCGGCAAAGTACAGGGTCACATAGTCGCTGCCGTAGACATTGCGGCGCTGCGACAGGGTCAGTTCCATCGCCAGGTGGATGCGCGGATCCTTGTTCTCGCACAGGACCACATTGTCCAGGTGGCGGTAGGAGCCGGCGGTGGCCATCACCATCAATTCGTGGCAGCCGGTTTCCGGGCACTCCTGCACGCACAGGACGCCGCTGGTTTCCTGGCCCAGCAGGTCGGCGATCTGGGTCAGCACGCCGGCCGCGAAGTTCTGCACGCCGTGCAGCGACATCAGCTGGGTGGCGGCGTGGACGATCTGGTTCAGGCCGCGGCGGCTGTCGTTGATCTTGCGGATTTGTTCGTAGGAGCGGATCGCCGCCGTCACGGTGGTGAACAGCTTGATGCGGGTCAGCTCGGACTTGGTCTTGTAGTCGTTGATGTCGAAATCGCGGATGGCGTCGATCTCGGGGGCGTAGCCTGGCTGGCCGGTGCGCAGGATGATGCGGACGTCGGCCAGTTTGAGGGTTTCGCGGATGTAGCGCACCAGGTGCAGGCCGGCATCGTCCTGCTCCATCACCACGTCCAGCAGGATGACGGCGATTTCCTGTTCGTGCTTGAGCATTTCGCGCGCCTGTCCAGCCGAATACGCGTGCACGAATTCGAGCGGGCGGTGCTGCATGTCGAGATTGCCGAGGGCAAATGTGGTGGTCGAATGGACGTCTTCGTCGTCATCGATGATCATCACACGCCATACACTACGTGGGCCTGCCGGGGCAGGTGCCGTCGGATGCTCCTCTAAAAATACCAGATCGTCTTGATCGTCCTTCGACTGCTCAAGAGGGTTCGGTGGCGGCATGTGTCGCTTCTCCAGAAAATCTCCGTGTTCTTGCATTCAAGTATATAGCGATTTGTCAAAGAGAACGACGTTTTCTGTTACTTTCCGAGCATCAATGCACACCTGTGTGCAAGTTACACCATAGTGGTTGAAGAAACTATGCCGATTTGGTAAAGGAATTGATCTGCGGGAATAGCTCCGGACTGGTAGAATTGCCTATTTCCTCACCAACCTTCCAGTCTAATTATGTCCGGCAACACATTTGGTAAGCTGTTCTCTGTGACGACTTTTGGCGAATCGCACGGCCCTGCGATTGGCTGCGTGATCGATGGCTGCCCTCCGGGCCTGCCCCTGACCGAAGCGGATATCCAGATTGACCTGGACCGCCGCAAGCCAGGTACTTCGCGCCACGTCACCCAGCGCCAGGAACCGGACACGGTGGAGATCCTGTCGGGCGTGTACCAGGGCGTGACCACTGGTACGCCGATTGCGCTGGTGATCCGCAACCAGGACCAGCGCAGCAAGGACTATGGCAATATCGTCGACCAGTTCCGTCCGGGCCATGCCGACTACACCTATTGGCACAAGTACGGCGTGCGCGATCCGCGCGGCGGCGGCCGTTCCTCGGCGCGCCTGACCGCGCCGGTCGTCGGCGCGGCGGCCATCGCCAAGAAGTGGCTGAAGGAGAAGTACGGCACCGAATTCAAAGGCTATATGAGCCAGCTGGGCGAGATCGCCATTCCGTTCCAGGACTGGTCGCATGTGCCGGCCAATCCCTTCTTCGCGGCAACCGGCGACGCGGTGCTGATCACGCAGCTGGAAGACTATATGGACGATCTGCGCAAGGCCGGCGATTCCATCGGCGCGCGCATCGAGGTGGTGGCGCAGAATGTGCCGGTGGGCCTGGGTCAGCCGATCTACGACAAGCTGGATGCGGATATCGCCTACGCCATGATGGGCATTAACGCCGTCAAGGGCGTGGAGATTGGCGCGGGCTTCAAGTCGGTGTCGCAGAAGGGTTCCGAGCATGGCGATGAACTGACGCTGGAAGGCTTCGTCGGTAATAACTCGGGCGGTGTGCTGGGCGGGATTTCGACCGGCCAGGATATCACCGTGTCGATCGCCATCAAGCCGACGTCCTCGATCCGCACGCCGCGCCGCTCGATCGACAAGGATGGCAATCCGGTGATGGTGGAAACCTTCGGTCGCCACGATCCTTGCGTCGGCATCCGCGCCACGCCGATTGCGGAAGCCATGCTGGCGCTGGTGCTGATGGATCACGCGCTGATGCACCGCGCCCAGTGCGGCGACGTGCGAGTCTCCACGCCCAACATCGAATTGTAATTTGCCTTGAATGGGACTCTTCGGAGTCCCAAGTTTTTTATGCCCGCCCAAGCTTTCGGTTACGCGCTGTTCCTGTTTTTCTATTACGCCCACGCGGGCACCTGGGCCACCTATGCGCCGCTGTTCTTCGCGGGGCAGGGCATGGCGGTCGCGCAGGTGAGCGTGCTGATGTCGATGATCCAGGTGCTGCGTATTATCGGCCCCAATGTGTGGGGCTTTGTAGCCGATCACAGCGAGCGGCGCGTGCTGGTGCTGCGCGCGGCGGGCGTGGCTGCGCTGACGGCGTTCTCCGGCTTCTTCTTCGGCCACAGCTTCACCCAGTTCCTGCTGGCGATGATTGTGCTGAACCTGTTCACCAGCGCGCAGGCGCCAATCTGCGAGGCGCTGATGCTGTCGGAGATGAAGGGCGACCTGACCTACTATGGGCGCATTCGCCTGTGGGGTTCAATTGGCTTCATTGTCTCGGTGATGCTGGCGGCGTATGCGCTGGACTACTGGGGCATCATGGCGCTACCCTGGGTGGCGGGCGGCCTGCTGGTATGCGTGCTGGCCGCGGCGCTGCATCTGAAGGAAGTGCCGCGCGCCGCGCACAAAGCCGCACCGCCGCCGCTATTCAGCCTGCTGCGCAAGCGTGAAGTGATCGCCTTCTTCGTCTCGACCGCGCTGATGGTGTCGGCGCATACCTCGCTGTACACCTTCTATTCGCTTTACCTGGAGCGCAATGGCTATAGCAAGGCGGTAATTGGCGCCATGTGGTCGCTGGGCGTGGCGGCGGAAGTGATCCTGTTCTATTTCCAGGCGCCGCTGTTCCGCCGCTGGGGCCACAAGAAGATGATGTACCTGGCGCTGGCCATCGGCGTGCTGCGCTTTGCGTTGATCGGTATTGGTGCGCACATGCTGCCGCTGCTGGTGCTGGCGCAGCTGATGCACGCGGCCACCTTTGCGCTGCACCACTCGTCCTCGGTGGCGACCTTGCAGCGCTGGTTCTCCGGACCGCTGCAGGCGCGCGGGCAGGCGCTGTACATGTCGCTGTCGTACGGGATCGGCGGTTCGCTGGGCGGCCTGTTCCTGGCGCGCTGGTGGGATGGGGCAGGGCCGCAGTCGGTGTACTACGTGGCCTCGGTGATGGTGCTGTGCTCCTGCGCAGCGGCGCTGCTGTCGTTCCGCTGGCAGAAGGCTTGATTACCTGACGGCTTCCAGGTTGTGGCGGCGTTCGACCGCCTTCACCACCAGCGCACGCAGGTCGTTCAGCAGCGAGAACTCGGTCTGGCTGAGCTGGATCGGCGGGAAGGATTCGTCCCAGTCGCCATACAGGAAACCGGCCGGCTGGCCATTGGCCGACAGCGGCAGCACCACAAAGCTGCGCGCATCCGACAGGGTGTTCTTCCACCACTGCGGCAGCTTGGTGGCAAATTTTGGATCGCGTGCGTTCTCGATGAAGATCACGCGGTCGCTGTTCAGCGCAGCGTGGAACACGTTCGGTTCGTAGCTGTCTTCGAAAGCCATCTCGCCCAGCTTATCCTTGATGCCTTCGCCGAAGCAGATCTTGGCGGCGTACTGGTTATCGCGGCGGTTGCGCACAAAGGCCACGGCGTGCGAGAAGTCCAGGCCTTTGTAGACCGTCTCCAGCGCCATCTGCACCATCTGGCCGGGGCTGGCGCTCTCTTTGACGTCGCGCATATCGGCCAGGCCGCTGAGCAGGATCTTGTTGCCCTCCTGGCGCATGCGCGTGGTGGCCAGCGCCTTGGCGCGGCGCTCGGCGGGGCGCGACAGCGGAGCGATCGACAGGTCGGCGGCAGCCAGCGCCTTGGCCTGTTCGATGGCGGTCTGCAGGCTTTCCGCCGGCACGCCCAGCATGCCCGAGTAAGCTTCGGTCAGTTCCTTGACCCGTTGCGCGCCCGCTTCGTCGTCGAACCACAGCGAGTCGGCGCAGCGCGAAGACATGGTGGACAGGCCGGCGATCCAGTCGGAGGTGGTGACTTCCGCGCCCGCTTCGGGCGGTTCGACGGTGCGCATGCCTTGCACCAGGCTGGCGGGCAGGCCCCAGTGCAGTGCGGCGGCGTGGCCGATTTCTTCCAGCGTCAAGCCCAGTTCAGGCAGCGCCATGTCTTCGACGGCGGCGCCTTCGGCTTCCGCGCGTTCTGCCAGCTGGGTCCAGCGGTCCGGCATGTAGAAGGTCAGCATCATGCGGCCCAGCTTGTGCAGCATGGAGCAGACCACGGCCTCTTCACCGTGGCGGCTTTCGGCGGTGGCAGCGACTTCCTGCGCCACGATGCCAGCCAGCGCGGCCTTTTCCATTTCTTCGTGGGCGTTGCCGGAGCCCGGCGTCGATGCGCTCAGCTCTTCGATCAACTTGAGGCCCAGGGCCAGGTGGCCGATGGCTTCCGTGCCCAGCACCAGCACGGCCTTGGTGACGGTGCTGACGTGCTGGCCAAAGGCCGAGTACATGGTGCTGTTGGCGAGGCGCAGTACCTTCTGCGTCAGGACAGGGTCCGACAGCACGGTGCGCGTCATGTTGAATTCCTGGTCGTCCTCGCCGCGCATGGCGCCCAGGATGGCGGTGATGGCCTTGGCAAAACCGGGCATGTCGCCCTGGCGGCGGGCGCAGTCCCACATCTGCGCGAGCAGCTGGTCACCCTGCGGGGTGCTGGCTTTGAACGACGCGATCATTGATGCACCTGGCGTAGTTCGTCCGGCAGGACTTTGATGTAGGTGCTTTCCTTGAGTGCGGCCATGGCCACGTTGGCGGGCATGGGTTTGCCGGTGAGGTAGCCCTGGATGCGCTGGCAGCCGCGCTTTTCAAGGTAGTGCAGCTGTTCTTCCGTTTCCACGCCTTCCGCCACCACCGACAGGTCGAGGTGCTTGGCCAGATCCAGCACGGCATTGCAGATGGCGCCGTCCTTGGCCGAACCGGGCAGGTCGCGGATGAAGGTGCGGTCGATCTTCAGAACCGAAATGGGGAAGCGTTTCAGGTAGGCCAGCGAGGAGTAGCCGGTGCCGAAATCATCGATGGCGATCAGCGCCTTGCGCTCCGCCATTTTGGACAGGATGGACTCGGCATGCACCGGGTCGATCATCAGCGTACCTTCAGTAATCTCAAGAACCAATTGCTCACCAGAGAGGCCGGAGAACGCCAGAGCGTCGTCCAGCACGTCGAGGAATTTATCATTGCGGAATTGCCGCGGGCTGATATTAACAGAGATGTAGAGCGGCCGCTTGGCCACTTCTTCAAATTGTTTCAGCTGCACGCAGGCCGCTTTCAAGGCCCAGGCGCCCAGCAGATTGATCAGGCCATTGGTCTCCGCGATCGGGATGAAGCGTGCCGGCGGCACCATGCCGAGGGTCGGATGCTTCCAGCGCATCAGGGTCTCGAAGCCGCGGATCTCGCGCGAATGGGCATCGACGATAGGCTGGTAGTACAGCAGGAACTCGCCTTCGCGCACGGCCTGGAACATGGCCGCTTCCAGCGAGATGTCGTGGGCCGGTGCGCCTTCGGTGCGCTGGCTGTAGACCACGCAGCGGGCCTTGCCGGTTTCCTTGGCGCGCGACATGGCGGCATCGGCCAGCGCGACCAGGCGCACTTCGTCTTCTGCGTGCTGAGGATAAACCGAGACGCCAACCGAGGCGCCCACGTAAATGGTGTGGTTGTCGATTTCAAAGGGCGACTGCAGCGCGGCGATCAGGCGGCCGGTGACCAGCTTGATCTGCGCTTCGGTGCAGGTGCCCGGCAGGACGGCCACGAATTCATCGCCGCCCACGCGTGCCAGGGTGTCGGAATCGCGCAGGGTCTTGCGCAGGCGCGCGGCGGCCAGGCGCAGCACGCCGTCGCCGGCCGGGTGGCCCAGGCCATCGTTGACTTTCTTGAAGCCGTCCAGGCCCACGGTGGCGACGGCAAAGCCCTGGCCGGAACGGCGGGCGTTGGCGATCACCATGCGGATACGGTCGGACAGCAGCAGGCGGTTGGGCAGTTCGGTGAGCGCGTCGTGGGTGGCCATGTGGCGCAGGCGCTCTTCGGTCGCGTGCTGGACCGACATGTCGCGGCCCACCACCAGCAGTTCCATGACGTCGTCACTGTTGACGTAGCAGGAGATGCGCAATTCATGCCAGACCTCGTTTTCCGGGGTCTTGATGCGGATTTCCAGCAGCTTCGGTTCCAGGGTTTGCAGCACCTCGGCCAGGGCGGCCTTGAGCGGGCCTTGGTCCGCTTCATTGACATGCAGGGCCAGCATCTGGCCACACAGTTCGCGCGCGCTGGCAATCAGGCGCCGTGCGCGCTTGCTGGCGAATAAAATCTGGCCAATCTGGTTCAAACGGAATACAACGTCCCCCGCCTCTTGAATGAGGTGATCGAGTTCGTCGCGGCCATCGCGCAGCTGCTGTGAAGGTGTGCTGGAGAGCATCGCGCAGGTATTTATACTTTCATATTTTGCATGTCACAATTTTACAACTTCGCCTGCTCGACGTCACGGTGGGATGAAGCCGTACCAATCTTGCAAATCCAGAACGAAATGTATCATTGATAGAGGGCGGTGCCCATCAAAAATGACCATAACCATGCTCATTTTCAATATTTATTTTGTTTCAGATCAAACATGCATGAATAAATAACAAGAAAGCAGTTGCTTGCTTGACGATTGGGGAAGGGGTAGGCTTGATGCATAGCCAAACGGAGATGAGCATGAACGCATTTGACACCCATGAAGTGAGCAATACCGTAACGCCATTCGAGAACGTAAACCTGTTTGCCTGCGACGCTGCGCTGCGGGAAGCGCTGCAGCGCGAGGGCGGCGGCGGCCAGAGTGCATCGCTGGAGGAACTGGGGGCGCTGCTGGGCCGCGCCGAGACGCTGGAACTGGGCCGCCTGGCCAATACCTATACGCCCAAGCTGCATAATTTCGACCGTGCCGGCAAGCGGATCGACGAGGTGGAATTTCATCCGTCCTGGCATCAGCTGATGTCGCTGCTGATCGCGCATGGCACCCATGCCTCGCCGTGGGAAAAGGCCGAAGCGGGCGCGCAGGTGGCGCGGGCGGCGCGCTATATCCTGTTCGGGCAGCTGGAGAACGGCTCGCAATGTCCGGTCACCATGACCTATGCCTGCGTGCCGGCGCTGCGCCAGTCGCCTTCGATCGCGGCCAAATGGCTGCCCAAGATCCTGTCGCGCGACTACGATCCGCGTTCGCTGCCGGTGGAGCAGAAGCGCGGGGCGATCGTCGGCATGGGCATGACGGAAAAGCAGGGCGGCTCCGACGTGCGCACCAATACCACCCGCGCCGAGCAGGTGCTGACCTCGGAAGCGCTGGAGATCGGTGCGGACGAGGGCGACACCGTGTTCCGCATCGTCGGCCACAAATGGTTCTTCTCGGCGCCGCAAAGCGACGCCCACCTGGTGCTGGCGCAGACCGACGAGACCAGCGCGGGCCTAAGCTGTTTCTTCGTGCCGCGCTTCCTGCCCAACGGCGCCCGGAATCAGATCCGCGTACAGCGCCTGAAGGACAAGCTGGGCAACCGCTCCAATGCCTCGTCCGAGGTGGAGTTTACCGGCGCTTACGGCTGGCTGCTGGGCAAAGTAGGGCGCGGCATTCCGACCATTCTGGAGATGGGCAGCCATACGCGCCTGGATTGCGTGCTGGGTAGCGCGGGCATCACGCGCGCCGCTTTTACGCACGCGCTGCACCATGCGCGCCAGCGCGTCGCCTTCGGCAAGCCGCTCTCCGAGCAGCCGCTGATGCAGAACGTGCTGGCGGATATGGCGCTGGAATCGGAAGCCGCCACCGCCTTCGCCATGCGGCTGGCGCGCTGCTTCGACCAGGGTGACGATCCGGCCCAGGCCATGCTGGCGCGCGTGCTGACCCCGGCGGGCAAGTACTGGATCTGCAAGCGCGGCCCCGTGCTGGGCGCCGAGGCGATGGAAGTCATCGGCGGCAGCGGCTATGTGGAAGACGGCCCATTGGCGCGTCTGTACCGTGAACTGCCGGTGAATTCGATCTGGGAAGGTTCGGGCAATGTGATGTGCCTGGACCTGCTGCGCGCCTTCGGCAAAAGCCCGGCAGCACGCGACGCGCTGGCGGCGGAACTGGCGCTGGCGCGCGACGGCAGCAGCTGCGGCAGTGCGGACGCGGACACGGACGGCAATGCCAACGCGCGCGCCTGCTACGCCTGCTTTGCCGATGCGCTGCTGGAGGATCTGGCGGCGCCGCAGCAGGATGAATACGGCGCGCGCCTGCTGGCCGAGCGCATCGTGCTGGCGGTGCAGGCCGGTCTGCTATTGCGGCACGCGCCGGATTATGTATCATCCGCTTTTGTCGCCTCGCGCCTGACGCGCGACGTCGGCGGCGCTTTCGGGCGTCTGCCGGCGGGCGTCGATTGCGCAGCCATCCTGGCGCGCGCACTCACGGAATAAAAGTGGATTGAATCATGACCAAGAATGTCCCCCTGCCAGTCGATAATCGCCGCGATGAGCTGGTGCGCGTGTCCGCGCGCCTGTTTCGCGAAAAAGGCTTCGATGGCACCACCATCCGCGACATCGCCGACGCCGTGGGCATGCGCTCCGGCAGCCCGTTCTACCACTTCAAGACCAAGCAGGACATCCTGGCGGCGGTGATGGAGGAGGGCTTGACGGCGGGCCTGCCGGCGGCGGAAGCGATCGTCGCCAGCGATCTGGCGCCCGGCCCCAAGTTCCGCGCGCTGGTGCGGGCGCACCTGGAGATTGTGCTGGCCGAGGGACATGATTTCATCCCCGTGCTGCTGTACGACTGGCGCTGCCTGACGCCGGAGCTGCGCGAACGGGTGCAGGTGCTGCGCGACCGCTACGACCAGCTGTGGCAGGACGTGATCGACCAATTGGGCGCGGCAGGCCTGCTGCGCAGCCAGGGCGCCGTTTCGCGGCTGCTGGTGATGGGGGCGGTCAACTACACGGTGCTCTGGTATAAACCGGGCCAGGGCCTTAATCTGGATCAGATCGCGGACGAAGTGGTGGCCATGTTTTTGCTTCCCTAGCGCGCCGAGGGCTGGGATAATGCGGGCTATACCAACGACGAATCTGCCCCAAAAGAGCAAAATAATGAAACAAGACCCACGTTTCCCCAATCTGTACATCACCGACCACCCGCTGATCCAGCACAAACTGAGCCACATGCGCGCGAAAGACACCTCGACGCGCACCTTCCGCGACCTGCTGAAGGAAATCACCCTGCTGATGGGCTATGAGATCACCCGCGACCTGCCGCTGACCACCCGCACCATCGACACCCCGCTGATGACCATCGACGCCCCCGTCATCGCGGGCAAGAAGCTGGCCATCGTGCCGGTGCTGCGCGCCGGTATCGGCATGAGCGACGGCCTGCTGGACCTGGTGCCATCGGCCCGCGTGGGCCATATCGGCGTGTTCCGCGACCCGGAAACCCACCTGCCGGTGGAATACCTGGTGCGCCTGCCGGA
>Ga0213872_10002651_pt1 | contig 10379 bp, 7 predicted proteins | sample VelepicomBERX_R2_FD_160071 | JGI IMG/M metagenome (GOLD analysis project Ga0213872, IMG submission 160071) | Rhizosphere microbial communities from Vellozia epidendroides in rupestrian grasslands, the National Park of Serra do Cipo, Brazil - RX_R2 | ecosystem: Host-associated > Plants > Roots >... | reverse complement strand
AAGCCGACGTTTGCCCTCTTCGTCCAATGCGGTCAGCCAGTGCCGCCCGATCACGGCGACTAGCACTTCGCATGACGCAACGCTCTCCTCCAAAGCCTCGACAAAATCAACTCCGGGAGCCAGAGTGACCACATCCATGAAAATATCATGCGAAGCAAAGCGGTCGCTAAGCCAGTCGTATAGACGCCCTGCCCATGCCGAGCTGTCGTCGCGGCGGTAACTGATGAAGATTCGCCTCATTTGGCATGACGCCGGTTTGTTAACCGATGTTTCTTTTTTAACTCTTATCCGTTAATTTAACAATAAAGAGAGAGGCGCAATCCACCTCGTCTTGCGGTGCTCGCTTTTTGGCGACGATATTGGGGGCAGCGCACGAAACGGAAAGAACGTCTAAAGCATTCCGGCCCGGGATCCTCGAGGCATGCACCCGCCGAGATTCGAACTCAGAACCTTCTGATCCGTAGTCAAATTGTAAAAGTGATCCGATGTGAACCGATGTGACCCGCCGTGAGGCTTGTAGACAAGCTTGGCAAGCTATTCTACGGTTTGTATCATCAGCTCATGGTGGACCACAATAGATCAGGGATGAATCAAAAAAGTGTCCAAGATTCCAGTACGCTTGGACACTTTTCGAAATCGGACGTTCGGTATTGGCAACGCGCAATTTTCCGCCAGAGCTACACTCGAAACGGGCAAACTTTCCTGACCAGCTCCTGGGCGATGAAAGTGGCCCATGAAGGGCGACGTTCGACCTTCAATCTGGGGACGCCAAACAAGGCCGCCGCAGCCGCCAAAGCTCGCGATATTTATCTATTCCTCGCCGCGAATGGATGGGCGGCAGCCTCCGCGAGATACAAGAAGACCAAGCCGACCCCACCCGGAAGGGCTGAGCAGCCGGTTACGGTGGGCGAATTCCTTGATGAGGTGTCTAGAACAGCAAGTAATCAGCGCACGGTTGAAGGCTATGCCAAAGCGTTGAGGCAGATTGTGTCGCAAAGCTTTGGTTTGGCATCGGGTACAGAGAAATACGACTATCGAAATGGAGGGCAGAGCAAATGGCTGGAGAAGGTTCACAGCATCAAGCTGGCCGAGATGACTCCGTCCAGAGTACAGGAGTGGAAGCGATCATTCTTGGCCAACGCTGGCACTGATCCTTTAGAGCTCCGGAGGGCCCGAATTTCCGTTAACTCCCTCGTGCGCCAGGCACGGAGCTTATTTGCAGCTAAGAGGATCCGGCACCTGCAACTGTCTCTACCAAATCCCCTACCTTTTGATGGCGTGGATTTCGAGCCCCGGCAATCAATGAAGTATCGCAGCGAAATAAACGTGGCGGCCCTAATCAAAGCGGCAAAAGCGGAGCTTCGGCACTCTTTGCCTGAAGCATACAAGGTCTTCCTTTTGGCGGTCGGAGTTGGCCTCAGAAAGAAAGAGATCGATTTACTGGAGTGGAGGTCGTTTCGATGGGAGGAAAATGTGATCCGTATCGAAGCGACGCGTTATTTTCATCCGAAAAGCGAGGACTCGATCGCCGATCTGCCGGTCGACCGCGAAGTCATGGCTATTTTCCGGACCTATCACGAGCGTGCCAAAGCACCATTTGTGATTAAGAGCAAGCGTCCGCCGTTGCCATCCAAGCCTCAGCAGTATTACCGATGCGAGCCAATTTTCGAAGAGGTGAATTCATGGCTGCGGAAGTATGGAGTTGATGGAGGCAAACCGCTCCACACCTTACGGAAAGAATATGGCTCTCTTCTAACTCGGAGTTATGGCATTCATGCCGCGAGCCGGGCCCTCCGTCACGCTGACTTGCGGACAACTTCGGAACACTACAGCGATTCGACTGCAAGAGTAACCCCAGGAATTGGCCGATTGATCGGAAACCGTAGCAAGAGAGGAAAAGCCAAAACTTAACGTTACGATCACCGTCCAAACTCTCGTGTCCCACCATTTATACTTAGCATCGTCACCGCTCAGAATCCTCTCGCTGACTTGACAGCATTTAGACGGCCTACTCAACCGGCCGTTCTGAATTAACCCTTCTGCAAAAAGGATTCAGGACGGTTCTCAAGCTCAAAACAAACGCGAAAATTTTCCGTCGCAGAACACCAGGTTAAGACCGCGTCAGATTGAGTCTCCCAAGATTGCGGCTCGTTCTCCGCAATTGAGAAATTCGACGATTTTTTATCCGATTTTTGTTCTACAATCCAGAGAACCTGAGGCTAAAACACCTGAGATGAAATCCAAAGCGGCAATCAAAGCATCAGCCTTGCAACAATTCTTCGCCAGGAATAGCAGGACGGACTTCCCGCAATCCACAGGCGAAAGCATTCTGTCCGCTTTAGAAATAGTGGTTAAGACGGCAGACATAACCCAGGAGGACTATGGAGGAGTATCGTATATAAAAGGAAATATTGGAGCAGCGCACCAAACCAAGACTTCACTTTTGGAGCGGACATCTGAATTAAAAAAGACATTAAAACAAGAGAGAAAAGCTCGTGGAGGTCTATGTGACCTTTGGCTGAGAGGTGTCTCTACCTGCCTCGACAGAGAGCAGGTACCGAAAACTAGCGTGCAGGAACTAGAGGACCTTCTAAACGCAATACTTGGGGACATTCTGCACGAAGCAGATCTTACACTTCTAAGCCAGCTCGACTAAGCAAGCCATATATACGAGCGGCCAATGAACAGAATCCCGTCTCCAAAAACAGAATCGCCCAACCACAAACTTGCTCGGCGATTGGCCCAACGACTCATCAGCGAATACGCATTCGCAAGAGCTGACGGCGAAATCACCGTCGACCAGATACCTTGGCCCGTCGCCGTGCAACGCGGCCGCTGTTGCATGCTCTCGAACACTGCCGAGCGATTAAGCTCGTTCCCGCAGAGAGAAGGCTCTTGAAAGGGATGTTGCCGGCTGCTGCTTAAAGTCTAGCGGGGCCCAAGGACGGGCCCTTCGCTTCTCGTTAGCTCCGCACGACGTACGCTATTTTCCGTATTGCCACGGAGCCGCCTTTCAATCAAAACTCCACGGCGCGTTGAATGGATAAATTGCAGGCATACGAGTTCGTGGCTCTCATTTGTCCGGGAGCATTCACCATCTACGGGCTATCTAAAATTTTTCCTCAAGCGGCGACCATATTTTCAGACGACAAATTGAGCTTTGGAGAGTTCGGTTTGCTTCTGGTTTTAGCATTCGTGGCTGGCCATCTTGTTCAGTCTCTCGGTAACTTAATTGAAAAGGCATACTGGTCATTGTGGGGAGGCAAGCCTACGGATTGGCTGCGGACAGGTAAGCACGATGTAATTTCGCCGAAGCAGAAGGCCAGAATCCCGCCAACCATCAAACGGCTCTTGAATATCGACTGTCCCGAAGACTTCAAGCTAAGTCGCAAAGATTGGAGCTCTCTAACAAGCCAGATTTATGCAGCGGTGAGGAAGTCGGGCCAAGCAGCCAGAATTGACGTTTTTGTCGGCGCCTACGACCTCTTGCGTGGCATCGCTGCAAGTGTCGTACTCCTCGCGGTCACAGCGGTCTTGGTGAAAGGGCAAGCCAATCTGCCAGGTGGCATTTCTTTCTATGGCCTATCTCTTGTGTTGTTGGTTCTCGCTCTCTATCGAATGCATCGATTCGGATTTCATTACGCGAACGAACTGTTCGTTCAATTCCTAACCATCGAATTAGAGATAAAAGACAAACCGGAAATTGCGGACTAGATGAGCTACGACGGAGTCGAGATAGACATGCTCAGCTTGGGTGACGCGGATTCTATTCTTGTCACTCGCTGGACCAATAACCTGCCTACGAGAGTGCTAATCGACGGAGGCGATATTTCTGACGGCGAAAAAGTCGTAGATTTCCTGCGAAAGAGAAACGTTAGATACTTAGACCATATAGTTTGCTCTCATCCTCACGATGACCACGCGGCAGGATTAGTCGATGTCGTGGATTGCGAAGAAATCGATTTTGGGCAGGCTTGGCTACATCAGCCGCAGAATCATGCCAGCTTTAGCGGGTTGCGAGAAGCAATGAGCAAAACGACGGCGAACAAGGTAAAAAGAATACTCGAGGAGTCACTTAGTAGTGAGCTTCTCCTGCGAATATCATTAGAACTACGCCAAAAACCATTCAGAGAGCCATTCAAAGGTATGCAGATTGGTTTTCTGACGGTCTTGGGCCCGTCTCTTGAATTCTACGAAGAGCAACTCGCCCAGTTTTCGGATTTGGGGAAACTGGACGAACTAGAAGAGGCCCTATCTTCGTATCAGCAACGAATCGACCGAGAAGAGAACCCCTTTTTGTCGAGTTCTCTTGGACTTGGTTCCAGTTTGTTCGGCTCCAGTCTGCTTGGTTCTACTGGCTCGGCGACCGAGTCTATTGGGCTCGGCGAAGCGCCAACCGAACCTGAAAACGAGACTAGTACGGTCTTGGGGTTTGTTCATGGCGCCGACACATTCTTGTTAACGGCGGACGCTGGAGTCGAAGCATTAACGCGCGTAAGCGGAGGATATCGACTTGGAGGATTACGTTGGATGCAAATTCCGCACCATGGCAGCAGGAGAAACGTCAATGAGAGTCTCATCAACTATTTCAAACCGGAAACTGCTTACGTCTCGGCCGAAGGCACAAACAAACATCCACGCCGAGCAGTCGTGAACGCCTTCAATCGGGCAGGGACAGAAGTATTCAGCACGCATTATCCGAACGGAGGGCATTTGTGGTTCCGCGTCGGCAACGTTCCTGTTAGGCCGGAATATGGCAACGCGGTGGCTCTGTATAATGCCAGCTGAGTCAGTCTATCGGCCCGCCGCAATCACGGCTGAACAAAGCTCAATTAGCTTCGAGTCATACCTGAAGATCGGGTCGCCGAAGAAAAGCGAAGCTTAAGAGGATGGCGGCGTTACAGGCTGCGGAGAATCAAATCCGCCCTGGTTGCTGTTTGTCTTTCTGATCAAATTTACCTATTTTTCGCTCAAGAAGCAAAGAAACTTATGCCCAATAGCGTACCGCCAAGTGAGACGGTATTCTTTCTCGACACTAACGTGTTTCTTCAGTGCAAAGACCTGGAGCAACCGCCCTGGCACGAAATAACGCCGGCGGTTCATGTACGACTCATGGTTCCGCTCACCGTTTGTGAGGAAGTCGACCGCCTGAAGAATGACGGTAAAGACAGACGTGCGAAACGCGCCCGCTTAGCCTCAACGCGGTTCGCAAAAATCTTGGAATCTCCGGAGCAGAGAACCATCGTCTGCGCAGGGAAGCCAACCGTGACACTGGAGTTTGGTCCGAATACGGATTTCGGCTCGAAAGCTTTCGCAGGAATGGATCTGTCGCGGCCGGATAGCAGGATCGTTGCGGAGGCACTCGACTATACGTTTGAGGAACCCGAACGAGATATTCGACTTGTGACTGGCGACACCTTCCCAAAGGTGCTCGCCAAGAGACTGGATTTACCATTTGTGGCAGTTACAAAAGAATGGTTGCTGAAACCGGAAAACGATCCTCGAGACAAGCAAATCCAGCTGTTGACCGAGGAAAACGAACGATTAAAAAACGTTTATGCGAGTCTCGCACTAGTTGCAGAGGATTCCGTAGAAATTGATCTGCCCCGCTATCTTCCACTCACCGAAGATGAAATTGCGGAGCTTCTGACGGCCACGACAGAGAGCTTCCCTAGTGAGACTGAAGGAAAAGACCCGCGCGAACTCCATAATTACGATGGTAGGGTCATCGGTCCGGGGGAATTCCGCTTATACGACAAGTCGTATTCCTCTTGGCTGGCAAATCTTAGAAACTTCCTCGCCGGCATTCACATTCTTTTGAACGCGGCTTATCAGAAGAGTGCTGTGGCCTTCGCTTTCGACAACAATGGAGTTCGACCCATCGAAGACCTTTTGATAGAACTGAAAGCTCACGGAGATCTATTACTGCAACACGGGAATGGCGAGAAAGAGCGGGTCCTGATCCAAGCGCCGGAACTGCCCAAACTTGGACTCCACGGCCGAGCAGAGAATCGATTTTGGATGCCGCAACAAACCGCGATTCATGACTACGGGGAATTTCACTGCATGTTCAGCGATCCAAATCCGCAGAAGTCTCTCACATACTCTTGGAAAGAATTCTTCCACAATAGGAATCCGGAAGAACTTGTCGTCCGCGTAGCACCAGTGCCTGATACTGTACGCGGGGGGATGATTGAGTGTATTGTCACGGCCCGCAATTTGCCAAAAACTGTAACTGCGCGCACGAAAGTCTCGTTTATCTTCCACGACGAAAACCCCTCGCAGCGTGCAGCAAAGATCCTTGCAGCCATAAAGCGCAGGGAGTGATTGCCAACCTGATTTTTCCGGCGGGGCGGACTAATCCCCCTCGCCCGATGAAGCATGCCACGCTGTGCCGTTCGGATTTAAGCCCGAGGCAACTTTAACAACTGGTGCCGGCTGGCACTTCTGCACTTCGATACTCGTCGTGGTAAGCGTGCGTCCCTTGAAGCTGTGCGCCAGCAACGGACTCGATTGGTCCAACAAACTTCGCAAACTCACACTCCGTGCTCCAGCCCTGAGATGTTAGAAACGATGTCTCGTTTGCGTATGTCCCCCTTAACGGCCAAGTGGCGGCGATAAGACTCGGACCGTAAGTCAGGATCCATGCTCCGTCACCCAGCTGACCAAAAAAGGCGCCACATATCTTCCTTGGAGCATCAACTTAAGCGTAACCACCGATGTGCCAGATATGACCGGACTGCCTCAAGATAAGCTCGAGGCATTTCGACCTTCCTGATGGACTTCGATCAGACGACTCCGCGAGAAAAAATTAGACGGGATCGAAAGCATCTACTCCGCTGCTTAAACGCTGTGTAAGCATATCCGCCTTGAGCTAGACAATTAGCCCCGACCGGCGTCGTTGGATGAGCTCGAATACCGGGTCGAAAGAATGGTAGGTAAGACTACTCCGAACTCGACCTAAAAATTGATCGAGGTCACCAACGCCCTCTACAAAGACTGCCAGTTGCCCCACGGTTAAAGAGGCACATTCTGACTTGATGATTGAGAGGTGCACCCCTGTGTTCAGTATTAACGCAATTTCGGCTCGCATCTTGGAGAGAGTCTTATTTAATGTGTCGATTTTGGAGCCTTGGGGGTGACCGGCACTGTAGGTCAGCTCTGAGTTAAGAAGCGGACTGAATAGCGTCCAGAACAGGTCCGAATTTTGCAATGAACTGTGACTCAACAGCGTTACAGTCAACCGGATGATCTCACGATTTTGCCATTCGAGAACGGCCCCGTCTGTAAATTTGATCTTTCCGAGGGTCCGGAGAAGTCTTTCGTGACGCAGTGCCTGTACCTGAGAAGCTAGTAAGCCACGAGCAAAGTCCAGCAATGCTTCTAGAGATTCGCCGCGCATCGTCGCGGTAGTCAATGCCTTTGCTTTGCATTCCACGAAAAGGATCGATTTTTTGTCTTCGAAGACCAGGTCACATTCGCCCTCTGAACTTGCATCGATTGAATACTCCTTCTCTGAAAAAGTTGGAACAAGCCCTCCGTCCTTAAAGAGTCGGGACGTGACGCGATGCGTCCCCTCACCCGTCAGCCGCTCAGCAGCAGCCGGGGGAAGTTTCTCTCTGAGAACCCCGATAATCGCTTCGTAAAGAGCCGGGCCCGCAAGCGATTTTGAGGCTGCGACAAAGCGGTCAGGACCGATTTCAACCAACGGTCTCATCATGAGGTTAGACTTTGTTCCGATGGGTGAAATGTACTCGCTGTTTACGGTGCCGCGAACGTGCACCAATTTTGGTAAAATGGCATTCAGGATATCGTCCGTTATTTTGTCGCCCAAAAGCCCTGAACGCCAAACTTCAACTGGGTCCTTTGCATCTGATCGATTTACTGCCGCGTAGATTTCGAGCGCATCCGCAACATTCCAGCCCAGCTCGGTCTTCATCCATTCTTGCCGGCTTTCTCCGAAGAACTCCCTAATCATTACTGGCGTGCTTCTTGGCGGCCACTGACGAAGCGTAAATAAAGCGTCAAAGAGCGCCATTTCGCGCAACCAAGATTCGAGGTCCTCACGAGGCACATTGGTGTATTCAATCTGATGATAGGTTTCCAGATCGAGACTACCGATAAGATCGCGGGATAGCCCTATGATCTCTTGCCAGATCGAGTTTGGATCGTCAACATCCTGGCCAACAACGGCAGCACGTGCAGCGAGGTTAATCAGAAAAGTAAAAGGGATAGATGGCAGACGATCCCAGCTGGTGTAGTCGCGAGGAACTATGTACATCCCTTCGTAAGGCTCCCATTGCAAGGCCATAAGCCCTAAAATGTTTGACAAGAATGGCACCATTCCTAATGCCGAGATCTTGTTCTGGAGAATTTCGGTAACACGCTCCAGCTCACCTGCTTCGAATTCGAATCTCGCTTCAGTGATCTTTAGTCGAAAGCCTCGATCGATAACCCGCTTTGCGGCCTCTGCAACATTTTTGTGTCGACCACGGAAGGTCGCTAAAAAGGGATGCAGCGCCCGTAAAGCTCGCGCTACATCAATTGCTTCAGGCCAGCACTCTTGATCTATCGGTCTGAGGAAGGTGCCTGCAGCAATGGGATATCGCAACGCCCGTACGACACCCGACCAATTGTCCTGTATGCCAGATACGAGATGTTGATAGGCAAATTGGCGTTCCGTCAACCAGATTTCCTTTGTAGATAGTCCCTCGTCGACTGAACTTTTGATAAGAGATCTGAGCTTATCGGCTAAACCACGCTCTAGGTCGGTCCTAAGCATGGGGAAAGCGGCTTCGACATCCTTACGATTTCTGAGAGACAGGCGAACTGCAGACTCCTCACACAGTCGTTTCAGCTTTTCTGTAAGTTCGTCAATCATGTTTGATTCTCATAGCGAGTGGTATATCCCGAATCATAGCCGTCCCGGGCGAATCCAGTCCTCGAAGGCTCGCGTGCTTCTAAAACGTTCGCCACCTCATATTAGAACTGTCCTCCAAGAAATTCTGCCCATGCCTTTCTGATTCCACCGCTCGCCTTATAGCTGGGCCAATCTCGTCGATGAAGTCGAACGCCTTTACAAGCTCCGCCAAAGGATAGAACAAACGACCGCGGACGTGCCCGAAGCAACCCGGTTGAAAAAAGTCTCTGGGCTACGCCAGACCCACGATAAAACCCACGGACGGCATCCCGAGCAAGAGTACCGTCTGCGGCTTAAACGGTCTCCCCCTCTCTCGGCGAGCCTCGGGGCGCCTCCATTTAAATCCTCGACCCGTCTCGGCGAGCTCGCGGCTCTTGCACTTGCTGCCTCTTTCCGTGGGTCGCTTTGCTTCGCTTCGCTTTCGGCCCAAAAAATATGTCACAACATATTTTTCAGTTCGAAAGCGAACTTCAAAATAGTTCCCAAGAGGCTGCTCCTTCGTCGCCGAGCCTCTCCCCGACCGTCTCAGAGAAACTTGAGCGCTATGGTTCTTCGGCACTTTCAGGGGTTGAGCATCTGACCCTGATCGTAGCTAACGAAGGCTTGGCGCTGGCCTTGGTCCGTCACTTCGGTTCAATTAAGGCCTTGTCCCGTGCTTCGATTCAGCAACTGCTTCAGTTTCTCCCGCGTCCAAAGGCGGAGACGTTAGTTGCTGCCCTCTCGATGTCGACAATCGCCGAGAGTGAACACGCGCGTTCCGAAGCATTCGACAGCCCCGAATCCGTATATAGGGCCAGCGCCGATCTGAAGCTTTTCAATCAGGAGGTTTTACGGGTTATCCTGCTTGATACCCGCCAGCGGTTGATTACGATGGTTGACGTTACTAAGGGCAGCCTTAACGAATCGCTGGCTTATCCGAGGGATATCTTTCGCCCGGTTATCGTCCATTCCGCTTACTCCTTTATCCTGGCACACAACCATCCATCAGGGAACCCAAGTCCTAGCGAAGCAGATCTTCGTCTAACTCGGAGACTCAACGAAGCTGCCCGGATTCTCCAAATCCAGATGCTTGATCACGTGATCATTGGGCAGCCAATCGATGGCCGGCAAGGATACTTTAGTTTCAAAGAAGCTGGCACCATCGGATAAACGCGTATTCGCTGGCGTTGCGCTTTCTTAAGTGAGGATCAATCGTTCTTGTTACAGATTCGAGAAGAACGACGCAATCACCTGGGCGGCGTCCGGCAGTGTCAATTCTATGCCGCACTCCTTCGCCATGGTATTGAATGGTGAAATCCACGACGCCGGTGGTTCTGGCAAAGTGACCGGCACGGCGTGCGTGCTTCGCAGTTCGAATGTGGCTTGGACTGCCCGCTTCAGCCTGGTGGCATCCATTGTCGCCGCTTGAATCAGGAGGACCATATCGACGAGATCTTTCACCCGGCTGTTCGGCGCCCCG
>Ga0213872_10002650_pt1 | contig 10379 bp, 9 predicted proteins | sample VelepicomBERX_R2_FD_160071 | JGI IMG/M metagenome (GOLD analysis project Ga0213872, IMG submission 160071) | Rhizosphere microbial communities from Vellozia epidendroides in rupestrian grasslands, the National Park of Serra do Cipo, Brazil - RX_R2 | ecosystem: Host-associated > Plants > Roots >... | reverse complement strand
TCGACTCGATCCAGACCATGTATTCGGATGCGCTCAGCTCGGCGCCCGGTTCGGTGGCGCAGGTGCGCGAGTGCGCGGCCCAGCTGACCCGCGTGGCCAAGCAGACCGGCGTGACCATGATCCTGGTGGGGCACGTGACCAAGGAAGGCGCGCTGGCTGGTCCGCGCGTGCTGGAGCACATCGTCGATACCGTGCTGTACTTCGAGGGGGATAACCATTCCAGCTTCCGCCTGGTGCGCGCGATCAAGAACCGTTTCGGCGCCGTCAATGAACTGGGCGTGTTTGCCATGACCGACAAGGGCTTGAAGGGGGTGAGCAATCCTTCGGCGCTGTTCCTGTCCCAGCACGACAACCAGGTGCCCGGCTCCTGCGTGATGGTGACGCAGGAGGGCAGTCGTCCCTTGCTGGTGGAAATCCAGGCGCTGGTGGATGCTTCCCACGTGCCAAACGCGCGCCGCCTGTCGGTCGGCCTGGAGCAAAATAGGCTGGCCATGCTGCTGGCGGTGCTGCATCGCCATGCGGGGATTGCGGCTTTCGATCAGGACGTCTTCATCAACGCTGTCGGTGGGGTGAAGATCACCGAACCGGCGGCCGACCTGGCAGTGCTGCTGGCGATCCATTCCTCGTTGCGCAGCAAGCCGTTGCCGCGCGGTTTCGTGGTGTTTGGCGAAGTCGGCCTGGCGGGCGAGATTCGTCCCGCCCCGCGCGGCCAGGAGCGTTTGCGCGAAGCGGCCAAGCTGGGCTTTTCGGTGGCGATGGTGCCCAAGGCGAATGCGCCGCGCACGCCGGTGGAAGGCATGCAGATCATCGCGGTGGAGCGCATCGATGATGCCTTTACCCGTTTGCGCGAATTGGATTAATAGATTGAGCTAACACCAAGCGCGGATTGGAATTGCCCTGTAGAATGATGGTTGTAGGACGACTACTGGTGGGCGGCGCGAGCCGCCCTTGTGTTGAATAGAATCGGGATTTGTAAAAGTGTTAGTAGATCAAAGATCGGCGGCGCGCAAAATCGTGCGCTCGAAAGCCGTGGTGGCCATGGACGGCTTCCAGCCCACGCTGGGGCGCACCTTTGATATCGGCGCCAGCGGCATCTCCATCACTTTCGAGCATAAGCTGGAAGTGGGCCAGATGGGCAATGTATCATTTGAATTATTCATCGACGGCAAGCCGCAAGTGCTGACTTGCCGTTCCAAGGTCAGCTATTGCATCTTCAGCGGCGACCATTTCAAGATCGGTTTCCAGTTCCTCACGCTGGATCTGAGCACCTCGGCAGCGATCACCAAGTACTTACGTTAGTCATGAGGGCTGAACTGGACGGTATTTCCCGCCTTGTTCAGCCTTTTGTTTTGCCTCGGCTGCGCCATAATCGCGGCACATTAGCGAGGTAAACATGTCTACCATTTCGACTAACTCTACAACCAATAATTACACATCGTCGCTGTCGCCCGATATCGCGGCGAAGGTTCAGCAGACCCTGTCGGCGGCGAATCCCAGCATCAGCAAGCTGAACAATACGCTGACGCGCGACCAGACCAAGCTGTCGGCACTGGGCCAGCTGCAAAGCTATTTGTCCAGCTTCCAGTCGATCGCGCAGGGCCTGGCCGGCGCCGGCCTGAGCACAACGGCCTCGACTTCGGTGGCGGGTATCGCCACGGCCAGCACCACCTCGACCGCACAGGCGGGCAGCCACACGCTGGATGTGCAGCAGCTGGCGCAGGGCCAGTTTCTCACCAGCGATAATTTCCCAGCGACGGACAGCAAGATCGGCACCGGCGCGGGCACTACGGTCAAGATCGACTTTGGCGCGGCCAGCAATCCCTTCGTGCCGGGCGCGGCCAGCAAGACCATCACCCTGGACGGCAGCAACAACACGCTGGACGGCATTGCCGCCGCGTTCCAGGCGGCGGGCGTGAATGCCAGCGTGGTGAAGGGCGACAATGGCTACAGCCTGCAGATCACCGGCCAGAGCGGCGCCGCCAACAGCATGCGCATCAGCGTCAGCGGCGACGCGGCGCTGAAAGACTTGCTGGCCTATGACCCGGACAATAAGGCCAGCCAGGGCCTGACCCAGACCGCGGCGGCGCAGGACGCCATCGTCAATGTCGACGGCAAGGGTGTCACCAGCCCAAGCAACAAGCTCGACAGCGCGATTGCCGGCGTCAGCGTGACGTTGACGGGCAAGGGCAAGACCACGCTGACCGTGACCCAGGACCGCAGCCAGATCGGCAGCAATATCCAGGCATTCGTCAGCGCTTATAACGATCTGAACCAGAAGCTGCAAGCGCTGCAAAGCGGCGACCTCAAATCGGATACGGCGCTGGGCCAGGTGACTTCGCAGATGAGCCAGCTGCTGCGCACTGGTGGCGGCGTGTCGCTGGCGGCGCTGAGCAAGGCCGGCATCACGCTGGACAGCCGCAGCGGCAATCTCAAGGTGGATACGCAGGCCCTGCAGACGGCCTTGAATTCGGATGCGGATGGCGTGTCCAAGCTGTTCACCAACCAGGGCAGGGGGCTGGCCGACCTGCTGGGCGCCAAGGCAGCCGCCTTCACCTCCAGCACCGGCAGCATTGCGCGCGAGGCGGCCAGCACCAATAAGGAACTGACCCAGGTGAACAAGCAGCGCACCGCCTTGTCCAATGCCCTGACCGCCCAGGCCACGGCGCTGGCGGCCTATTACAGCAAGCAGGCGGCCAGCGGCAGCGGTAGCGCCATCAATGGTACTGGCGCCACTTCGCTATTCGACATGCTTGCCTAAAACCCCTGTTTGCCCGATCATCACGCCTTATGCGTTGATTTTTCCTTTTTCAGGAGGCGGGACTATGGCAGGCAAGGGTATGGGCAAGTTGTTGGCGGCAGCGCTGCTGCTGGGCGCTGGGATATCTGCGGCTTACGCGCAGCAAGAGGAAAAAGTCCTCAATATCTACAACTGGTCGGACTATATTGCCGAGGACACGGTCAAGAACTTCGAAAAGGAAACGGGCATCAAGGTCCGCTACGACGTTTTCGACAATAACGAAATCCTCAATTCCAAGCTGGTGGCCGGCAAGTCGGGCTATGACATCGTGGTGCCGAGCGCGCCATGGGCCAAGTTGCAGATCGACGCGCACCAGCTGCGCAAGCTGGACAAGTCCAAGCTGAGCAACCTGGGCAACCTCGACCCGGCCATCCAGGCCAAGCTGGCCAAGATCGACCCGAACAACGATTACCTGGTGGACTGGATGTGGGGCTATACCACGGTCGGCATCAACGTCGCCAAGGTCAAGGCCGCGCTGGGCAATATGCCGATGCCGGACAATGCCTGGGATCTGGTATTCAATCCCAAGTACATGGCCAAGCTGAAGTCCTGCGGCGTGTCCTTCCTCGATTCGCCTTCGGAAATCCTGCCTGCCGCGCTGATGTACATGGGTAAGCCAGCCTACTCGCCCAACGTGGCCGACTACAACGAAGCGGGCAAGATGTTGGCCCAGATCCGTCCTTACGTGACCCTGTTCTCGTCTTCCGGCTACATCAACGACATGGCCAATGGCGCCGTGTGCGTGGCGCTGGGCTGGTCGGGTGACATTAACATTGCACGTCAGCGCGCCATCGACGCCAAGAACGGCAATACCATCGAGGTGCTGGTGCCGAAGACCGCGGCGCCGCTGATGTTCGACACCATGGCCGTGCCGGCCGATGCACCGCACCCGAACAACGCCATGCTGTGGATTAACTACATCCTGCGTCCGCAAGTGCATGCCAGCCTGAGCAACAAGGTGTTCTACGCCAATCCGAACAAGGCCAGCATCAAGTACGTGCGCAAGGACATCGCCGACAACAAGACCGTGTTCCTGTCGGACGCCGACAAGCAGCGCATGGCCGCGCCGGAAGCGGTGCCGGCCGATGTGCGCCGCGTGATTACCCGCGTGTTCACCAAGTTCAAGACCGGCATGTAATGCGGCTTGTCATGCCGTAAACGACAAGGGCGCGGGGGGCGGAACTTCCGAGGTTCCGCGCCGCGCGCCCGGCTTCATTGAAGCTTAGGCTACTCGTGGTAGCGATCGTTCAGCTTGTGCTTACTGCCTCCAACTTCCTGGATTATTTCATAGACGACCAGGGCGATCATCCCACCGAAAATGGCCATGGTGAGCAGGGTAATCATGATGATTCAGCCGCCGTTGGACGGCCGCTCCCTAGAGTTGATACATCTAAACTTTAGCAGACGGTTATCAGTTTGCAAGCTGAACCTGAGCAAGTTTAGTTGATTATTTGAGCACCAGATCCGCCGCCATGACCGCCTTCAGGTAAAGGCTGCGCGGCTCGCCCGGTTCGCGCTGCGAGAACCACCAGGCGCTGGCCTTTTTGATATCCCACTCATTGTCTTCGCCCGACATCAGCAGGGCAGCCAGCTGGCCCAGAGTAGGCTGGTGGCCGACGATCATCACCGAATCCTTGTTGTTTGGCCAGTTGGCCGCTTTCAGCAGATCGCTGGCATCGGCGCCGGGGGCGAGGTCGGCGTGGATCTTGTATTTGCGGTCCAGCGCTTCCACCGTCTGCAAGGTGCGCACGGCGGGCGAGACCAGGATGCGGCAGCTTTCCGGCAGCTGCGCGTTGAGCCACTGGCCCATGCGGCGGGCCTGCTTCTGGCCTTTGCTGGTCAGCGCGCGCTCCAGGTCGGACAGGCCGGGATAGGCATCTTCCGCTTCGGCGTGGCGCCACAAAATCAGATCCATGCTTGCTCCCTCAGTCGATTCAGTCGATCGAGCCCGGCGTCCCCAGCAGCTCCATCAGGTGCTGCTGCGCGCTGAACGCGGCCTGCTTGCCGCGCGCCTTGCGGCGCTGGTAGTGGCCGTCCGGCTCCAGCTCCCAGGCGTTGGTGTTGTCCTTCATATAGGGATTGAGGCCTTCCGCAATCACGCGGCGCTTCAGGTTCTTGTCCAGAATCGGGAAGGCCACTTCGATACGGCGGAACAGGTTGCGGCTCATCCAGTCCGCGCTGGCCAGGTAGACGTCGTGCGCCAGGTCGTTGCGGAAGTAGTAGATGCGGCTATGTTCCAGGAAGCGGCCGATCACCGAACGCACCTTGATGTTTTCCGACAGCCCCGGCACGCCCGGCTTGAGGGTGCAGGCGCCGCGCACGATGCAGTCGATCTTGACGCCGTCTTTCGAGGCCGCATACAAGGCCTTGATCACCGATTCGTCCACCAGCGCGTTCATCTTGATGATAATGCGGCCCGGCCGTCCGGCGCGCGCGATACGCGCTTCGTTGCGGATCGCCTTGATCACTTCGCTTTGCAGGGCAAAGGGCGCCAGCCACAGCTGGCTGAGCTTGTGCGGCTTGGTCAGGCTGGTCAGGTGGATGAAGACTTCGTTGACTTCCTGGCTCAGCTGCGGATGGCAGGTGAGCAGGCCGAAGTCGGTGTAGAACTTGGTGGTGGTCGGATGGTAGTTGCCGGTGCCAAGGTGGGCGTAGTAGCGGAAGCCGCCTTCCTCGCGGCGGATCACCAGGGCGATCTTGGCGTGGGTCTTCAGGCCGACCACGCCGTACACCACCTGGGCGCCGGCCTGTTCCAGGCGGTCGGCCCAGTTGATATTGGCTTCCTCGTCAAAGCGCGCCTTCAGCTCGACGATCACGGTCACTTCCTTGCCGGAGCGGGCCGCCGCGATCAGCGCTTCCATCAGGTCCGAGTTCATGCCGGTGCGGTAGATGGTCTGCTTGATCGCCACCACGTTCGGATCCTGCGCCGCGGCGCGGATGAAGTCGATCACGGTCTGGAACGATTCATACGGGTGGTGCAGCAGGATGTCCGCTTCGCGCAGGCTGGCAAACAGGTCGGCGCCGGCGGCCTTGGCGGCGGTGCCGGGGAAGAAGGGCGGGAAGCGCAGCTGCGGCTTGTCCAGGTGGTCCATCATCTCGGTCAGGCGCACCAGGTTGACCGGGCCATTTACGGCATACAGGCGGCTCTGGTGCAGGCCGAACTGGTCGAGCAGGAATTGCGACAGCTCCGGCGGGCAGTTCTTGGCCACTTCCAGCCGCACCGAGGTGCCGAACTGGCGGCCTTGCAGCTCGCCCTTGAGGGCCTGGCGCAGGTTCTTGACCTCGTCCTCGTCGACCCACAGGTCGGAGTCGCGGGTGACGCGGAACTGCGAATAGGCGATCACTTCGCGCCCGGCAAACAGGTCGGAGATATGCGCGTGGATCACCGAGGACAGCAGGCAGAAGGAAATCTCGCCGTTCTTCGACAGGTTGTCGGGCAGGCGGATCACGCGCGGCAGCACGCGCGGTGCGCGCAGGATGGCAATCGCGGTGCCGCGGCCAAAGGCGTCCTTGCCGGACAGCTGCACAATAAAGTTGAGCGACTTGTTCACCACTTGCGGGAAGGGGTGGGCCGGATCCAGACCGATCGGGGTCAGCAGCGGCCGCACCTCGCGTTCGAAATACTCTTTGACCCAGGCGCGCTGCGCATCGTTCCGCTCATTGTGGCGCACCAGGTGAATGCCGTTGGCTTGCAGCTGGGGCAGGATCTCGTCGTTCAGGATGTCATATTGATGCGCCACCAACGCGTGGCACTCATTGGAGATGCGCGACAGGGTGGCCACCAGGGCAGGGTGGGCCGCCAGCGAACCGTCGACGCTGCCGGCCGCCAGCAGGCTGGCCACGCGCACTTCAAAGAATTCGTCCAGATTGCTGCTGGCAATGCACAAATAGCGCAAACGCTCCAGCAGCGGAATGCTCTTGTCTTCCGCCTGTGCCAGCACGCGGCGGTTGAACATCAGCTGCGACAGTTCCCGGTCGAGGAAGGTGGCGGTCTTGTTAGCTTCCGCTATCAGGTCAGGCTTCATGGTCTTTTTGCTCACTTTACAGATATTTCATTCTAGCCTGTGTGCAAGTGTACGGGGCATTTATGACAACTCCGTGACACGGGGCTGTCATAAATGCTCCGGCGATTATGACAAGAAGGGGTTAAGATACCGTTTTCAGTGCCTCGCCTCATAGGGAAAACGGGGATTTTTGAAATATTTCATTAATCTTCGTTTATGTCATAAACATGTCATATTCGACTTGTAGACTGCGCAGCATCCTAACCTGTCATAAAAGAGGACTTGAAATGCGACTGAAACAACTGTTTACCTCCCTGGTAGTGAGCGCGTCTGCTGTGATGGCATTCTCGTCCGCCGCTAGCGCCGCCGATATGACGGGCGCCGGCGCGACCTTCCCGTACCCGATCTACGCCAAGTGGGCCGAATCGTACAAAGCCGCCACCGGCAACGGCCTGAACTACCAGTCCGTCGGTTCGGGCGCCGGCATCAAGCAGATCAAGGCCAAGACCGTGGACTTCGGCGCATCCGACATGCCGCTGAAAGCAGAAGAACTGGACGCCGACGGCCTGATGCAGTTCCCAGCCATCATGGGTGGCGTGGTGACCGTGGTTAACCTGGACGGTATCGCTCCTGGCCAGCTGAAGCTGACCGGCCCGGTGGTGGCCGACATCTACCTGGGCAAAGTGACCAAGTGGAACTCGCCGGAAATCGCCGCCCTGAACCCAGGCGTGAAGCTGCCAGACGTGGAAATCACCGTGGTGCACCGCGCTGACGGTTCCGGCACCTCCTTCCTGTTCACCGACTTCCTGTCGAAAACCAATGCCGAATTCAAGACCAAGATCGGTTCCGGCACCGCTGTGAAGTGGGTCGTGGGCGTGGGCGGCAAGGGCAACGAAGGCGTCGCCGCCAACGTGCAGCGCATCAAGGGCTCGATCGGCTACGTGGAATGGGCTTACGCCAAGAAGAACAAGATGGCGCACACCCAGCTGAAGAACAAGGACGGCAACTTCCTGCAGCCTGACGACGACTTCTTCAAAGCCGCTGCCGCCAACGCAGAATGGACCAAGACCCCAGGCTTCGGCGTGGTGCTGACCGACCAGGCTGGCAAAAACTCGTGGCCAATCACCGGCGTGTCCTTCATCCTGATGCACAAAGCACAGGCTGACGCTGCCAAAGGCAAGGAAGTGGTCAAGTTCTTTGACTGGGCCTTCAAGAACGGCGGCGCCGCTGCCACCGAACTGGACTACGTACCACTGCCACCAGCTGTTGTGAAACTGGTGCAGGATTCCTGGAAAGCCAACCTGAAAGACGCTTCGGGTAAAGCAATCTACTAATCCGGATGACCCCTTGTCCGGCACGCCGGGCGAGGGGGTTAGCCTGCGCTTCTCACCTCGGGAATCGCAGGCTAGCTTTCATCCAAGAGAACCACAATGAACAATATGAGCGCTGATTTCACCTCCCCGCCAGTGACCTCGGGCACGGATGTCCAGACCGGGCAGGACAGCATGGCCGCCATGCACCGCGTGATGCGCAAGCAGCGCATCCAGGACTTCATTTTCCACAAGACCACCATGCTGTTCGCCCTGTCGGTGCTGGGCGTGCTGGTGGGAATCATCATTTCCCTGGTGGTGGGCGCCTGGCCCGCGCTGAAGGAATTCGGTCCGGCCTTCATCACCACGGTCGAGTGGGATCCTGTCAATGACCAGTACGGCGCGGCGATCGCCATCGTCGGCACTCTGGTCACTTCCGGCATCGCGCTGCTGATCGCCTTCCCGGTCAGCTTCGGCATCGCCCTGTTCCTGACCGAGATCTGCCCGGCCTGGCTGCGCCGCCCGCTGGGCACCGCCGTCGAGCTGCTGGCCGGCATCCCGTCCATCATCTACGGCATGTGGGGCCTGTTCGTCTTCGCGCCGCTGTTTGCCGACTACGCCCAGCCCTTCCTGAAAAACACCATCGGCCATCTGCCGCTGATCGGCCAGCTGTTCAGCGGCCCGACCATGGGCATTGGCGTGCTGACCGCCGGCCTGATCCTGTCGGTGATGATCATCCCCTTCATTTCCTCGGTGATGCGCGACGTGTTTGAGATCGTTCCTGCCGTGCTGAAGGAATCGGCCTACGGCCTGGGCTGCACCCGCTGGGAAGTGGTGCGCAAGATCGTGCTGCCTTACACCAAGACCGGTGTGGTGGGCGGCGTCATGCTTGGCCTGGGCCGCGCACTGGGTGAGACCATGGCCGTGACCTTCGTGATCGGCAACGCCAACAAGCTGTCGCTGTCGCTGTTCGCGCCGGGTAACTCGATCGCCTCCACCCTGGCCAACGAGTTTGCCGAAGCCGACACCCCGCTGCACGTGGCCTCGCTGTTCTCGCTGGCCCTGATCCTGTTCGTGATTACGTTTATTGTTCTGTCCGCCGCCAAGCTGATGCTGGCTGGCATGTCCCGCAAGGAAGGCGTGAAATGACCCAAAAGATGAACCCCGTCTACGCCAAGCGCCTGCTGACCCACCGCATCGGCATCGCGCTGTCGGTGGCCGCCATGTCGGTCGGCCTGCTGGTGCTGCTGTGGATTCTGGCCACGCTGGCCATCAAGGGCTTCGGCGCGCTGAATCTGCAGATGTTCACGCAGAATACGCCGGCGCCTGGCAGCGAAGGTGGCGGCCTGATTAACGCCATCTTCGGCAGCCTGCTGATCGTGGTGCTGTCGACCGTGATCTCGACCCCGATCGGCATCCTCGCTGGTATTTATCTCGCTGAATACGGCAACGAAAACAAGGTCGCCAGCATCACCCGCTTCGTCACCGACATCATGCTGTCGGCGCCGTCCATCGTGATCGGCATGTTCGTCTGGGCCGCCTACGTGGCCACCGCCAAGCACTACTCGGGCTACGCCGGTTCCATCGCCCTGGCCCTGATCGCCGTGCCGGTGGTGGTGCGCACCACCGACAATATGCTGCGCCTAGTGCCCAACAGCCTGCTGGAAGCCGCCTTTGCCCTCGGGGCACCGCGCTGGAAAGTGGCCATGCTGGTGCGCCTGCGCGCCGTGAAAGCCGGCGTGATCACCGGCGTGCTGCTGGCGCTGGCCCGCGTCTCGGGCGAGACGGCGCCGCTGCTGTTCACCGCCCTGAACAACCAGTTCTTCAGCGCCGACATGAACCAGCCGATGGCCAACCTGCCGGCGGTGATCTATTCCTTTGCCATGAGCCCGTACGACAACTGGCGCGAACTGGCCTGGGGCGGCGCGCTGCTGGTGACCTTCAGCGTGCTGCTGCTGAACATCATCTCGCGCACCGTGTTCACCCAGAAGACGCCGAACTAAGCCCCGAACTAACTTGATCTTGAAGAGCTAATGCCAATGAATACGCAACTGAACCTCGATACCACTGCCGCCATGAGCACCAAGGCCAAGCCTGCCAAGACCATCGAAATCCAGGGTTTGAACTTCTTCTACGGTAAAACCCAGAGCCTGCACAACGTCAACCTGGACATCCACGACAAGCAGGTGACCGCCTTCATCGGCCCGTCCGGCTGCGGCAAGTCGACCCTGCTGCGCACCCTGAACCGCATGTACGACCTGTACCCGG
>Ga0213872_10002649_pt1 | contig 10381 bp, 11 predicted proteins | sample VelepicomBERX_R2_FD_160071 | JGI IMG/M metagenome (GOLD analysis project Ga0213872, IMG submission 160071) | Rhizosphere microbial communities from Vellozia epidendroides in rupestrian grasslands, the National Park of Serra do Cipo, Brazil - RX_R2 | ecosystem: Host-associated > Plants > Roots >... | reverse complement strand
GTTGTAGCTTGCTCCGAAAACGCAGAAGCCATGGCTGGCGCCGCACGCCGACTCGCAGTAAATTCGAAGGCCATGAGTGTGCCCTCCCCCACCTGTTCCAAGCCCTCGCGCGACCCGCAACATCTGCTCGACAAGGCCCATGCCGAATGGGGCGGCCACACCGACCTCTGGGTCTTCGCCTACGGCTCGTTGATCTGGCGCCCCGAATTCCCTTTCCGTGAACAACGCCACGCCCGCGTCCACGGCTGGCATCGGGCCCTGAAGATGTGGAGCCGCATCAACCGCGGAACCCCCGAATGCCCGGGCCTGGTCTTCGGCATGCTCTCGGGCGGCTGCTGCCAGGGGGTGGTGTTCCGCATCGCGCAGTCCGAGGGCGCGCGGGCGCTGAGGCAGCTGTGGCAGCGCGAAATGGCCAATGCCGTCTACGACCCGCGCTGGCTTCCCTGCCAGACGCCGAAGGGCGAGGTCCGGGCGCTGGCCTTCACCCTGTCGCGCCGCAGCCCCAGCCACACCGGGCAGCTCAGCGAGGCCGACTACCGCCGCATCTTCAGCCAGTCCTGCGGCAAGTTCGGCACCACGCTCGACTATGCGCGGCGGACCCACGAGCACCTGCTGGAGCTCGGCATCCACGATCGGGCCCTGGGCCAGTTGCTGTCACTGGCCGGCTGAACGCGTCCGCCACAAGACTTCGGCGCGGGCCAGGTCATCCAGCGTGTCGATGTCGGTGACGATGCCGGCGTCGTCCAGCGGCAGCGCCAGCAGCCCGCCCCTGGCCTGCCAGGCCCGCAGCACCGACGACGCACCGGCCTCCCCGGTCAGGGCCATCAGCTCGGCCCCGCAGGCCGCCGAAAAACCGACCGGATGCCCCTTGACCCCCCGGTGATGGGGCTGCACCACCGCCTGCCCCGCCAAGGCCTGGGCCACCGTGCGCAGGCTGTCCGGCGAGATCAGGGGCAGGTCGCCCGGCAGCACCAGCCAGCCCGGCGACGCCGCCGTGGCCCGCACCGCCGCCGCGATCGAATCGCCCATGCCGGGATGCCCCCGGTCTTCGAGATGCCAGGGCAGGCCGCTGGCCCGCACCGCCTCCAGGGTGTGTTGCAGCACCGTGGCGGCACCCAGCCGGGCCTGCAGCTTGGACCCTGCGCCGCCCGAAGCCACAAAGCGCCGGCCCTGGCCCGAGGCCAGCAGCAGCACGGTCGGAAGTGCCGGGGCAGGCATGGCCGTGCCTCAGGCCAGCAAGGCCTTCACCAGATCGAGCTGGCGCTCGTTGCGGTCCTGGCTCAATTGCAGCCCCGATTCGATGCGCGTCAGGTGCTCGGTCATGCAGCTCACGGCAGCCTCGACGTCGCCGCTGCGGCATAACGCCAGCAGCGCCTCATGCTCGTCGGACGAACAGTGGGGGTCGTTGCTGCTGTGGTAGAGCATCGCGATCAGCGAACTGCGGCCGACGAGCTCCTTGACCAGTCCGGCCAGCGTCGCGTTGCCGCTGGCTTCGGCCAGCACCACGTGGAAATCCCCCAGCAGCTTCTCGCGCACCGTGCCGGTGGTGGGCGCGGAGCCCAAGGTGTTGCGCTCGAAACGGATGTGCTGCTGCAGGGCGGCGAAATCGGCCCGCCGTGCCACCGCGATGAACTGCCGCACCGCCTCGGCCTCGAGCAGGCGGCGCAGACCGAAGATCTCGCGCGCCTCCTGCACCGTCGGCTGGCTCACGAAGGAGCCCTTGTCCGGGATGATCTCGATGAGCTTGTCCTTGGACAGCATCAGCAGGGCCGCCCGGATCTTGGTGCGGCTGACCGCATAGACCCGCCCCAGGGCCTCTTCGCGCAGCCAGGTACCCGGCGGCAGTCGCTTCTCGATGATGGCGGTGGCGATGTCCTGCGCGATGCTGTCGATCGAATGGCTGCCGGCGACCGCCCCGGACGCGGGAACCGGAGGGGCCACAGAGGGGGATGCGCTGGATTTCGGGGCTCGGGGCATGGCCTATTGTCGCCCAGCACTGGCCACCCGGCCGTCGATCGCGACCGGGCATCACGCGGCGGCAGCGCGTCAGGCGGCGCCGTGGACGGGCTCGCCAAGCAGGCTGAAATCGGCCAGCAGGCCGCTCACCGGCTTGGCCGGCGGCAGCGCCCACTCGCCGTGCTTGCTGGTGCGCAGGCCGAGGCCCGACAAGGCCTCCAGCAGCTTCACCGCCGCCCCCACGCCATCGATCACCGGCACGCCGAGCAGGGCTGTCAGCTCGTCGCACAGGTCCGCCATGCCGGCGCAACCCAGCACGATCGCCTCGGCGCGGTCTTCGCGCAAGGCCTGGCGGCATTCCGCCAGGATGCGCTGGCGCGCCCCCGACCCCGGCCGGTCCAGCTCAAGCACCGGGATCTCGCAGGCCCGGACGTTGGCGCAGAACCGCCGCATGCCATACACCTCGGCCAGATGCCAGGCCTGCCCCACCGTCCGCCCCAGGGTCGTCACCACGCTGAAGCGCGGCGCCACCAGGCTGGCCAGGTGCATCGCCGACTCGGCAATGCCCAGCACCGGACCCGAGGCGATCTCACGGGCGGCCTGCAGCCCCGGATCGCCAAAACAGGCGATCACATGGCCCCCGACCCCCTGGGCTTCGCCCGAACGGATCTCCTGCAACAGGCCCGGCACCGCCAGGACCTCGTCGTAATGGCTCTCGATGGAGGCCGGCCCCATCGAGGGATGGACGACCAGGACTTCGGTGCCGGGCAGGGCGCGTTGCCGGGCGCAACGGCCGATCAGCTCGGTCATCGAGCGGCTGGTGTTGGGGTTGATGATCTTGATTTTCATGGGTTCACGAGGTTCGGACAGACAAGGCCGATACCGGCCGGGTCGGGGTTCAGGCCTGGCGGCCTCGACACAGGAGCAGGTACACGCCAAAGCCCAGCCCCATGCCGAGGAACCAGGCATAGCTGGCCGCCGCATGCAGGGCCGGCACCAGCACGCAGAACATGGGCACCAGGGCCGACGGCACCAGCGCCCAGAGGGCCCGGGGGTTGTAGCCGCCGCGATACCAGTACGGTCCCTGCGGGCTCATCGAATAGAGTGCATCCACCTGCACATGCTGGCGCCGCACCAGGTAGTAGTCGGCGATCAGCACCCCGAACAGCGGGCCGATGAAGGCGCCCAGGATGTCCAAGGTGTAGTGGATGACCTCGGGGTTGTTGTAGAGATTCCAGGGCGTGAGGAAGACCGAACCCACCGCCGCGATCATGCCGCCGGTGCGCCAGCTGATGCGCTGCGGCGCGACATTGGAGAAATCGAAGGCCGGCGACACGAAGTTGGCGACGATGTTGATGCCCACCGTGGCGGTGATGAAGGTCAGCGCGCCCAGCACCACCGCGGTGCTGCTGTCGATGCGGGCGACGGTGTGCACCGGGTCGGTGATCAGCTCGCCGAACACCGGCAGCGTCGCCGCCGAGGTCAGCACGGTCAGCAGCGAGAAGAACAGGAAGTTCACCGGCAGGCCCCAGAAATTGCCGCGCCGCACCGAGGCGAAGTCGCGCCCATAACGCGAGAAGTCGCCGAAATTGAGCATCGGCCCGCTGAAATAGCTCACCACCAGGGCAATCGCGCTGAGCATCACCGGCAGCGCATCCCAACCCTCGACGCGGTGGCCGCCGAGCTGCATGTCGATGCGGCTCCAGCCGGCCTTCCAGACCAGCCAGGCACACAGCAGCACCATCACCAGGTACACCGCCGGACCGGCCCAGTCGATGAAGCGCCGGATCGCCTCCATGCCATGCCAGAACACCAGCGCCTGCAGCACCCACATGAGCATGAAGGCCGCCCAGCCCAGGGTCGACAGGCCCGCCAGGCCATGCTGGGCCACATCGGCATAGGCCGCCCATTCAGGAAAGAAGTGCAAAGCCAGCACCAGCAGGGCCCCCGAGGCCAGATAGGTCTGGATGCCATACCAGGCCACCGCGATCAGCCCCCGGATCACCGCCGGCACATTGGCCCCCAGCACCCCGAAGGCCGACCGGCAGATCACCGGGTAGGGCGTGCCGGTGACCTGGCTCGGCTTGGCCACCAGGTTGCAGAAGAACTGCACGATGGCAATGCCCACCAGCAGCGACACCAGCACCTGCCAGCTCGACAGGCCGAGGGCGAACAGGCTTCCTGCGGTGATGTAGCCGCCGACGCTGTGCACATCGGACATCCAGAACGCAAAGATGTTGTAGGCGCTCCAGTTCTGCTCGCGCAGCGGGGCCAGGTCCTCGTTGCAAAGCCGGGGGTCATAGCGGGCCTCGGGCGGGGTTTGCGCCCGAGGCGTGCCGCCGGCGACCGGATCCGAGGAGGTGTGGGCGAATTGCAAAGCCACCTTTTCCATGCTGTCTCCTTGTTGATTGGATTCTATTTTCGAGTACGTTATTTGTATACAAAAATAGAACCCAATCAAGCAAAAAGACGGCCAGACCGCTCATGGAAATCCCTAGGAGTCTGTTCAATGTCTCCCACGGGTCGCGCAGCGGCCTTTTCGGGATGGAGCGAAATCGGACCCACTTCGAAGGCAGGGGGCGGCCCGTGCGAGACATTGAACAGGCGCCAAGGACGGGCCAAAAACAAAAGCCCGGCAGGGCCGGGCTTTTGAGGTGGGGCACAAGGCCGCTCAGTGGAACTGTTCTTCTTCGGTCGAACCGGTCAGGGCCGTCACGCTGGACTTGCCGCCCTGGATCACGGTGGTCACTTCATCGAAGTAACCGGTGCCCACTTCCTGCTGGTGGGACACGAAGGTGTAGCCGCGGTCGCGGGCCGCGAATTCGGGCTCTTGCACCTTCTCGACATAGGCCGACATGCCACGGGCCACATAGTCCTGGGCCAGATCGAACATGTTGTACCACATGTTGTGGATGCCAGCCAAAGTGATGAACTGGTACTTGTAGCCCATGGCGCCCAGCTCGCGCTGGAACTTGGCGATGGTGGCGTCGTCGAGGTTCTTCTTCCAGTTGAAGGACGGCGAGCAGTTGTAGGCCAGCATCTTGCCGGGGTGCTTGGCGTGCACGGCGTCGGCGAACTTCTTGGCGAAGGCCAGGTCGGGCGTGCCGGTTTCGCACCACACCAGGTCGGCGTAGTCGGCATAGGCGACGGCGCGCGAGATGGCCTGGTCGATGCCCTTCTTGGTCTTGTAGAAGCCTTCGGCGGTGCGCTCACCGGTCAGGAAGGGCTTGTCGTTCTCGTCGTAGTCGCTGGTCAGCAGGTCGGCCGCTTCAGCGTCGGTGCGGGCGATCACCAGGGTGGGCACGCCGTAGACGTCGGCGGCCATGCGGGCAGCGATCAGCTTCTGCACGGCTTCCTGGGTGGGCACCAGCACCTTGCCGCCCATGTGGCCGCACTTCTTCACCGAAGCCAGCTGGTCTTCGAAGTGCACGCCGCCGGCACCGGCGCGGATCATGGCCTTCATCAGTTCGTAGGCGTTCAGCACGCCGCCGAAACCGGCTTCGGCATCCGCCACGATCGGGGCGTGGTAGTCGATGTAGCCAGCGTCACCAGGGTTGACACCCTTGGACCATTGGATCTCATCGGCACGGCTGAAGGCGTTGTTGATGCGCTCGACCACCTTCGGCACCGAGTCCACCGGGTACAGCGACTGGTCGGGGTACATGGCCGAGTATTCGTTGTTGTCGGCAGCCACCTGCCAGCCCGACAGGTAGATGGCCTTGATGCCGGCCTTGACCTGCTGCATGGCCTGACCACCGGTCAGGGCGCCGAGGCAGTTGACATAGGCTTCGTTGTTCACCAGGTTCCAGAGCTTCTCGGCACCACGGCGGGCCAGGGTGTGCTCGACCTGGAAGGAACCGCGCAGACGCACCACGTCAGCAGCGGTGTAACCACGCTTGATGCCTTTCCAGCGGGGGTTCTGCGCCCAGTCCTTTTCGAGGGCGGCAACTTGCTGTTCGCGGCTCAGTTGTTCGGTGAGGGATTGCGGCATGGGTTCACTCCTGGTTGATTGAAAGAAGGCCGGCAAGGACTTGGACTTGAAGAGGATGCAAGTGCGATGCCGATGACTGAACTTTAAGTCTTCTATAAGAGTTGAAAACTCTCTTATGTCTTATAGAAGACATTTTTTTATTCAAATAAAATCAACAACATACAAACATCAATCCGCATAACGAAATTCAATTTCTCATATCAAGAAATTTTTCCGCATTGCAGCAGACCGATTTTCCATGATGCGGAATGCCACATCCGCTCTGTGAAAAACGCCCCCGACCAGCCGCTCAACTGCGCCGCGCCAGATGCACCATCCAATCTCCTTCGGGGATGGGCTGCCGGCCAGACAGGTGCAGCGGACTGATCTCGTACACCAAGGCGGTGCAGGGGCTGCCCCCGGCCGGACACACGTCGACCTCGCGCCGCAGGTACTCGTCGCCCGCCGCCCCGGTGATCCCTTCGATCCGGTCCAGCACCGCTTCGAGCCCCGGCGCGACCAGATACACCTCGCCATGCACCGCCCCCCGATCCCGCTCTCCGGGGGACGCCAGCAGCAGCCCGGGGTAATCGCCGAGGTCGAACAAGGCACCGCGTACCTCTGCAACGCCCAGGAAGCGCGGTGCCGGCCGCAGCCGGTTGATGTCGTTGCTGCCGCCACGGCGCAGGGTGCCATAGACGAAGACAGGCCTGGCCGCACCCGGCCGCGTCGCTTCAGGCATCATCGCCGTGCCCGCATCCTGCGGTTCTGGTTTCACTTCATTCATTCCCGGTCTTTCATGTCACATCCTCCCAGCCGGCCGGTGGCCCGTCTGTGCCTGGCCGCCAGCATGGCCCTGGTCGGCAGCTATGTCGCCCTGTCCAAACCCCTCACCGCCGTCCTGCCGATCTTTCTGCTGGGCTGGCTGCGCTTCGGGATCGGCGCCGTCGCCATGGCCGGCTGGACCCGCAAGCCGGCGTCCGAGGCGCCGCTCACGGCCCCGGTCCGGCGCCTAGTCTTTCTCGAATCGCTGCTGGGAAATTTCCTGTTCTCGATTTTCATGCTGCTGGGTGTCAGCATGACGACCGTGGTGGCCACCGGCGTGATCATGTCGGCCATTCCGGCCTGTGTGGCGGTGCTGAGCCGTGTCTTTCTCAAGGAACGCATCACGCCGCGCGTGGCGGTGTCCATCCTGCTGGCGGTGGCCGGCATCACGCTGTTCACGCTGGTGCGGCAGCACCATGCCGGCCCGCAGACCCCTGCCCTGCCCCACCAGTGGCTGGGCAATCTGCTGGTGGTCGGCGCGGTGCTCTGCGAGAGCGCCTACGCCGTCATCGGCAAACGCCTGACCGGGGCGCTGAGCGCCCGCCGCATCAGCGCCCTGATCAACCTCTGGGGCCTGGCCCTGATGACGCCGCTGGGGATCTACCAGGCCCTGTCCTTCGATTTCGGCGCCGTGGCCACACGCCACTGGCTGCTGCTGGTGTTCTATGCCCTGGCGGCCAGTGTCGGCACGGTCTGGCTCTGGATGACCGGCCTGCGCACCATCCCGGCGGCCCAGGCGGGCATCTTCACCGTGATGCTGCCCGTGGCCGCCACGGCCATCGGCGTGCTCTTTCTTGGCGAGCAGATGAGCCTGCTCCAGGCGGGGGCCTTCGCCATCGCCCTGGGCGGCCTGGTGCTCTCGACCCTGCCCGAACGCAAGGCCCTGCCCGGCTCCGCATGAAGCCGGGAAGCATCGGGCCGGCTCAGCCCAATGCCTGGGCCGCCACCACGATGCCGTCTTCATCGGCATAGAGCCAGTCGCCGGGCCGCACCCAGACCCCCTGGATCTGGACGGCCAGGTCGCGCTGGCCTTCCTGGCGCTTCTCGGTCGGCAGCGGCATCAAGGCCAGGGCCCGGATGCCCACCGCCTCGGCCCGCAGTTCGGCCACGTCGCGCACGCAGCCGTCGACGACGATGCCGGCCCAGCCGTTGCGCGCCGCCGCCTTGGCCAGATTGCCCCCGACCAGGGCGCGCCGCAGCGAGCCACCGCCATCGACCACCAGCACCCGTCCCTGGCCGGGCGAATCGAGCGCCTCCTTGACCAGGGTGTTGTCCTCGAACACCTTCAGCGTGGCCACCGGCCCGGCAAAGGCGCCGACACCGCCGTAGGAAGGGAACACCGGTGGCAGGACGCGGAACTGGCCGCTGCCGTCGTTCTTGTGCACATCGCACAGATCACAGGTGCTGAAGGAGGAAACTCGGGCTGTGGTTGTCATTCTCAAAAGGCCTTTCAGAAGGATGTCGGCGGCTCGATCCACCGCAGCCCAGTGCTGCGGCATGCACACAGATGGCGTCCATCGCCCCGCCGGAATGGAGCACAAGCTCGAGCATACCGAAGCGGGTCTGCACGCACGCGCCCTGCCCCATCGCGGGGCACCGGCCCGCATGCCGCGCCAGCATTGGCTTTGAAGACACAGGCACAGCGCAAAACGGAGCGAAAAATATGCGTTTTCACTTGGAAAGGCGTTTTTTCTCCATTAGCATCCGATGTGCCAGCGAGAACGCAGTGTTTGGCTGGTGATTAATCAACTTCCAGAAGGAAAATTCAATCATGGCAACTGCAAAGAAAGCCCCGGCAAAGAAAGCGCCTGCCAAAAAGGCCGCGCCGGCAACCAAGGCCGCTCCAGCCAAGAAGGCTGCAGCACCTGCTGCGAAGAAGGTCGCCGCCAAGAAGGCTGCAGCACCCGCCAAGACCGCCGCCGCGCCCGCCAAGAAGGCTGCCGCCAAGGCCCCCGCCGCCAAGCGCACCCCCAACGCCGCCTTCATGAAGGCCCTGACCCCCAGCGCCGCCCTGGCCGCCGTGGTCGGCGCCACCCCGCTGCCTCGCACCGAGATCGTGAGCAAGCTGTGGACCTACATCAAGAAGCACGACCTGCAGGACAAGGCCAACAAGCGCAACATCAATGCCGATGCCAAGCTCAAGGAGATCTTCGGCAAGGCCCAGGTCTCGATGTTCGAACTGGCCGCCCTGATCGGCAAGCACGTCAAGTAAATCGCGTGCCGCTCGCGCGTCCCCGAAAGCCGGCCTGTGCCGGCTTTTTTCATGGCCGGCCTGCGGGCGGATCCTGCACGCTGGACGAGGCGGCAGGCGCAGGCGTGGAGGTCGGCACGAGACGCCTGCGGAGCTGCTCCCTCGTGTAGGGCCGCTCGTGCCCCGACAGGGCCAGCGCCAGTCGGGTCTCGATCTGGTGCGTGGACACATGACCGCTGCCCTGCGGCCACCAGGCCAGGGCCAGCAGCAGCCAAAGCGGCCAGCCCAGATGCAGGGGCGCGGGCGTGGGCTGCAGATGGCGCAGGGTCCAGGCGCTGCACAGACTGCCCAACAGGCCGCCCGCCAGCACCTCGCTGACACTGTGCGCCCCCAGGACCACGCGCGACACCCCCACCAGAGCCGCCAGCCCCCAGCCCGCCAGGGCCACCCAGCGCCGCGCCGGTCCACCGGCCGGTGTGAGCAGTGCCGCGGCCAGCACCGGCAGCACTGCGGTGGCCAGCAGGGTGTGGCCGCTGCAACCGGTGAAATCGAGTTCGGCCACCCCCAGACCCCAGCCCATGAACAGCAGCTTGCTCGCCAGCGTCAGGCCTGCGGCCAGGCACAGGCCCAGGCCCCAGACCTGGACGGCCTGACGCTGCCCGGCGCGCCAGAGCCCGAGCGCCAGCAGCAGCACCACCGGCAGCACATAGCCGGCCGACCCCAGGTGGGTCAGCATCCACCAGGCGGCATGTCTCATGCCGGCCCCGGGCACGCGGCGACAGCAAGACTCATGCGCCGACCAGTTCCCGGTAGGCCTGGCGCGTGCCGAACGACACGCCGTCCAGCACCTGCGCATAGGCCGTGTGGTGGCGCGTCAGCAGCCGGGCCGAAGCGGTCGCCTTGGAGCGGCAGAACCAATGGCAGGTGTGCTGCATCAGGAACATCTCGGCCAGCAGGGTGTAGGCACGCTCCTTGACCGGACGGGATTCGTCGTTGCGCACCACCGCGGCAATGCCCTTGGCATGGATCTGCAGCGCCTGGCGCAGGTCGAAGCAGGCGCCGGGCAACAGCCGGTCGAGGTAGGGAAGCGCCAGCGGCCCGCGCACCACCCGGGTCAGTGCCGGATCGAGGCGGCAGAAATCGGCGGCGAAACGACGGAACTGGTCTTCCAGGGCCGACTCGGGGGCCGCCAGCAGGCTCCAGATCTGGGCCTGGCGCTCGGGATCGCGCTCCCCCAGCGCACGCATATAGCCTTCGGTCAGGGTCTCCATGAGCTTCTCGATCTGGAAATGGGCCAGGTGGCTGCCCAGCAGCGCGATGCGCTGGCGCTGGTACGCGCTCTTGAGCTGGAAGGTACCGAAGGCGAGGAGCAAGGCCAGAATCAGGAGGTCCATGAAAACGCGGGGATGGGGCAGAGGGACGGGATTCCGAGTGTAGGG
>Ga0213872_10002648_pt1 | contig 10384 bp, 7 predicted proteins | sample VelepicomBERX_R2_FD_160071 | JGI IMG/M metagenome (GOLD analysis project Ga0213872, IMG submission 160071) | Rhizosphere microbial communities from Vellozia epidendroides in rupestrian grasslands, the National Park of Serra do Cipo, Brazil - RX_R2 | ecosystem: Host-associated > Plants > Roots >... | reverse complement strand
CGTATTGGTGTCAAAGGAAGTTGATAGATAAGCAGGATGATGCACGATGCCTTCGCTATTCATATGCTCGCGAGGATCAATACCTGTGCCTGACCAGACCGCTAATTTATGCGGCGTCTTATGAAGATTGATCGCAGCATCCAATGAAGCCGTTTGGTGCTCTTTATCGTCTTTGAAATTCTGAGGCCAAGATTGCCATACCGAACTTTGCTTATGCTTCTCCCAATGATAGTGATTTAGATCATAAGAATCACCTTGGTAATCATTCAAGTGAAGCTTATGATCTACGTCGTCAAAATTCTGATAATGCTTATACATGCTGTCATGAGTATGATTAGCACGTCTATCGCTATTTTCGTCGGTTATTTCTCTTAAGGGTTTCAATTTAGACGACTTCCATATGGTGGATATGATTTATATATTTATAGCTTGCCTCGCCGTGGGTGGCGGTTCCTTGCTTTTTAGTCGTCTTGATATGACGAAGATTGGTTCCTCTCGGAAGCACCAGTTCTTGTTCGCCGTCGAAATGCATTGCGCTAGGCGTTCCCTTAGGAACATTTATCTTGAGGACATGACGATGATGCACGCCGTCAATATGTTCACTGTTGCGAATCGAGAAGTTTTCCGCCGTATTGGTGTCAAAGGAAGTTGAAAGATAGGCAGGATGATGCACGATCCCTTCACTGTTCATTTTTGCCCTTGGATCATAGCCGATGCCAGAATGGACGGTTAAGTTCTTCGGCGTCTTTTTTTGTTGTAAAACAGTATCTAAATCATTTGTTTGTTTTTCCAAACGATCAATATGTTCTGGTTTAAGATAAGGATCAGTTTCGCCCTGATGCTTGTCCCAATGATAACTATTAAGTTCGCGGGAATAGGTTTGAAATCCGCGTATCGCTTCTTCATGTTGTGGAGCATATCGACCATAACTCTCCTTCACCTTATGGAAGTCGGTCTTATCGGCCCAATGATTCTTGCGATCTTCCCAACCTTCGATGATCTGTCTTAAGCTTTTCATACAACCCTCATATGATGTATTTGTCTTTTGATATAGCCAACTTCTGATGGTACTTCTTCACTCTTAATATACTGAAGATTAGTGCCTCTCGGAAGAATGAATTCCTTTTCTCCATGGCGGCTGATATTGGCGACGTAAGCGCCGGGATGCCCTTTTGGAACGTGAATTTTTAATATATGCTGATGATTCGTCCCATCGCCTTGTTTCATTGGAGGTGCAAAGTTTTGGGCCACCGTCGTATTCAGACTTGTGGAAAGAAACGCAGGATGATGCACAATCTTTTCACTATTCATTAATTGTCGTGGATCATGGCGCGTGCCTGACCAAACGACTAGTTTGCTCGGCGTCTTATGCTGATGCACCGCCGAATCCATATGAGAAGCATCCGACTCCCAATTGGCGGAATCTCTACTGTCAAGCTTCTTAAAAGCCTCGTTGTCCTTATGTTTATTCCATAAGTAATTGTTAAGATCAAACGATTCTTTCTGATATTCTTTCACATGATGAAGATGGGAGGAAGTGAATCCTTTGTAATGCGGCGAGAGGCTGTCATGCGTGGTTCTAGCTCTGTGGCGAACATTCGCGTCGGTAATTTCTCGAAGCAATTTCATTAGACGATTTCCATATGATGAGTGTAATGAATTAATTTCTCGCCATACGGGCTTGTGGTTTCATTCGTATCAGTCTTCTTATGACGTAGATTCATTCCTCTTGGCAGCACTAATTCTTTTTCAAATGTATTATGCGGAACCAAAGCGCTGGGATGACCCTGAGGAACGTCAATCTGAAGCATATGGCGATGGATTGTTTTATTCTCATGATCGATAGTCGAATTCTTCGCTGCAAATGTTTTAGCGCTTTCCCTTTCTAGGGAAGTGGAAAGATAAGCAGGATGATGCACCACGCCATCCTTGTTCATTCGCTTGCGAGGATCATAGCCGATGCCGGAATAAACCGTCAGAGGTTCAGGCGTCTTATTATTGTTTATCGCGGCGTCTAGATGCTTGGTCTTTTTCTCTTCGGTCGCATCGTGCTCGCCTTTACCCTTATGCTTCTCCCAATGATAATTATTCACGTTATAAGACGACATCTTGAAATTGTATAAATGATTCTTCTGGGGAATAGAATAACCATAAGATGAACTTAAAGTATAGTAATCAGTAATCTCTCGCAGAGTCTTCATTAATCACTCACGATATTGATATTCAAAGCCGTTGAATCCACCTCGATAATGTCATTTCCAACGGCGTAAATATCCTTATTCAGGGTCGAAGCGGTAAAGGCAACGCCGTTGTTGACGTAGCCGCTTACATTGAGCGATGGAATGGTGACAATGCCGTTAGAATAATTAACACTTCCAACATTGGTAGGCGTTGCGTTACCTGAGAGATTGACCAGATAAACGATTCCGTTTGCGTTGCCAAGCGCGGTATCCGAGAGATAATAGGTGCCTCCTGAAATGATGAATGGGTTAGAAGTTACGTTGGTGATCGGGTTATTATAATTAATTGAAATAAAGTTATTGACATTAAGAATCACATTAGCGAATTTCTTGATCGTCACGGTAGTTTCATTAGAGATTACCGAGGCGTCAACTTCGTCAATCGCGTCAGTCAACTGAGAATAACGGAACGCGGTATCGAAAGTCTCCAGGCTATTGCTAGAATAGTCGTTGATTGCGTTGGCCACCAGAGCGACATACTGATTGGGCGGAACGTTGGTCTGGGTGAAATCGACATGCACGTTCGAAGAAACGTTCAGATAGATGAAGTCGGGATCGATAAATTGCACGGCATAGTTTAGGATATTCCGCTTCTGAAGAAAGGCTTGGATATTGCTCTTGAGAATCTGAGTGGCGGGATTGCCGCTTGTCGTCACCAAGGAAATAAAGATCATGCCATACTGAATGCCAGTCGGCGTCACGCCGCCAGAATAAACATTCACGTCCTTGACATAAGGGAAGTTATCCAAGATTAACGTTTTGTAATCTTCATCAGTAATCGCGTTGTTCTGGGTCTCGTAATGGCGAGGATTATTGAAGCGAATGGAATCAATCGACTCGGCTGGAGCGCCGCCTGAAGTGGTATTCGCCGTTGTGATGGTCAAATTGTAATAAGAAGTATTGTTGTAAGTCTGAAGCCCGCTTGACAATGTAAATGTATTAACGAAGTTAGCGGCATCGCCTTGAGAAATACGATAGGTCGCATTGACCACAGCGCCGTTCTGCGGTTGATAGCCAAACACGCCATCGCCAAATTGGAATTGATACGTATTGGATGAATGGCCCTGGAGGAAGTAAACCTTAGAATTTCCATTCAATCCATAGAGATTCGGAGCCAAGGTGAAAATCGTATTGGTGGACCCGGAATTCTCCGAGACGACAATGGTTAATGAAGTGGTGTCAATGCCAGGATCGGAGAGCGTGAATAATTGGTTATTAACCGTCGTATCCACTGAAAACAAATCTGATTTATAAAATCCTTCATAGACCGCGACGTTAGAGAAGCTGAAGAAGCCATTGGAAGAAGTCTGAAGATAGTTTTGATCAGTAACGAAGTTATAGCTTCCATTTGAATTGTAGCCAGAAAAGATCGTTCCCTTGGGAATCTCAAACATCGTCGCATTGGCAGTCTGGAGGCTGATATTCAAATCAGTGGTGGCGGAAGAAACCGAATAAGGAAGATAATTCAATTCTTTTGATTTGGAGACGATGCTATCGCGCAATTGAGCCGAATCGTTAAAGCCTTCTGAGAAGGTCATATTAAGAAAGAAGGAGTTCAGGAAGGTATTTCTGACCAGAACGTCCAATTCGGCGTTGATATTCGAACCGGCGTAGTTGTAGTCGCGGTAAGCAGAATTGTTTTGAAGCCATTGAATATAATTGGCTTTGAGCGTATCGGGATCGAGATTTATGAGTGAAATGTTTGTATTGGCCATCGTCTCTTTCTTTTTTAACTATTTATTGCCTAGACGACTCGCATATGATGAACGTGATAAGTGTCGCCTGAATAGTCTTTTGTCACTTCAGTCTTGACATGCTTCAGATTGGTTCCTCGTGGCAGGATAAATTCTCTTTCAGTAGGGCGCGTCATGAAGTGGCCAACGTAAGCGCCAGGATGCCCTTGAGGAATATGAATTTTCATTAAATGTTTTTCAGGCCGACTATCGCTATAATGAAGGCCTGCGAACATTTTTGCTTTTTCTTCACTTAGGCTAGTGGAGAGGTAGGCGGGATGATGGACAATGCCTTGTTCATTCATAAGTCTTCTAGGATCATGCATTGTGCCGCTCCAAACCGCCAATTTCATAGGCGTTTTATGCCTCTGGATGGCCGTATCAATATGCTGGGTTTGTTCTTCATGAATTTGTTTGGATAGTTTATCAAGATTACCTAAATTATTTTTATGTTTTTCCCAATGATAGGAGTTAAGGTCTCTGGAATCACCCATATAGCTGACAAGATGGGGTCTCTCTTCATGAGAATAATTATTATAGTGGTCTAAGATTGATAAATGAGTCCTATTGGCACGATCCATGGTTTGTGAAGGAGAGAGGATTTCCCTTAATGGTTTCATCAGCGTACCCGGTCTAAGACGATTTGAACCGAAAGCAGATTCGGATTATTAATAATTGTGAAATAGATGCTGATCTGAACCGCATTGAGACTTGATTCGGCGTCAACGAGAATGTTAGCAATTTTTGCTCTCGGCTCCAGCTTCAAGGCGTCAGTGAGGGCTTGCGTGATGACGGTCTGCGTCAGAGCATTGTTCAAGCCGAATAAGGAATAATCAGCCGCTTGACCAATCGTATTATCATAGGGCCTCTCGCCAAGGATCGTCTTGCAGATATTCTTAATTGATTGCTTGACGGAATTTTCATTAACCACCTTCGCAAGATCATCAGTGAAGGGAGCCTTATTGAAATTGTTAGGAATATCAGAATAGATAATTCCTATTTTGGAAGTAATGGTTTGAGTATTTGCTGGCATTTAGACTCCCTTAATTTTATTTTTATTTATTTTACCCATCTTCAAATCTCTAAACACTGACTTTCCTTTTTTGCGTCATATTACAGTTCACAACCTGTAAAAAAAGTTGAGCGTAGATATAGGTCATACTCAAAGCTCAGCACTACAAGTTATCGTTCCGGTAAGCCAATCAGCCGTATTTCCTGAATTGGTAAATGCTATGAAAATTGCCGATGCAAGGGTTGACTGAATGGTAGCAGTCACCCCGGTAGTACCCGCCGTGTTCGCGGCGACCGCAGTTGGAATAGAACGCATCGGAGGCGATAGAGGTGCGACCGAAAACCCGCCGTAGAACGAGACAGCACCCGTAAGTGAGCGATATAGAGCGAACGGCACTATCTGGTAATATCGCTGATTGAATGGTATTTCAATACCAATAGGCCTGAGTTCTGGAGTAATAGTGGCATTTGTATTATTAAAAATAGTAAAACTTATCGTTACAGTTTGCGGCGCTGTCGTTCCTAACAATTCCATTGCAATATTACTTTCAATTCTTTGCTGCACGGCAAAATTTGTGATACCACTAGCGCAATTAGCAGTTAAACCAAACCCATACATACCATAACTAGGTGATTGAAACCAATTAATAGTTCCTCCAACTGATGTTATATACCAACCATCAAGAGTATAAGCGGTGGTACTTGTAACACCTCCACTAGTACCTCTTTGAGCGACCTGCATATTTGGATTACGAAATTTGTTAACAAAACCACCAGCATAGTTCTGTATATAATAAGCCGATGTAATAACCAGATTGGAGTAATTGTTCCTTGTTGGCGTTGGGGTTAAGATCGCCGTGGAATTGATAGAGGTGTTTGAGGTCGAATTACCAATTAATAATGCAGTTGAATTGATTAGGGCATTGGTGGAACTGCCTACCCACAAATCAGTAGTAGAATTTGCAGTGGTATAGATCGTGCTATTGCCGCTGAAAAAGGCAGTTGAATTGATCGTGGTATTAACAGTAGAATTGCCGCTAAGAATAGTAAGGTTCGCCGCTATTGTAACGTCGTTCGCTGCATCGGCGGTTACATATTGAGCAAAATTAGCTAAATTTTGATTTTGTGGACATTTAATTAAAGCTCCGCTGAAACAGAATAATCGAAGGCAATCCATGTATTTACTGTTGGTATTCCTTGTACTGAGAAGCCTTCAGTACTGAGGGGAAGATTGATAGATGCAAGACTGCCGTTATTTACCCACCCACTGTTATAGTAACTATACTTATTTGCATTGCCTGAATAATCGTATAACGTGAGGACGGTACCAGGACGCATAGAAGTTTTGTATCGAACCGTGCCTACGCAACCTCCAGTTGAAACGTATGGTATATAAATTGTATTTTGTCCCGCACCTAAGTTTGTTCCAGGTGCAACGCCAAGAGCGTAACTGGTCTGGAAATATCTTTGATTGAATGGCAACTCAATACCAATAGGTCTTATTTCTGGTGGCGGCGGTGAGTTGTTCAAACCAGTTGGAATACCCGGCGTAGCGCGAATATCAGCGTAACCGATATCGACGTAACCAGACGTTCCGGCAAGTTGACTACCAAACGACAATATAACTTCGAAACCTCTCCACATAAAAGTCGATGGTATATAAGTATAAGCTACCGTTACAATTGTACCGGCAGGAATGGACTGTAAGTTCGTTGCACTAAGATCAGTCGTTATTGTCGCAAAATTGTCGCGCGCACTCGGATAAGCCGTTGCTATCTGTGGTGTTATTGTCGAAGACGTTCCATTGTAAATCGTAAATTGAATAGTAACTGGTATTGCTGCACCGTACTTTGAAAACATTTCTACTGCGGCATAGCTTTCAATTCGCTGAAATAAAACCGTACTAGACAAACCACTTGCGCAGGTAATACGATATGCGTTTCCCCATAAAGAAGAGTTTAGAACTTGTGACCAAGCAAGACTAACGCCGCCCGTCGCTTGAAGCATCCATCCGTCTATTGTATAATAGCCTACCCCAGAAGTAGCAATCGAACCAGACGTGCCACGTTGAGGAATGTCGAAACCAGGGTTTCTAAATTTATTGACAAGACCACCATAGTAATTCTGTATATAGTAGGCCGATGTTATGACTTGATTAGAGTAGTTGCCCTGAGTCGGCGTTCCTGTAATGATAGCAGTAGAATTAATCGTTGTATTTGAAGTAGAATTTCCAACAAAAATTATAGTTGCATTTATTGAAGCATTAGACGTAGCGCCTACCCAAACGTCGGTTGACGAATTTGATACAGTATAAACTGTGCTATTGCCGCTCTGATAGATTGAAGAATTAACAATAGTATTAACGGTAGAATTTCCAAAGAAAATTGTAGTTGCATTTATTAAGGCGTTAGAGGTAGGACTTACCCATAGATCAGTAGTAGAATTACTTATAGTATAATATGTACTATTTCCACTGAAATAGGCAGTCGAATTAATTGACGTATTTGAAGAAGAACTTACCCAAACGTCCGTGGTAGAATTGCCAGTGGTGTAAACGGTACTGTTACCGCTAAAATAAACTATTGAGTTGATCGAAGTGTTTACAGTCGCGTTGCCAAGAATTAATGTCTCATTCTGCCACGTCAGATTAGCGTCAGCGCCGAGAGCCCCATTATTATTAAATTGAATCTGGCTATTCAGGCCACTCGCCACAGCGGAGACCGCAATCGCCGCCACACAAGCCACGACATCGATTCGAGCATTGTTAGGGGGAGGATTGGTGAAATTGATTGTACTACCAGAAGAAATCGCCACGTCTACGCCAGCATAGGCCTTGACGCCATTGACATAAACGTCGATTGCATTCGGCGCGTAGCCGCCGACAATCGTAAAGGAATTGGCGGTTCCAGTGCCGGTGAATTGCTGGCGCGATTGCGCGCCATTCGCCCAATAAACAGAGGAACCGTTTGAAGCTAAGAACTGGCCATTCACCCCAAGCGAACTATTCGCGCTGATCGCATTGATAACAAGATTACTTGTCACGATGGTAGTTGAATTGGCTGTAGTATTACCAATTGTTAATTTAGCTGTAGTTAACTGAACATTCGCACCAACATTAACAGAAGTGGTGAAATTCGGATTGGTGATATTGGCGTAATAAGATTGAGGCTGACCAGCAAAATTGGTGGAGTTATTCGCCGTCAATCCAGCGACGTTAGAAGCCAATCCAGCCGCAGTTTGATAATTTGCTAAGTTAGCTTGTAACTGCGCATTAGAGACCACGTTAGCGGCGGTTACAGTTCCAACATAAGTCGTATTGTTAGCGGTTAAAATGAGTACGTTAGCAGCTAAGCCAGCGGTCGTTTGGTAGTTGGCGAGATTGCTTTGAAGCTGTGAGTTAGAAACAACGTTCGCCGCTGAGACAGCGCCGACAAAGTTCGTATTATTAGCGGTAATGTTCGGCTGATTCGCCGTCGTCAATATGCCAGCAATCTGATTGGCGTAAAGATTCCAAAGATTGCTTGGCCCACCAAGATTTTGATTATTTGATAATGGCGTGAGCGCGACGTTGGTTTGCCAGGAGGTGGTTCCATTGTCATAATATAGGAATGTAACATTCGCGACTTGAATGCCAGCGCCATTCGCCAGTAATGAAGAATTGCTTGCATCGGCTAGGATGATCGTTTTATCGTTAGTGACGATTGAGGTTGCATTAACGAAGGTTGTATTTCCAGCGATGAATAAATCACCAGTGATAGACAGATTACCAGAAACGCTTAAGTTGCCAGACGTGCTAATCGCACCTGTGAAGGCGGCCCCGTTGAGAAGGGCGTAATTCGCCAAATTGGATTGTAATTGAGCGTTAGAGACAACGTTAGCAGCGGTTACGGAGCCTACATAAGTTGTATTATTTGCTGTTAGACCAGCGACATTCGCTGCTAAACCAGCCGTGGTTTGGTAAGCAGCGAGATTGCTTTGTAGTTGCGCATTGGAGACGACATTCGCGGCTGACGTGCTCCCAATGAAATTTGCACTATTAGCGGTAAGTGTCACCACATTTGAAGCCAAGCCAGAAGTCGTTTGATAGTTGGCGAGATTACTCTGAAGCTGTGAATTAGAAACCACATTAGCAGCGGTAACGCTTCCAACGTAATTTGTATTATTAGCCGTCAGTCCAGCGACGTTCGCCGCCAATCCAGAAGTGGTTTGGTAGTTAGCCAGATTGCTTTGTAGTTGAGTATTGGAGACGACGTTAGCGGCTGAAGTGCTCCCAACGAAGCTTGTATTATTTGCCGTGAGACCAGCGACGTTCGAAGCAAGACCAGCGCTTGTTTGATAATTTGCAAGATTACCCTGCAATTGCGTAGCCGAGATTACATTAATAGCTAGGGTAGTGCCGACGTAGGTAACATTGTTGGCCACCAAGCCAGCGACATTGCCAGCGAGGCCAAAGGTTGTCTGATAATTTGCAAGATTACTTTGTAGCTGAGAATTAGAAACGACATTCGCCGCCGTAATTGAGCCAACGAAATTTGTATTATTTGCAGTAAGAAGAAGAACGTTCGCCGCCAAACCGGCAAGAGTTTGATAATTCGCGAGATTGCTCTGAAGCTGAGTATTCGTAACGAATCCAGAAAGGCTTGCTGGCGTTGACCAATAGGCCGTCGTTCCGTTCGAAGTAAGAACCTGACCATTGGTGCCAATCGAACCATTCACAGAAATTGAATTGACAATTAAAGTATTACCAATGAAAACATTATTTTGGGTTAGATCGAAGGTGAAACCAGCCGTCGCGTAGGTTGTATTTGAATTATTAAACTGGACCTGCGTATTGGTTCCCGCCGCTAGAGGGGTTGGGAACGCCCAGAAAGTGCCAACTCCATTCGAGGTAAGAATCTGACCAGGAGAACCATTCGAGCCATTGGCGGAGACGGCAAGAGCGCCAATATTCAATGTAGAAGTATTGACAAATTGAACCGGATCGCCAATCTGAATCGAGGGCGTGATGATGCCGGTTGAATTGATTTGCGTATTGGTTTGCGAATTGCCGACCGTCAATAAGGAATTACCAGAAACATTATTAATAATAAAATTAGTCGTATTGGCGAAGATGGTTGGCGAAGTGGTTATGACATTTTGTGATGCATTTACCAGAAAATCAGTTGAGGTGAACTGCGAATTCCCCTTGACCAGCACGTCAAAGTTGCCGCCGACAAAAATGCCGAATTCAGAATTAATATTTTCATATTTGACGCCACCAACGAAAGTGATCTTGTCGCCCTGGATATTATGATGGTCATTGCCGTCATTATGATCAGTTACCTTGTCGCCAACCGAAGAATGAGAAATACCGCCTGTGGAATGAGTGTAATGGAAACCAGCGGAGGCCTGAATATGATC
>Ga0213872_10002647_pt1 | contig 10388 bp, 10 predicted proteins | sample VelepicomBERX_R2_FD_160071 | JGI IMG/M metagenome (GOLD analysis project Ga0213872, IMG submission 160071) | Rhizosphere microbial communities from Vellozia epidendroides in rupestrian grasslands, the National Park of Serra do Cipo, Brazil - RX_R2 | ecosystem: Host-associated > Plants > Roots >... | reverse complement strand
GCTGATCCATGCGTCGCGCAACAAGCCGGGCTCACCGCCGTCGACGACATATTGCTCGACGAAAAAGCTGCCACGCGTACCAATCGTTCCGGCCGTGAAGAGTTCGATCTCGTCAACGATTGCTTTCGGAAGGCCCTCGCCGTTGGGACCCGAGCCTTGATTCGCGCTCGAGTCGACGAGATTCACTTTTGTCGCGAGCGGCAACGCGGGGCCCGCCGAAACGACCGGAATCCGGTCTCCGGCTGCCAAAAAGTGCGCCCCGAATTCGTTCAGATGCGGGATGACGGCGTGGCACTTTTGACACGTCACGCCGTACTGATGCGCAAATAAGGCAATGGCGAAGACCGCGGACATTAGGTTCACCGCCGAATAATATTAGGCATACCTAATTGATGTCAACAACCTAACGCGGGCGGGGAGGGTTTGGGACATGCCGCCGCTCAACTCGGACTCACCCATGCCCGAACTCGAGGCGCGTCCGCGCACGTTCATTCCCGGCCCCTTACGGGGCTCGATCGACCTCCCCGGCGACAAGTCCATCTCCCACCGGGCGCTCATTACTGCCGCGGCATCAGCGCGTCCGATCGAGATCCGAAACCTGAACCCCGGGCGCGACGTCCGCGCGACGCTGGAAGCGCTCGTTGCCCTCGGGGCGCGGATCGAAGGTGACGGCGCGTTCGTGCGCGTCAGTGGAAGCGGATTGCGGGAACCGATGGGCGAGATCGACTGCATGAACTCGGGCTCGACCGCGCGCATGGTGCTCGGCGTCTGCGCCGGCGCTGATGTACCCGCGCGCTTCGACGGCGACGCCTCGCTGCGCCGGCGTCCCATGGAGCCCGTTGCGGCGCAACTGCGCGCCTTCGGAGCGCGCATCGACACGACCGGCGGGGTGTTGCCGATGACGATTTCCGCAACGCCCGAAATCGAGACGCGGCGCTTCATCCTGATCGCGCCGTCGGCACAAATTAAATCGGCGCTGCTCTTTGCCGGCCTCTACGCGAACTCGAGTGTTGAGATTCTCGGCGACCGTTCGTCGCGCGATCATACGGAACGGCTGCTGCGCTATCAAGGCGCCGACATCTCCTGGGATGGTCGCACAATCGCATTGCGCAGCGGCATCACGCGCGCTGAGCCGATCGACGTCGCGGGCGATTTCTCGTCAGCGGCGTTTTTCATCGTCGCCGCGACGGTGACACCGGGCAGCGAGCTGACAATCCGGCACGCCGGCGTCAATCCGACGCGCACCGGGTTGCTCGACGCACTACTCGACATGGGCGCCGACATCGAACTGCGCAACGCGCGCGAGGTATGCGGTGAGCCCGTCGCCGATCTCATCGTGCGCCATGCGGAGCTGCACGGGACGACGATCGATGCCGATCGCGCACTGCGCGCGGTCGACGAGATCCCAATTCTCGCCGTCGCCGCGGCATTCGCACGCGGCAATACGAAGATCACGGGCATTCGCGACCTGCGCACGAAAGAATCGGATCGCGTGGCCGCCATCGAACGCCTTCTCGGCGCTGCGAGAATTACCGTCGACGTCGCCGCGAACGGACTGGTGATCGAGGGCGGAACGCCGAAGGGAACGGGTGCAGTGGTCGAAACGCATGACGACCACCGCATTGCAATGGCCACGGCTGCGCTCGCGGCAGGCGCCGGTCCCGTCGCCGTGGACAGTGATGCGAGTATCGACGTCAGTTTTCCGGCGTTCATCGAAACGCTACGGAGTGTGCAAGTCGCGTGAATCAGCAACCGGTTTACACCGCGGATGAATTCGAATCGGAAGCGCGTTATATCGACACGCTGATCTGGGAAGCGCTTGCGATCGAGCCGGGCAGCAAAGTGCTGCTCTGCGGATACGGACCCGACGGCGCATACGCCCGGCGCGCCGTCGACGCGCGCGCAAAAATCACCGTCATCGAACACCGCAACGACGCGATCAATCAAAACGCAAAACTCGATGCAAAATTGCTGCGCGGCAGCACGTCGGTCATTCCCGCAAAAGATAATTCGTTCGATCTCGCGATCGCATTCCATTACCTGCACGAAATCGATCCGTTCTTTCACGCGCAAGTGCTAGCGGAACTCGCGCGTGTCGCGCGCCGGGTTGCGGTCGTTGAGCCGGCGCCGCCGGCAGATCCACTAGGCAAACGCATCGCGTTATTGTATTCGCAAGCCAAACGCGAACTCGGACAGTTCGAATACTATCAACCGCTGGAATATTGGAAAAAATTATTACAGTCGGTAAAGGCGGACGTTTCGCAGCACGTCTTTGCGTTTGCGAAAGTACCGCCGCGCGAGTATCTCTACGACACGGTCGAATTGATGCTGCACACGATCGAGATGGAGGACGCGCCGCCGGAATACGTCGAGGAATTGCGCCAGATCGCGAAGCGTTCCGACGCGCAGATCCTCCCGCCGCCGCGCTACGTGCTTGTCGGCGCAGCCGCGGGCGAGTTAGTGTTGCCGAAGTTTACGCAACGTCCGGCGACGTCAGTAACCGCGAAACCGTCGAAGGCCATTCCGGCTGCAAAGGCGCGCGCTGAGGTTTCGCAAGAAGCGGGTTACGAATTTCCGCCGGTACCCGCGCCGGCGGGGAACGTCACGCCGCCGGAAACGATCACGCCGCCTGCTGCGGCTCCGCCGGTCGCACCAGCGCCACCCGCACCGCCTGCGCCTGCCGTAACGGGATTTGGGCCGTCCACCGACACGCCCGCACCAGGATTTGGCGTGCCGGGACTGCCGTTCGGAACGCCGGCGCCGGCCGTTCCCGCACCGGAGACACCGGCTGCCGCGTCGCCGTTCGGCGTTCCGTTCGCCGTACCCGGAGCGGAAACACAAAGCGGCTTCGGGCTTCCGCCCGAAGGCGTACCGCCGTCATCGACGTGGCAATGGGAACCGCCGGAAAATCCCGACGAACAGAAACCGTAACTAGGTGTGATTGAACAGTAAGCGGATCGCTGCGCCTGCGGTCCGCACCGCAGCAACGGCTTGCGGAATTCGCATCTCGGCAATGCCGTCGTTCATCGTACGGATCGCAGCATTCGCGCGAACGAGCAATGCGTCCAGCGCGGCGACGTCTTCATTGATCTGCTGCATGTTGCTTTGCGCTCGCGCAAATGCGGCAAGCAACGGCTGCGCTTTCATGCGTTCGACGTGATTCTTCACGATGCGCGCGGCGCTCATCGCGCGCACGGCGCCGTACGCGATTAACACAAGCGCAAGCACGACGCAGATCACGAGGACCCAGGCCGGCCACGCCATCGATAATTAAGCGGCGGACTCGCCGGAAGACGACGACCCGGAGTCGCTGGACGAACTCGACGAGCGCGAATCGGTAATGTAGAACCCCGAACCGTTGAAGATAATCGGCGCAGGATTGAAGACGCGGCTCATCTGCCCGCCGCAATGCGGGCACGGGTCGGAGTGGGTGTCGTTAAAACCGTGGCGGACTTCGGTGTCCTTGCCACAGGCGGCGCAGCGGTAATCGTAGAGCGGCATACGGCTTTGTTTATACCAGAGCTAGCAGTCCCGGTCAACGACTGCCAATGTAGCTAAAAGTAAGGAAGCGCGCTCTCGTGATGCTCGACGAGACCCTTGAAATGGATGAGGGCATCGCAGAGCACCCGTTCAAATTTCCGGCCGTTTTTCCACGAATCCATCATCACACCGACCGCTCCGCCGTACGCCGGGTAGGCGAGTCTGACGTGGATCCTCGCGCGTGATGTTTTGCGCTCGATGCGAAAATCGATGCGCCGTCGCACGGAAAATGCGCCGACGAGCGAGAGGTGATAATTCGCAATGAATTGGTCGACTTCGTACAGCTGTTCTTCTTCGCCGGGAAGCGTCGAGCGGACGGTCACTTCGGAGCCGAGCGCGAGAGAAGCCGTGGGATCAGCAGCGGCAGCGCTGCGAATGCAAGAGAGCCAGACGGGCCACTTCTCGACCGCACACAGAAGCGCGAACGCATCTTCGACGGGAGAGTCGATATCCAGGCTTGCGCTGTACGACCGCAGCCCGGGGCGGGCAAGGGCATCGGTCATGATAGCCATGGACCGACACCTTCGTCACACTACTGCTAGTGCCTGCTAAAAGTCGCAGACACTAGCGGTAGGGGTTCAGGCGCCTAGTTCCTTCTTTCCACGGCCCACGAAACGCGCGAAGGCTACGAGGGTCTCGACGCCGATCGGCAATGCGGCTTCGTCGATGCGGAATTCGGCGCTGTGTCCGGGGTAGATCGACTGCGCGGCTTCGCTGCGAATGCCAAGGCGTACGTGGACGCCGGGAACGCGTTGGGCGAAATAAGCGAAGTCTTCGCCGCCCATGGTTGGTGCCAAGCGCTCAACGCGTACATCGCCGCGTTCGCGCATGTGCGCTGCGAACGCTTCGGCAAGTTGCTGATCGTTGACGACCGGCGGATACCCGCGCACGATGCGAATCTCTGCGCTCGCGCCGTACGCAGCCGCAACGTTGTCGACGATGCGTCGAACGCGCGCCTCGAGTCCGTCGCGAATCGCAGGGTCGTGCGCGCGTAACGTGCCGGACATTTTGACTTCGTCTGCGATGACGTTGTTCCGGTAACCGCCGCTGATCGTTCCGATCGTAACGACGACGCTCTTGAGTGGATCCGTTTCGCGCGCTGCGATATTCTGCAATGCCAGCACGATTGCACCGGCGACGGGAATTGCGTCGATCGCGGTGTGCGGATACGCGCCATGCCCGCCTTTTCCGCGCACCGTAATGTAGAGTTCATCGGCCGACGCATTGACCGGGCCGGGCGTGATGCCGATCTCACCCGGCGCAATGCGCGGATCGACGTGCAGCATTGCGACGGCTTCCACTTTCGGATCGTCGAGCGCGCCTTCCGCAATCATCGGTTCCGCGCCGCCGGGCCCTTCTTCCGCCGGCTGAAAGAGCAATACGGCCGTCCCGGCAAATGAGTCGCGTGTTGCTTGCAACACGTGCGCTGCACCGAGCAGCATCGCGGTATGCGCGTCATGTCCGCACGCGTGCATCTTGCCTTCGACTTCCGATGCGAATGGAAGGCCGGTGCGTTCCGTAATCGGCAGCGCATCCATGTCGGCACGCAAGCCGGCGACGTGTCCCGGAAGCGCGCCACGCACGATGCCGACGACGCCCGTCTTGGCGACCCGACGATGCGGGATGCCGAGCGCGTCGAGTTCTGCCTCGACGAGCGCGCTCGTTCGATGCTCTTCGAAGCCGAGCTCGGGATGGCGATGGATCGTGCGGCGCAGTTCGACCACGCGATCGATGACGGTTGCGGGAAGGTCCTGGATCATTGGGCAACTCGTTCTAACAATGACCGGAGCCGACCTCGCGCTCGCCGCGCTGATCAATCGCGCTGCGCAAGCCTACACATATCACCGCCCGACGTACGTGACCTACACCGAGAACAGTCATATCGAGGGGTTTGGTCAGAAACGCGACATCAATCGTTCGATCTCGGTTCGCGTCGCCGATGACTATGCCGTGATGCGCGACCTGCCGCAAGGCGGTCAGAACGTCGGCGAGGCGTTTCCGATGATCCCGTTCTTTGATGCTTTTTCGAACTTCCGCTTTTGTTACACGGCTCCGAACACCAAGAAGATCGACATCACGTTTACGCCCGGCGCTGCGGAATATTTAAAGACGCCCGACCCTGACACAAGCGTTGATATCGTCGTGCCCTATTTCAGTGAACTGGCACCGCACTATGCGCCCGATTCAACCGAGACTGCGCTGCACTTTCTGAACGACCCGACGCCGCGAACCAAAGACTACCTGTATGCAAGCGAAGTTGTCGAAGATCCGGCTTCGCAACTGCCGTCGCACGTGACGATGAAACAAAACAACGGGGATATGATTATCGGCCTGGATTATTCAATGGTGCAAGGCTATTGGATGATCACGCGTGGCACGTACACGGCAACGGAACATACCGTAATCGGCTTCTCATTCAAGGTGACCGCCACGACCACGTTCTCGGATTTCTCTTTTAGTGACACGGCGCCCGATCCGCTCTTGGCCGGACCGCCGAGTCCGCACCCGGCAGCAACGTGTGCGCCGAGCTGATTGCGAACTTATTCCTTGTCCGGACGCGATAACATGGCCATGAGCGAGAGCTTGGAATCTTGCATCAGGCGGGCAAGTTTTACCGCGCAATAGCCGCAGAACACGAACGACGGAACGGCGATCATCAATAACGTCGCTACCATGAAGTTCGATTGATCCGAGCTCAGAAAGTCACTCGAGGCGGCAAGCGCCCAACGCGCAGCAATGACGCACAGCACGCCGACAATGGGCGCGCCGATCATCCAAACGAGAAGCCGCGGCGCCGCTTTACGCGCCCGTTCTTTTTTGTACCAGTCGCTTAGCATGGTTATTCTTCTAAAATATCGTCGAAGGGACGTAAAGTAATTACTTGCCTGGATAACAGACTAGTCCGAACGTTTTCTACACGTTTTGTTCGCGTTTCACAATGTGAATCTTTGTAAAGCATGCGGCCAAGCAAGCATTTTAGATGCAAACGCAAGGTCGCATTAGACCGCTGAGGAAGGTAGCGTCGTGAAGTTGCCCGGGATCGTATTGCTCTGTGCCGGTCTTGGCATTCCCTTGGCACTACTTGTGTTCGTTCTACCGGTCACCTGGGGCTATGCCGGCTTCAATTACGACTTCACCGGCCCGCGCGAGGGCGTCGTATTCTATGTTGATCCGCTGGGGCCCGCGGCGAAAGGCGGTATCCGGCTGCACGACCACGTGGTCGAAACACCGGCGGGATGGGGATTCATCTACGACGAGGCGGGAACGGCGGGAACAACCATGATCTACCACGTCGTTCGGCCGGACGGCGTACACGACGTCCCGCTGACCTTCGTACGTTTTTCCGGCGATCTCGCGGTTCAAGAACGCATCTCGACCTGGTTGGCCGCGCTGACCGCGCTTGAGGCTTGGATCATTGCACTCCTCGTTATCCTTCGCGCTCGCGACTCTCAAACGGCGGTGCGTGCAGCACTCGTTTTGCTTTATGCCGGTGGAAGCGCGTTTGTTGCTGGTGCGGCGAATGTCTGCGGGAATACAATACTTGCGTTCTTCCTCTTATTTGTAGGACCGCTGCTGCGGGGCGCCATGATTTGGGCCGCGTTGTCGTTGCTGACAACACTAACGCCGGTGCGTTCGGCATTGCGAAACACACTCGCGCGTCTCGGACCCGTCGCCCTCGTAGCCTCATGCGTCCAAGAGATAGCTCTAACGCTGCGATTACCGGCCTTTGCAGCGTTGGGCACGCTGAAGTCCGCGGACTTCATCGAACTCGCACTCTTTGCCGTAGTTGTCGCTGCAATCGTCGACGCGTTAATGACCGCACCAGCATCGTATAGAGCAGCTACGCGCTGGCTCGGCGGATCGTGGATCGTCGCAGTGATTTGCGTCGCGATTCCCGATGTTGCAGAGTTGAGCGGGTACACGATGAGCGTTCACGCGCACGATATCTACGAAGCGATATCCGTCTTCTTTCTCTCGTTCGGCGTCGCGTATCCGATCTTGCGCCATCGGCTCGTCGACCTGAACTTGATCGTATCCCGCGCTACGATCTTCACGGTCGTATCGCTGATCATCGTCTCGCTCTTCGTCGGCGCCGAGTGGGCGATCGGAAAGGTCTTCGAAGAACGCGTCGGTTTCTCGAGCGAGCGCGGCGGCATGTTGGCGCAGCTCACGACACTTGCCGTCGTGCTGATCCTCGGAATTTCGGCTCGTTCGATACACTCGTTCGTCGAAGAACGTCTGACGCAAGTCTTCTTCCGCAAGCGAATCGAAGGCTTAGCGGAAATCCAACGTGTCGCGCGCGAAGCCGATGCGGCAACCGACGCCTACGCAATGACGAACATTGCGGTTCGGACGATTATCAAGACGCTCAATCCGCTCGGATCCGCATTCTACATCTGTGCGAGCGGTGAATATAGGCGGACGAGCGCGGGAGGCAAAGAGATTTTTCCGCCGGTCTATGAATTCAACGACTCAACGACGTTACGTCTGCGCCGCTGGCAAGAACCATTTGAAGCGGACGATCAATCCGATGACCGCCACCACGTCTTATACGTTCCGATGACCGTACGCGGCGAAATGATCGGTTTTCTTTGCTGCGGCCCGAAGCCGGATCACACCCTGTACGCAAAAGATGAAATCGCAGCACTTTCGCTTCTCGCGCACCACGTCGGTCTGGCAACGGCGTGGCTCGACGGCGCGCCGCTCAATGCGCGCGTAGGAATAGCTTCGCCTTCATTTTCACCCGCGTAATAAAGAACGAGCCCGGCGCAATTGCCGGGCTCGTTTTCACATGGCGGAGAGGGTGAGATTCGAACTCACGGTACCCTCATCAGGTACGCCCGCTTTCGAGGCGGGTGCCTTCAACCACTCGACCACCTCTCCCCAACTTGTGCTTTGCAGAGCGTCCGTTACTACCCCGTTTCTGACGGGATACCTTCATTTACCGGTTTCTCACGCTTTTGCCGGAAGTAAGCTTGGAGCTGCGCTGCCGCTTCCTCTTCCAAAACGCCGGTGGTGACTTCCAGCCGGTGATTCGTTTTCGGCGAGCGCAAGATGTCGAATGCGCCGCCGTCCGCACCGCCTTTAGGATCGCGCGCGCCGTACACGACGCGTTTGATTCTCGCGGCAATCATCGCGCCAGCGCACATCACGCACGGTTCTTTCGTGACGTACAACGTCGCGTCGGATAGACGCCACGCGCCGAGACGTTCCGCCGCTTCGCGCAGCAGAATCATCTCTGCGTGTGCTGTTGCGTCGGGGCGCGTTTCCTTTTCGTTTTTTGCTTCAAGAACGAGATCGCCGGAGACGAGCACCGCACCGATCGGCACGTCACCCGCGTCTGCAGCGCGATCGGCAAGCTGCATCGCGCGGCGTAGGTACTCTTCGTCCGTCATTGCGTTTGAGAAAGAAATCGCGCCCGAGATGACTCGAACATCCAACCTTCGCCTTCGGAGGGCGACGCTCTATCCATTGAGCTACGGGCGCATGATCCGCTCCGTTATTCCGGAGCGCTTCCCGATGCGGGAAGATGTTTGAAGAGATCGAGTTTATGATCGACCAGCGAGCGATAAAACTTGCGCACGCAGTCGGGATGACCGAAGAAATACGTGCGCGCATAGGCGAGATCGTCGCCCGAGCTATCCGGCACGTAGTGCGAGATCTCGATCTCCTCCATCTGGTTTCGATCGACCGGATGAGGACAGAAATCGCACGGAATCGTGGACATTAAAACACCTCTAGAACGGGAACGGCCGCCACGAGGGACGGCCGCACCCCAAAACTGGTGACTCGGGTGTGATTTGAACACACGACCAAGGGCTTATGAGTCCCCTGCTCTACCACTGAGCTACCGAGCCATGCCGCAGATTTGGTTTTTCGACACCTGACTGTACCAGAACCCTCCCCGGCGTGCAACGTCTGAGGGAGGTAGCGGCAGGGCAACCGGCTTTAGCAGCCGCTCGAACTAAAGAGCACGTGCGCTTCCGTTCCGCCGACCCGAAGCGGGTTCGTCACCGGGCGTCGTTCCATGTCGACGTACGCAGAGGCCGGCAAGGGCAGCGTCGCGTTGACGGTCGACGTTGAATCGTTCGCGACGACGTATCCGCCGCTGTACCGGCGGACATATAACGAGCCGCTGCGGGCGTAACCTCCGCACGGAGTTCCGATGCGCGCGTTAACCGTAGCGTATTCCGGAAAGGACGATGGTACGCCATACGGGCCGCTCGTTACATAAAACGCAGCGTGGCCGAGATTACCGAGCAAGAACGAAGCCACCGCCCAGGAGAGTTGAGCTGATGTGATTCGGGCAGTCGCGCAACACCCCGAGTCGGACGGATAGAATTTGTCGATCACGAGAAACGTCCCATGCGCTTGCCAGAACGTCATGGACCGGAGCGTGCGTCCGAGCAATCCTCCTTGCACGTACGTTCCATAGCCGCCGAAACCGGCTTCGTCGAGATTTGCATCAGCGTACTGTGCCAGCATTTGCTCGTTGGGATCGGCGGGATCATTCGTCGGGTGATTGATAACCAGGCGAAGCGGATGCCGCAAGAATGCCGCACGGCCGACGAGCGTTTGTTTTGCCATCTTCACCCAGATTGCAACATCGGATGCCCACTTGGGATCGGCATTTGGAAAGCCCCCGCTGTTCGCACCCCACCGCCGGATAAATCCCGTGAAATGCGGACCGGTGTAAATGCCGCAACCGTACCATCCGGGCTTTTGACCGCCGTCGAAATCGTAAAACAGCGTTTGGTCTGCCCCAACCGCCGAATCGCTACGTTCGATCGCCGCCTGCGCGGCAACGTTCATTTGATATGCGACCACAGCGGGATTGCTGATGTCGA
>Ga0213872_10002646_pt1 | contig 10393 bp, 9 predicted proteins | sample VelepicomBERX_R2_FD_160071 | JGI IMG/M metagenome (GOLD analysis project Ga0213872, IMG submission 160071) | Rhizosphere microbial communities from Vellozia epidendroides in rupestrian grasslands, the National Park of Serra do Cipo, Brazil - RX_R2 | ecosystem: Host-associated > Plants > Roots >... | reverse complement strand
CGATGAACAGCACCTGCTGCTGGCCGATGCGGTCGAAGATGCGCTGCGACAGGCGCACGGCGGCGGCCGCCATCGACACGCTGTGGGCGCCGATCTCGGTGGTGCTGCGCACTTCCTTGGCGACGGCGAAGCTGCGCTGGAACAGCTGGTGCAGGTAGGTGCCCAGGCCGCCCGCTTCGTCGGCGGTGCGGATGGCGTCCTTGATCTGGCCCAGGATCTGGGTCTCGCCCAGCACCATCGAATCCAGCCCGGAGGCGACGCGGAAGGTGTGGCGCACCGCTTCATGCTGGGGCAGCAGGTACAGGTGCGGGCGCAGCTCGCTGTAGTTCAGCTGGTGGAAATCGGCCAGGAAATGCGCGCCGGCGTCGAGCGGATTGGGCACGTCGCTGGCGGCGTAGAGTTCAGTCCGGTTGCAGGTCGACAGGATGGCCGCCTCGTCCACTCCGCCGGCGCCGGGGGCGCTGCGGCCGAACCAGCCTTGGGCCTCGCGCACCGCCTGGCCCAGATGCTCGGGCGCGAACGCCAGCCGCTCGCGCAGGGCGACGGGCGCGGTGTTGTGGTTGAGGCCGACGGCAAGCAGTTGCATTTCGGGACGGACAGAAGAATTGGTAGACGACATTATAGCGTGATGTGTCTCTATCCTGCCTGCAGGCTGCCTGTTTGATGAGCAGTTGCCGTGGATACTGCTTATGTGTCCGGTTAGGCGCCCAGTTTTTCCAGGCGATAACCGTAGCTATACACCGGCACCAGGCGGAAACCGTTTTCCGGTTTCAGGCGCAATTTGTTGCGCACGCGCGAAACGTGGGTGTCCATGGTGCGCGAGGGGACTTCGGTCTCGCGGATCCAGACCGCCTCATGGATGTAGGCGCGCGACAGGGGGCGGCCGATGTTGCGGAAAAATAACAACGCCAGGTTGAATTCCTTGTGGGTGACGTTCAGGACAATGCCATCCATCAGCAGGCGGCCGGGGCGGGTCTCGAACACGTACTGGCCAAATTGCAGCTGCTCGGCGCCGTTCTGGGCCGGATAGGCGCGGCGCAGCAGGGCTTGCACGCGCGCCACCATTTCGCTGCGGCGCAGCGGCTTGATCATGTAGTCGTCGGCGCCGGCCGCCAGACCGGCCACGATATCGTCCTCGCCCGAGCTGGTGGTCAGGAACAGCACCGGGGCCGTCTCCGGCAGGCGTTCGCGGGCGCGGCGCATGATTTCGGCGCCGCCCATGTCCACCACTTGCCAGTCGAAAATCAGCATGTCATAGCTGTCCTTGCGCAACTGGGCCAGCAAGTCTTTGCCCGTTTGGAAACTATGACAAACGTGTCCGGCAGAACTCAGCACCTGGCAGATCAGCTCTGCCTGGCTGCGATCGTTATCAAGAACGGCAATTCGCATGATCGAGACAATTCGGTTTGCCTTGGACAGTGTTGATGCTGCTGTGTGGCAAATGTTAAGGATTGGTTACTTTGACTATAACAGGGATTTACAAATTGAGTTAGTAAAAAATATTAATAATTTCCTAAAAACACAAAATATTTTTCTGGCCGGGAGGTTTTTTTCCTCGTGCCGCCCCGATTTGTCATTACACGGTACACTGCCTACACCCCAAATTCAATGATCTAGTTGGGGTTAGGAAATGATAGTTTCGACGCCGGGAGCGCTGTATGCGCAGACAAAAAGACACAAATTGGGTGTTGATTCCAGGCACCGCCCAGGACATTGCGGCCGTGCGCGAGCGCTGCCGCGGCCTGGTGCGGCGGCGCGCCCTGTGGTCGGCCGGGGTGTCGGCGGTGCCCGTGCCGGGGCTGGACGTGGTGACCGACCTGGGCCTGTTTTCGCGCCTGATCGACGACATCAACCAGGAATTCGGCCTGAGCCCGGCGCAAATCGAACGCCTGCGGCCGGAACTGCGCCTGGTCGTCTACGAGGCGGCGGTCGGGGTCGGCGGCATGTTGGTGGGAAAACTGGTGACGCGCGAACTGCTGGTCAAGCTGCTGCAAAAGACCGGCTTCAAGTCGGCGGTGCGGCAGGCCGGCAAATGGGTGCCGCTGGCGGGGCAGGCGGTCTCGGCGGGGATAGGCTATGCGCTGTTTCGCCAGATCGGCTACCAGCATGTGGAAGCGTGCGCCGCCGTCGCAAAAGAAGTGCTGACGGCGCAGGCCGAGGAAGTTTAAGCGTCCGGCAGCACCACGTTGACGTCGAGCACCTCCAGGTTGCCCTGGCTGTCCAGCGAAATCTTGATGTCGTCGGCGTTGACCTTGGTGTACTTGGAGATCACCTCGATCAGCTCCTTGTGCAGGGCCGGCAGGAAGTCCGGACCGGCACGCCCATTGCGCTCACGCGCGATGATGATCTGCAACCGCTCCTTGGCCGCCGTGGCGGTTTTCGGTTTCTGCGGGAACAGGAAGGAAAGCAGAGCCATGATTACTTGCCCCCAAAGATGCGCTGCAGGAAGCCGGGCTTCTCATACTGGGTAAAGCGCAGCGGCACGTCCTGGCCCAAGAAGCGCGAAACCACGTCTTCATAGGCTTCGGCCACGTCGGTGCCCTTGAAGTGGATGGCGGGATTGCCCTGGTTGGAGGCGTGCAGCACCGATTCCGACTCCGGAATGATGCCGATCAGCGGAATGCGCAGGATTTCCTGCACGTCTTCGTGCGACAGCATTTCGTCCGCTTCCACGCGTTTGGGCGAGTAGCGGGTGATCAGCAGGTGTTCCTTGACCGGTTCCGAGCCGGACTGGGCGCGGCGCGACTTGGCCTGGATGATGCCCAGGATACGGTCGGAGTCGCGCACCGACGACACTTCCGGATTGGTCACGATCAGCGCCTCGTCGGCGAAGGTCAGGGCCATCAGCGCGCCGTGCTCGATACCGGCCGGCGAGTCGCAGATGATGTATTCGAAGCCCATGTTGATCAGCTCGTGCAGCACGCGCTCGACGCCGTCTTCCGACAGGGCGTCCTTGTCGCGCGTTTGCGACGCCGGCAGGATGAACAGGTTATCGCAGTGCTTGTCCTTGATCAGCGCCTGGTTCAGCGAGGCTTCGCCGTTGATGACGTTGATCAAGTCGTACACCACGCGGCGCTCGCAACCCATGATCAGGTCCAGGTTACGCAGGCCCACGTCGAAGTCGATGACGACGGTCTTGTGGCCACGCATGGCCAGACCGGTAGAGAAGCTGGCGCTGGAAGTCGTCTTACCAACACCACCCTTGCCTGAAGTTACAACAATAATTCTTGCCACAAATAGTCCTTTTCAGAGTGCGCGGGTTGCGGAGTTGACAGATAGTATATCGATTCGGTCGCCGTTCAAACGAATTTGCGCGGGCTTTCTTGCAAATTCTGCCGGGAAACCGTCTTCAAAAGTGCGGTAAACGCCGGCAATCGACACCAATTCCGGTGACAGCTCCAGAGCGAAAATGCGCGCATTCGGGTTGCCGGAGGCGCCGGCCAGGGCGCGGCCGTTCAAAGTGTTGTAAACGTGAATACTGCCGTCGGCGATGATCTCGGCGCCGTTGTTGACCACGGCGGTGACGACCAGGTCGCAGCCGCGCGCGTAGATGCGCTGGCCGGCGCGCACCGGGGTATCGATGATCATCACATTGGTTTCGGCCGGGGCGGCCGCGGCGGCAGGCGCCGGCGCAGCGACCGGGGCCGGTTCTTGCTGTGGAGCATGCTCCGGCTCGCGCGACTTGACGGCGGTTTCCAGGCTCAGGCCGTGGGCGGCGATCTCGGCGGCCAGATGGGGCGGCGCGTTGCGCACGGCGACCGGGTTCAGGCGGTATTTTTTCAGCAGGCTGATGATGCCGGCCCAGTCGATCGGCGTGCAGTCGGCGGGCAGGCCGGCGACGTCGATCACGGCCAGGTCGTCCTCGAAGAAGTCGGTGCTGCCGCCGGTCATTTCATTGAGGGCGGCGTCCAGTGCGATGCGGTCAGCGGTGGCCAGGATGGCGGAAACGGCGACGACAGTGGAAATCTTGATTTCGATGGGCTTTTGAAACAGGCTCTTGGACATGGGCGAAAGAGATAGAGGGTTAACCTCGCGCGCATGCGCAGGCCCGTGCATTTTACTGAGAAAAACCGAGCCTGCAAACACTGGGGTCAAGTCCGCCATTTATGCATGAGCTCAGCTGTAACCTCGTAAAACAGCCGAGTTCATGCATAAATGGCGGACTTGACCCCAGCTTTTCTTGGTGGATGGCTTGCTCGGTGAGCAGCTGCCGCAGCGGTTTGGGCTCGTGTACGATTGTCAGCACGGACCCTATTCATGCATAAAGCGACTTAACAATGAAACTCAGACGGACAATCTCCCATCTGCTTGCACTCGTTTGTTTGGAGCCAGGGATGGTTTTCGCCAGCAATATTCAGCGTATCCCATTGAGGATGAAATGGGACATCAGGCCGGCGAACAGTCAGATTTCTTTTGATGTTGAAGCGCGGGAGTATAGAAATTACGCAATTTATGTGAATTAATCGCCCATTTGATGTGGCGGAGATAAGAAAATTCACTGGTGACGGTGCTGTACAGGTAGTCACCAAAGACCCGGTTCCCAGGGTTGTAATACCTCAGACTGACGCGGAACGAAGAGAGGCTGACGAACTTCGTCGCAGGGGCGGATATGAACTAAGACGCGTTAACAAGGGTGTCGTCATGCCGGTGCATATAAAAATAGAAAAATTTGATGCGGAGTCATCCAAAACTAGTTTGCTGGATGAGGTGATCAGCACAGATGTCGAAATGTTTGGATTGGACCGGGCAATAACAACAATAGCTCTGAAGCCAGGCAAATATCATGTAGAACTGGAGACGACGAAGGAGACGGATTTGCCTGCGGAAGTTGAAACGTTTTTGCTTATTACTGGCCGCCCCAAGGAGCGAGCTTTGAGAGATCACAAATAAGGCGGCCAGGTTGTGTTTAGTAGATGGCTTGCTCCGCCCGCAGCTGGCGGGCCGCTGCCACCATGTTGCGTAGAGCCGCTTCCGTTTCCGGCCAGTTGCGGGTCTTCAGACCACAGTCGGGGTTGACCCACAGTTGCTCGGGCGCGATCACCGCTCCGGCGCGGCGCAGCAGGCCGGCCATCTCGGCCGGGGCCGGCACGCGCGGCGAGTGGATGTCGTACACGCCCGGGCCGATCTGGTTGGGATAGCGGAACGCGCCGAAACCGGTCAGCAACTCCATGCCGGAACGGCTGGTTTCTATCGTGATCACGTCGGCATCCATGGCGGCGATCTGCGGCAGGATGTCGTTGAACTCGGCATAGCACATGTGGGTGTGGATTTGGGTGCTGTCCGCCGCCACCGCTGCGGACAGGCGGAAGGCGCGGGTGGCCCAGTCCAGGTAGCCGTCCCACTGCGCGCGCCGCAGCGGCAAGCCTTCGCGCAGGGCCGGTTCGTCGATCTGGATCACGGCGATGCCGGCCGCTTCCAGGTCGGCCACCTCGTCGCGGACCGCCAGGGCGATCTGCAGCGTGGTGTCGCGCCGGGGCTGGTCGTCGCGCACGAAGGACCATTGCAGGATCGTCACCGGGCCGGTCAGCATGCCTTTCATGGGTTTGCCGGTCAGGCTTTGCGCGTAGACGGCCCAGTCCACCGTCATGGCGGCGGGACGGCGCACGTCGCCAAAGATGATGGGCGGCTTGACGCAGCGCGAGCCGTAGGATTGCACCCAGCCCAGTTGCGTGAAGACGAAGCCGTCCAGCTGCTCGCCGAAATATTCCACCATGTCGTTGCGTTCGGCCTCGCCGTGCACCAGCACGTCCAGGCCCAGGGCTTCCTGGCGCTGCACCGCGTCGGCGATCTCGGCGCGCATCCGGGCCTGGTAGGCGGCGGTGTCCAGCGCGCCCCGGCGGAAGGCGGCCCGGGCCGAGCGGATCGCTTGCGTCTGCGGGAAGGAGCCGATGGTGGTGGTGGGGAAGGCGGGCAGTCGCAGGCGTTCCTGCTGCGTCGCCAGCCGGACCGGGAAGGGCGAGCGGCGCTGGTCGGCATCCTGCGGCAGCGCAGCCAGGCGGGCAGCCACGTCCGGACGGTGCACGCGGGCGCTGGCGCGGCGGCCGGCCAGCGCGGCGCGGTTCGCTTGCAGCGCGGTGCGCGCCGTTTCCAAGGCGGGGCCTGCTTCGCCCAGCAGAATCTGCTTCAGCACTTTCAGCTCATCCAGTTTTTCCGTGGCAAAGGCCAGCCAGCTGCGGATTTCCGGATCCAGCGCCGTCTCCCCGGCCAGCGAAAACGGCACATGCAGCAGCGAGCAGGAACTGGACAGCCATAGCGGTCCGCCGCGCTTTTCCAGCAGTGGACGCAGCCGTTCCAGCGCCGCGTCGAGATCGCTGCGCCAGATATTGCGGCCATCGACAATGCCCACCGACAGCACCTTGTGCCCCGGCAGCCAGTCGGCAATGCTGACCAGCTCCTGCGGCGCGCGCACCGCGTCCACGTGCAGGCCGGCCACCGGCAGGCGGCAGGCCAGCCCCAGGTTTTCTTCCAGCGGCGAGAAATAGGTGGCCAGCAGCACCTGCAGACCGGCCTGATTCAACTGCCAGTAGGCCGGTTCGAAGGCATTGCGCCAGGCGGCGGGCAGATCCACCCCCAGGATGGGCTCGTCCAGCTGCACCCACCGCACCCCGGCCGCTTTCAGCCGCGCCAGCAGTTCGCCGTAGACCGCCAGCAGCTGATCGAGCTGGCTGAGGCGATCGAAACCGGCCGCGCTGTCCGCTCCCTTGCCGCGCGCCTTGCCCAGCCACAGGAAGGTCAGCGGCCCCAGCAGCACGGCCTTGGCCTGGTGGCCCAGAGCCTGGGCTTCCGCCACTTCCGCCAGCAGGCGCTCGGCCGCCAGGGCAAAGCGGGTTTCGGCGGAAAACTCTGGCACCAGATAATGGTAGTTGGTGTCAAACCACTTGGTCATCTCCAGCGCGGTGCTGTCATGTTGGCCGCAAGCGCAGCCATGTTCATTGCTCGCGCCGCGCGCCATGGCAAAGTAGCGTTGCAGCGGCGACTGGCTGGAACCGAAGCCGAAGCGGGCCGGTTCGCAGCCCAGCAGCTGGATGTGGTTGGCCACCTGGTCGTAAAAGGCGAAGTCGCCCACGGCGACGAAGTCCAGCCCGGCGTCGCGTTGCAGCGCCCAGTGGCGCGCGCGCAGGGTGCGGCCGGCCTGTTCCAGCGCGGTTTCGTCGATCTCGCCGCGCCAATGCTGCTCCAGCGCCACCTTCAGTTCGCGTGCCGCGCCGATGCGGGGGAAGCCGGGAATATGAGTTTGAATCATGTTTATCCTGTTGTCATAAGCATTTCATATTGATGCGATACAGTGTGCCGCATTCCCATTTATAATAAAAACGAAAGATTTTACGCCTTCGCATGAAAATATTTCATACACCATGCTAGAGATACGCCACTTGCGCACCCTGAGTGCCCTGCGTTCAGCCGGCAGCCTGGTCCGGGCCGCCCAATTGCTGAACCTGACCCAGTCCGCCCTGTCGCACCAGATCAAATTGCTGGAAGATCGCTACGGCGGGCCGCTATTTGAGCGCAAATCGGTGCCGATCGGCTTTACCGCCACCGGCGCGCGCCTGCTCAAGCTGGCCGACCTGCTGCTGCCGGAAATCGAATCGGCCGAGCGTGAGGTGGCGCGCCTGATGCAGGGCGACCAGGGCCAGCTGCGCGTGGCGCTGGAATGCCATACCTGCTTCGACTGGCTGATGCCGGTCATGGATGAGTTCCGCAAGCGCTGGCCGGACGTGGAGATCGACCTGGTCTCCGGCTTCCACAGCGAGCCGGCCGAGCTGCTGCGCAGCGGCGAGGCCGACCTGGTGATCGGCTCCGACTACAGCCCGGAATACGCCACCTTCCCCCTGTTCCGCTTCGAGATCATGGTGGTGATGCCGCACAAGCACCGCCTGCAAGCCCAGCGCCGCCTGTCGCCCGCCGACTTTGAGGGCGAGACCCTGATCACCTATCCGGTGCCGGAACAGCGCATCGACCTGATCCGCGAAGTCCTGAAACCGGCCGGCGTCAACTTCACCCGCCGCACCGCCGAGCTGACCGTGGCCGTGCTACAGCTGGTGGCCAGCCGCCGCGGCCTGGCGGCGCTGCCCAACTGGGCCATCAAGAACTACGTCGATTACGACTACGTGGCGGCGCGTCCGGTGGGCGAGCAGGGCCTGTGGAGCGACCTGTTCGTCTCCGTCCCGGCGCATCTGAAAACCAAGGCCTACGTGCACGACTTTGTCAATGTGATACGCGAACAGTGCGCCGCGACTTTGGACGGTATCAGATTATTGTCGTGACAAGTTGTTACTATTTCTTCAAAATGTGCTTGAGAGACTTTGACTTATATCAAAGACAAGTATTGAGCTGGCGCATAGGATATTTGGGTTGTGCGTGTCTAAGGCGTATGATCAAAATATCAGGCAGTAGAAGTAGTTCAGGACGCAAGTCAGTGACTTAACCTTAGCCGGCTACGGCTGGCGCAACGGAGAAACACATGGATGATGTAGTGATTGTCGCCGCGGGCCGTACCGCGGTAGGTAAATTTGGCGGCAGCCTGGCCAAGATTCCCGCCTCGGAACTGGGCGCCCATGTCATCAAGGGCCTGCTGGCCAAGACCGGTATCGACCCCAACCTCGTCAGCGAAGTCATCATGGGCCAGGTGCTGACCGCCGGCGTCGGCCAGAATCCCGCCCGCCAGGCCGTGATCAAGTCCGGCCTGCCCAACACCATTCCCGGCATGACCATCAACCAGGTGTGCGGCTCCGGCCTGAAGGCCACCCACCTGGCGGCCCAGGCCATCAAGGCCGGCGACGCCGAGATCATCATCTGCGGCGGCCAGGAAAACATGAGCGCCGCACCGCACGCCATGCCCGGCTCGCGCGACGGCTTCCGCATGGGCGACGTGAAGATGATCGACACCATGATCATCGACGGCCTGTGGGACGTCTACAACCAGTACCACATGGGCGTGACCGCCGAGAATGTGGCCAAGAAATACGAGATCTCGCGCGCCGAGCAGGACGAGTTCGCCCTGCAGTCGCAGCTGAAGGCGGAAGCGGCGCAAAAGGCCGGCAAGTTCAAGGACGAAATCCTGCCGCTGGAAATCGCCCAGAAGAAGGGCAGCATCGTGTTCGACAGCGACGAATACATCAAGCCGGGCTCGACCCTGGAAGCCCTGGCCGGCCTGCGTCCCGCCTTCAACAAGGAAGGCACCGTCACCGCCGGCAACGCCTCCGGCCTGAACGACGGCGCCGCCGCCGTGATGCTGATGAGCGCCACCAAGGCCAAGGAACTGGGCCTGCCGGTGCTGGCCAAGATCAAGGCCTACGCCTCCTCCGGCCTGGATCCTGCCATCATGGGCATGGGCCCGGTCAGCGCCGCCACGCTGTGCCTGAAGAAGGCCGGCTGGACCCCGGCCGAGCTGGACCTGATGGAAATCAACGAAGCCTTCGCGGCCCAGGCCGTGGCGGTGAACAAGCAGATGGGCTGGGACACCAGCAAGATCAACGTCAACGGCGGCGCCATCGCCATCGGCCACCCGATCGGCGCGTCCGGCGCCCGCATCCTGGTGACCCTGCTGCACGAGATGGTGCGCCGCGACGCCAAGAAAGGCCTGGCTTCGCTGTGCATCGGCGGCGGCATGGGCGTGGCGCTGGCCGTCGAGCGTGCATAAGGATTCTGGAACGAGAAGGTAGCAAGGTTGGAGATAAGACCGCGACCGGCCCGAAACTTTACACAAGGGCCGGCGCGAGCGAACGGTGAGATTTTTCGTAAACTGCAGAGGGGACTAAAATGGCAAGAGTTGCACTGGTAACTGGCGGCATGGGTGGCTTGGGCGAGGCAATCTGCTTCAAGATGTCGGCGCTGGGTTATTGCGTAGTCACGACTTATTCCCCCGGTAATCCCAAGGTCGAGCAGTGGCTGGCTTCGACCCGCGACCAGGGTTTCAATTTCCGCGCTTATCCATGCGACGTGTCCGACTACGAGTCGGCGCAGGCATGCATCGCGGCCATCGAGAAGGACATCGGTCCGGTGGATGTGCTGGTGAATAATGCCGGCATCACCCGCGACATGACCTTCAAGAAGATGGACAAGCCGAACTGGGACGCGGTGATGGCCACCAACCTGGATTCCGTCTTCAACATGACCAAGCCGGTCTGCGATGGCATGGTCGAGCGTGGCTGGGGCCGCATCATCAATATCTCGTCCGTGAACGGCCAGAAGGGCGCCTTCGGCCAGACCAACTATTCGGCCGCCAAAGCCGGCATGCATGGTTTCACCAAGGCGCTGGCGCTGGAAGTGGCGCGCAAGGGCGTGACCGTCAACACCATCTCGCCGGGCTATATCGGCACCAAGATGGTGATGGAGATCCCGACCGAGGTCCTGGAAAGCAAGATCATCCCGCAGATTCCAATGGCCCGCCTGG
>Ga0213872_10002644_pt1 | contig 10394 bp, 6 predicted proteins | sample VelepicomBERX_R2_FD_160071 | JGI IMG/M metagenome (GOLD analysis project Ga0213872, IMG submission 160071) | Rhizosphere microbial communities from Vellozia epidendroides in rupestrian grasslands, the National Park of Serra do Cipo, Brazil - RX_R2 | ecosystem: Host-associated > Plants > Roots >... | reverse complement strand
ATAGCGCGCCGGCACTTCTGCCCACAGGTAGAAGGCGGCGTCCGGCATCTGCGCCTTGAGCGGCGCGGCCAACAGCGGCACCACGGCCTCGAACTTGGCGCGGTAGGCGGCGCGGTTCGCTTCCACGTGCGCTTCGTCGCGCCATGCGGCCACGCTGGCAGCCTGGAGCATCGTCGACATGGCCGAGCCGTGGTAGGTACGGTAGAGCAGGAACTTGGCGAGTATCTCAGCGCCGCCCGCGACGAAGCCCGAGCGCATGCCGGGCGCATTGGAGCGCTTGGAAAGGCTGGAAAACACGACCAGCCGCTCGTAGTCGCGGCCCAGCAGGCTTGCCGCCTGTAGTGCACCCAAGGGAGGGCTGTCGAACCAGATTTCCGAATAGCACTCGTCGCTGGCGATGATGAAGTTGTGGCGGTCGGCCAGCGCGAACAGCGTGCGCCAGCCATCCAGGCCCATCACGGCGCCCGTGGGGTTGCCCGGCGAGCAGACGAACACGACTTGCGTGCGCTGCCAGATTTCTTGGGGCACGCTGGCCCAATCGGCCAGGAGGTCCGTTTCCGGCAGGCAGTTGACGTAATAGGGCTCGGCGCCGGCCAGGAGCGCTGCGCCTTCATATATCTGGTAGAAGGGGTTGGGCGATACGACGACGGGTTGTGTGGGACCTGTCGGGTCGATCACCGCCTGGACGAAGCTGAATAGGGCCTCGCGACTGCCGTTGACGGGCAGGACCTGCAGGGCCGGATCGGGGCGCGCGATGCCGTAGCGCTGTGCCAGCCAGTCGGCGATGGCTTCGCGCAGGGCAGGCGTACCGAGCGTGGCGGGGTACTGGGCCAGGCCGTCGAAGTTGGCCGCGATGGCCTCCGTTATCAAGGCTGGCGTCGGGTGCTTGGGTTCGCCGATAGACAGGTCGACATGGCGCAAGGCCGCGTCGGGCTTGGCGCCGGCGAAGAGTTGGCGCAGGCGTTGGAACGGATAGGGCTGCAGGCGGTCTAGAAGCGGATTCACGGCGGTGTGCAGACAGTGGCGATGCGGTAAGCGCCTGATTATATCCACAATGTTGCGCTGCACGAGGCCTGGAAAACCCTGTTGTCTATACCTTTGGCCACTGTCCCGGCGCGCACCGTTTTGCTTGCGGCTCGCACCACCGGTAGACTGTGCGCAGAAGAAGTCCTCGAATTCGGGAGAAACTTGCATGTCCAAATTCCTATCATCGGCAGTGAGCCTCGCTGCCGCACTAATGGCTTTCGCGCTGCCGGTTGCAGCGGCCGATGTGAATAGTGCCGCTGCCGTGGCCGCACCGCCGGCCAGCGCCGACGCGCCGCTGCCCGGCGATACGCCAGCCGCTGCCGAACACATCAAGCCGGGGGCGCATGCCGAACGCGGCGGGCGCCACGGCAAGGGTCGCCACGGCCACGGCGGCAGTGCCGGCCATTCCTCGCACCATGGTCGTAGCCATGGTGGTCACAGCGGTCACCGTGGTCACGCCAAGCACGGGGGGCATGCCAGCCATGGTGGCGGCCACTCAGCCCACGGCGCCCATCACGGCAAGGCCCTAAAGAAACGCCACCACTAGCCGATAACGTAGGAGGGCCCCGGCATCCGCCAGGGCTCCTTGCCCGTGCGGTATCACGCGGACCGGAGGAAATATGTCTATTTCCAGTCTTACCAATGCGGCATCCAATGCGGCCGGCGGCGACGTATCGTCGCAGGCGGCCGTGCTGACGCTGCGCAAGGCCCTGGACTCTCAGCAACAGAGCGCCCTGACCCTGCTGCAGTCGCTGCCGGGCTACAGCAATCCACCCAATCTTGGCAATGTGGTGGATGTAAAAGCCTGATCAATACGCAATCTGCTTCGCGCCGCCCTAGGGCGGCGTTTTTATTTGCTCAAGTTGCTCAGACAGTACTCCCTGCCAGATCGACTATCCTGCCTATACGATGCCGGCAAACAGGGGGAGTCTATGCAAGGTGAAGATATAGAAGATGCTCACCATCGCCACCGCGCATTGCAAAAATTACGCCGGGAATTGGCCAAGGACATAGCTAAAGCGGCAAAGATCGCCGAGGCCTGCGGGCTTTGGGATTTGCTCCTGCTTTGTTACAACCTGCATCTCACTCGCGTTGGGTTGGTAATGTTGCCAAACCATGGCGAGTTGAATGGCTTTGCAAATACGGCCGTACTTTTAATGCGAGAGGAGGCAATCAAGTATGCAATTGGATTGGTTGCCAAGCATGGTTCTTGGAGTGAGCATGCAGATGCGATACATGGTTACGGTGAATTTTCAAGTGATCGGATAGAGGCCTTGGAGCGTATTGCGCGCCATATCAACGCTAAATTTGAAATGGAAGGTTTCTTGCATGTGGGAAAGGTACGGGTAACGGGCGAGCGCGATCAAGATTGCAGCATCGACCTTGAGGCAGGCCTTCGTGACCCGACAAGAGCCATGCATTTCCACTATGGTTTGCGTATGGAACGAGTCACAACCCAAGGAAACAAGCAGGTCCTATTGACGCCCGACCTGGTCAGACGCCTCTACCGGGAGTTTTCCGGCGTCAATGCAATGTTTGAGGCTCAGTGCGGTGTTTCACTTGAAGCATTCTGCACCGGTCTTATTCACCTGGATCTTGTACTAAAAGATCGCGTGCAGGCGATTCTTGATGTGATCGGCGAACGTACGACGGATAGCTTTCAGGTGGCCGACATACGCACCTTCGTCGGCATGTCGCGCGCTATTTTTTTCACTGATGCTGAATTGGCGGCATCTTTTACGCCTGCATTTATTTCGTACTTGCGTACTCATCCTTTCGTGCCTGCTGAGGCAAGTGACACAGAATTGCGCTTCCACTACCTGACTCGTCGGCCATTCTTGATGGGGGCGGGTTTTGCAGTCTTGAGCCCCGAGCTTTGCTTCGATAGCGTACTTCGTAACGCGCATTTTACGCTCTTGGAAGAGGCAGAGTCGAAGCCGAAGTACATGGCCGCTGCCGCATCGTCTTTTCTCGACAGAATTGCCGATTCAGCAGCAGCGTACGGATACGAGGAAGTCGATCGCGAAATTGACCTGTTTGAGGGTAAACGGAAGCTTGGAGATATTGATCTGATCTTAAACAATCCCACCACCAATCACACTATCCTGGTGGAGGGAAAGAACCACGCATTGCCACTTGAGGTCTACTTTCGGTCTCCAGAGGCAATTGATGCCCACGTCGCTCGAACGCGTGATTGGGAAGAAAAGGTCCAGCGCCGGATCGTACATCTTCGGAGTGCATCGCCAAATTATTCGGTTGCCGGATCATGGGATTACATCATTGTAAGTCGTATGCCGGAGCCATTATCCCATCTCTCGGATTTGCTGATCCTGAGCATTGATGAGTTGGAATTGTGGTTCTCACGATCCCCTCGCGATACATCCTTCGTTCAGTTCTATGACAACGTTTATGTGCAAGAACATCCCGACGTGTCAGAAGATGAATTGAGAGACCTGTATGAGGCCGGTTACGTTCTCGCGCGCCCAACTCAAAGTGAGTCCGATTGAGATACTTATTTGACGGCAGCGCCGCGGCCACCGAGTTGACTGGAGTGTCTCCGGGCCCTGGATGCAAGCGGGAGTAGGTGCGAACTCGGACTTATGCATCGGTTCAGAAACATTTGGGATGGGTGAACGCCCTTATAACCTGCTCGTACAATATGAGAACGTCCGTGCACCATGCTAAGATTGATAGCTTAGATTATTTCGATTGCCGCCGTGACCACACTCGACGACGTTTTCAACGAGGGTGGCCTGTTTGCCCAGGCCATCCCCGGCTATCGGCCCCGCGCCCAGCAGATCGAGATGGCGCGGGCGGTCGGGCGGGCGATCGATACCAAAACGCCGCTGATCGTCGAGGCCGGCACGGGCACGGGCAAGACCTATGCCTATCTGGTGCCGGCACTACTGTCGGGCGGCAAGGTCATTGTCTCCACGGGGACGAAGACGCTGCAGGACCAGCTCTTCCACCGCGACCTGCCGCGCGTACGGGCCGCGCTCAAGGCGCCCGTCACCATTGCGTTGCTCAAGGGGCGCGCCAACTACGTCTGCCAATACCATCTGGAGCGCTCGCTGGCCGAGGGCCGCTTTGCGCGCAAGGAGGACGTGGCGCATCTGCACGAGATCGCCCGCTTCGCCAAGACATCGCGCGACGGCGACAAGTCCGGCTGCGCCAAGGTGCCGGAATCCTCGCCCGTGTGGGCCTCCGCCGTTTCGACGCGCGACAACTGCCTGGGCTCGGACTGCCCGAACTACCAGGACTGCTTCGTGATGAAGGCACGGCGCGAGGCGTTGGATGCCGACGTGGTCGTGGTCAACCATCATCTCTTCTTCGCCGACGTCTGGCTCAAGGACGAAGGGGCGGGCGAGCTGCTGCCGCGCTGCAATACGGTAATCTTCGACGAAGCGCACCAGTTGCCCGAGGTGGCGAGCCTGTTCTTCGGCGAGACGGTCGCCTCGGGCGCTTTGCTGGAACTGGCGCGCGACAGCCGCGCCGAAGCGCTGGCTGCGGCAAAGGACTTTGTGCATCTGCCCGCCGCCGCGTCGGCGCTCGACAAGGCTGTGCGCGACCTGCGCCTGGTGTTCGGGCAGGAAACGCCACGCCTGCCGCAGCATGCACTGGCCGAGCGCATTGATTTCCTCGACGCGCTGGGCAATCTGGACGATGCGCTGGCCGAACTGGCCGAGCGCCTTGCTGACCAAGCGGAACGCTCGGAAGGACTGGACGCCTGCCGTCGTCGCGCGCAGGAACAGTCGGCTGTGCTGCGCCGCTGGCGCGCCGGCCTGATTCCCGCTCCCGCTGCGCCCAAGACGGGTGCGGAAGTGAAGGAAGAGAACCCGGCCGAGGCCGTGTTCTGGCTGGAAGTCAGTCCGCACGGCTTCCAGCTGAATGCCACGCCGCTCGACATCGCCCGCCTGTTTGCGCGCCAGCTCAACCAGGAACGCGCGTGGATATTCACCTCCGCTACCTTGGCGATGAACGGCAATTTCAAGCACTATGCTCATGAGATGGGCCTGTGGGATGCGGAGCACGCGGCCTGGGAGTCGCCGTTTGCGTACAAGGAGCAGGCGCTGCTCTACGTGCCGCAGGGCCTGCCCGAGCCGAACAGCCGCGAATACACGGCGGCCGTGGTTGAAGCTGCATTGCCGCTGATCAAGCTGTCGCAGGGCCGCGCCTTCCTGCTATTCACCAGCCTGCGCGCCATGCGCGAGGCCTACGACCTGCTCAATGCGCGCATGCCGGCCATGGGCATGAAGTACCCCTTGCTGCTGCAAGGAGAGGGCACGCGCACGGAACTGCTGGACCGTTTCCGTACCCAAGCGAATGCCATCCTCGTCGCTAGCCAAACGTTCTGGGAAGGGATTGACGTAAAGGGCGAGCAGTTGCAACTGGTGGTGATCGACAAGCTGCCGTTTGCCCCACCGGACGACCCCGTACTGGCTGCGCGCGTGGACAAGATCAATCGCGCCGGGCGCAACGCTTTCATGGAATACCAATTGCCACGCGCAGCGATCACCTTGAAGCAGGGGGCCGGTCGTTTAATCCGCGACGAGCAGGACTTCGGCGTTCTGATGATCGCCGACCCGCGCCTGGTCGAGAAGCCCTATGGCAAGCAGATATGGAAAGCACTGCCGCCCATGCTGCGGACGCGCGAGCTGAATGTGGTGGAACGGTTCTTTGCCCATATCGGCCGCGTTGCGGAAAATACCGAGGCCCAGTCGGCCGAGTAGGCGGACAATCGCCGAAATCAATCCAAGGAGAGCGCTTTGGCGCGCCGTAAGAAGAACGCACCACCGCCATCGTCATTCGGCTTCGCCGGATTCGCCACAAGGGTGTTCCTGCTCCTGCTGCTTTTGTGCGTGGCAGGCGGGGCCTATGTGTGGCGCTATATCAATACGCCCTTTCCGCTGCCGCATACGCCGGCCGAATTCACGCTGGAGCGCGGCACGACGATGAAAATGGCGGCTTTTCAGCTTGCCGGCGACGGGCTCATAACGCAGCCTGGGCTCTTTGTGTGGATCGCCCGCTTGCATGGTGACGCCAGCCGCATCAAGGCTGGCAGCTACGAGCTGAGCGAGCCCGTAACGCCCATGCAGCTGCTCGCCAAGCTCTCGGAAGGCGATGTGACCAGTGCGTCGCTGTTGCTGGTGGAGGGCTGGAACTGGAAGCAGGTGCGTGCGGCACTGGCGAAGAGCACGGATCTACGCCACGACACGGCTGCAATGAGCGACGCGGACATAGATGCCGCCCTGGGCATCGAGGCACCGAGCCCGGAGGGCATGTTCTTCCCCGATACCTACCACTTCGCCAAGCAGAGTTCCGACCTGGACGTGCTCAAGCGTGCCTATGCCGCCATGCAGCGCAAGCTGGCGGCAGCCTGGGAGGCGCGCGCACCCAATCTACCGCTACGCTCGCCCTACGAAGCCCTGACGCTGGCCTCCATCGTGGAAAAGGAAACGGGCAGGGCGAACGATCGAGCCATGGTGGCGGCCGTGTTCAACAACCGCCTAACGGTCGGCATGCGCCTGCAGACCGACCCCAGCGTCATCTACGGCCTGGGCAGTCGCTATGACGGCACCATCCACAAGGTCGACCTGGAAACGGATACGCCCTACAACACCTATACGCGGGCCGGCCTTACGCCCACGCCCATCGCCATGCCGGGCGAGGCGGCGCTCAACGCGGCCCTGAACCCGGCGCGCTCCAAAGCCCTGTATTTCGTGGCCAAGGGTGACGGTTCGTCGTATTTTTCCGACACGCTGGCCGAGCACAATCAAGCTGTGCGCCGCTATCAGCTAGGTGGGAAGTGAATCGGGGCAACGGTGAACGCGCGGGGTGACCGATGCCCTACGATAAGGCAATGAAGCCTGACACTTGATTTGATGAACGCAATACACAAAACGGCCGCTACAATGCGGCCGTTTGCCTTTGTGATGCATACCTTGGGATAACGTATTTCATGTCGAAGAAGATCGTCTTGCCGGCTGTTGCCGTTCTCGCCCTTGTTGCCGGTGGTTTCGGCTGGGCCTATATGCAAAGCCATACCCCAAAGGCTGCCACGCAGCCCGCGATCGCACCAGCCGCCGCGCAGGCTGCCGTCGCAAACGATCAAGACATGGCGGCCCTCAAGGACATCCTCGCCAGTTACCGCAAGATCATCGTCGTGATGGCCGACGAGAAGACGATGAGCGAGACGGATTTGCAGTCGGCTACTACGGTCGGCCAGTCGCTGTTCCACGCCAATCTGGGCAATCAGCAACAATTGGGCGACAAGCTCGACAAGCTGGTCGAGTCCGCCGACCCCAAACGCTTCGACCGCCTGGCCGGCATGCTGGACTATATCGAGTCCGACCCCACCTTGTTCGACGCCGACCGCCTCGCCTTCCGCGAAGTACTGGGCGCATTGCAGAAGAGTGTGGCGCGTGACAGCAGCCTGCAGGCCATCAAGCTGCACAAGCGCATCGGCGACGACCTCGATGCGCTGGGCGACATCGAGCATAACTACGAGAAGGAAATCAGCCAGATTTTCAGCCACTTCGATTCGCGCGCCATCGTGGAAAAGCGCGAGAAGTGGGAGGACTATGTCGCGCACCTGAAAACGATCTATACGCGTGAGCAGATCCTCAAGGACTACGGCGTGATCACGCCTTACCCGCTGGCCAAGCTGCGCCAGCAGGATGACGAGAACAAGGAAATCTTCGGCGACAAGCTGCCGCCCAAGACGCTCTTGCTGAGCTTCGACGACGGCCCGCACCCGCAGTATACGGACGAGGTCATCGCCATCCTCAAGCAGTACGACTTGCCGGCCGTCTTCTTCCAGGTGGGCCGTAACCTGGGCACCTTGGATGCCCAGGGCAAGGCCAAGCTGGGGCCGAACGCCGCCATCAGCCGCAAGCTCTTGGCCCAGGGCTACGCCATCGGCAACCACAGCTATACGCATGCCCAGTTGTCCAAGGAGACGGGCGACGCGCTGAAGGCCGAGATCAACAATACCGATACGCTGCTGCAGGCCGTGGACACCAAGCGCCCGCCGCTGTTCCGCTTCCCCTACGGCGCGCGCAATGCGGAGGGTATGGCGCTGCTGCGCGCCGACCATCTGCGTTCCGTGATGTGGAATATCGACTCGCTCGACTGGGCCGACCCCGTGCCCAGCTCCATCGCCGACCGCGTGCTGCGCCAGGTGGACAAGGAAGGCCACGGCATCATCCTGTTCCACGATATCCACGAACGCACGCTCAAGGCCCTGCCCCTGATGCTGGACCGCCTGGTGGCGGAAGGCTATCGCTTTGCCAGCTGGGATGGCGAAAACTTCACGGTAAAGGGCGATGACACGCCTACGCCCAAGGACACGGTGACCACGGGCTACGCGGACTCCTGGGCCGTGGTCGTCGGCATCAACAGCTATGCCAAGTGGCCCAAGCTGCAGTATGCCGTGAACGACGCCCAGGCCGTGCGCGACACGCTGGTCGACCGCTTCAAGTTTCCGGCCGAGCACGTGATCCTGCTGAAGGACGGCGAGGCCACGCGCAACAATATCCTGGCCGCCTTCCACGACAAGCTGGTGCACGGTGGCGTGAAGCGCAACGACCGCGTGTTCGTGTTCTTCGCCGGCCATGGCGCTACGCGCAAGCTGAGTTCCGGGCGCGACGTGGGCTATATCATCCCCGTGGACGCGGACACGAACGATGTGGCGACGGACGCGATCCCCATGACGGAAATCCAGAACATCGGCGAAACGCTGACGGCCAAGCATGTGTTCTTCGTGATGGACGCCTGCTACAGCGGCCTGGGCCTGACACGCGGCGGCGGCAATGGCGGCTTCCTGCGCGACAACGCCAAGCGTGTGGGTCGCCAGATGCTGACGGCGGGTGGCGCCGACCAGCAGGTGGCGGATGGCGGCCCGAACGGGCATTCCATCTTCACCTGGACGCTCTTGCAGGGCCTCAGTGGTAAGGCCGATCTCAATGGCGACGGCATGATCACGGCCACCGAGCTGGCCGCCTACCTGGCGCCGGCCGTATCCAGCGTGTCGCAGCAGACGCCGGCCTTCGGCAGCCTGCCCGGCTCGGAAGGTGGCGAGTTCGTATTCGAACTGCCGGCCGATACGGAATTCCTCAACGCCGACTCCACCCAGCTTGCTGGTGACGCCATCGCGCTGAACAAGAAGCTGGACGACAGCCATCCTGTGGCAGCTGCGCCCGCTGAGCCAGGCAAGGCTATGGCCGTGGCACCCGTCGCCGTGAAGGACCTGCAGGGCAACGAGCGCCAGATCGCGCTGCCTGCCGCCGTGAACAACTCGCCGCGCCAACTGGCCCAGCACGCCAACGATCGCGGCCTGCAGTTCTACAAGGAAAAGCGCTATGCCGAGGCGGAAGCGCAGTTCACCGAAGCTTTGAAGCTGCGGCCCGATTTTGCGCTCGCCGCCAATAACCTGGGCTTCATCTATTACAAGCAGGACAAGTTCGCCGAGGCGGCGCGCTGGTTCGAGAATACCATCAAGCTCGACCCCTCGCGCGCCATTGCCTACGTGAACCTGGGTGACGCCTATAGCCACGCGGGCGACAAAGAGCGCGCGGCCAAGGCTTGGCAGACCTATCTGGAGCTGGCACCCAAGGGCCCGTCGGCCAGTTACGTGAAGCAGCAGCTGGGCGTGTCGTAAGCGAGCGCGTTCAACGCTACAATGCCCTGAACTTCCTGACACAACGGAAAGCCCCATCGCCCATGCAGTCACGCGGTATTTTCATCACGCTGGAAGGTCTCGACGGCGCCGGTAAGAGCACGCACCTTACGTGGCTGACCCGCTACCTGAGCGACCATGGCATCGACCACCTGGAGACGCGCGAACCGGGCGGTACGCCATTGGGCGAGAAGCTGCGCGAGCTGCTCCTGCACGAGACCATGCACCTGGAGACAGAGGCGCTCCTGATGTTTGCCGCGCGGCGCGAGCATCTGGCCCAAGTGATCGAACCGGCGCTCGAGGCAGGCCGCTGGGTGATCTGCGATCGCTTTACCGATGCGAGCTTCGCCTACCAGGGCGGCGGCCGAAAGTTGGCACAGGACAAGCTGTATTCGCTGGAAGCCTGGGTGCAGGGCCGCAAGACGGGCATCCTGCAGCCGGATCTGACGCTCTTGTTCGACGTGCCGCTGGCCGTGAGCCGTGCACGCCTGGCCAACGGTCGCGAGCTGGACAAGTTCGAACGCGAGCACGACGAATTCTTCGAGCGCGTGCGCGACGCCTACCACGCCCGCGCCAAGGCCTCAAATGGGCGCATGGTCATTGTCGATGCGACGCGCGACCTGCCCGCCATCCGCGACGACCTGCGCCAGATATTGGACCGCTACGTCAACGGCATCGCGACGCCGGCGCA
>Ga0213872_10002643_pt1 | contig 10403 bp, 10 predicted proteins | sample VelepicomBERX_R2_FD_160071 | JGI IMG/M metagenome (GOLD analysis project Ga0213872, IMG submission 160071) | Rhizosphere microbial communities from Vellozia epidendroides in rupestrian grasslands, the National Park of Serra do Cipo, Brazil - RX_R2 | ecosystem: Host-associated > Plants > Roots >... | reverse complement strand
GGACGCATTCAATCGCGGCTACCGCAACTTCTGCCGCCGCTTGGGCTCGCCCTACCCCTCGCCCATCGATCCCTATGCAGCGGAGAACCCGGCCGAGTTCTTCGCCGTGCTCTCAGAAAGCTTTTTCGAGCTGCCCCATATGCTGGCCGAGGAATACCCGGCCATCTACGCGCAGCTTAGGCAGTTCTACCGGCAGGACCCGTGCGAGCGGTTGCCGCGGCCGGTTCCTGAGTATCAACATTTTGGGGCGTAGGGACGTAGGTTGGGTAGAGCGCAGCGAAACCCAACACTGTCAATTGCCGCCACACATTGTTAATCCGTCGCTCCCGCGCAGGCGGGAGCCCAGTAGCGGCCGCAGGTCGCTCACCCACCTAGTGGCCGACCAAGCGTAGCGCTGGATTCCCGCCTTCGCGGGAATGACGCATTTGTTGCCGCATTAAGCGCAGCGCGCCTCGTAGGCTTGGTAGCCCGTAGGGCCGGTTGGCTTCATCAACCCACCCTACACAGTCCTAACTAGATTACGCGCTCGCCAGCGTTTCCACTTCCGCTATCGTCTTGGGAATCGGCTTACCCAAGGCACGCGCCCCATCCGCCGTCACGAGCACATCATCCTCGATGCGGATGCCGCCGAAGTTGCGGTATTCCTGTGCGCGGTCGTAATCGATCAGGTGTTCGAAGCGGGCTTCCGCCTGCCAGCGGTCGATCAGCGCAGGGATGAAGTAGGCGCCCGGTTCCACCGTCACCACCCAGCCCTCGCGCAGCGGGCGCGCCAGGCGCAGCGACTTGCGGCCGAATTCCGTGCTGCGTTCCTGGCCTTCGCCATAGCCAACGCGGTTCTCGCCCAGCGCTTCCATATCGTGTACATCCAGGCCGATCATATGGCCCAGACCATGCGGGAAGACGAGCGCATAGGCGCCGCTCTCCACCACCTCGGCCGCCGCACCCTTGAAGATGCCCGTCGATTCCAAGCCCTGTACCAGCACGCGGGCCGCCAGGTCGTGGATATCGCGGTAGGGCACGCCCGGCTTCATCGAGTCGATTGCCACCATCTGCGCGTCGAGCACGGCCTGGTAGACGATCTTCTGCCGCTCGCTGAAGCGACCGCCGACGGGGATGGTACGCGTGATATCGCTGGCGTAGTGGCGCGGGCTCTCGGCGCCGCTGTCGTTCACTACCAGGTCGCCCGCCTTCAGCGTATAGGCGTGGCCGTGGTTATGCAGGATATGGCCGTCGCGGCTGAAGATGATGGGATAGGACAAGGCCCGGCCTTGGGATGCAGACAGGCCTTCCATCAGACCGACAATCTCCTGCTCGCGCACGCCGGCGCGGGCCGAGCGCATGGCTAGTGTATGCATGCGATGGGTGATCTCCAGCGCATTCTCCATCTCGGCGATTTCCTCGGCCGACTTCACTGCACGCTGGGCGATCACGCCGCGCGTCAGTGCGTCCGAGGCGCCGGTATCGATTGCGCTGACGGGCTTGCTCAGCAAGGCCGATAGCCAGACGCGGTGGTCGGCACGGTAGGGCGGCAGGTAGTGCACCGTGCGCCCGCCCTCGCTCGCCTTGGTCACGACATCGGCAAAAGCACCGAGCGGAAAGCTATGGGTTACACCTACATGCGCCGCCTGTTCGGCCATCGTGGGCAGCGCGCCCGTCCACACCACGCTGTCGATGCCGCCGTCGTCGCCGTACAGCGTCGCGACTCCCGTCTCCGCATCGATGGTCGCGGCGAGGCCAGGCAGGTCGATGCCGAAGTAGTACAAGAAACTTGAATCCTGGCGGAAATGGTAAATATTGTCCGCATAGTTCATCGGGCTGTCGGCATTGCCCAGGAGCAGGATCAGGCCCTGGCCCACATGATTGGCAAGTTCGGCTCGGCGGGCGAGGTAGGTGTCTGGAGAGAACATGAGATGGGCCATTTCGTTATGGATGGCCGTGATGATACGCCACAGAGGAAAGTCCTTCATTTACATGAAGCGCAAGGCGTATAAAATCGCGTTTCCGCACCGCACCAATCACAGGAAGAACCGCCATGCCCGTCAATCTCTCCGCCCCAGATCCCGCCAGCCTGCACGCCGTTCCCGGCATTACGCTGGGTATCGGTTCCGCCGGCATCAAGAAGCCCGGCCGCAAGGATGTGCTGGTGATGAAGCTGGCAGACGGCGCGCGCGTGGCGGGCGTGTTTACCAAGAATCGCTTCTGCGCAGCCCCCGTGCATCTGTGCCGCGAGCACCTGGCCTCCGCCACACCGCGCGCGCTGGTAGTGAATACGGGCAATGCCAACGCGGGCACGGGCTTGGATGGGCGCGAGCGCGCGCTCAAGGTGTGCGACGCGCTGGCCGCGCATTTGGGCGCCAAGCGCGCAGAGATCCTACCCTTCTCCACGGGCGTGATCCTGGAGCCACTGCCGTTCGAGAAGATCGTCGAGGCGCTACCCGGCGCCATCGCCAACCTGGCACCGGCCAACTGGGCCGAGGCGGCGGAAGCCATCATGACCACCGACGTGCTGCCCAAGGCGGCCAGCCGCCAGGTGCAGATCGGCGGTCAGACGATCACCATCACCGGCATCGCCAAGGGTGCAGGCATGATCCACCCGAATATGGCGACCATGCTGGGCTATGTGGCGATGGACGCGAAGGTTGCCCAGCCGCTCTTGCAACAGCTGGTGAAGCACGCGGCGGACCGCTCCTTCAACTGCATCACCATCGACGGCGACACCTCCACCAACGACAGCTTCATGCTGATCGCCACGGGCCAGACGGGCGCCGAGATCACAGACGCGAACAGCGCCGACTACGCCGCCCTGCGCGACGCCGTGACGGCCATCGCCCAGACCCTGTCGCAAGCCATCGTGCGCGACGGCGAAGGCGCCACCAAGTTCATGACCGTGCAGGTGGAAGGCGGCCGCGACGAGAGCGAGTGCAAGGCCATCGGCTACGCCATCGGCCGCTCGCCGCTGGTAAAGACGGCCTTCTTCGCATCCGACCCCAACCTGGGCCGCATCCTGGCCGCCATCGGCTACGCCGGCATCGACGACCTGGACGTGGACAAGCTCAACCTCTACCTGGACGACGTGCTCGTCGCCACGAACGGCGGCCGTAATCCTGCTTATCGCGAGGAGGACGGCCAGCGCGTGATGTCCAAGGCGGAAATCCTGATCCGCGTGCAGCTGAACCGCGGCGAGGTGTCGGCCACCGTGTGGACCTGCGACTTCAGCTACGACTATGTGAAGATCAACGCGGACTATCGGTCCTGATCGAATGCCGGTAGGTTGGGTAGCGCGCAGCGAAACCCAACAATTGGACTCGATACGGAGTTGGGTTTCGCTGCGCGCTACCCAACCTACGGGTGTATTTGCAAGATCAGGGAGAGAGATTGGAACTCGTGCCACGACTTGAGCAGCTGGTGGAAACGCTGTCCAATCTGCTCCCACCTACCCACACGCTCGACTGGACCGCCCAAGCATTCCGCTGGCGCCGCAAGATCGTACTCGGCACCAGCGTCGCCTGGCTGGAAGCGGTCCATCATCCGCACGGCATTCGGTTAGCCGACCTGCACAATATCGAGCCACAGAAGGCCGAAATCGCCCGCAACACGCGCCAGTTCGTGCAAGGCCGCCCGGCCAACAATGTCCTGCTGACAGGCGCGCGCGGCACGGGCAAGAGTTCGCTGGTGAAAGCCGCTTTCAACGAATTCGCCGATCAAGGCCTGCGCCTGGTAGAGGTGGACAAGGACGACCTGGTCGACCTGCCCGAGCTGGTCGCCCTGCTGGCGCCGCGTTCTGAACGCTTTATCGTGTTCTGCGACGACCTGAGCTTCGAGGACGGCGAGCGCGGCTACAAGGCGCTGAAGTCCGTACTGGACGGTGGGATCGCTGCGACGCCGGACAATGTGCTGGTCTACGCAACTTCCAACCGCCGCCACCTGCTGCCGGAATACTTCGACGAGAACGCCCGCACCCGCCATGTGGACGGCGAAGTGCGCCCGGCGGATGCGGTGGAGGAGAAGATCAGCCTGTCCGAACGTTTCGGCCTGTGGCTATCCTTCTACCCCTTCAGCCAGAACGACTATCTGCGCGCCGCGCGCTACTGGCTGCAGAGCCTGGGCGTGAGCGACTGGAATGAAGCGCTGGAGCGCGATGCGTTGAACTGGGCACTGGGCCGCGGCTCACGCTCTGGCCGCGTAGCCTGGCAATTTGCCCGTGACGAGGCGGGGCGTCGGCAGATTTGAGGCCCCGCATCGGGTAAACTGCTACGCATCCCACCACCGGACGATCGTCTTCCGCCATGCCGCGCCAGGTTCAACTCGTCGAGATGACGGAGGAAGAACGCGAGATTTTCGTCGCGGAAGCCTATGTCGAATACCTCAACCGCATGGTGGATGCGGGCCGCTGGACGGAGACGAACGCCCAGCAGCGCATCGATGCCCTGGTCAAGTCCACCCCACCCGACCGCCACGCCGCTGGCCAGCGCTTCTACCGCGTGATCGGCGATGGCGAGGTGGTTGGCGGCCTATGGTTGCAGATCGATGCGGACATCCTGTTTGTGATGCAGCTCACCATTATCGAGGCCAGCCGCCAGGCAGGCTGGGGCCGCGCCGCCATGCAGGAAGTGGAGGCCATGGCCCGAACCATGGGCATGCGGCGCTTGGCGCTCAACGTCTTTTTCAATAACACGCCCGCCCTGCAGCTTTACGAAAGCGAAGGCTACAGCGGCTATATGCAGCAAATGATTAAACGCTTGGACTAATAAACATCCAAGGGTAGATACGTACAGCGCAGGCGCCCGGGAAACCCGGGCGCTAGTCAGTGGAGAGAATTCAAATACTTCGCGTTCCCTTATTTGATTCCACTCCCCCCGCCCTCGCCGCCGCACCCGCGAGGGGCATGCCGTGGTTGTAAGGCGCTAAAGCGCCAACAACCACGCAACGAGGGGAGCCTCGCTAACGCTCGACAGTTCTCCGAACTATCTTTGGCTCAGATACAAACATGTCCGAAACAAGAATCACCCACGTCGCTGCCGGCATCCTGATCCGCCCGGATGGCCAGTTCCTGCTCGGCACGCGACCGGAAGGTAAGCCCTACGCCGGCTGGTGGGAATACCCCGGCGGCAAGCTGGAAGCGGGCGAGACGCCCATGCAGGCACTGGTGCGCGAGCTGCACGAGGAACTGGGTATCGAAGTGACGGCTGCAACGCCCTGGGTGGTGCAGACCTTCACCTATCCGCATGCTACCGTGCGGCTCAACTTCTTCAAGGTGACGGGCTGGAACGGCGAGCCACACCCGCACGAGGGCCAGCAGTTCGCCTGGCAGATTCCCGGCGCGACAACGGTCGAGCCCATCCTGCCCGCCAACACGCCCATCCTGCGCGGTCTGCAGCTGCCAGGCGTACTGCCGATCTCGAATATTGCGGAGCTGGGTGAAGACGCCTGGCTGGCTGCCCTGGGCAAGCAGGTTGCGGCCGGCCGGCGCTGGCTGGTGCTGCGCGAACCGCAGTTGGTGGACGAAGCCTATGCCGCTGTCGCCCGCCGCCTCCAGGCAGACCATCCCGGCCTACACCTTATGGTACACGGCACGCCGGAACGTGCCGCGCAGTTGGGGGCCTACGGCGTGCACATGCCTGCACGCGTGCTGATGCAATGCACAGAACGTCCCGAGACGTGGTGCGGCGCTTCCGTACACACGTTGGACGAGTTGGCCCACGCCGCCAAGCTGGGCATCGACTACGCCGTGCTCGGTAGCGTACTACCCTCCCTCACCCACCCGGGCGGCCCCATTTTGGGCTGGGAAGGCTTCGGCAAACTGGTGGAACGCGGCTGGCCCATGCCGGTCTACGGCATAGGTGGCCTGCGGAGGGAGGACGTGGCCCAGGCCCAAGCGCTAGGCGGCCAAGGCGTGGCCTTGCTACGCGCGGCTTGGGGCTGATCGACCTAAATCAGCATTACCATATTGCCGTTTTCCGCATTGCCCAGGCGCGATTGCCTATATAATTCCACCCTCCCGTTCGATCCGAACCCCCTGATCCACATGAAATCCCTCATTCTTTCGCTGGCAGCGCTCACCTCGCTGCCCTCGCTCGCTGCATTGTCCGTTCCACCCGCACCGGAAGTCTCCGCCCGCGCCTATTTGCTGGTCGACGAAACCAGCCATACCGTGCTGGCCGCGCACGACCCGGATGCCCGTATCGAGCCGGCCTCGCTCACCAAGATGATGACGGCCTACCTGACCTTCAAAGCCGTGCGCGAAGGCCGCATCAAGCTCGACCAGCAGTTCACCGTCTCGCAAAAGGGCTGGAAGACGGAAGGTTCGCGCATGTTCTTGGACCCGAAGCGCCCCGCCACGGTCAATGAGCTGATCCAGGGCATGATCGTGCAGAGCGGCAATGACGCCTGCGTGACGCTGGCCGAAGGCATCGCCGGCAGCGAAGAAGTGTTCGCCGAGATGATGAACCGCGAGGCGGCACGCCTGGGCATGAAGTCTACCCACTTCATGAACGCCACCGGCCTGCCCAACCCGCAGCACTATACGACGGCGCACGACCTGGAAATCCTGGCCGCCGCCGTGATCCGCGACTTCCCGGAATTCTTCCCGATCTTTTCGCAGAAGGAATTCCGCTACAACAATATCAACCAGCCCAACCGCGATCAGCTACTGTTCCGCGACCCGGAAGTGGACGGCATGAAGACGGGCCATACGGATGCAGCGGGCTACTGCCTGGTGGCCACCAAGAAGCATGACGGTCGCCGTCTGATCAGCATCGTGCTGGGCACGCCGTCGGAAGGCGCTCGCTCGGACGACAGCACCAAGCTCTTGGGCTACGGCGTGCAGTTCTTCGACACGCCCAAGCTCTACAGCGCCCACCAGTCGGTGGCGCAGGTGCGCGTGTTCAAGGGCCAGGACCAGGCCGTGGCACTGGGCTTCGACCGCGACCAGTTCGTGACGGTGACCAAGGGCGCCGCCTCGCGCGTGCAGGCCCAGGTAGTTGCCCCCGCCAAGCTGATCGCCCCGATTGCCGCAGGCCAAACCATCGGCAGCGTCAAGCTCACGCTGGACGGCCAGCCGCTGGGCGAACTGCCGCTGACGGCGCTCAAGGCCGTGCCGCAAGCCGGCATGTTCGGCCGCATGGCCGACAGCGTGCGCCTCTGGTTTAACTGATCGCCGTTCAACTGATTGCCGGATTGACCGCGTTTACCGTGCGGTCCTAGGCGAAGGAAAGCGCGATGCTCTACCTCAATGGCCAGTTTATGAAAGCGGAGGACGCCAAGATTTCGGCGCTCGACCGCGGCTGCCTGTTCGGCGACGGCGTGTACGAAGTCATCCCCGTCTACTCGCGCAATCCCTTCCGCCTGGACGAGCATCTGGCGCGGCTCGACGTGAGCCTCGCCAGCATCGAGCTGCCCAACCCGCATACACGGGCCGAGTGGCGCAGCATCATCGAGGGTGTCATCGCGCTGCAGAGCTACGACGACCAGTCCGTCTACCTGCATGTGACGCGCGGCAACGCGGGTGAGCGCGAGTTCCCCTTCCCCGAGGGCGTTGCGCCCACCATCCTGGTCAACCCCTCGCCCATGGTCACGCCGAGCGCGGAGCTGAAGGCCCGCGGCGTGCGCGCCATCAGCCATGTGGATTTCCGCTGGCTGCGCTGCGATATCAAGTCGCTCAACATCCTGCCCGCCGTACTCATGCGCGAGCGCGCCAAGCGCGCCGGCTGTGCCGAGACGATTTATTTTCGTGACGGGTGGTTGACGGAAGGGGCAGCAAGCAACATCTTCATCGTACGGGACGGCGTTGTGCTCGCCCCGCCCAAGTCGCACCTGATGCTCTCCGGCATTACCTACGACGTGGTGGTGGAACTGGCGCAGACGCATGGCGTCCCACTGGAAATACGCGACATCATCGAAGCGGAAGTCCGCACGGCCGACGAAATCTGGATGACATCGTCCACCAAGGAAGTGCTGGCCATCGTGGAACTGGACGGCGCGCCCGTCGGCAATGGCCAGGTCGGCCCGCTGGCCGTGCGCATGGATGCGCTCTACCAGGACTTCAAGCACCGTGTGATGCGCCAAGGAGCAAAAGCATGAGCGAACAGGAAAGCCTGATCGAATACCCGTCGCGCTTCCCCATTAAGGTGATGGGGCTGACGCACCCGGATTTCTCCCAGACCATCTTCGAGGTCGTACGCGTACACGCGCCCGATATCGTCGAGGCCGACATCGAAATACGCGCCAGCTCGGGCGGCAACTATGTGTCACTGACGGTCACCATCACAGCCGTCTCGCGCGAGCAGCTCGACAATATCTACCGCGCCCTCACGGGCCATCCCATGGTGAAGTACGTTCTGTAAGAATGTACTAACTGTTTCAATGGCTCAACCGGCCCGCACGCCACCCGGGAAACCCGTGCGCTAACCGCCATATGATAAGTAGACGAGTTTTCGCTGATTCACTCCACTCCCCCCGCCCTCGTTGCGCGGTTGTTGCCGCTTTAGCGGCTTACAATCCGCGGCATACCCTTTACGGGTGCCGCCGCGAGTACCCGCAGGGGGTAGGCCGTGGTTCTAAGGCGCTAAAGCGCCAAGAACGCACGCACGGAGCCTCGCTCATGCTCGTCAGCGACGTTCGGCCATGGAAGTGATCGTCAAGCAGCTCGGCCTGGTCGAGTACGAACCCACCTGGCGCGCCATGCAGGCGTTTACCGACGCGCGCACGGACGAGACGCCGGACGAAATCTGGCTGCTTGAGCACCCTCCCGTCTTCACGCAAGGCCAGGCCGGCAAACCCGAGCATGTGCTGCAGCTCAGCGCCATCCCCATCATCCCCATCGACCGGGGCGGCCAGGTAACCTACCACGGCCCGGGCCAGCTGGTGGCCTATCTGCTCGTCGACCTGCGCCGCCGCAAGCTGGGCGTGCGTGAACTGGTACGGCGCATCGAGCAGGCCATCGTCGATGTACTGGCCGAACGTGGCATCACGGCCTACGGTAAGGTGGATGCCCCCGGCGTCTACGTCGGCGAAGCCAAGATCGCCAGCCTGGGCCTGCGCATACGCAATGGCTGCAGCTACCACGGTTTGGCCTTGAATGTGGATATGGACCTGACCCCGTTCAGCTATATCAACCCCTGTGGCTACGCCGGCTTGGCCGTGACGCAGCTCAAGGATTTCGGCATACGGGAAACGCCGGCCTCGCTTGGACCGCAATTGGCCGGTAAAATCAATGCCTTGCTCGCGCTGGATGGCACGACCAGCGTCGCCGAGTACGCCCTCGCCGCCCAACAGGCTGGCGCATAGCAGTCAATAAAAGAGAAACCCAAGCATGTCTTCGCCCACGATCACGACTCCGCCCGAAAAAGCCCAGCAAGGCGTCAAGCTGAAGGGCGAAGCCAAGACCGCCCGCATTCCCATCAAGATCGTCCCGCTTGATAAGCCGCTGCAGAAGCCGGACTGGATACGCGTGCGCGCCCCCAGCGGCAGCCGCTTCTACGAGATCAAGAACATCCTGCGCGAGCAGAAGCTGCACACGGTGTGTGAAGAGGCGAGCTGCCCCAACATCGGCGAATGCTTCGGCAAGGGCACGGCCACCTTCATGATCATGGGCGACATCTGCACCCGCCGCTGCCCCTTCTGCGACGTGGGCCACGGCCGCCCCAACCCGCTCGACGCGGACGAGCCGCGCCACCTGGGCGAAACCATCGCCAAGCTGCGCCTGAAGTACGTGGTGGTGACCTCGGTCGACCGCGACGACCTGCGCGACGGCGGCGCCCAGCACTTTGCCGACTGCATCCGCGAAACGCGCGAACAGTCGCCCGAGACACAGATCGAAGTCCTGGTGCCCGACTTCCGCGGCCGCCTCGACATCGCGCTCGACATCCTCACTGGCACCCCGCCGGACGTGATGAACCACAACCTGGAAACGGTGCCGCGCCTCTACAAGCAAGCCCGCCCAGGTTCGGACTATCAGCACTCGCTCACGCTCTTGAAGGACTTCAAGGCACGCAACCCGGAAGTCGCCACCAAGTCCGGCATCATGGTGGGCCTGGGCGAGACGGACGAGGAGATCCTCGAAGTGATGCGCGATATGCGCGCGCACGACATCGACATGATCACCATCGGCCAGTACCTGGCCCCCACGAACAGCCACCTGCCCGTGCTGCGCTACGTCACGCCTGAGCAGTTCAAGTTCTTCGAGGAAGAAGCCTACCGCATGGGCTTCCGTCACGCAGCCGTCGGCGCCCTGGTACGTTCCAGCTACCATGCGGACCAGCAGGCGCATGACGCTGGGGTTTGACTGCCTCGGCGCATCTGGCCGCAGCCTACTTGGACTGAAAAGAAAGGCGCTCCCATACACGAGGGAGCGCCTTTTGTACTTTGAGGCACGCATCGGCGGGTGTTCCACGAAATATATTCTC
>Ga0213872_10002642_pt1 | contig 10405 bp, 9 predicted proteins | sample VelepicomBERX_R2_FD_160071 | JGI IMG/M metagenome (GOLD analysis project Ga0213872, IMG submission 160071) | Rhizosphere microbial communities from Vellozia epidendroides in rupestrian grasslands, the National Park of Serra do Cipo, Brazil - RX_R2 | ecosystem: Host-associated > Plants > Roots >... | reverse complement strand
CGACTTAACTACATCTGCATCTGTACTTTTGTCTTAGCAATTGTTGTCAATATCGCCGGCCAGGTCCTATCATAGAGAAACGGGCAGGTTTTTTGGAGTTCCGATGCCAAGATGAGCATTCTTTGGCGCGATTCGATGAAGATCGGCGATGATTGGCTGGACGCCGAACATAAGAGATTCATCGCTTTATTGAACCTGACAATACGCAGTCTTCAACAGAAAGATGTGGCGCCGGTCGAGGAGATTTTCGACGAGCTGCAGTCCTATATCGAAAGCCATTTCACCCATGAAGAGGCCTATATGGCCAAAGTGGGCTATCCCGAGATCGTCGAACACCGCAAACTGCACGAAAAGCTGGCCTATCGCTTCTATACGCTGCAGGGCCGCTACCGCGCCTCGGCGAACGACGCCGAAAAGCGCCGCCACGCCAGCAAATTGGCGGAATTCCTGCGGGAATGGCTGATCGACCATATTCTGAAAGAAGTGGTGGAACTCAAGGCATTCGCCCCGGTTGCGGCGCCCGACAAGCCGCAGACCACGTCCTGGCTGCAACGCCCCGGTGTCGCCGGCACGCCGGCGCCCGCGCCGGCCCCTTCGCTGGCGCCTAACCCGGCCTCCGCCGACACGATCGCCCCATCGGCGGCGGTCGGCGCGCCGAAAGGTCATGGCGCATGGAAAACGGTGGGAACGATCCCGCCCAATCTGGAGAAATTCGTCCAGCCGTTGGAATATACGGTGCAGCGCCCGCCGGCGCCGAGGCTGGAATTCGACGGTTTCGAGCAGCTTTGCGAATCGGCGATCTGGCGTTCGATCAACAAGGTGCTGCTGTTCTTTCAGCGTCATAACAGCTCGATCATCCGCGAATTGCCACCGCTTTTCATCGCCTCGCCGGAATTCGCCCGCAATCTGCGCCGCGCCGTCGACACCTTCGTGTTTCCCACCATGTGGCAGACCCGCCGCATGAAGATGCTGATGACCAATTTCGGCGGCGGCGTATCCGACGACGACAGTTTTTTCGAGAAGCTGGGCGATCGCAATACCGACCATGTACTGGCGGTATGGGCACAGATCTGGAATGGGCTCAGACTAATCGAGACCGGTCAGGAGAGCGGCTTCAATCTGGTCAAGATCAAGGAGAACACCAAGCAGCTGCGGGAAATCCTGCAGCCTTCGACGCCCTTGGCCTATGACATGCCGAAGGTCGGCAATCGCGAGATCGAGATCTTCAAGGCGCTGTTGGATCCGGCCAATGAGTGGCCCAATCAATTGCAGCGTCGCTGGCGGGTGCTGCATGACTATTATGTCCAGGAGAAGACCCCGCTCGGCGATCCCGACATCCGCGAAGGCACGCTCAGGGACCATCTGATCGACATGTTCAATCATGTGCCGGAACCTTGGGGCGATTTCCTGATCCTGACGGCGCACCGGGTGTTCCCTCGCCTCGATACCCAGTTTCTGGAGAGCTTCTCCACCAATTTCGGCCGGACCGAAGCATTGCGCGAGGCGGTGATGCCTTACACCATCCGCTATCTGCGCCAGGCCCGCATGGAACCGGCGATTCGCGAGCGCGAATTGGCGGAAGAGGAAGAATGGCAGAGCGCCTTTGTCGAGTTGCGCAAATACCGCAAGTGGCGCACCGACGGAGGGATTTAGGTGAGTCTGCTGTGGCTGGGCGACCGTGGTGTCACTCTGCAACTGCCGGAACCCGATCTCGAGGCGGTGCTTGGTCTTGCCGACGCCCTGCAAGATCTGATCGAACGAGGCCAATTGCCGGGAGCCAGCGAAGTGCTGCCGGCGATGCGCTCGGTGTCGTTATATTTCGACCCGCTGGCCGCCGATCCCGAGAGCTGGCGGCAAACCCTGGAAGCCCTGCTGCGCGACCCGCCGCGGCGCAAAGCCGATGGACGGCTGCGCACGGTCCCGGTCTGCTTCGATCGCGAGTTCGGCCCCGATCTGCCGGGGCGTGCGGAGGAGTTCATCGCCACTTTCCTGGCGGCGCCGGTCAGCGTGCGCATGCTGGGGTTCCTGCCGGGTTTCGCCTATCTCGGCGATCTGCCGGAAGCGTTGCGGGTACCGAGGCTCAAGACGCCGCGCGCCAAAGTGCCGGCCGGCTCGGTGGCCATCGCCAACGCCAATTGCGGCGTCTATCCGTGGGAAAGCCCCGGCGGCTGGAATTTGATCGGCCGCACCCCGATATCCCTGTTCGACCCGGAAAATTCCGAACATCCCGCCTGGTTCGAACCCGGCGATCAGGTGCGTTGGCGGCGCATCGAGCGCGATCAGTTCGAGAGCTGGCCGGGATGATCCGGGTCGCAGACGGCGGATTGGCGGTCAGCGTGCAGGATCGCGGCCGCTTCGGCCTGCGCCGCTATGGCGTGCCTTTGTCCGGCGCTCTGGATCCCTTGGCGCTGGCGGCGGCCAATCTGCTGCTGGGCAATGACCAGGGTGCGGCGGGGCTGGAAATCCTGATGCTGGGCCCCACCCTGATCGCCGAACGATCGGTCGGCGTGGCGCTGGCGGGCGATCTCAGCGCCTCCATCGACGGCAACCCGCTGCCGGCGTGGCAGGCGGCCCCTCTCGAAGCCGGCGCCACTCTCAAGATCAAGGCGGGTTTCGGCTATCTGGCGCTGTCGGGCGGCATCACCTGCCGGGAAATGCTGGGCAGCCGCTCCACCTATCGCCGCGCCGGTCTTGGCCGTCCGTTGCAAACCGGCGATCGTCTGCCTTGCGGCCCGCCGGGCGAGCTTTCCGCCAGCCGGCCATGGATCGACGCCGAAGGGCCGATCCGCCTGCTGCCCGGTCCGCAGGCCGATCATTTCACCGCTGACAGCCTGGCCGCCTTGGTGGCGGCGCCTTATCAGGTGGCGGCGGACAGCGACCGCATGGGGCTGCGACTTTGCGGCGCCGCCCTTGCCCATAATGACAAGGGCGCCGATATCCTGTCCGACGGCGTGCTGCCCGGCGTGATCCAGGTTCCGGCCGGCGGTCAGCCGATCCTGCTGATGGCCGATGCCCAGACCAGCGGCGGCTATGCCAAGATCGCCACGGTGATCGCCGCCGACATGCCGCGGCTTGGCCGTCTCCGCGCCGGCGACAAGGTGCAATTCGCCTGGACCGATTTTGCCGCGGCGCGCAAAGCCTTGGCGGCGCAACAGGCGGCCTTTACCCTGTGGCGCCGCCAGATCGGGCAATTGCCGGGCCAGATCGACCAGCAAGCTCTTTACCAGCACAATCTTATCAGCGGCGCATCCGCCGGCGAGGACCCATGATGAAGATCAATCTCAATGCCGATCTCGGCGAAAGCTTCGGCGCCTGGAAAATGGGGTCGGACGAGGAGATCCTGCCTCTGCTCGACAGCGCCAATATCGCCTGCGGCTTTCATGCCGGCGATCCGCTGGTGATGCGCAACACCTTGCGCCTGGCTCGACATCATGGCGTCAGCGTCGGCGCGCATCCCGCCTTTCCCGATCTGCAGGGTTTCGGCCGGCGCCGGATGAATCTGGCGCCCGCCGAGCTGGAAGCCGTCATCATCTATCAAATCGGCGCGCTGGCGGGATTGGCCAAAGCGGAAGGCGTCGAAGTCACCCATGTCAAACCGCATGGCGCCATGAGCAACATGGCCTGCGAGGACCGTAAACTGGCGGACAGCGTGGCGCGCGCCATCAAGGCGCATGACGGCCAGCTGATCCTGCTGGCTCCCGCCTTGTCGCCCTTGGCCGACGCCGGCCGCGACGCCGGATTGGCGGTGGTGGAGGAGATTTTCGCCGACCGCGCCTATCTCGATGACGGCCAGCTGATGCCGCGTTCCCGCGAAGGCTCGATGATCCATGGCGCCGACGCCGCCTCGCGCCATGTCGGCGCCATGCTGGCGGAAGGGGCGCTGATCAGCCATAGCGGCAAGAGATTGCCGACCCCGATCGGCAGCATCTGCGTGCATGGCGACGGCCCGGATGCGGTGGCGATCGTCCGCCAGCTACGGCAAAGCCTCGAAGCCGACTATGAGCTGGCCGGCCTGCCCGAGCTTACCAATCGGTCGCGGTAAGCAGATCGCGCGGCACCACCGCGCCCATCATCACCCCTTTGGCGTCGATCACCGGCAAAGCGTCGAAGCCGTAATGCGTCAGCAGATCGGCCGCCACGTCGCTATCGTCGAATTCGCGCAGGCAGATCAGATTGCCGGCCATGGTCTCGGCCAAGGTCGCGCTCGGCTCGGCCAGAAGCAGATCCTTGAGATCGGCGATGCCGAGCAGCACGCCGTCGGCGGCCACCACATAGACATAGCGCCATACCCGGACATCGGCCGCCGCCTGCCGATAATTGGCCAGAAACTCGCCCGCCGTCACCTGCGGTCCGGCCCGCAAATAGCGCAAGGTCGCCAGCGGCAGCAGAGATTGGCTGGGTCGCCTTTCCAACAGCGCCGCGATCTTGCGCGAACGCACCGGTCCCAGCTGCTGCAAGATCGCCCAGCTCTCCGCTGGGGTCAGGTTGCGCAGTACCGCGGTGGCCTGCGCCGGCGTCATGAAATCGATCAGCTCGGCCACCCGCTCGATGGAGAGCGACGCCACCAATTCGCGCTGCATCTGCGGGCCGATCTGTTCCAGCGTGCCGGAGGCCTGATCGGTGCCCAGATCGCCGAAGATCTCGGTGCGTTGCTGGCTGTCGAAATCGGGCAGCGCCATCGCCAGATCGGCGGGATGGATTTCCGCCAGCACCTCGCGGAACAGGCCGAGCTTGGCGCGGGCGCGGAACAAATCCTCATCGTCCTCTTCCAGCGAGAAGACGGTACGGATCCGCCGCAGCATGGCGCGGTCGGCCGCCGGCTCGTCGTCGCTGCCTTGCGCAAAAGCGACCCGCAATTCATTGAGGAATTCGCGATGCACCAGGCAATGCCAATGACGGCCCTGATAGCCCTCCCGCTGCATCAGCCGCTCTTCCTCGGCGAAATGCGCGGCGATATGCTCGATCAGCTCGGCGAATTGAGCATTGATTTCTGAGGGCGGAGCGCCATTCCCCACCTTCTCGCTTAAGTTCCGCACCAGCAAATTCACCTGCAAGGTGTCCTTGCCGAGCGCCTCCAACTCATCGATGTCCTGCCCCAGCGCGCCCATGACCTGATCCCCCCGGAAGGCTTACCGAAGCGCAGCTTGCCCTTCCGCGCCAGTGAACTTTTTTTGTCATTTCAGTAATGTGGTGGCGGTTTCTCGTCTTGTGGTGAAGCTTGCCACCCTGCCGCCATATCGCGCATCCGCTCCTGCAGCCGTTTGACCTGCTGGGTCAGCAGGCTGATGGTTTGATCCTGGCGGGCGATCACGTCCGATAAATCATCGATCGTGCGTTCATAGTGGGTCAGACGGATTTCGAGTTCCGTCAATCTCTCCTCCAATTCGCTCTCCTTTTCAAAGCGGGGGAGCCTCCCCCGCACCCTCGGGGTCCTCGCTACGCTCGTCCGCGCATGATGAGTCTTTAATTCAATTCAAAGCCATCATGCTTTAGTCTGACAAAATAATTACAAGCCGGCACGCCAACGAGCCGCCGGCACCGGGAGGAAGCATGCGTCCGACGTTCTGGGCTGCCATTTTGGCGGCCGGGCTGGGCTATGCCACAGCTTCTTTAGCCGAAAATGCGGATCACGCAATGGTGGTCTCCACCCAAGCTCTCGCCTCGCAGGTCGGCGCCGACATATTGAAGAAAGGCGGCAACGCCGTCGATGCCGCGATTGCGGTCGGCTATGCGCTGGCGGTGGTGCATCCGGCCGCCGGCAATATCGGCGGCGGCGGCTTCATGACCATCCGCTACAAGGACGGCACCAGCCATTTCCTCGATTTCCGTGAAAGAGCGCCGAAAGCCGCCACTCCCACCATGTTCCAGGACGGCTTCGGCCAGGTGGTGCCGCATCTCAGCGAGGTCGGCTTTCTCGCCGCGGCGGTGCCCGGCACCGTGGCGGGTTTCGAACTGGCGCGGGAAAAATTCGGCAGCCGGCCGCGCCACGACCTTATGGCGCCGGCCATCGAGCTGGCCGAACAAGGCTTCGTCATGGGCGAAGGCGACGTCAGGAACATCGCCGAGGCGGCCGAGGATCTGGCCAAGGACCCGCAGGCCGCCGCCATCTTCCTGCCCGGCGGCAAACCGCCGGAACCCGGCTTTCGTCTGATCCAGGCGGATCTGGCGCAAAGCCTCAAATTGATCGCCAAGGACGGCAAGGACGCCTTCTATCGCGGTCCGATCGCCAAGGAGATCATCGCCGCCAGCGCCGCGCATCATGGCATTTTGCAGCTGGCCGATTTCGCCGCCTATGCGCCCCACCAGCGCCAGCCGATTCAATGCCGCTATCGCGGCTTCGACATCACCACCGCCCCGCCGCCGAGTTCCGGCGGCGCCACCTTATGCGAGCTTTTGAACATTCTTGAAGCCTATGATCTGAAAGCCATGGGCTTCCACAGCGCCGCCGAAATCCATGTGCTGGCCGAGGCGATGCGTCACGCCTTCTTCGACCGCAACCGCTCGATGGGCGATCCCGATTTCGTCGAAAACCAGGTGGAGCGCATGCTGGACAAAGGCTACGCCGCCGATATCCGCCGCCATATCCGCCGCGGCAAAGCGACACCGTCGCGGCAACTCGGCTCGGTGGAAATGAGCCGCGAAGGCAATCACACCACCGACTATATGGTGATCGACCGCGACGGCACCGCGGTGTCGGTGATCTACACCTTGAATGACTGGTTCGGCGCCAAGGTGGTGGCCGGCCATACCGGCATCGTGCTCAATAACGAAATGGACGATTTCGCGGTAAAGCCCGGCACTCCCAATCTGGACGGGCTGGTCACCGGCGCCAGCAACGAGATCCGCCCCGGCAAGGCGCCTTTGAGCTCGATGACCCCCACCATCTTGTCGCAGAACGGCCAGACCAGATTGCTGATCGGCAGCTTCGGCAGCGGCACCATCATCACTTCGATCGCCCAGGCCATCGTCAATCTGGTGGATTTCCGGATGAGCCTGCAGGACGCGATCGATGCGCCCCGCATCCATCATCAATGGCTGCCCGATCACATCTCCTATGACGATGACGCCTTCACCGCCGAAACCGGGCGGGAACTCCTGAAAATGGGCTACAGCCTGATGGAAGGCACCCAATCCGGCGCCAGCGAGGCGATCCTGGTGGGTGGCAACCGCTTGTCGGACAACAGCCCAACTCCCATTTATGTCGGAGCGAATGACCGCCGCGCGCCGATGGGCGCTGCCATTGGTTGGTGACTAGGAGGGTGCGTGATGGCTGAAGACATCGTCAATTCAACCGCCATCAACACCCACGGCCAGACCCAGACCTTCATCGAGCACCGCTCCATCACCCGCTATGAGGTGTGGAAGGAAAAGACGCTGGTGTTGCGCACCATCCACAAAGAGCAGGCATTGCGTTACGCCAAGGAGATCCAGGCGGAAGTCCATACCGTCTCGCAGGCCGGTTATACTTCGTAATCCTTATTGATAGATCACCGCGGCGCGCAAGGCGCTGCGGAGCGGAAGCATCTGCGGACGCCGCTGATTATAGCTTTCCGCTTTGCAGGACGGCTCCAACTGCTGGAACCGGTAGGTCCGCACTGTCCGCACCGCCTTCTCGCCGATCCGTTCATAGGTCAGGGTGAATTTGTGATTAGCATCCTCCCACTGCACATCCTTGGGAACCGCCAGAATCGACAGATTTGGCGGCAGCTCGACCGTAATGTCCTCGACCAGGGAGTTGGAGACGCAAATATAGTCGTAATGCCGTTCCTTCAAGGTCAGCGAAACGAAGGAGGCGGCGGTCATGCCGGACGACAATCCAAGCGGAAACAGCGCTCCAGGTCCCGGCACCGAGATGTAATCCTCGTAAATATAGTGCGCCGACAGATGATAGTCGGGGGTCAGAGGGTTCCAATCGTCGCGCTGCACGCTGCCGGTGGCGTTGTTGCCGAAATGCCGGCGGATGAAGGCCGCCTCAAGATCCGGACGCATCAGATCCTGCATCTGCGCCCGCCACAGTACCGCCTGCTGACCCTTGGCCTGAATGTCGCTATCCACTTCGGCGCTGCCATCTTCGCGCAGTTTCACATGCGAGACAAACCGCAAGCCCTCCTCGTCCGCCTGAGCCGAAGGAGTGCGGGACAGCTTGCCGCTGGCGGTGAGCAGCACCGGCCGGTCGCGATCGACCGGCGGCAGGCTTTCGAAGGCGTTATAGCGCGCGGTGCTGTCCACATAGAGGTTCCAGTCCGGCAGATAGGTGATGATATGGTTGAAATTGAGCGCGGCCACCGGCGTCAATGTGACCTGATTGCCGGTATTGATCAGCGCCCCGCTGCTGGCGATGCCTTTGACCGCCAACAGGGTTTGCAGAAGAGCGACATGGTCCTTGCAGTCGCCATAGCGGTTGGCCAGCACTTGGCCGGCGGCGTGCGGCACCACGGCGCCTGACCCGATATTGATGGCGACATAGCGGATATTTTTGGTCACCCAGTCGTAGAGCAACTTAGCCTGCAGGCGGCGGTCGGTCTGACCGGCGGTGATCTCCTCGGCCAAGGAGCGGATTTCTTCGGTCGGCTGCAGTTTCGGCGCCGCCTCCTGCTCATAGAGTTTGGCCAGAGCGGCATAGTCCTTGGTCGAGCTGACCACCAGCCGGCCGCCGCGGTCATAGACATTGACGCTGGCCGCGTCGTCCACCGGCTCCAGATGCTCATTGCTGAAGCGCCATTGCCAATATAGGCGGCCATCCTTTTTCAACGGCTTCGGATTGTCGATGTTTAGAGCCTCGATATTGAGCGGCATTCCTTCCGCCGGGGCAGACAGATCGAGTTGAAAATCATCGACCAGTTCGGATCGCCCCATTTGACTGACCAGTGAGAACTGACCGGGAAGCAACGGCTTGTGCCGCCTTATCACCCCTTTGAAGCCGACCCGGTCGCCGATCTCGGCGCTGGGAAACACCCCGATGCGGACTTTGAAGTCGTTGAACATGGGCGCACCGGTCGCCAATGGCGAGGCGCGCAGAAAGATCTGGTCGGGTGCGGCGTCGATCCTCCGGCCATCCTTCTTCAAGGTGTAGACCTCGGTCAGATCAGAATCATCCAGACTTTCGCTGAAGGCGAGCGTGGTCTGGGTCAGGGCCTGCAGTCCCTGCTGGGTGCGGATTTCAAACAGCCGGTCGAAGGACTGCACATAGCTGCCATCCTTCTCGACAGCGAACTGGTTGTGATTGCGCAGCACCTTGTAGGGAGCGGCGGCGTCATTTGCGCCGTCGGCCGCCAACGCGGCGGCGGCCAATCCCCAAAAGGCGGCGATCGCCAGCCCGATTCGCAGCATGTTCCGCTCCCCGAATTATGGTACCGTCATCGGCAAGGACTTTATGCAATTTATGCAGGTTTTTCTCCTGCTCTCTACTGCTTTCTGTTGTGGGGTCGTTTCCATGCGTCCGAGCTTCTTGTTGGCCGCCACCGCCATGATGGCTCTGGCCGCGAATGGGGCGTGCGCCGCCCAATACGACATTCTGATCGAGCACGGCGCCATCTATGACGGCGGCGGCGGCAAGCCCTTCATCGGCGATGTGGCGATCAAGGGCGACCGCATCGTCTATGTCGGCCCCAAGGCCAATGGCAGCGCCGCTAAGACCATCGACGCAAGCGGGCTGGCGGTGGCGCCGGGCTTCATCAATATGTTGAGCCATGTCGAGCATTCGCTGCTGGTGGACAGCCGCGCGCTCAGCGATCTGACCCAGGGCATCACCCTGGAGGTGCTGGGCGAAGGCCATTCCATGGGGCCGGAAAGCCAGGCCATGGCTGAGCGCGATCTGGCGCGGCAAGGCGATCTCAAATTCCCCATCACCTGGAAGACGCTGGGCGGCTATCTGCAAGGCGTGCAGGACAAGGGAGTGGCGGTCAATGTCGCCTCCACCGTCGGCGCCGCCCAGGTGCGGGATTTCGTGCTGGGCGAAGACGATGTGCAGCCCGACGCGGCGCAGCTGGCGGAAATGCGGAAGCTGGTCAAAGAGGCCATGCTGGAAGGCGCGCTCGGGGTCAGCTCGGCGCTGATTTATGCGCCGGGAACCTACGCCAAAACCCCGGAATTGGCGGCGCTGGCCACCGAAGCCGGCCAGTGCGGCGGCATCTATATCAGCCATATCAGGAGCGAGGGCGACCGGCTGATCGAGGCGATCGACGAGCTGATCTCGATTTCCCAGGCTTCCGGCGCGCCGGCGGAGATCTTTCATCTCAAGGCGGCTGGCCGCGGCAATTGGGACAAGCTCGACACCGCCATCGCCCATATCGAGGCGGCGCGCAGCAGCGGAACGCGCGTCACCGCCGACATGTATGCCTATACGGCAGGCGCCACCGGCTTGGACGCCGCCATGCCGCCATGGGTTCAGGCGGGCGGGCTGGAA
>Ga0213872_10002641_pt1 | contig 10405 bp, 9 predicted proteins | sample VelepicomBERX_R2_FD_160071 | JGI IMG/M metagenome (GOLD analysis project Ga0213872, IMG submission 160071) | Rhizosphere microbial communities from Vellozia epidendroides in rupestrian grasslands, the National Park of Serra do Cipo, Brazil - RX_R2 | ecosystem: Host-associated > Plants > Roots >... | reverse complement strand
ATGTGACTGCGACCACCGAGAGCGAATGGATGTCGACGTTCGGGAACTCATGGCGGACGCGATCGAAAAGTTCTTCGAACCACGTCAGCCGCAGATCGGGATTGACGCCCCCTTGAATCATGATCTGCGTGGCGCCGAGATCGGCCGCCTTCTTCACGCGCGCGATCACCTGGTCGTGATCGAGCGTACGGCCTTCTTTATGATGTTCGGGACGGAAAAACGCGCAGAACGTACAGTGCACGTTGCAGACGTTCGTGTAATCGATCGTCGTGTCGATGACGTACGTGACGGTATCCGCCGGATGCAGCGTGATGCGGCGCGCGTGCGCCGCCATGCCGAGCTCGTGCAAGTCCGCTTCGCGATAGATCCTTACGCCTTCATCGAACGAAAGACGCCCGCCGCGTGCGGCGCGGTCGAGCAAACTAGCGAGAGACGACACCGATGACCTCCGGAAGGGACGACGGAACGCGTTCGATCGCGCCGATCGCATGTAATTCGCGGCAATACGCGCCGAGGCCGGCTTGCGCAGCCGAGTGGAACGTGAAGTTCAATTTACCGTAATACCGCTCGTAAAATCCGTTCGATCGCGGGTGCTGCCGGTGCGCTTCGGCGATGACCTCTTCCATGTGCGAACGCGACCACGTATAGGCGTCCGTCAACGCATGCATGCATTCGCGAATCGCTTCAGCGTCCCGTTCGTAGGCGTCGCGGCGCGCGGCCCACACGGCGAACACCGTCTGCGCGCGCGTCCACTCGTGCCACAGCGTGCCGAGATCGTAGACGTGCTCGCGCGGAAAACGTTCGAGCGCATCGATTGCCGAATCACCGATCAAGAGCGCCGGCTCTCCGGCAGCCGCTTCTTCCAACGGATTTGCAGACTCCGCGTAGTGCGGTTGGACACCGTAACGGCGTTCCAGCACGACGCGCAGCAAGTTTCGTCCGCTCGCCGATTCGCCGGTGAGCGCGATCCGCACGCCGTCGAGCAACGCGGGCGGCGTTTGGGAGACGAGGACGACGGAGACGACTTCGTCACGCGCGCCGATGCACAGATCGGGAAGGAGCACGAGTTCGTCGCTGCGCTTCGCCCAGGCGAACGCGCTAATCGGACTCAAATCCAACTCACCCGAGAGCAGCATCGCATTCAGGTTAGCCGGAACGTCGGCATGCAGCGATCCCGGATAGTGAATCACGCCTGCGTCAAAAGCCGCATAGATCGGCAGATCGTTCGTATAGATAATTCTGCCGCAACGTAAGGACACTATGCGTGCACCAGTTCCTTTTCAGGAGCGGATGGCGTCCAATCGTACGGGAACTCGTCGTAGGTCGAGTTACGCCGCACGGGAACGTATCCGGCGTCTTCGATCAAGCGACGGAACTCGCGATCGTCGACGTATTGACCGGATTGCGTGCCCGACGAGTGATAAATCATCTCTTCATCGGTCGACCCGTGCGTGCCGTCCATGTCGTCCGCGCCGTACTGCAGCGCCACCTGGCAAATTTTCAGGCCTTGAATCATCCAGTACGCTTTGATGTGATCGAAATTGTTCAGCATCAGGCGCGCGACCGCGAAGGTCTTCAAATCGTCGAGCCCGCTCGTCCATCCGCAGTCTGAGAGCTCGTTGCCGTCTGGATGAAACGCGAGCGGAATGAACGCGTTGAAACCGGGCGAGCGCTCTTGCGATTCGCGCAACTTGATAAAGTGATCGACGCGATCTTCCAGCGACTCGATGTGTCCGTAGAGCATCGTCGCGTTCGATGCAACACCCTGGCGGTGGAGTTCTTCGTGAATTACGAGCCAGTTTTCACCGGAGACTTTGTTCGCGCAGATTTTCGAGCGCGTCGGCTCGCCCAGAATCTCTGCCGCGCCGCCGTTGACGTTATCGAGTCCCGCTTCTTTGAGCGTCTTGATGATGTCGGGGAAGCTCATCCGATGGCGCTTGGCCATGTACTCGATCTCTGCCGCGGTAAAGAGCGAGAGCTGCACATGCGGCAGCGCTTCTTTGAAGCGGCGCATCAGCGGAAGCCAATAGTCGAGCGAAAGTTGGCGCGGGTCATGTCCGCCGACGATATGAATTTGGTTGAAGTTCGTGCCCGTCTCCATCGCCTTCGCGTAGACCTGATCGGCCGTCATGCGGAAGATGCGTTCGGGTTCTTTGAATTCGTCCGCCGCAAACGAACAGAACTTACAGTTCGCGTAGCATACGTTCGTCGAGTTGATGTACCGGTTGAGGACGTAGAAGACTTTCTTGCCGCTCTTACGTTCCTTCTGCGTCCGCGCGAGACGGCCGAGGTTGTGGAGATCGTGAGTCCGGTAAAGCGCGAGTCCGTCTTCCATGGATAGAGGAACGCCCGCATCGACTTTGCGCTCGATCTCGACGAGCGCGGGATCCATTGGGTATGCCATTTCCGCTTTATTCTAAAGAAGCGGCTTTGGGCCCCTCGAATACGTTTATCGGGGCAGCGGCCGCTAGAGCGGCCACGACGCTGATGCCCCAGAGGAAGCCGCCGAGCACGTCCGTCAGGTAATGGGCCGCTAGCGCTAGCCGCGACCACATGATCGCGATGCCGAGAAGGATAAGAACCGCGCCCGCGACTCGGCCATACCGCCAAGCCGAGCGAGACGCGAAGACGCCCAGTAACATGTAAAATCCCGTGGCAATCGCCGCGTGCGAACTGGGATAGGAAAAAGCCGTCTCATGCTTCACGACCCAATCGAGTCGCCGCGGCCGCGCGAACACGTGCTGAAAAAAGTCCGCACCTTGCCACGCGACGAGCAATGCGACGATCGCGAACGCCGCTCGCCATCTCCAACTTGGAAAGATGATTCCAATCACGATCAGGGAGATACAGAACGGAACGAGCACATAAGCGTAACCGAACCACGTAAACCACCAGGCAACCAGCGTCGAGTGATTCACCCACGATGCTTCAATTGCCAACAGCCATGTGGGATCGGGTCGATGGTCGACGGCGCGGCCAAGTAACACAAAGAGTGCAATTGCCGCGATCGCGACAACGGCGATGACGATCCTACGCAAAGTCGGCATCCGCCAGGGGGTCGTAACCCCAAAAGTTCGCGATGAGCACGCTTGCGCAGATAACAGCAACCGCAAACGAAAAAGCACCGGTAGCGCCGACAAGATCAGTAAGGTCAAATATTACTGTAGCGGCGCAGAGTGACCCGGCGATTAACGCGACGCAGACCGCACGAATTACCCATGCGATTTGGCCCTTCAACTGTGTTCTCGTGAGAAGCACGAGCGGGACGCCGTACGCGAGCACCGACGCGACAATTAGAATCGCCGGGTATCCGAACGAGGACTGCGGCATCACAGGATGCGCATGCGGAATCAATCGGATGGCAGGCTCAGCGATGCGAGCAACGATCCATCCGCAAAGCACCGTCAGAGCATAAAACACTAGCCGTGCGCGATGTCGCAATCGGAAGAAACCGATCATCCCAGCAAGTCCAGGTAATCCATAAATCGGAACTTCGAGAAACAGGAGTCGAGCCCATATCCTAAACGTTGGCTCGAATTCAACGAAGGCGACAAAACCGTGACGGACATGATAAGGGAGCTCATAGTAACTCATGTCTAGCCAGTACCAACCCGCACAAACGAATGTGATCGCAGCGAAACAACAGACGGCGATCCAACGGTTTCGGTCGGTCCCGAACCATCGTTCAACAACCGACTCGATATCGTCGTCAGGCTCCAAATAGGTCCTGTTGTGCTTCCTCGGACTTGCCGAGGCGTGGTGCGATTACTTCCAACTCGGCGAGACCAATGATGATCTTGCGCGGCTTCGTGCCTTCGTGCGGGCCGACGACCTTGAATTCTTCCAGTTGTTTCATCAAGCGAACGGCACGCGGGTGGCCGATCGAGAATTGCGATTGTAACTGCGCCGTCGACGCGTAGTTGCTTTCGATGATGAACTTCGCGGCGTCGTAGCAGAGCGGATCGGCGTCTTTCTTGTTGCCGTCGTCGTCGGAGACCGGAACGACCTCGACGTCGAGCAAGTTCTCGGGACGCGCCTGTTTCGCCCAAAACTCGACGAGGCGGTTAACCTCATTGCCGGTAATGAGCGCGCCCTGCGCGCGAATCGGTTTCGGCGCGTCGATCGGCAGATACAACATGTCGCCGCGGCCGAGCAATCGTTCCGCGCCCGCCATATCGAGAATCGTGCGCGAATCGACCTGCGAACTCACCGCGAATGCAATACGCGACGGAATGTTCGCCTTGATCAAGCCGGTGATCACGTCGACCGACGGACGCTGCGTCGCAACGATCAAATGGATGCCGGTCGCGCGCGCGAGCTGCGCGAGGCGCATGATCGTCGTTTCGACTTTTGCCGGCGCGACCAGCATCAAGTCGGCGAGTTCGTCGATGATGATCACGACGTACGGCAGTTTCTCGTCGGGGAATTTCGCGTTGTACTCTTCGATTTTGCGAACGCCGGCCTTCGCGAACCGCTCGTAGCGCGTGTCCATCTCCTTCGTCATCTCGAACAGCGCACCGGCCGCGAGACGCGCATCCGTAATCACCTCTTTAATGAGGTGCGGAATGCCGTTGTACACGGTCAACTCGACGCGCTTCGGATCGATCATCAGCATCTGCACTTGATCGGGCGTCGCGGAGACCAGCAACGATGCGATGATCGTGTTGAGGCACACCGATTTACCGGAACCTGTGGCACCGGCGACGAGCAAGTGCGGCATTTTGCCGAGATCGCCGAAAACCGGACGGCCCGTAATGTCTTTACCGAGCGCCATCCACAACGGAGGAACGGTGCCGCGATTGGGCAGCGCGTCGAGGATCTCGCGAATCGCGACAATCGATACCGTCGAATTCGGAACTTCAATGCCGACGGCGGATTTGCCGGGAATCGGTGCTTCGATGCGTACGCTCGTCGCGGCAAGCGCAAGCGCCAGATCGTCGGCGAGCGATGCGATCTTCGAAATTTTCACGCCGCGCTCGGGCTTCAACTCGTAGCGCGTGATCGACGGCCCGCGTTCTATGTGCGTGACTTTCGCGCCGACGCCGAAACTAGCGAGCGTATCTTCCAACACATGGGCGCGATTGCTGTCATCCGCCACCTGCACTTGCGGCGGGTCGAACAGTCCGAGATCCGGCAAGTGATACGTGCGACCGGCAGGATCGACCGGCGTAGCAAATCGATCCGCGGATTCGTAATCGCCGACAATGGTCTCGGCTTCTTCCTCGAGGCGAGCCATCACCATCGCGGGCACGACAGGAGCGAACACTGCCGAGACCGGCGCGATGGGACGGACGTCGTCTTCTTCCTCTACTTCGTCTTCGAACTCGTCATCGTCCGGATCATCGACGTCAAAGACGGCAGGGCGCGACTTCTCGGGCTTAGGCGGTTTCGGTTCGCGCGGCGACGGTTTCGGCAACGCGAACGCCTCGCGCAGCGAAGTGTGGCCTTCTGGAAGCGAGAGCTTGAACTTCGGCATTTCGGCGGGCCGCAGGCGCGCAAGACCCATAAGCACGAGACCGATGAGCTTCTTGAGGCTCACCTGCGACAAATATAGCGTCAACGAGAGCGCTGCGATCGCAAGCACGACCCAAGCACCGGCAGTGCCGATGAGCGATGCGAGGGCCCACCAGATCGTACTGCCGACGGTACCACCGCGGGCGACGCCGCCTGAGCCGAAGGCGGCATCGATCATCAAAAAATAAGCGAGCGCGGCGCTGCCGAGGCTCGCGATCATGCGGGGAACGTTGATCTCGAGAAAGACGATTGCGCCGAAGAATCCGATCAGCACCGGGAAAAGCGGTGCGCCTCCTCCAAACAAGTGGCGCAACCCGCCCGCCGTGAAGCGGCCGATGTTGCCGGCATGCTCCGGCAGTGCGAGAGCGATAGCGAAGAGCAGCGCCACTCCAATGGCGCCGATCCCGACGATCTCGAGATTGAGTTTTCGTGCATTCGCCTTCCGGCGTACGCGTGCCATGGAATCTATCGTTTCGTCGTCATACTAGGAGTTCATTTGCCTACGCCCACGATCGTCGTCCTCGAAGGCGACCAGACCGGACAAGAGTTGCTTGTCGAATCGCTTCGCGTTCTCGATAAATCGGTTATCGACATCGAGCTCGCGTTCGAACACTTCGATCTTTCACTTGAAAACCGCCGCGCGACGAACAATCAAGTCGTTCGCGATTCTGCGGAGGCGATGAAACGGCACAAGCTCGGCCTGAAAGCAGCGACGATCACGCCGGAACAAAAAGGCGACGTCGGATCGCCCAATGCAATTTTGCGCAAAGCCATCGACGGCAAAGTGATCGTACGCACGGGTCGCAAACTTCCGCGCGTTCGTCCCGTCGCCGGCATTCACGCACCGATCTCCGTCGTTCGCATGGCCGTCGGTGATGCGTATGGTGCGAAGGAATGGCGCGAAGGCGAAGGCACGAGCGAAGTTGCGTATCGTACGGAGGCGATCGATCGCAGCGTGTGCCGGTACGTCGCTGAGTACGCATTCCAACACGCGAAGAAAATGCACGCGAAAGTATTCGGCGGTCCGAAGTATACCGTGAGCCCCGTGTACGAAGGGATGCTCAAAGAAGAAATGGACGCCGCGGCTGCGCGTCATCCGGACGTCCCCTACGAACCGCAGCTGATCGACGCGACCTATGCGCTGCTGCTGTCGAATCCGGGCGACGTGCCGCTCGTCATCCCGTCGCTCAACCGGGACGGCGACTGCCTCTCCGATCTCGTCATGCAACTCTTCGGTTCGATCGCGGGCGCAGAGTCGGTGCTGCTCTCGTTCGACGATAGCCTGAAGCCGAACGTCGTTATGGCGGAAGCTCCGCACGGCACGGCCCCGCGCCTCTTCGGAAAGAACGTGGCGAACCCGCTCGCCATGATCCTCGCAGCCGGCGCGCTGCTGTCGTACGTCAACGACGCGCGGGCGGCCAACGCCTCGCGAGCGGTTTACGAGTCGGCGCTCGAGGCCGTGCACGAGGGTATTGCGACCGCCGATCTCGGGGGAAGCGCGACGACGACCGAATTCACCGATGCGGTGATCGACGGTGTCCGGCGCAAGCTGGACGTTTGGTCCACGCTGTAAAGATTGGATTAAACCGGGACCGCAGACCCACGTCATAATACGCCGCCCGTTAATGCGGCAAGGACGGCAGGCCGAACCCCATACTAAGATGTTGTGGCTTGGCCGCCGTTCAGCCGAGGGGCAATCCTCGGGCGAGAACAACCAGCGGCAGTTCTACCGGCAGTCCATCGAGCTTCCGATTGCGATCGAAGTAGCTGGATTGCCTGCGCCCGTCTACGGGACGCTGATCAACATCTCTGAGACCGGCTGCCGCCTTCGCTCCCTCATTCTGATCGACCGCGACCGCGACGTCGAATTCGAACTCAAGCGGCCGAACCAGCCGGCGTTCCTTTTAAAGGGCCGGATCGTGACGCGCGCCACGCCGCAAAAAGGCGGCGGATACGAGTACGGTGTCAGCTTCGCTCGCATGTCGAACACCGAGCGCGCGTCGCTCGCGCGTGAGATTCGCGAAATGCAGCGCCGCGAAGCCGCTTCGCGCGCCGACCGCCGCCAGGCGACGGCCCCGAAACCGGTTCCGAAACTCGCCGCGAAGCAACGCCGCGGCTCGGTCCGCACGATGGTCGAATTTCCGATCCGTTTCCGCACGGGCAATAAGCCGTCGATCGTAGCGTCGGCAAACGACGTCTCAACCGGCGGCTTGCGACTGATCACGCAAGAGGCCCTTACCGTTGGAACCGTCGTCGAGATGCGTTTCACCCTTCCCAATGATTTTCTCTATGTGTATCCGGCAGCCGGAGAACGCGTGGAGATCAGCCCGTTCGGACCGCGCCGCGTGCGCATTCCGGACAATCGACGCCCCTTCGAAGAGATGGCGGTCCACGGACGGATCGTCTCTCGATTCCAGCCGCAACACGGCCGTGAAGTGTTTGGTGTGCAGTTCACGGACGTCGACGGTTACCAGCGTGAGGAGATCGCTCGGTTCACCCACGCAGTCCAATTAGCAAAACTCCGAACGGAATAGTGCTGGGAGAGACACCATGAGTTGGATTCCAAAGAAAACTGCCACGGCGGGCAACACCACAACGACGATCGCTGCTTCGGCAGCCACGCCTCTTCACCGTCCATCGCACGCGCATTCGCTTGAGATGCCGGTCGTTCTGAGCGTACGCCGCCTGCCGGCGCCCGTGTACGGAACGCTTATGGAAATCACGGCGCACGGCGCGAAGATCCGGTCGCTCGTGCTCATGGAGCGCGGCACCGAAGTTGAATTCGACCTCGGGATCGGTAGCGGCACGCCGCTCACGATCAACGGGCGCGTCGAAGCGCGCCGCAACGCGCCCTCCGGTGCGCGCTTTGAGTATCACCTCGTCTTCAGCAATATGGCTGAAGTCCAGATCGACGCGCTGGCGCGCCACGTGCGCGAACTCGAACGCCGCGCCGCTGCCGCGAGGTCGATTCAAAAAGCCATCGACTCGATGCCGACCACGGATCGCGAACGCCGCGGCAGCTACCGCGCGCTCACGGCATTCCCCGTGATGTATCGTCGCGACGGTGAGAATTGGAGCGAGGGACGCGTCGGTGACATCTCGTCTACGGGCATCCGCATGAACTGCGACCAGCTGGTCGCGATCGGAACGCTACTCGATATGCGACTCACGCTGCCGTCGAGCGTGCTCGACGTTTATCCGGAAGAGACGGCGGCAATCGACATCTCCAACGGAACGCCGCGCCGCGTCGGTGGACGCCCGGATATGCGCCGGTCGTTCGACGAGATGGCGATCCGCGGACGCGTCGTGACCCGGTTCCAACCGGTGCGCGACCGTGAAGTCTACGGCGTCGCATTCCTTGAGATCGACGGCTATCAACGCGAAGAGATCGCTCGCTTCACGCACGCGGTGCAGCTCTCAAAGATTCGCGGCGTATAAACCAGAAACGTAGGGACTCGATGCGGGTCCTGTTCGTTCCTCGCGACGATGCCGACCGAATATTCGGCGGCGACGTCGTCCAGATGCAGAAGACCGCCGAGGCGCTCCGCGACCTCGGCGTTCTCGTTGATGTCGGTCCCCCGGAGAGCGCAACGGCCGGCTACGATGTCGTGCATCTCTGGACGAGCCTGCATTTTCCCGACAAACTGCTCGCGCATCTCGATCGCCTCACGCCGGCGCGCGCGGCAAAGATTCCGGTAGCGCTCTCGACGATTTGGGCGCCTCACCACTTGGTGCGCTGGATGGACGCCGCGCGACGCTGGCTGTTTTCCCGACATCCCAACGGCGCGCAATTGACGTTGGAGCGCGCAGCCGGCGATCTGGAAGCAATCGCCTCGCGTTCGCTCGATTTCACGATGGACGACGGCGAACGGCTCAGCGCGTTTGCGCCGCATCCCTTCACGACGTTGTGCCGCCAAGTGCTTCGGCACATCGACCTGATCTTGCCGAATTCGTGGATGGAGTTGCAGGCGATCTTCACGTTTCTCGGCGACTTCGCCGCGTACGGCGTCGTCCCGAATGCGGTCGATGCACGTGACTTTGAAATCGACGGCGATCCGGATTTACCGGCGGAATTACGCGCGGGTAACTACGCATTGATGAGCGCGCGGTTCGACACGCGCAAGCAACAAGATTTCCTCATGCTCGCCGTCAAGACTCTCGACATCCCGATGGTCTTCGTCGGCGACGCAACCGACCAAGAAATTTTTGCGCGCATGCGCGCGCTCGCGACGAACCGTCACGCTCCGGTCTTTTACTATCCGTTCCTCCCGCACAGCCGCCTTCGCCATCTCTATAACGCCGCGCGCGTCCATGTGTTGCCGAGTATCTTCGAGTCGCCCGGGCTCTCGTCGATGGAGGCCGCACTCTTGGACTGCGCGATAGTAACGGGCAATCTCGCCTTCGAAAGCGAGTACTTTCAAGACGGCGCGTACTACTGCGATCCGTGCGATGCATTCTCGATCCGAAACGCCGTACGCTCGGCGTGGGAATCGTACGATGATGAAGCTCCACGCCGGCGCGCACTTGCAGAACGCATTCGCAACGACTACACGTGGCGTCACGCCGGCGAAGCGACGCTCCGGGCTTACCGCCGGAGCGCAATCAACGCGACGCCCACGAGTGCAAACGCAACTCCGAACCACTGAGTAAGCCCGAGGCGTTCGCGCAAGATAACTCGCGCCAAAAATACCGTGCTCGCCGGGTAGAGCGATGTCAACACTGCGGCAATCGCCAGCGCACCACTGAATGTGGCGAAAAGAAAAAACGCGCTCGCCGTGATATCGAGGATGCCGGAGAGCAGAATGTAAGAAAGCGTCTCGCGTTGCGGACGCAAGTTCGTGCGCGCGCCGATTCCAAGCAGTGCAACAAAGGCGACGGAGGCAACGCGGGC
>Ga0213872_10002640_pt1 | contig 10410 bp, 10 predicted proteins | sample VelepicomBERX_R2_FD_160071 | JGI IMG/M metagenome (GOLD analysis project Ga0213872, IMG submission 160071) | Rhizosphere microbial communities from Vellozia epidendroides in rupestrian grasslands, the National Park of Serra do Cipo, Brazil - RX_R2 | ecosystem: Host-associated > Plants > Roots >... | reverse complement strand
TCCTATTCTTTGATTCAACGGGATAGGAATTTGAGTGACTACCTGGATCGGGAGGCTGAATACCATATGCGGCCGAGTGTCACGGTGATTCCGAAAAGCGACTTCGGGCCGGGGTTTGTCCGGCTTTTAGAGCTTCCAAGCAGCGACGAATACTCGGATAACATCGTAGCCGGTTGGGAGCCTGAAAACCCGCCGGCCCCAGGTACCAGTTTCGAATTTGCTTACCAACTGAAATGGAGAGGGGACGAACCGGACACTACTCAATTTCGAGTGCTTTCGACGACCGTACGTCCCAGTCCAGGTTCCAACGAAACGCGTTTCGCGATCGAATATGGAAAACCAGACAGCGGCGAGACTATTCCGGTGGCCGAACTGCGGCCGTACATCCTGGTGGGACAAGGTGCCCAGGTAAAAGACGTTCAATTCACTCCGACGGATAGAGGTTGGCTGGTTGGTTTCACTATTTTCAATCCCAATTCTTCCCAGCCATTGGATATCAGCTGTGTTATACTACGCCGCGACACATTCTACTCTGAGAAATGGCAATATCTCCTGAATACTTAGGCCCGCTGCGGGTTGGAATCAGGTCTTCGCCCGAGTGGACAGAGGCGTGGGACCGCATCAATGACTACCTGGATGCTTTGAAAGCGCCGGACAGCGTTGATCGGGACCTCATTCTGCTTTCAAGTTTTGAGCGGGCGATTGCGCGTAAACGGCGGGAACCGTTTACGCCGGCTACCGAACTTGCTTTCGAAGAGACCCAGAAAGCGCTGGATCACGCTCTGAGACACTTGGTCGATCGAAGTGTCCCGGAAGATCGCCGCTTGGTCGAGCAGCGGGTAAGGCTGTATCTGACCGAGAATGTCGACGGGAGTCTGCTGGGTCGCACCGAGGAATTGTCAGAAGAAGTTCTTCAAGCCTTGCGCGAGGTCAAGCTCCAGGCGGCGCCGAACCTGCAAGTTGCGAGCATCACACCTCGCCCGCTGGAATTGTCGTCGCCCGGGAAAGGTGTGGTCAATCTGGCGCGGTGGCTTTCTCCAATCGGCGCAAATTCCATCATAGGCTGGGTGATCGGGCTGGCTATTCTTGGGCTGCTTGTTTTCGCGAGCCTTTACAGATAGCGATTTTTCGACAACCGTTCACTGCGGGTCGTGCGAACAGGGGGGCGGCGATAATGTTAAATGTGACCTCAGAGGGAACGGTGGATTTTTGTCTGGATTATGAGTGGTAATGACAGGTCAAGGAAATTTGTCGAGCTGATTGGTTCGGCGACTTTTGAAGAGGCATTCCAAAGGAAAGTCCGGCAGCGACGCTGGGGGGTGGCCTTGGTTACCCTCGGGATTTCTCTGCTTGGTTTGTGGCTAATGTTCGACATAGTGGGCGCCCGGGGTTGGACGCCTCTCGAGGTGGCGGAAACAGGCTTGTTCGGTCTTCTGTTTGCTACGCTGTCATTTGGGTTCACCCAGGCATTTCTCGGCTTTCTGGTTCTCGCTGAAGGTCACGAACCGCTCAAGATTACGAATACGCTGGATGAGGAGACTCCCCTGGCTTCAACGGGGATTGTCATGCCGGTCTACAACGAGGATGCGGAGACCGTCTTTGGGAACATTCGCGCGTTGTACGAGTCTCTGCGGGAAAGAGGTGAGCTTGATTCGTACGATTTTTATATTTTGAGTGATTCGACCGACCCGGCCAAAGCGGTGGAAGAGGAGTTGGCTTGGTCGGACGTCTGCCGTCAGACGAGTGGATTCGGTAAGATTCATTATCGCCGGCGCAAACTTCCCGTGAATCGGAAGAGCGGAAACGTCGCGGATTTTTGTCGTCGTTGGGGTCATCGCCACCGCTACATGGTGGTCCTCGATGCTGACAGCGTGATGACTGGTAAGGCCGTTTCTTCCTTGGTCCGTTTGATGGAGAGGAATCCTCGTGCCGGAATCATTCAGACGATGCCGCGACTTGCTAAGGCGGAAACCCTCTTTGGCCGAATCCAGCAGTTTGCTTCACGCCTTTACAGCCCCATTTTTGCGGCCGGATTAAACTTCTGGCAGCAGGGGGCAGGCAACTATTGGGGCCACAACGCGATTATTCGGGTTTCACCATTTTTGTCGAGCTGCGGGCTTCCGGGATTACCTGGTAAGGAACCGCTCGGTGGAAGGGTATTGAGCCATGATTTCGTCGAAGCGGCCCTGATGAGAAACGCGGGATGGGAAGTCTGGTTCGCTCACGATTTGGAAGGGAGTTACGAAGGAATGCCGCCGAATCTGACCGAGTACGTGAAACGCGATCGGCGCTGGTGCCAGGGGAATCTGCAGCATATGTGGCTTCTATTGGCTCAAAACATTCGCCCGATCAGCCGGATTCACTTGGTTCAGGGGATCCTGGCCTATGGATCCGCTCCCTTGCTGACGCTGTTTCTTCTTTTAGGCGCATTGCAGGCCGGGCTTGACCGTCTGTATGAGAAGCTTGGGATGTTTCCGGCCGCCTCTGCGGCGGTGTTGTTCCTGATGACATTAGCTCTATTGTTTGGTCCGAAGGTTCTTAGCCTGCTGCATCTTTTTTCGCGCCCGAAGGAACTCGCTGCTTTCGGGGGCCCGGTACGAGTACTGCTGAGCGCTATCTTGGAGACGCTCTTTTCGATCTTCACGGCTCCGGTCCTGGTCTGGTTTCATACCAGGTTTGTCCTCCGGAACATTGCCGGAAAGACCGTTACCTGGCACACTCAGACGCGCGACGGCGGAGCCGGGCCAAGCTGGTATGATGTCGTCCGGGAGTATTGGCCTTTAACGATGGCCGGGGTTGGGCTGAGCGCGGCGGCTTGGTGGATCGCCCCGAGCTATCTGGCTTGGATTTCTCCGATCCTGCTCGGGTTGGTGTTGGCAATTCCTATCGCTAAGTTAAGTGGTGGCGTCGGCCTGTTTCGTAAGTTATTCCTAACGCCTGAGGAGCTTCGGCCGCCCAAGGAACTTTGTGTGCGGTATCATCTACAGCTCCGTGACGGTGATCAGTTTGTTCACGCTCTTCTTGATCCTTTCTACAATGCTGTGCACGCCGCGTTGCAGCGTCCGCGCGAGAGCAGCACGCTCGCGGTTAACAGTTATGCTACCTCTTTGGGCGCGAGGCTTTTCAAAGAGGGCGCAGAGGCCTTAACACCTCAGCAGAAGCGAGCGCTGCTGGCTGATGGCCAGACCTTGGCTTGGCTGCACAACCTGATCTGGAAAACGCCTGCCGTAAGGTTGCACCCGTCATGGGCAAGTGCGCTCGCGCAGTACCGCTCTTCAAAACGCGGGGCTCGACCTCAGTCAGTGTCGGTGCCAATCTCAGTGGTCGGTGCTAGCGAAACGTGAGAACGCGAACTTGAGAGTTCGGCTCATATCGCCGCACAGTTACTGGCACTGACACTCCTTCGAAACTGCTGCTCGACAAACGGGCTTGAGCGCGCTTTTCTTATCTCCCTTCGCCATGAAACGACTGATTGCCGGAGGAGCGCTTCTTCTATTGTTGGTCGCCGGTGGAGTGTTCCTGTGGCAGCAGAAACAGTATTCTCTTTCATCAACTCAGATTGCACCGGCTGATTGTCTGGTCTTTATCGAGGTGCCGAACTTGATTCAGACGGTCACACGCTGGCCTGATACGGCACTTAACCAAATTCTTGCGGAGCCATCGGTTCAGCGCTTCCTCCGCCAACCAGTTTCAAGGATCCCAAAGAACTTCCAGAGTGCCTGGCGGTCACTTGGAGAGCTGCGCTGCAGCGCGCTTTTCTTTGGAATGACCGATCCGAACGGCAAGACTTGGGTGTGCGGTTTTCAGACGGATCAAAAAGTCTGGCGCAGGGAGATCAGCAACATTTCCAGTAGCCTTTTTGGCCAGCCCGCACAAGAGTTCGTGCCCGACCAACATAAGAAGACCGCCTCCAGCCCGAGCGAAGCGGGCAAAATCGGAGTGCAAACCTACTGCGCGAAAGTGGGCTCCTGGATCTTGCTGAGCCGCAGTACAGACTTGCTAAGCGATGCCATTCGAAATGCGAAAGTGGCGTCAGGCGGTCTGCAATCGGTGAAAGTGTTTCAGGAATGCCAGTCAAACATACCAGCCGGCTACGACGTCTTGTGTTTCGTGCGAGGTGGGCCTTCGATCGAATTGTCCAGTGGATTGTCCTGGCGCTTCCAAGAGGAGAAGCCTGGCGAAGCGGCTCGGGCGGTACTTGCGGCGACTGCGATTGACGGAGCGCAGCTTCGGGACACCATCTTTGCCTTAACCGATGCGCCTGCTCCAAGCAGTCCGTTGGATCGGCAGGGATTGGCAATGACTGGCCCAACGACAGTCGGTTATTTGGCTACACGCGTTAATCCGTCTGAGATTTGGCGATGGTGCGATCAACTTTCACACCAATGGTCTTTTGCCGAGACAGTTCGAGATTACATGGGTGAGGTCAAAACGTTCGGTATTGATCCGCAGGATCTGGACAAGCTGCTTTCCTATGCCGAAGTCGTCGTTGATCGTGACCCTAACGCTGATTTTTTGAAAACAGCATTCTCGCTTCGGGTCACCGATCCAGCAAAATTCCAGCATTTAATGGATCAGGTCGTGACCGAGAAATTTCCCGATAATTGCCGAAAAATCGAGATTGCCTCTGTCCCGGCGTATGCAATGCAACTGAGCGGGAGTGCGTCCATTGTTTTCGGCCTGGTCGGGCGCCAGCTCTTGATTGCTTGGAGTGAACCGGTATTTGCAGAGCTCGTACAACGACTACAGAGCCATAATGCTGGGCTGGAGGACAACGCTCAGTTCAAAGCGATGGCAAAACTGGTGGCGGAACCGGCCGACATGTTTGTCTATTTTGACGCCAAGGCAGGTTTTGAGAGCCTATATAATGCGTCCAGACCGATGCTCGTTTTCGGTGTCGCACTGATTCCGACCATAAGTAAGTACATTGACGCCATGGCCTTGCCGGAGACCGCTGAAGTCAGCAAACACCTGGGTCCAATTGTGCTGTCTCGGCATCGGGTGACGCACGGTATCATTGACGAATCGGTTGGACCGATAACAGCCTACGAGGCCTTGGCGCTTGTCTCGGGAGGCGCGCTCGCGATGGGTTTGCTGGAGCGCTAGCCCGCAAAAATCACGCGCTGTGAGAATCGACGAGCTCATTGCGGGCTCGTGCTCGATCCGTGGGACTTCGGCGCGGAAAAGAGAGCGCGATCCTTCGGGCCATCATTTTGTTCCATCACCTTGAGCGCGAGATACGCAGAATTCACGAGCACGAGCAGGAGCACGAGCACGAATTCTCAAATTCGGCTTTTAGGTTCACCTTGGCTTTGTGGCGCCAATTCCAGGGCTCACAACACCGGACGCTTCTTCAACATCGTGACGAAAGCGCGCGATGCGGCCGTCTGGCTCCGGGTTCTGCGCTGCACCAGACCAATTGGCCGCCACATATCAGAACACTCAATCTCTACGGGGACAATGCTACCGAGTTGCCGTTCTTCTTCGACGGTCGTCAGTGGCACAATCGAGATGCCATCTTCAATTTCGACGGCACGCTTCACCGTTTCGATACTGTCAAATTCCATCGTGTGCCGAATCGCGACTTTGTTCGTCTTGAAGATTCGATCGATTGCCTTTCGGGTCGGTTGATCGAAAGCGAAGGAGATGAAACGTTCGTCGTGCAACGCACTGATAGGAACGCTGCGATGTTTAGCCAACCGGTGGTTAGGCGCACAAATCAGCACCAGCTTATCTTTCCAGTCACTCTCGACGGTCACCCCTTTGCGACGCGTGGGAAACGCGACTAACCCTAGATCGACGGCGCCGTCAACGACTCTTTGATAAACTTGCGCGGAACGAAGATACTCGACGGTCACTTCGACCGCCGGATGGGTATTCCGAAACAGTTTGAGGTTTCGAGGTAGCTCGTGGAGGCCAATGCTGTGGACTGTTGCGATCCGCAACTCCCCGGTAACCATCGTTTGCAGCTCTTGCAGGCGATCGCTGAGGCTGTCGTAGGCGTGCAAAATTTCTCTACTGGCTTGCAGAAATGCTCGGCCCTCTACAGTCACCGAAAAGGCTTTCTTCCCGCGTTCGATCAGCTCGACTTTGAACTTTTCTTCCAGGGCTCGAATCTGCTGACTCACTGCGCTCTGGGTGATGGCATTTAGCTCGGCTGCCTTAGAAAAGCTTGCTGTTTCAACCAGATCACAGAAGACCTTGAACGTTTCAATCTGCATCAGCAAAAGCTTTGATCCCTCGCCCCGCTCAGAATAAGTTCAGCTAATAGACGAGTCAATGGAGCCCAACATTGCTGAAAATCTTGAATCGGTTCGAGCAGGCATCAACGAATCGGAGCGAAGATCAGGGCGACCCGCCGGGAGTGTCGAACTTATCGCTGTCACCAAAACACATCCCCCTGAGGTCGTCCGAGAGGCTGTCGAAGCAGGTCAGCTGCTTTTCGGTGAGAACAGAGTGCAAGAGGCGAAAGCGAAGATCCCAGAGCTGCCGGCAAAGCTGCGGTGGCATTTGATCGGGCATTTGCAGAGCAACAAGATTCGGCCGGCGTTACAACTTTTCGAGATGATCCAAGGCGTGGATTCAGTCGAGCTTCTAAATGAGATTCAGCGGATTGCCGGAGATCTCGGTCTCTTTCCCCGGGTCCTGCTGCAGGTCAACGTGGCCGGGGAATCTTCCAAATTCGGATTTTCGCCGCAAAAGCTATTGTCGCAGGTGGAACAGATTTCTCGAGCCGATCGAGTGCAAGTGGAAGGACTCATGGCGATTCCGCCCCTGGCACCCAGTCCGGAAAACTCCAGAAGATACTTTGTGCAATTGCGGGAGTTCCGCGACCGGTTGGAGATGGAGTTTCGGTTTCCGCTTCCGCATCTATCGATGGGTATGAGTGGCGATTACCTCGTCGCGGTCGAGGAGGGCGCAACTTACGTTCGCGTGGGTACAGCGATTTTCGGGGAGCGACGAGCAAAATGAAACGAATGCGAGTCGGCACACTAAGCGATCGATTGGCCCGGAGGCTTGCAGGGATACTTGGATGTTTAGGGCTCTTGTTTGGGGTGTTTGGTGCTCATGTTCTCCGAAGCTTCCTGGAAAGCCACGGGACCGCCGAATACTGGCGAACGGGGGTTCTCTACCATCTCGTGCAAGCCGTGGCGCTCCTGGCCTTGAGCGGTTGGCGCCCGGTTCCCCGATTTGCATTTTACCTGATTCTCGCCGGGGTCACCGTTTTCAGCGGATCGTTGTACGCGTTGGCGTTGACCAACTTGAAGTGGTTTGGCGCGATCACACCCGTTGGTGGCCTTGGCATGCTATCCGGCTGGCTGGTCCTGGCACTCGCGAAAGGCCCCCGCAAGGGTCTCCTGTAACTCCTGAACTCCTGCAACTCCTGAGTTCTTCCCCTACTTCAACCTCTCTTCGGCTTCAGCCACATATTGCCGATCCTCGGCATCGCTGGGTTTGAGCTGTTTGACCTTTAGCCACTCGGCTTTGGCTTCCTGCCGTCTCCCCATCGACTCTAGTGCCTTAGCGTATTCGGCGTGATTTATGATGCGCTGGGGTCCAGCAGCAATCGCTTTTTGAAAATATTCGATGGCTCTTTCTTTCGATGCCGGAGGTAATTGACCATACAACGCTTGGGCGATGCCCTTTAAAATGGGATTCAGCGTGGCCATGTCGAAATTCCAGCGGGCCAGAATGAGCAAAGCCACGTCATTCTTCGGATTCAGCTCGGCACCCTTTTCCGCTTCGGACTTCACGACCTTGGAGTATTCCATCTTGGTTTTGTTGTCTACGAAGTCGGTCATCTTGCCATAAGCGATGGAGAGACAGACATGCGCGTCAGAGTTGTCGGGCGCTTCGTGGACGGCCTTCTTCGCATATTCCAGGCATAGATTTGCATAGTGCAGCTTTTCCGATCGATCTTTCACGGCGTCGATTTTGTCTGAATAATCTTGCGACAATTTGATGGAAACGTCGGAATTATTCGGGCTGATTTTTTCCGCCTGTTTCAGGACGTCGATTGCGCCATCTGTCTGTTCCTGTGCATCAAGCTGATCGGCTTTGCGAATCAACGCTGCAGCATCCTGGCTTTGTCCAATCGTCGCGAGGAGAGTCGAGCAGATCGCGGTTGTGACGAAGAGCATACGCATGATCTACGATCGGGGTTGGAAAATGTTTTGCAAGACGAGCCTGGATAGAATCCCGTTGACAGGCTGAAAGCTTAACCATAGATTGCGGGCCATTTTTCGGGAGAACATTCGTGAACACGTTTTCAGCCAAGGCGAGCCAAATAGAGCGGAAATGGTATATCGTCGATGCGACGGACCGGTCGCTCGGTCGTGTCGCCGTGACGGTGGCAAAACTCCTTCGGGGCAAAGGGAAGCCGATATTCACTCCGCACGTTGACACCGGCGATTACGTGGTGGTCATCAATGCTGAGAAAGTTCGTCTGACTGGCAAAAAGGAGGTTCAGAAGACCTTCATGAGTTTCTCGGGTTATGTCGGCGGACACAGGTCAGAGACCGCAGAACAGCGCCGGCAACGCCGACCGGAGCTCTTGATTGAACATGCGGTCAAGGGTATGATCCCGCACAATCGTCTGGGGCGGGCGGTTTTCACAAAACTCAAAGTTTACAAGGGCGATAAGCATCCACACGAAGCCCAGCAGCCAATCCCCGTTCACTAATCTTCTTTCATCACTATGTCAGAGATATTTGCCGCCACGGGTCGTCGTAAGACGGCCGTCGCACAAGTTCGAATTTCTCGCGGTTCCGGTAAGATCGAAGTGAACGGGCGTCCATTGGAAGAGTATTTTCCGACCCCGTCGCTGCAATTCACTGTGCTGAAGCCATTCGAGGTGACCAAAACGAGCAATTCTTTCGACGTTAAAGTTAGGACGAGCGGCGGAGGAATCACTGGCCAAGCCGGAGCAGTTCGACTGGCTATTGCGCGAGCTTTGCTACAACAGGATATGGCTATGCGACCCGCGTTGAAGGAAGAAGGCCTCCTGACCCGTGATCCGAGAATGAGGGAACGTAAGAAATCGGGACAACCCGGCGCCCGTAAGCGGTTCCAGTTCTCGAAACGGTAGGCGCGTTTTGGTTTCGAGCAAGGACGCGACGAAGCGCGTCCCGAACGGTCCGGTAGGGCCAAGTTTCACCTTGGCCTCGTGGGGTCGTCGGATGCAGGCTAGTTGCTTTCCGACCGTCGCCTCGGTAGCTTGGAAACAACGATGTCTAGTTCAAAGATAGATCCGTCGCTGCACCAGGCTAAGAAGCCAGAGTGGATCAAGGTCCGCCTGCCTTCCAACCCCACCTTTTTTTCAACCAAAGCGCTGATCTCGGATCTTCGGCTGCACACCGTTTGCGAATCTGCCCAATGTCCGAATCGATGGGAGTGCTGGAGCCAGGGTACCGCTACATTCATGATCGCCGGTGAACGGTGCACCCGGGCGTGCGGTTTTTGTGCCGTCTCCACCGCCAAGCCTTTGGCCTTGGATAAGGAAGAACCTGTACGGGTGGCCGAAGCGGTTCGCCGAATGAGGCTGAAGCATGTCGTCATCACCGCGGTGGCGCGCGACGATCTGGCAGATGGGGGAGCGAATCACTTTGCTGAGAGTATTCGAGCGATCAGGGAAATCGATCCGGAAATTGTGATCGAAGTTCTAACTCCGGACTTTAACGGGGGAGAGCACGCTCTCCGACTCGTCCTGGAGGCGCAACCTGACATCTTTAATCATAATCTGGAAACGGTAGAGCGCCTGACGCCTGTCGTGCGGTCTCGAGCGAAGTATCGATTATCCCTGCAGGTGCTGCGGCAGGCAAAGCGACTGGATCCCGCCGCAGTGACGAAAAGCGGAATAATGCTTGGGTTAGGGGAGACTGAGGCGGAACTATTCCAGGCCATGGATGATTTACGCGAGTCAGATGTGCAGGTTTTGACGCTCGGTCAATATCTTCGGCCGACTCCGAATCATCTGCCTGTTATCGAGTACATCCGCCCGGAGGCGTTCGAGCTGTATAAAGTAATCGCGGAGCAAAAGGGGTTTGAGTATGTGGCTTCCGGTCCGCTGGTCAGAAGCTCTTACCACGCCGCTGACTACCATCCGACGCGGCGGAGTAGAACGCACGGGAACGCCGAGATCGCACGAGAACGCTGGGAAGGCTGATCGAACCGTCGCCATAGGCGCGTCGGTAGGGACGCGCTCCTCGCCCTACCGCGCCGCCCTTTTGATGCGTCACGCGCCACCCACGCGATCTATGATACGGCGCCTCAGCCTTCCCGGCGTTTTCGGGCGTTTTCGGCGTTCCTCCCTCAGTGCGAAGTTGTTCCGCTTGCCGGTTTCGCGGTGGAGAATTCCTTCTTCAACAGCTCAACGATAGCTGCAATGCCAGTCTGCCTTTTTTCCTGGAC
>Ga0213872_10002639_pt1 | contig 10419 bp, 9 predicted proteins | sample VelepicomBERX_R2_FD_160071 | JGI IMG/M metagenome (GOLD analysis project Ga0213872, IMG submission 160071) | Rhizosphere microbial communities from Vellozia epidendroides in rupestrian grasslands, the National Park of Serra do Cipo, Brazil - RX_R2 | ecosystem: Host-associated > Plants > Roots >... | reverse complement strand
CCAGCCGCCATTCCGGGAAGGTGTTGGTCGAATAGCGCTGGTGGAACAGGGCCACCGACGACTCGAAGCGCGGGTCGCGCAGGTCCGGATAGAAGACGTCGATGTCCTCGGCCCGGAACATGCCCTTGTAGACCAGCGAGCGCGCCGACAGGGTGCAGACGTAGAGGTTCAGGTTCGCCGCCGCCGCGCGCTTCTCGATGCGGCGGCGCGTCAGGAACAGCTCCCGCTCCAGCGCCAGGCCGTCGAGCTCAGCGGGGGGCGCCAGCATGATCTGCTCGATTTCCGGTCGCGTCGCCGCCGCCCGCTCGCCGACCGCCGCGACGTGGGTCGGCACCTGGCGCCAGCCGTAGATGTAGAAGCCGGCGTCGAGCGCCTCGCTCTCCACCAGGGTGCGCGCCGCTTCCTGGGCGTTCAGGTCGGTGCGCGGCAGGAACATCATCCCGACCACGATGGGACCCGGGCGCGCCTTGTGGCCCGCCTGGCGCACCTGCTCGGCGAAGAAGGCCTGGGGCACGCTGACGAGCACGCCCGCGCCGTCGCCGGTCTTGCCGTCGGCGCCCACCGCGCCGCGGTGCCAGACCGCCTTCAGCGCGCGGATGGCGAGCTCCACCACCTCGCGCCGCGGCCGCCCGTCGACGGCGCAGACCAGGCCCACGCCGCAGGCGTCGCGCTCGGAGTCCGGATCGTAGGCGCCGGCCTCGATCAGGCGCGCGCGCTCGCGGAGATAGCGTTGCGGATCGAACGTCATCACGCGGCTCCCCTGAGCAGGCGCGGCTCTGAGGCGTTCGCCTGAAGCCAGGCGTCGATCTCGACGGCGGCGTCCTGGCCGTCCCGCACGGCCCAGACCACGAGCGAGGCGCCCCGCACGATGTCGCCCGCGGCGAACACGCCCGGGATCGAGGTCATCAGCGAGCGGCGCCCCTTCTGGAGCGGCGTCTGCAGCGTCCCGTCCGCTCGCGTCTGCAGCGCCTCGGCCTTGAACAGGACCGGCAGGTCCTCAGGCTCGAAGCCGAGCGCCTCGATCAGCAGGTCGGCGTCGGCCGTGAACTCCACGCCGGGGAGCTCCTCCACGCCGCGGCGGCCGTTCAGGTCCGGGGCGGCGAGCTGCATGCGCGCCGCGCGCACGCCGGTCACGGTCTCGGCGTCGCCCAGGATCGCCTTGGGCTGGGCGAGCCACTGGAAGGTGACGCCCTCCTCCTCGGCGTGCTCCACCTCGCGCCGCGAGCCCGGCATGTTGGCGCGGTCGCGGCGATAGAGGCAGGTCACCGAAGCCGCGCCCTGGCGCACCGCCGTGCGCACGCAGTCCATGGCCGTGTCGCCGCCGCCCAGCACCACCACCCGCTTGCCCTCGGCGTTCAGACGGCCGCTGGCGAAGCCCTCCGGCGCCTCGCCAAAGCCCAGGCGGTTGGAGGTGATCAGGTAGTCGAGCGCTGCGGCCACCCCGCGCGAGCCCGAGCCCGGCGCCGCCAGCCGGCGCGCCTGGTAGACCCCGGTCGCGATCAGCACCGCGTCGTGCCGCTGGCGCAGGTCGTCCAGCGTCGCGTCAGTCCCGACTTCGAAGTCCAGCACGAACTCGACTCCGCCCTCGGCGAGCCGGCGCGTGCGCCGCTCCACCACGTGCTTCTCGAGCTTGAATCCCGGGATGCCGTAGGTCAGCAGGCCGCCCGGCCGGTCGTGGCGGTCGTAGACGGCGATCCGATAGCCGAGGCCGCGCAGCCGGTCCGCCGCCGCCAGGCCCGCCGGCCCCGCGCCGATGATCCCGACGCTCAAGCCCAGCTCCGCCTCGGGCCGGATCGGCTCGACCCAGCCGGACTCGAAGGCCATGTCGCCCAGCCATTTCTCGACCGAGCCGATGGTCACGCCCTCCCAGCCGGACTGTTCGAGCACGCAGGCGCCTTCACACAGCCGGTCCTGCGGACAGATGCGGCCGCAGATCTCGGGCAGGGCGCTGGTCGAGGCGGCCAGGCGCCAAGCCTCTTCATAGCGTCCCTCGGACGCCAGGCTCAGCCAGCCGGGGATGTCGTTCTGCAACGGGCAGGCCGACTGGCAGAAGGGCACGCCGCAGCCGGCGCAGCGCGAGGCCTGGGCGCTTCCGGCCGGCTTGGCGAACACGCGATAGATCTCGTGGAACGACCCTTTCCGCTCCGCGACGGCGAGCTTGACGGGGTTCACGCGCGGCGTGTCGACGAAGCCGGGTCCGGAACGGGCCAATTCAGCGGTCCTCTCGATCGCGGTTGCGAAGGCGGCTCCTCCGCGTTGCGACCTCAATGAGCAAAATTATTGCTCCGCGCAAGGAGAAACGCGGCGCTTGGGGCATAGTTTTTCTCTTTTTGGGATTCGAGGCGCCGCGCCGCAGCACGCCGAGCGAAGCCCCTGAAGGCTCAAACGATTTCGCAACCTCTACGGGTCAACATCACGTCTCCATGCGCCTCGCTCCACTCTTCGCCGCTGCAGCCGCCTTGCTCTCGGTCGGGACATCCACCGGAGCGGTCGCGGATTCCGCGCCGCCCGTCTCGCCCCTGCAGCTGGCGACGGCGATCGAGCGGCGAGCGTCCGCGACGAGCTACGCCGACGTGGAGGCGTTCGGCTGGAAGGCGTACGGGCTGAAGGGCCGCGAGCGGCTCGACCGGCTCGAGCACGTGGCCATGAGCTTCCTCAACAACTCCGACTACGCGACGTTCGAGACCTGGAACGCCCGCGTGCGCGACCAGGCGCAGCTGGACCACGACGAGCGTTATCTCTCGATCCCCCGTGCGAACGAGCTGCGGGCGCGCGCCGTCAGAGGTGACGTCGGGGCGGCGAGCGCACTGGCCCAGGAAGCGGCGCGGCAGCACGACTGGTTCGCCAAGGCTCACGCCCTGGTCATGCTCGCCATCGTGGACAACGGCCTCCATGAGCACGGGGCGGCGCTGAAGGCGCTTTCCGACGCCGAGACGCTCATCCCGCTTCAGGACCGCTGGGCGGCTCGCGCCCGCGCCGAGGTCTGGGACGCCATGACGGTGGAGCTGCAAGGCTTCCTTGACATCAACGGCGTCGCCCAGGCCGTGTACCGCTCCGAGTTCGAGCTCGGCGATCCGACCTATCCCCGTCCGGACTTCGACGACGTCTACAATCTCGCGAGGATGGCGATCAGCCGGGGGGATTATCCGCTGGCCGCCGAGCTGTACCGGATCAATCACCGCCTGGCGCTGCGCTCGAGTCAGCCCGCCGACCTCGTCTATGACCGGCTGCTCTGCGCCTACTATTCGGAAGGCCGCGACGACGCGCGCGGCGTGCTGAACTGCCTGGACGGCGCGGACGCCGGCACGGGCGAGACCGGTTTACGCGATCGCTTTCTGCTGTTCCGCGCCGTCGCCGACGCCCGACTCCACCGCACGGCCGAGGCCGACCGCACCCTGGCGAAGCTCAAGCAGCTCGAGCGCGCCGGGCAACTGACCCCGACCGGCGGAGAGCGCCTGGCGCTGGCGGAAGCCGAGGTCCTGCGCGCGCACGGCCGCAACGCGGAGGCCTTCGAGAAATACCGGGCCTATTCTCGCGCCGAGGCCAACCGGACGATGACCGGCATGTCGGCGGGCTTCGAGCAGATGTCGGCCGACCTGCAGAGCCAGCTCGAGAGCCGGCGCGCGGCGCTTGAGGCGGCGCAACGCGAAGCGCGCCTGGAGAAGGACGTGATCAGCGGGCAGCGCTGGCTGGCGCTGATCGTCGGCCTGTTCGCCGCGTCGGCCGTCGGAATGGTCGCCTGGCAGTTCCGGGTGGGCCGCCAGCTCGCTCAGGCGCGCCGCCGCGCCGAGGCGGCCAACCACGCCAAGGACGAGTTCATGGCGGTGATGAGCCACGAGCTGCGCACCCCGCTGAACGGCGTGCTGGGCATGGCCCAGGCGCTGGACCTCGCGCGGCTTCCCGAACCGCACGGCGCCTCGGTGAAGGCGATCCTCCAGTCCGGCTCGACCCTGCTCACCCTCGTCAACGACATCCTCGACCTCGCCAAGATCGAGGCCGGCCGCCTCGAGATCGCGCCCGCGGTTTCGAACCTGCGCGAGACCCTCGACAGCGTCGTGCGCCTCTATGCGCCCCAGGCCGAGGAGCGCGACGTTCAGCTGCGACTGGAGATCGCCCCCGAAACGCCCGAGGCCCTGACCTTCGATCCGATGCGCGTGCGCCAGGCCGTCGCCAACCTCGTCTCCAACGCCGTGAAGTTCACCGACGCGGGCGCCGTCACGGTCCGGGCCGAGCCCTTTGCGGCGAACGGCCGGCCGATGCTGAAGATCGAGGTCGAGGACACGGGAATCGGCATGAGCGCCGAGACCCAGGCCAAGCTCTTCCAGCCGTTCACCCAGGCCGACGCCGGCGTGACACGCCGGTACGGCGGAACGGGACTGGGACTGTCGATCACGCGCCGGCTCGCGCAGCTGATGGGCGGCGACGCGACCGTTCGCAGCGAGCCCGGGCGCGGCTCCTGCTTCACCCTGACGTTCGAAGCCGCGCCGGCCGAGGCAGCGGCGGCGGAACGGACGGAAGCGCCGGCGGCGCCGACGTCGGCCCTGACAGGCCTCAGGATCCTGGTCGCGGACGACCATCCGACGAACCGGCGGGTGCTCGGCCTGCTGCTCGCCCCGTTCGGCGTGGAGATGCTCGAGGCGGAGAACGGCGCCGCCGCGCTGGACGCGCTGAAGGCCGGCCCGATCGACATGGTGCTGATGGACGTGAACATGCCGGTGATGGACGGGCTGACAGCCACGCGCACGATCCGCGCCAGCGGCGAAGCCTGGGCGGGCGTGCCGATCGTCGCCGTCACCGCCGCCGCCGCCGAAGAAGACGTGCGCCGCTCGGCGGACGCCGGGGCGGATGCGCACGTCTCCAAGCCGATCGAGATCGCCGCGCTCGTCGAAGTGCTGCTGCAGACCCTGGAGCGGCCGGCGGAACGCGACGCGGCCTGAGGCGAGCGGGTTCGCGCCTCACCTGCGACGCGGATCGGAAGCGCGAAGACGATCCCGATTTTGTTCGCCGGGCCGATCGTGAGAGATTGGCCGCGAGGTGCGGAAAATGGGCAAGTTCGACCAGGTTGCGGCCGCGCTGGAAGCGTTGCCGGAGGAGCGCCGCGAGGAGATCGCTCTGAGCGACACCCAGATCGCCGATCTTCAGGCCCGCCTCGCCGATCCCGGGCCGATCGCCACCGACGAACAGGTCGAAGCCTTTTTTGCTCGGTTCAAGGCCTGATCGCGCGTCGCGCGGGCGGAAGCTTCGCTGAAAAATTATCTCGCTCGAGCTTAGCCGCCTCCGCTATGACCCCAGAGACCACAACGTCTGAGTGAGCGGGGATGGGCAAAGAATCCGCGAGCCGCGTATACGCGGCCCTGGCAGTGCTCGCGTTTCTGAGCGGAACGGGATTCACCTGTCCTGCCAAAGACCCAGTCGCCCGCCTCGCCGCCTACATGAGCTCAATGCAAGGCGGCGCATTCGACGCTTCTTCGGCCCCGACAAAATCCCGCCTCAGCGACGCACAGTTTGCCGATCTCACGGCTCAGCCGGCCGCGGAGTTACAGGCAGGCGACATCGAAAAAGCGAAAGCAGACTTCGAAGTCTTGCTTCAGTCGCGGGAGGGGCCCGACCACGAAAGTCAGGTACGCTACGGAGATACGCTCGAGAGCTTCGGCGTCGCGATGTTCATGGCGGATCAGAAGGAGGCGTCTCTGGCCTATCTGGAGCGGGGGATCTCGGCGTTCCGGAGGGCTTTCGGGCCGCGCCATCCGGAAGTCGCCGTCGCCTTAAATAGCTGGGCTGACGCGGCGAAGGAGATCTCCCCAGAGTCGCCTCCAACCGGCACTGACGAAGCGTACGAAGAAGCTTACGAGATAAGGCTCGCCTCTCTGGGACCGAGCGACCCGGAGACACTAAGCAATCTTGTCGAATTAGCTAATTTGAAGGGACTACCGGCACGCACCAATGGAGACCCCGCGAAGGTTCAGACCGCCGCAAACCTATTCGAACAACTGATTGAGGCGCTGAAACAAAACCCGAGATCCACCCCGAGCAATTTCGGGCTCGTCTACTCCGAACTTTCCGTGATGTACGCCAAAAATGGAGACGCTAAGAACGCCGCGTCGAACTTCGATCTGGCGGTTCGGGCCGTGGGTCAGTTACCGGACGGCGAGCCTAAGGAGTACCTCGCTCTGGATCGCGTCACTGAAGCCTTGATCGCCACCGGTCACCGGAGTGAGGCTGAAGCGCTCACGGCCAAATACGCATCCTGCGCTTAGACCAAAAGCCCCACCGTAATCGGCGGCCACGTCGTCTAGGCGACGGCAGGCTTGCGCGGGCGTCCGCCTTTTCGCCCGTTCGTTCGCGCCGCGGCCGCCTTTGCGTCGGTGCGCGCTCGCCCGCCCTCGGCGCCGAGTTGCTGCGCCATCCAGCGCTTGGAGCCGAAAACGCCCTGCAGGAGCGCCGGCACGTACAGGTCGACGTCCAACCTCGGCCAGTGCAGGCCCAGCCCAGCCGGCGTGATCTCGATCTGGCTCAGACTCTCCGGCGCAGCATCGGCCAGGCCTTCGGCGAGCTTCACTGGAAAAGCGATCTGGACCCCGGTGTTGAGATCCACCACCACGCGCTCAGTGCTTTGGTCATAACGGGCGGAAACGGCATGGCCGGCCTGTCGCAGCGCCGCCATCCGGACTTCCGCCTCGTCGATTTCGCGGTCACTCGTCGCCATGGATCACATTCCATTCCGCACACAAGACCGGGAGCGCTTCGGCTAACGCAATCCCGATCCCGTTCAGGTCTGCTCCCTTGAAGCCATAGCTCTCCCGCAGCTCGGGCGGCCCATCCGGGCAATGGAGGATAAAGACGGCCTCTCCTCCTGCACCGATGACATGGACGTGGGCGGGCCGATGATCGTTGGGATAGATCACGACCCGTAAGGCCCCAAACCGCAGAACGGTAGGCATCAGCAGTTTTTCATATCAAAAACCCAAGCGGTTAGGAAGAGTTCCGCTCAGGCCGAAGCGCGCTCACCCCCGCGCCTTGAACCGTGAATAGGCCTCGGCCAGCACGCCGACCGCCTTTTCGGACTCCACCCGGTCCACCGTCTCGTTGCTGTCGCCGTAGCCCTTCATATCCCCGCCCTCGAGCGCCTGGACGATGATGCCGTCGCGGCGGGGAAGCATGAGGACCTCCTTGTAGTAGAGGCTGTAGTTCACGTCGGGCTGGGGGATGAGCCGGCCGACCTGGCCGCGCACAGGCACGACCGTCTCGTCCCTCCAGAGCGCGCGGCCGCCATAGCCCGGGCAGTTGATCACCACCGTCTGCGGCAGTTCCGCCAGCTCCGAGGGCGCATGGAACTCGCGCACCACGATCCTGCCGCCCGCGGCCAGGAAGTCGGCCATCAGCGTGTGGCCGTAGTCGGCGATGTTGAACATCATGACCGAGCTTCGATAGACGTCGGGCGCGTCGAACGGCGAAAGCTCGCGCGGCAGCAGCTGCGAATGCGGGCCGAGGTTGCGAATGCGCCCGTCATAGCTCGCAAAGTCGAGGGCGCCCGGCGGCTGGCTGGATCCGCCCCGCCCCTCCGGCGCGTCGAGGACGCTGTACATGTCGACCCACTCGACCGGCGTCCCGGGCAGGCCCAGGTAGTTGCGGTAGGTCCTGAACGAGGTGCGCGCCATCTGCTCCCAGAGGTCGCCGAAGGCGGGACCGGCGACGTCGGTCAGGGCGATGCGCGAATCCGGCGTCCACAGGCCCGTCGCCCGCGACGAGCGCGTCTGGGGCAGCAGCTCCTTGGCGTAGATTGTGACCTTCGCGCCCGCCTGCTGGGCGGTGATCGCCGAGGTCAGGCCGATCGCGCCGCAGCCGATCACCGCGATCTCCTGCGGGCTCGCGGCCATCGCCTTGGCGACCGCGATCGCCGCCCCGCCCCAGGACAGCGACCAGCCGCTGCCGCCGTAGCCGTAGTTGTGCACCACGGTCGTATCGCCGATCCGCTCCACGTCGAGGCGCGGCCCCGCCGCCCGGAACGGGCGCAGGCATACGGTGATGTCGAACAGCCGCTGCGCCTCGGCCCGCAACGGACGAAGCGGCGGCGGGATCTCCCAGACCGGAACCTCCGCGGCCTGGGACGGCGACGGTCCCGCGCCGGGGCTGGTCGCGCAGCCGCCAAGTCCCAGCAGTCCCGCCGCGGCGGAGCCCTGCAGCAGACGCCGGCGATCCAGCGACATGGTCCGGCGCTGCGGCATGGACGGCCCTCCCCGAACATCTCAGCCGGGAAAAGGCCTAGGCGGTTTCGCGCGGCCCGCCAAGTTACGTTTACCCCATTACGGCCCGCTTCCGGCCAGGCGCGGGCGAGCGACCGGGTCAGCGTGCTCCAGGCGCTGGGCGGCGGCTGGCGGGGCGACGACTAGATCATTGAGTCTATTGCGCTTTTCACGCCGAGGCGCGCATGGTTATCAAACGTTTACGGTAAACTTGCAGTAACCAACAGTATTTCTTCCGGTAACCATTTCCGATTACAGGCCCTTAAGCGAAGTGCGCGAAATTTCTCGTGCGTTCAGAGCCCAGACGGTCTCGGGCGCCGCGGGGATGGCAGGTGCGCCCCGCTTGCTTGAGAAGGAGAACGAGCATGTCGAAGTTCGTGACGCGCTTCCTGAAGGACGAGTCCGGCGCCACCGCCATCGAGTACGGCCTCATCGCCGCCCTGATCGCCGTCGTGATCATCGGCGCCGCCACCGCGATCGGCACCAACCTCAGCACCAAATTCAACACGATCGCCACGACCCTGAAGTAAGCGCTTCGCTCCAGTTTCCCTGGACGCTGGGCCGCCGCAGTCTCTGCGGCGGCCTTTGCGTATCTGGGCCTGGGCGCCCTAAGGCACGACGGGATCAGGCGGAATCGCCGGGTCGCTGAATTTCACTATAGAATCAAAAGCATAGAGCCAGTCTCAGGTTTCAGACCGGATCGATCTCGACCCATCCGGCTCCAGGATTGGCGTAACCGGTTACATAGGTTAGAAGCATGGCCGTCCGCGCCGTGAGGGCTGCGGATACGGCGCATTGCGAGTGACCTGTTGCGCTCGCAAATGCGGCTCCCGCAGGGGCAGACTGCGGGAGCCGCTCCGCCAGTCGGCGTTCGACTACCGAGCGCCGGCGGCGCGGCTCGCCGATTGCGGCGCAAGGCCGGCGGGCGCCCGGAGCGACGCGGGGCCACCCTGGCGTCCGGCGAGGACCACGAGCGCAAGTCCCGAAGCGACCATGACGCTGCCGACCGGCGGCCAGGGATGGCCGGAGACGAGACCACAGACGCCGACGACCACCATGACCAGGGGCGCCGCCCAGAGCAGGGCCGAGCCGCAGCGCCACGCCCTCGACCCGTTCAGCTCCGGCTGGGCCCGTCCGGCGATCAGCAAGAGGACCGCTAGGGCCGCCATGTCGTAGTTGAAGCCGTAGGGGCTGGCCAGGAAGGTCGCCCCGACCAGAGCGACCCGGTCGACCTCGCCGATCGGACGCTTCGCGCGGCCCGCGAAGAGCCCGGCGACGAGGGCGACGGCGGCCGCCGACGCGAGGCCCTGGATGATCCAGGCCAGGCTCCAGGAGCCGCCGGCGGCGACGGTCGCCACCGCCGGGCTCGGCGTCATGCTCACCCAGCTCCGGTGGATCTGCTGATAGAGGACGCTCTGATAGGGCGCGGTCTTGGTCAGATAGAGGCGCCACGCCTCGGGGCCGACGAGCATCAGGCTGACCGCGAAGACGCCGAGCGCCGAGGCGGCCGCCCACCCGATCACCCGCCAGCGTCGCGCCGCCAGCAGCGCCACGGGCAGCAGCAGCCCCAGGTGCGGCTTGACGGTCAGGAGGCCAATCAGGGCGCCGGCGAGCGCCGGGCGCCGGTCGATCCGCGTCAGGGCCGCCACGATGAGCGCGCTGGTGAACAGTCCATTCTGGCCGTCGTCGATGCAGGCCAGCACGGCGGGCGAGGACAGAATCGCGACGGCGACCAAGGGGTGGCGGCTGTAGGGCCAGGCCGCGGCGAACAGGGCCGCAAGTCCCAGCGCCGTCCAGAGCGCGAGCGCCGGGCCGCACGGCAAGAGGCCGAGCCAGCCGATCAGGGGCAGCAGCGAGGGCGGATAGCTGAAGCTGACAAAGGGCGGCAGGCCGTGGGCGAACGCCGCCTGGGCGGCCTGCTCATAGAGGGGCGGCGTGAACAGGATGGCCGTGTCGTGGGCCAGGAACAGTCGCGCGCCCATCCAGTAGTTCACGAAATCGCGCACCAGGAAGCGGTGGGCGCCGAGCATCGAGGCCTCGACGAAGCCGCTCCAGGCCAGGGCGACGGGCGCGATCATCAGGGCGAGCACGACCGTCCAGGGCTGGCCGGTGAAGGCGCGCTTGAGCCGATCGCCGAACTTCTCCATGGACCCCAGCTCCGGACGCCCTTCTTCAA
>Ga0213872_10002638_pt1 | contig 10421 bp, 8 predicted proteins | sample VelepicomBERX_R2_FD_160071 | JGI IMG/M metagenome (GOLD analysis project Ga0213872, IMG submission 160071) | Rhizosphere microbial communities from Vellozia epidendroides in rupestrian grasslands, the National Park of Serra do Cipo, Brazil - RX_R2 | ecosystem: Host-associated > Plants > Roots >... | reverse complement strand
CGCGGCCCGCACCGAGATCGTGGCCGAGCGCATCGTCGAACGGGTGGTCGAGCGCGTCGTCGCCGCCGGCCGCAAGAAGCTGCCCGACCGCCGCAAGGGCTACACCCAGAAGGCGATCGTCGGCGGGCACAAGGTTTACTTGCGCACCGGCGAATATGAGGACGGCAAGGTCGGCGAGATCTTCATCGACATGCACAAGGAAGGCGCCGCCTTCCGCGCCATGATGAACAATTTCGCCATCGCCATCTCGATCGCGCTGCAGTACGGCGTGCCGCTCGAGGAATTCGTCGAGGCCTTCACCTTCACCCGCTTCGAGCCGTCGGGCATGGTCGAGGGCAACAACGCGATCAAGATGTCGACCTCGATCCTCGATTATCTGTTCCGCGAACTGGCGATTTCCTATCTCGGCCGCAACGATCTGGCCCATGTGACGCCGTCGGACCTGACGCCGGACAGCGTCGGCCGCGGCACCAGCGAAGGCCATCTCGCCACCCACGAGACCACGGTGGTCGAACGCCTGGCCAGCCGCGGCTATGTGCGGTCGAACCTGCTGGTGCTGAAGGGCGGCCAGGCCACCTCCGCCGCGGCGACGGCCCAGGCCATCACCGAAGCGGTCCAGACCACGGTCACCGCCGTCGGCGTCGGCGACGCCGACGAACTGGTCCGCGCCTTCGACGCCCGCACCGAACAGATCCGCGAAGCCCGCCTGAAGGGTTACGAAGGCGACGCCTGCGGGGAGTGCCTGAACTTCACGCTGGTGCGGAATGGTACCTGCATGAAGTGCAACACCTGCGGCAGCACGAGCGGGTGCTCGTAATAGGCAGGATGCCTCCGCTGAACAGCGTCAGTGATCTCGTTCAAACGGTCGCTGATTCTGCCGCAAAAGACACATCAGACCGCCGCACCCCAGGGTGCGGCGAGCTACCTGCGCGATTGGGGCGATCGAATGCTAAAGAAGTTGCTGCTGGCTATCGCTGAGGATCTTTTCACGCTTCTTTCCGACTTACCTTGGAAGCGCTGGGGAATTGTCGGAAGTGTGTGGCTGCTTTTGACCAGTGCGGTGATCCGTCGCGGCGGCTGGTTCGGAATGATCGATGTATGGCAGGTTCCCTGGCAGTCCATGCCCTATGTACGCGTCAACTGGACGCTATTTCCCACTCCTTGGGATGTGCTTTGCACGGTCATCGGGTTGTGGAGTGTCGGATACCTGATAGTGATGGCGAATCGTATGGCGAGAGACATCTAGGAAAAACATCAGCAACAAGCGTCTTATTGAATCGAAGGGAACAACCAAGTGAAGCGGCGTGATGACCTGCAGGACGCTCTGGCACCTTTCGAGGATGGGGCGGGGTTCGGCAATCCTGATGATCGGCGCAATGCGGAGATCCGCTTGCAAGCGGCCCTTGCGCTCAGGGCAGAAAAAGCGGCTCGATTTTCGGCCATTAGCGCCTGGGCATCTGTCGTTTCGGCTCTATGTGCGTTGGCGACACTAACTATCGCTCATTGGAAATGACGGGAACCATCCGTCTCATCGACAATGGGCTCGGGCCAATCGACCTCGTCAAACCAGAACAGCCAACGCCTTGGTGAAATCCGCCGCCTGAGCGATCACCTTGTCGGCCGTTTGGATAGCGTTGGCGATCGACGTCAGATTGGCGGCTTCGGCGGTCAATCCGGCGGAGGCCGTTGCCAGATCCTGCAAGGCGGTCTTGACCTCCGGCGTATCGAGAAGCGTCGTCACCTCTTTGGCACGGATCGTCACCTGCGCCTGCTGCAATTGCGCGATCCTGGCGTCGATCGCGGCGCCGTCCGCTCCGGGCTGGTTTTCCAGATCCGACAGCTTGTCGATCGCCGATTTCAGGTCTTGCACCGCCTGGGTCGCGGCCTTGTCGATATCGTCGAGGGTCATGATGGGTCTTTCTGGCCATTGGCGGTATCGGGATGGATGGCCGCTTTCACCTTGCCGGCGGCTTGGAGGAAGCCGGTCGCGGCCTGGAACACGGCCATGGATTGGCCCTTGTCGGATCTGACAGCCTCGGCCAAGGCGTGATGCGAGGCGGCCAGCACGTTACCCGCGGCGATAGGATCGCTCGCCTTGATCCGGTTGACCTCATCCACCAGGGCCTGTGTGGCCATCAAATCGGCGCGGTAGTCGTCGGGGGACAGGGAGGCAAGCTTCTTCTCGTCGCGCAGAGGGGCAATGGCGGCTGACAATTGGATATCCAATTGTCTCAGCCGATCGTCCTGGATGGTCCGCAGCGTAATACCGACGATCTTACTGAGCACTTCGATGTGATGATCCGTCGCCAGAACGGTCTTTTTGAGGGTGGCTAGGCGCCGGCTGTCGAGATAGACCTCCGTCAGATCGGCCAGCAGCCCTGCTCCGGCCGCTACCGTGGGGGCGCCACCGCCTCTGGCCGCTCCAGCCAAGCCCGACACGGAATCGGCCAGTTCCTGCCCCGCTTGCGTCAGCGCCTTGTCGTCGTCGGCCTTGGTGATCGCGGCAAGCGCCTCGGCATAGCGGTGTAAGGCGCTGAAAACCGGCTCGACCTCGTTCAACGCATGCTCGGCGTCGTCCTGTTCTTTCGGCTTATCCGAGCGGAGATCGAGGATCTGGCATTCCTCCCTGCCCTCGATCGCGCGGCAACTCTGCGACAGGCCCAGGCGTGCTTTGTTCTGAACCTGATCATTGGTTCGCAGCGCCATTCTCGTCGTCCGGATATCGTCCACGCCTCCCTTATAGGCGTCGGTCACCAGATCGACGCCGGCCGAGAACTTGCCGATCTCGCCGTCATAGACGTAGGGCGAACAGGCGGCCAGAAAGGCCAGCGGTAGCAGAGCGAGCAGACGAATCATCCCGGCGGCACCGTATATTTATTGAGGAAATAGACCCCGTTGCTGATCCCCATCAGCAGGAGATAGGTATCGGGGATCGGCGGGATGATCTCCCGTGTCGCCACCGTCAAGCCGACGAAGGTCGCGCTGACGCAGGTGAAGAACATCATCTGCACCCGCGACATGTCGATCTGCCGGTCTCCGCCGAGGACCAGATCGGCCCAGCGTGGCGTCGCTTGCGGTTTGGCGGGCTCGGCTGGAGCGCCGGCGGCATCCTGCCGGGCCTTCAGATTGGCTCCCAGCGCGGCAGCGCCGGAAATGCCCAGCAAGGTCAGGGTGCCGGACGAGATGTCGATCAAATTGCCGCCCAGCGCCATTACATAAATGGCCGAACAGCCCACCAACATCGTCCAGAGGATAATCTGGAATTGCGACAGGCTGGCGCTGCCGTCAGGATTGGCGATGATCCGCAGGAACGAGCCGGACTGCGGCAAGCCGGGGCCGCGTATCGCCGCCAGGATCAGCAAAGTGCCCACCCCGCCCAGGCCGGCCAGCACGGTGGAGACGATATGGCTGGTCACGCCGATCGGCGCGGCGGTGTCGAGCAGCGGGATCAATCCCCCCGTGCTCTTGTCTTCGGCATAGGCCAGAACCCGGACATCGACGACCGGCACTACCCCGAACCCGGTATGGCGGGACGGTTCGACGTGGGAAATCAGCGCATCGAGGAGAGAGGGCGCGGGCGGCAGCCGGCGCGGCACAACGACGCCCAGCCGCAATTCCGTGGGACTTTGCTTGAGAACCCGGATCTGCTCGCCGCTAAGATAATCCTTGGGGCCGGCCCCGCCCTCCTGCCGGCGGAAGCAAACCAGGATGACGCTGGCATCGGCCAGATTGATCCGGCTGTCGGAACTGGAAACATCCAGAGTCAGGTTGCCGCCGCGCGGATGCCACGCGAAGGCGCCTTCGCCTTGATTGGATGCAGCCTGAGCGCCAGCGCCATCGACGGAATCGACCGCCATCACGACGCGCGTGAAATCCGGCGGCGCCGGCAAATCCTCGCAATCAGGCGGTGAAGCCGCCCCGGCGGGTGCGCCCGCAATCAAGACGAGTGCCAGAACACCCAGTAAGAGCTTTCGCATCCCCACCCCCGACAGCAAAAACAACCAGCGATATATCACATTAGATAAATTCATCTATTAGTAATTTATCTCAGCCGGCGATGCGCTGCGCCGTCCAAAACAGGCCAGTGGCGGCGATGGCGAGCGAACTCGGCACCACGAACCGGCGCCGGTACCAGGGTTTGTTCCGATGCCACAGCGCGAAGGCCAGATAAGCGGCGCCGATGATGGTCAATTGCGCCAATTCGATCCCGGCATTGAAGCTGACCAAGGCCGGCACCACGTCGGCGCGGGATAGGCGCAGCTCGGTCAACACGCCGGCGAACCCCATGCCGTGCAGCAGGCCGAAGCCGAATACCACCGCCGGCCGCCACGGCGTCAATGTGCCGGCCACCACATTCTCGATCGCCACATAGGCCACCGACAGGGCGATCAACGGCTCGACGATCCGCGGGGGCAAGGAGATCACCCCATACAGGGTCAGGCCCAGGGTCACCGAGTGGGCGATGGTGAAGGCGGTCACCTGGATCAGGATCGGCCGGGGCTTGGTGGTCAGCAGGAAGATCCCCAGCACGAACAGGATGTGATCCAGCCCCTGGGGCAGGATGTGCAGGAAACCAAGCTGAAGATATTGCGCGATGATCTGCCCCGGAATGGCGGGCGGCGCATTCACCGACAGGGCGAATGGCTTGCTGTCCGCGTCGCCCTCGAGCCATTGCGTTGCGGGCGCCCCGCCGGTTCCATCCGAGAATACGACCGCATAGGTGCTGGAGACCAGTTCGTAGCGCCAGGTTACCGCGCGCGCCGTGTCGGGGATCGGGCCCGACAGGGTCAGTTCGACTGTGGAAGGCAGCATGACATCGTCGGGCATGTCGACACGGCTCAGCCGCGCCGTCACCGGCACCGCCTGTCCATCGAAACGGATATCCGCATGGCGGGCGATGGCGGCGGCGAAACCGGGCAAAATCTCCTGAACCCGCGCCGCCGTCAGATCTCGGCTCAACGGCCGGCCGGCTTCCGCCTCCAGCCGGTTCAGCAAGGCGGTCGGAAAGGTGGTGACCACCGCGGTCCAGCGATGGTCCGCGCCAAGGTCGAGCCGCACCTGGGTCGTGCCGATCTCATGGGCCCGCGCCATGCCGGCGCACAGCAACAGCAGCAAGGCGATCAGCCGCCTCATCGCGCCCCCTCCGGCTGCTCGAAGGTCAGCGAGGCCCAGCGGCTGTTCCAGTCATTGCGGTCGAACATCCCGGCTCGCTCCATATGCACCGAGCGGATCAGCCACACTCCGGCTTTCGGCAGGTCGAACCGGAAGGCGCCCGCAGAGTCGGTGCGGGTTTCCAGCCTGATCGACGGTTCGCCTTGCAGATAGGCGCCGATCACAGCACCTGCCATCGGCTTGCCGTCGGACAGAAGATGGCCGCCGAACGGCTCCCGCCGTCGGGTCGGGTCGTCGTCGGGCACGATCTCGTAGGCGAAACCGAGCGGCCTGGAGGCTGCCGCCGCCCCCCGCGCGCCGGTCAGCAGCGCCTTGGCGCAGCGATAAAAGCGCTCCCGCCCGGGCCTGGCCGACTCGCCGCGCTTTTCCCGCTCGGCCACGACCCAATCCAGACCATAAAGACGAAGATAGACGGCGAAGCGATCGGGCGGCATTTCCAGATAGGCGCCGCCGCCGCTATAGCCGATCACCGCCGTTTCGCGCCCATCGGCGCGCAGAAACCCAGCCGGATCGATATTGTCGGCGCCGCCCACCGCCTGCTCGCCATCGGCTTGGCGCACCAGAAACCGCTCGATCGCCGAGGATTGCCGCTTCACCGGATCGCCGATGAAATATTCCCCGACGCGCAACCCCACCCCCACCGCCGTGCCCGGGGTGGGATGAAAGGTCGAGGGCTCGATCCAGAAATCATGGGCGGCTGCGGCGGTGGCGAACAGCGCCGCCACCGCCGCGAGGCAGGTTTTCATCAGGCGTCGACGACCCTGCGCCACCATTTGCCGAACAGCCAGCAGGCCAGCCGCCGGACGATCTCGCCGATCAGCCAGGAGACGACGATCAGCCCGATCGCGCCGAGAATGACCCAGGGCAGCACGCTATGGGTCGCCGCCGGCACCACTTTTTGCTCGGGCCAGGGCGCCGCCTCGAACGGCCAGTCGGGCGAGAACTCCTTGTCGTTTTTGGTGGCGCGCGGCCATCCGCCTTCGATGAAGGAAAGCTCCTGCAGCAGGCAATCGCCGAAGGAACAGGTCTGCGCCACCACATCGTCGGTCAGCACGCGGCCATTGGGATAGCCGACCGGGAAACGGTCGGAATAGATCATGACGTCCGGCTGAAGGTCGTACTTTCTCAACTGATAGGTGAATTGCAACAGATCGCCGGCGGCGACCGCCCACCATTCCTTCGAGGTATGGAGGAAATTGTAAATGCCGTCGCGCTGGGTTTTCATTTCCATCAGCGCCTTCAAATGGTCCTTGGGAGCCAAGGTATTGAGGAAACCGAAGCGCGGCAGCTGGCTGCGGATCGAGCGGCCGACATGGTCGATCTGGTGCCCGTTCTTCGAGGTGGTGCCCCACAGGATGTAGTCGTGCTGGCCGGCCGGAAAGGCGCTTTTCGGAATGCTCAGCACCATCGAGATGACATTCTTGCCGAAGAAGCGCGGGAAGATGAACGGATCGTCGCGGACGCTGAAATATTGCTTGATGTTGCCCGTCTGCCTCTCGTCCAGCCCCTTGAACGTAACGTCCTTCAGGGTGACGTCGTCATGCAGGTGGATGGTGATGCTGACATCCGGATGTATTTGATCCGGCACGAGAACCGTACCGCCATAACGGGCGCGATTGGCGTCGTCCTGGGTCGAGACCGGCGTCGTCAGATCCATGTTGATCTGATAGGTGAAGGGTTCGAGGTTGTAGGGCTCCGGCGCCAGCAGCGAGCGCACGACATTGAAGATCAGGATCATCTGATCGCCCTGCGGGAAAAAGAACAGATCCGTGATGTTGGATTCCGGATCGCCCAACGCCACCGGATCGGCATGGTCCGACGCCAGGACCGGACGCCCCATCGCCAAAACAGACGAAATCGCTAGGGCCGCCATCATCCGCCGGCCCATCCTCATCGTGAAGCGCCCCATCCTCTCAGCCCCCTAAGCCAAAAAATCGAGAGTTCGCCCGATTACAAACTTTAAAGTTGTAATATTCCTTGATGCTAGACCGACAAGGAGATAATGTCCAGCCCGTTGCAACTGTTGAGGGTGGGGCGACCATGGTGGGGACAAGATTTGCAACGCTCGCCGCTGTAATGCTGGCGGCGTCGCTTCTCGCTGCATGCGACGACAAGCCGGTGGTGGACGAGGCGATGAAGGCCGGCCGCGCCGCCGACACCTTGCCCGCCGCGGACGAAGATTACTTCAAGGGCATGGATGGCGGCGTGAAGCTGACCCATGAGGAAGTGATCGGCCGCAACAACTGGATCGTGTGGACCGGCGGCAATGACCGCTTCTGGGACCTGATCACCGACTCCGCCTTCGGCAATTTCGACCTGCTGAAATCCATCTCCAGCTATCCGACCTACGCCTATGGCCGCAGCAATCGCTTCGAGCAACTGGGATTGACCAACGAGCCCTGCTTCAAGAAGCCGACCGCCGGCGATCCGAACCGTTTCGGACTATGGCTGGATGTGCGCGACGAGACTCTGCCCGGCTGCGAAGGCCCCGACCCGTTCGCCAATGAGAAGAAATATCCCGGCATCAAGATCGGCGCGCGCGGCACCACCGTGCCGGTGGGGTCCTATTACGGCTATCCCACCGGGATCCTGGGTCTGCGCCTGTTCCCCAACCCGGCCTTCGACGAAGCCGCGAAGAAGAAATGGGATCCGGCGCGCTATTACACCGATCCCTCCTACTACAACGACAGAAACCTGATCCGGCCCTACCGCGTCGGCATGTCCTGCGGCTTCTGCCATGTCGGGCCCAGCCCGACCAATCCGCCGGCCGATCCGGAAAATCCGAAATGGGAAAATATCAGCTCGGTGGTGGGCGCCCAGTATTTCTGGATCAACCGCATCTTCGGCTGGAACTATGGCGGCGAAAAGGACCCTGCCCGCCGCCGCAAGAATGACGAGAATTACCTGATCCAGCTGGTCAATACGTCGCGCCCCGGCGCGCTGGACACCTCGCTGGTCTCGACCGACTACATCAACAATCCGCGCACCATGAACGCGGTCTATGGGCTGGGCACGCGCCTCGCCGAAGGCCAGCAGCGCGGCAAGGAATTGCTGAGCGGCCCCGAGTTGGACAATGCCCAACTGCCGGCCTTCTACGACAAGCCCTATGTCTTCACGCCCCATGTCCTCAAGGACGGATCCGACAGCGTCGGCGCGCTGGGAGCATTGAACCGCGTCTATCTGAATATCGGCCTGTTCAGCGAGGAATGGCTGCGCCATTTCAATCCGCTGTTCGGCGGCGTGCCCAACACCGCCATCCAGATCTCGGTCAACCGCGCCAATTCCAGCTATTGGAACGCCACCGAAAAGCAAACGCCCGACGTCGCCCTGTTCTTCCTGAACGCCGAAATCCAAAAGGGCCACAAGCTGGCCGACGCGCCTGGCGGCAAGAGCTATCTCGGCGCCCAGGACGGGGTGATTGAGCACGGCAAGGAAATCTTCGCCGACACTTGCGCCGGCTGCCATTCCAGCAAGGCCCCCACCCCGCCGGTCGATATCAACGCCTGCAACGGCGCGGAATATCTGGGCTGCTGGGAGAAATACTGGGCCTGGGTGAAAACCCCTGAATTCAAACAGAAGATGCGGGCGATCGTCAAAGCGCCCGACTTCCTGGACGGCAACTTCCTGTCCACCGACATGCGCGTGCCGGTAACCCTGTTGCAGACCAACGTCTGCAGCTCGCTCGCCACCAACGCCATCGCGGGCAATATCTGGGACAATTTCTCGTCCACCTCCTACAAGCAGCTGCCCTCGGTCGGCACCGTCAAGATCCACGACCCCTACACTGGCGAGTTGAAGGATTTCGTCATGCCGGCCGGCGGCCGCGGCTATACCCGCGTGCCCTCGCTGGTCGCCCTGTGGTCGACGGCGCCCTACCTGCAGAACAATTCGGTTGGCAGGTTCGTCAACGATCCGTCGCTGGTCGGACGCATGAAGTCGTTCGACGACTCCATCGATCAATTGCTCCGTCCGGAACACCGCGACCATGACCCCGTGCTGAACAAGGACGGGCGGGAAGTCTTCTGGATCGACCGCACCAAGGTGAATTCCTATCTGGTCGTGCCGGGGGGCTTCCTGCCCGACTTCCTGCGCAGTCTCTTGAACCCGCTGCATCGCTGGCTACCCACCATCTTCGGGCCGGGCGAGATCAAGATCGGCCCGATCCCGCAAGGCACCCCGGTCAATCTGCTCTCCAACACCGAGCTCTATAAGGATGACGCGACCCTGGCGGAGAACCTGCCGCGCTATGTCCAGCTGCTCGAACTGATCAAGGAAGCGACCCACGACCTCAAGAAGCTTTCGCCGGACGCCACGCCCGAGCAGGCCAACAAGGTCTTCGCCAATCTCAAGGATCCGCTGCTCGGCTTCAGCAAGTGCCCCGATTTCGAGGTCAACAAGGGCCACTATTTCGGCACCGACCGCCTCGGGAGCGAAACCACGGCGCTGAGCGATCAGGACAAGGAAGACCTGATCCAGTTCCTCAAGACCTTCTGAGCCAACGCGTTTCTAGGGGAGAAAACCATGGCTGACGAAAAGGCCACGCCCGCCTCGTGCGACTTCATCGTCGTCGGCTCCGGTGCCGGGGGCGGCACCGTGGCGGCGCGGCTGGCCGAGGCCGGCTTCAAGGTGGTGGTGCTGGAAGCGGGCGGCGATCCGCGCGAACTCAAGGGCGGCGACCCCGCCTATCCCGACGTGAATCGCCTGCCGGACGATTATGACGTGCCGGCCTTCCACCCCATGTCGACCGAGAACAGGGCAATGCGGTGGCACTTCTTCGTGCGGCATTTCACCGATCAGAAGGTGCAGGAGAGCGACCCCAAATGGGTCGACACCTTCGAGGGCCGCAAGGTCGACGGCGTGCTCTATCCGCGCGCTGGGACCTTAGGCGGCTGCACCTCGCACAATGCGATGATCATGGTCTATCCGCACAATGAGGATTGGCAGAACATCGCCGATCTGACGGGGGACGACAGCTGGAACCCGAAAGCCATGCGCAAGCTGTTCCAGCGCCTGGAGAATTGTCATCACCGTTGGCCCTATCGCCTGCTCTACTGGTTCTCCTTCGGGTTGATCAACCCGACCCGCCATGGCTTCAACGGCTGGCTGCGCACACAGAAAGCCATCCCCTTGCAAGCCCTGGGCGACAAGGAGCTGGTCGAAACCCTGATCGACAGCGCCGGCACCGCCCTGCGCGAGGACCCCAATTCGGATCAGAATTTTGAATGGCTGTTGCAAAGTCAGGGCGACCC
>Ga0213872_10002637_pt1 | contig 10425 bp, 8 predicted proteins | sample VelepicomBERX_R2_FD_160071 | JGI IMG/M metagenome (GOLD analysis project Ga0213872, IMG submission 160071) | Rhizosphere microbial communities from Vellozia epidendroides in rupestrian grasslands, the National Park of Serra do Cipo, Brazil - RX_R2 | ecosystem: Host-associated > Plants > Roots >... | reverse complement strand
TCGGGCGAAATAGAGTCCGGTCCCCATGTCGCGCCAGTCACCGTCGAAGAGGTCCCCGGCGAGGACGACGAAGTCGACCGCCTCCTCGATCGCACACTGGACGAGGTTGTCAAATGCCGCCCGGGTGGCCGAACGGATGTCCTCAACGGGGAGACCTTCGTATCGCGAAAGTCCATGTAATGGACTATCAAGATGAATATCGGCCGCGTGCAGAAAGCGAAAGCTCGTCACCTATCCCCCTCTTGGCAATCCAAAGCCTTACCTGCGCCATTACCGGCGATGCGCCCAAGCTAATCATGGCATGGAGTGTACGATCCAAGGCCACTCCATTACAGGCCTTTGAAGAAGAGACGTTCAACAAGCCGCCTGTTCGATCCAGAAAAGTTATGTTTTCAACCGGCGACTCGACAAGAGTAATAGTATCTCAGCAATTCAATCAATGGATGAAAGGCGACCGCCCTGGAGACAACGCGGCTCTCCACTGGCCGCCTGCGTCACGGAGGGCTTGCCCCACGGGGAGCCTTCACGCTGGCGCGCCCAGGATGATCAGTGAAGCACTTTGCGCGTAAGGCTTGTCTATGCCTCCGAGAGCTGAAAATGTCTGCTCGAAGATTTCCTCCCCAAACTGAGGTAGCAATGGCCCGAGAGATCCAGAAGCGTGACATATTCCCTATCCTCTCGGCGGCCAGTGAATGGCGGAAATTTTGCCTGATCGATGACAACGCGATGTTCTGCGATGACGATCTCTGGACTCTCGACAATTGCCTAGCTCTGTACGCCGCCTTTGTGGAAAAGCCTGACGAGAGTGACCGAGATTTTCTTACCAAGCTCAAGGATCAGCTCAGAGACACAACGCCGTCGGTCATAAAGTTGGCGGCGGAGATGCTTTGGGTCCTCTTTCTATTCCCGTCGAACATCAAGCCGGATACGAAAATTCGGCAATTCCGCGAGGTGTGGTCGCTATCCGGGGCGAAAATCCCAAATGACTTCCCCACCCTCGAAGACAAATGCCTGGTGGGAATTGGCTCTGGCGGGCCCGGCTTCAACACGTACCGGCCAAACGAGTTGGCCTATCTCATAAAGACCGTTCTCGACCTCAAGGGAATCCCGAAAGCCAAGCGCATCGAGGTTCTGAACTCCTACCAGGAATGCTCGGCGTGGATTGGCAAAACCGTCCAATTCGGGCGGCGCCAGTTCCGGCATATGCTCAGATATTTCCTCTTTCCAGATCGAGTGGAGCGAATCTCATCCGACAGCGATCGACGCCTGATCCTGAGAGGATTCCATGTCGCATCGGCCCGTGAGATGCAGTCATGGTCCGACGTGGACACCGATGAGGCGCTATTCAAGCTTCGAGGACAGCTACAGACCGATTACCCGGGCCAGGTGTTGGACTTCTATGAACCGCCGCTGCGCGGGATCTGGTCACGTGAGAAAAAGATCAAGACGCCCTCCGGGGAGATTACTGTAACCGTGCCGGATGACGCGGAAGACACCGAAGCTGAAAAGGCCTCCTCTGACATCAGCGCCACCGCCGAACCTCGCCAATCCTTCCAAATGCAGGCTAAACTCGCCGAGATCGGCGCGGCCATGCGATTTAAGGTCTGGATTCCACCTAGTGATCGAGGCCGGGTCACCGAATTGATGGCCGATGCGGCGCGAGGCTCCGTTCTGGACGTTCTGCCGCTAAACTACGACGACACCACCCTCGATACGATCAAACAAATCGATGTTATATGGCTCAAGGGGCGGTCAATCGTTCGCGCCTTTGAGGTCGAGCACACCACCGCGGTCTACTCCGGCCTCCTGCGCATGGCGGATCTCTTGGCGCTTCAGCCCAATATGGATATCCGTCTTCATATAGTCGCCGCGGACGCGCGACGCGACAAGGTGTTCGCGGAAATGCGCCGCCCCGTCTTTTCCCTCCTCGAACGCGGACCTATGTCCCAGAGCTGCAGCTTCCTTTCATATGAAAATGTGGATGCCCTCCGCGCTCTGGAGCATTTGGCACATATGTCGGACGGGGTAATCGCCGAATTCGAGGAGAGGGCCGAGCCTGAATAAGCCCGGCCTCCTCAATTACCTCGCCCGGCGGTGTCCTGGACCTTTTGGTCCAGGTAATGGAGCAGTTCGATCGTGGGGTGAGGTCCCATCAGCGCCACGCTGACCTCGGTCATGGTCTCTGCTAGGGCAGAAACGATGGTCACGGAGGAAATGCCGTCGGCGTGCCACTGTCGTGCATTTTCTCTAAGCGTCGCCTTGCACTCGTTGATATCGCGACGATCCACACTCATCATCGAATTGAATTCCTCAGGATTTAGAAGGGTAGGCCCGGGTCCTGGTAGACCCCGTTAAGGAAGCGGCAGGGCGCCATGCCTGCCGGGTACAATTGGTTGATCTTCAAGCCGTAACGGCCGATGTCTGCGGGTGCTTGGACGATCGCCACCGGGCCGTTGACGTCGAGTACCAAGCCGCAGTGGGTATCGGCACCCACCTTGACGGATTTGCGGAAGGCAAGGACCGCAACTCTGTTGCGGGCGATTTCGCGCTGCCTCTCGGTCTCTTCTGCCTTTCTGGCCGCGGCGACCGCGATGTCAGCTTGCGCCTGGCGCTGCTGGGTGAGTTGCTGCTGCCGCTCAATTTCTACCTTGCGATCCTGGGCCTGTTGAACCTCCTGGGCGCGAAGCGCCGCAAGCTTCGTCGCAGCAACATCGTTTAGACTTGGATGGGCGTGCAAGAAAAGCTGACCGCTTTTGATCAGTTGGCTGACGGTGCTGGCCGTAGTGGCACCGTCGATCGCCGCCCTGACGGCCGATACCGTCGCCTCACTGCCTTGGGTGATGGCGCCACTCTCCCTGGCAGCCGCCAATATTGCATCGGTATCTAACTCCACCTGGTAGACCCGCACGCCGGCGGCAGCGAACGGCGCGTTGAACACAGAACCAACGACCGATGAACCAGAGACATGATTCGCTGCGAAACTCGAAACGCAAATATTGTGGCTCTGCTCGAACATTTCCTTCAGAGCGGGATTGAGATGGCAGAGCCAAATGCGCTTGCCGTCTGCGGTGATCGGGTAATCGCCGTGTTCCATGCGGCCCCCACCGAGGTACTTCCTGTCGGGACGGTTCTCCGCAGCGGTGTTGGCCATCACCACGACAGTCTGCGCCGAAAAGTTCAAGGCAAGCTGCTCATGTGAACCATCCGCGATCGAGCACGGCTGGTCGAGGCCTTCGAGTGCCCAATGGTCAGCTTCTTTTCTCAAACAGGCGGTTCGGGAATAGATGGGATTTGACCTCGCCAACCACGTCGCAAGTGGCTCCTCGGGGGCACCGGGAACGCCCTGCATGTCCATGGTGAGCAGGTAGGGTGCTCTCCATCCGTCTTGGGCAGTGACCACACCGCGCGGTATGGCATCCGCCAGCGTGACGCGTTGAGCAGCCGGGGGCGAAGAACCGCCGGAATTTGACGATTGGCAGGCCACTAAAACGCTAGTTAGAAGCACCGCGCAGCCTATCGCGCCTCGCAGTCCCATCATTTTCTCCGCCACACTTTCCTGAACCACAGATCGCATTCCAGATCAGCGATCCAGAACATAATTCTTGAGAATCAAGAACCATATACGTGGAAACGGGAAAAAGCGGAATACCCGTCACTGTTGATTTTCCTCCCTCACAGCTATCGCTGGAGAGAGGGGGATCGATTGTCCACGCTGAATGACATTGTCGGCTCGAACTTGCGCAATCTGCGCAAGCTCAAGAACCTCAGCCAGGAGAAACTGGCGGAAAGCGCTGGCATCTCCACTGACATGCTCGGCCGAATCGAGCGTAGCGCCGCGACCCCGTCGTTCGCCACTTTGGAAGCTTTGGCTACTGCTCTTGATGTGCAGCCAGAGGCTCTCTTCGGTGCTCTCGGACAATCGGATCAGACTGGCGCGCGAGCCGAGGCGTTGAAACAGATTTTCAGCGATCTCGCACGGTCGAACGACGATCAGGTGTTCCTCATCAAGCGCGTCATCGGGGCGGTTCTCGACCGCAAAGCCTGAATCTCCATCAGGCCATTCCCGACCATCACATCGACACGATCAATGTGATGGCCCGGAATTTTCACTGGATGTTTCGATGGCATCATCAGTAGAAGTCAACTTGGTGCCATTCCGAATATCTGACTCCTGTCATCAAAGGCCGACCTATTGGGGTGATTGTCGGCCTTGGGCACCCCGAACAAATTCAATAACGGCGCGGAGCGCGGGGATAAAACCCGGTGGCGTAAGAGCCCTCCCGCCATCCACGATTGTGCCGGCTTCGGAAATTGTCCAAGCCAAGCCATCGACCCACTCCGCGCTAAGAAAGCGTTCGAGCGGTCCAATACTTATCCGGGGAGAAGGAGGGATGATGTCGATCTCGGCGGTCGCTGCCTCGCTCGCGATCTCAACGGCAGTCTGAGGTAGTGGCATTTGCAGCTTCGAAAAAGCGCTGCGAAGGCGAGCATTATCAGCTCTGCAAGCAGCGTTCTCCGCAATGATCGCCTTGAGTCGGTTTCTAGTTTCGAAATCAGAAATGCAAGCGATCGCCTCGTCTAAGGGTGACAAACGAGGTTTAGGCACGTGTTTCGTGTCACCTCCCTCTAGGCGGGCGAACGCCTCAATCAGGAGCCGAAAATCCGCTCCTGCTGCATTCCGAATGGATTGCGTTTTCAAGACGCCCTGCGCCTCGCATTCCCGCCCTACCACCGCGACGGTGAACACCTTGATGCCCCGATCGGCCATTTGCTGCAGGACGCGGACAAGACTTCTAACTGTCTCCTTACGTCGATCATTTGATCGATCCAGGACGGACTGTAGAGTTTCCGAAAATACAGGCTCGCTCAATTTGCTCAGAGTTCCCCAGCGCGCGGATATTCGATAGTAACAATTTCCACTTCGCGAATACCGTTGGGAGTCCGGATAAGCGCGATATCTCCTACGGTCAACTTTAAAAGCGCCCGTGCAATAGGGGAGACCCAGGAAACTTTGCCCTGCTCCATGTCGGCCTCGTCTGTGCCGACTATCATGACCGTTTTTTCTACGTCATGTTCGTCGGCGTAGGTAACCGTCGCGCCGAAGTAAACTCGGTCGCGATTAACCTGCTGTGACGGATCGACAAGTTCCGCACTTTCCAGCCGCTTCCGTAAGAAGCGGACCCGCCGGTCAATTTCTCTCAACCTCTTCTTTCCATAGAGGTAATCACCGTTTTCGGACCTGTCGCCGTTACCTGCGGCCCAGGAAACAATTTCAACGACCTTCGGGCGCTCCACCCTCCAGAGTTGATCGAGTTCATCACGAAGGTTCTGCAGACCTTGGGGAGTGACGTAATTTTTAATGCCGCGCTGACCCGCGTCCTCATCGTCGTCAAGGTCGTTGTCATGTTCTTGTTCAGAGTTCATCATAGTCCTTATTGCGGATAGCACTTTGGGCTGACGGCGTAGCGGGCGTTCGTCATGCTGTGGTAAGGCGAGCTGGTTCTGCAACGATCTTAAGCTCTTGCGCAACAGCACTGTTAAGTTCGATTTCCAGGTCATGGAGAACCGACTCGGGCAGCAGTCCGGTCTCCTGGCAAATTTTGCTGAGGGTATCTCCCGCCATCAGACGTAGGGTATTAGGCCTTCCCACCCTCATGTCGAGCCACTGGCTCAACCGATTGCCGACATACATAGCTAGGTCGACATCAAGATCGAGAAAGCGTGGCTCTAGGCCATGGCGCTTCAGCACCAAGTCCCATGCGCGGGCGCGAAAGAGCGTAGCTGTCTCGGTCACAGTTCCCCTCGCTGCCAATGACGGGAAGGCAATCGTCGACTGACATATTCGGTCGACTAAGTCGTATTCAGTGCTTTCCTGGAGAGCGGTTTCGACAGCGGTGATATCGCCGACCACAAGAGCCACTCTTGTGTCGTTCTCATTCATGCGTTCTTTAGCGATCGCTGAGACCTGCTCGCTTAGGATTAAGAGGTTGGCCATCTCAGCGTGGAGTTGTTCGAGGCGAGCTTCAATCTCCGCGACTTGATTCTTGAGAGATTGCCATTCCTGAAACTCGAAGAATGGGCGGCCTTCGCCCATCGCCTCTCTGCGCTCATCATCCAGCGGCAGCAATAGTTGATTGATCCGATCCAGGTGCCGATTTTTCAATGAGACATCTAGGCTTCGAAGGTTAAATTCAGACGATAGTCCTTCGAGCCACGGCTCACCGCTGACCAGAAATCTACAGCCAGCGCAGTTCGATTGACCTCCCGGTACGGGCGCGTACACCTCCTCTGCCTGACGACCAAGTAATCTTTTGCCTCCTTCGTCGCATCGTCTGCGGGCAACCGGGCAAATGCCGATATTCATCGGTGCCAAACTTCCGCTTGGCGCGGCCACGAAGGCGTTCAATGCGCTATCGCTTTGCGACACTGCCAACCTGCGCAGGTCCTCAATCTCCTTGCTCCGAGCGTCCACCACCCAGGCATCGCGTGCCTTCGCAATACGCTTCGTATCGCCTCGGAGCAAGGTGTCTGCGATATATTCCCTGGAGTGCTTGATGTAATAGAGTGTCATGACGACAGTCGCGTGGCCGACGATCTTCATCATTACTTCAGGTCTCACTTCGCCATCTTCAATAAAATGGGTGATAATTGAGACGCGCAATGCATGGAGAGGGTAGATCAAGCCAGAAGGCATGCCGCGTTTATTGATCGATGCGATCAATCTGACGGGTTTTCCGTCTGGTCCTGTCATGCCCGCCGCCGTACAGCGGCGTTCCACCTCGGCACAGAGCCTGACATAGAGCACATCAACCTTTCCGGCTCCTATCGGCTCCTCACGGCGACGCGGATCTTTATGAGTTCGATCTCGAAAAAGGAATGTAGACTCCATTCCGGCCAGCACACTGCTATGCTTGGCGTTGCTCCCAATTCTGAACTCCGCGACCTCGGTCCATAGTCTTGGACCTGTAATCGGATTCATTTTGGCCTGCCATTCTCGAAGGCGGACAAACTCGATCGCTAAGTCTTTAGGCATCCACGGCGAGGTATAGCCGCGCTCCCACGAGCTTTTGCTGATATCGGCGGTTTTGTTGGTTGTAAATTTGAGCGTAAGGTAGCCTTCGTTTCTTCCTCTTACGATCTGCACCGCCCCCCTCTGTGCGATATGGCCAGACGGGGCGCGTGCCGTGGCTTTTTTTGCGCGCCGCCTTGGATGAGAGTATTCAGTGCCCCTTTGCACGGGCGCGGGGTTGGGAACCATTTTCATCTGATCCAGGTCCGGGATCATCTCGTCCGATTCGCCGCTATCGAGAAATCGGATTTGCGCGGTCCTAGCCGGAAACATTAGCTTGGCGTAAAGGGCGATGGCGCAGACTGGAGACCACACATCCGTCCACTCGCCGGTCTCGGGGTCTTGCCACCGAAACCAGTCGGCACCCTGCATTCGACCCGTCCCAGGCAATCCTTTTGCTCGCCGAGCCCAAGCCCAGTCGTCTTCCGTAAGGACCTCGATCATCATTTGCAAAAGGTGGGAAGGCATAGCATCGCGCACGCTTTCGACCAGGCGGTGGTCTGTGCGACGTTTTTGAAAAGGGTTGCGGATGCCCGGGAGCGGTACGCGTAGCCCGTCGGCGCGCACTTCACTTAGTTCGCGCTCAATGAGCCAGTCGAAGAAATGGGAAACCGTATTGTAGTGTTCGTCAGAAATATTATCAAAATGCCCCGAGCATTCGTGCGTGCGCGTGAACAGTAAGTCGGGTCTACGAGGAATATCCTTATTCAGTATCAATGTTTGGAGGAAAGCGCGCAGGCTTTGCATCCTGCCCGGGATATTCGTCCGGGAATCGGCGATATATTTTGCCCCTCTAGCGCTCCACTCAATCAGTGATGCATCCTCAGCAATTGCCCAGCGAAATTCGGTGTCGGTAGAGAATGTTGGAGGGCGCGGCCAGTAATCATGCTCTGAATGCTTTATTGTGCCGTGCGAAGCAATTTGGCACCTAACAAGAAAACCCCTAAGCTTTGTGTAGTATCCTCCGTTTTGCGCCATGTCCTTTAGGGGTGTTAACACTTCTGGCACTAGATCCCCGACGGACTCGTGTCCACAAATCCGTAATAGCATGTCGTCCAACATTGCCATGACGGCAATTTGGTAATTCTCCCTGACTCCTTCTGCTTTGAGAGCCGCTCCAATAACAAGCTCGCTCGATGTGCCCAAGACCCAGTTGGTTCTTAGAAACAGGCGCTTGTTGCGAGGCAGCGCAATGACCCCCGCCCTCCACAAGACGGTCAACCATTCCGAGATCCTCGTCTTGTCGTACATGTGCCAGGGTTTAAGGATCTGACGCATTTGCCGCTTCACCGCGTTGTCGCGGGGCATCATTACGGACCAGGAATTGTATCCGCCCATGATCATGTCGATTGCGGAGGCAATGGTTTGATGGCTAGGCCGGCATAAGGCGTCGTCTAAAATAGACAAAATATGGACAGAGCGCTTGGTTCTATGATTCCAGTTGTGGCTCGCCGCCATATTGGAAAGTTCTGACGTCAACTGCTCGGTATTCCAGTATTTTTCTGGCGAAATCAAGAATCGTCGATGATCATTATTTATAAATATCGTGCGACCCGTGAGGTAGCTCGTAACGGATGAGAAATTGTCGAAATGCCAGTACGTATCTTTCACCGAAAAACGTCCTAAATAGTCAATAATCCGCGCTCGTTGCCGAAGCACATTGCATCAGCGATTTCGTCAATTTTTGGATGTTTGTATATTTCCTGCGAGGCTGGTGCCCGATGCCCAAGGGCGACCTGTAGTGCCTTATTAGGCACCCCTTTTTCTTCGGCAGCACTTGCATACGCATGCCTGTGTCCGTGCGGTGTTGTGCCAAATTTCTTGGCGGCAATGAGGCCCAGTCGGCGCACCGCGGCGCTGTGTACTTTTGAGAACGCAGCGCTGGTCATCGGTTCACCGTCTGGCGTAATGAACAGATACGGGTGTCGGGTAACACGGGGACGTGTGGCGAGATATGTATTGTAGAGGCGCCAGAAAAATCGGTCTGCTTCGATGTCAGACCAATAAACCCGCATCCGACATCCATCTTCCATAAGCGGATTTTTGAAACCTACTCGCCTTCTTCCGGTCTGTACGGTGAGTGGGCGAAGACCATAGACCAACATCAAAAATTGATCTCGACGGATGTTCTTCACTGCCGAGGTCCGAGAATCCTGGTGCTGGATGAGGCCGTCTGTAGGGTGATGGATCCACGGCACGCAGCGCGTTGGGTCATTTGGGTTAGGCTCGACGTCTCCAACCCACATGTGAAGAGGCTCTGACATCCTGCGGCCCCCGTAATGCAGCAGCAGGGTGATTAGTTGATCCCGCACAGATGTCCATCGCAGATGTGGGGGGCGTGCCGAAAAGCCATCCCGCAGTAACGGGACAATAGCGTGGTTTGGAAACCGCTTGACCTCGTCGAGTGGGCTTGAGTGGTCGACCAGCTTCCGCACATCGACCTCACGCCCCACAAGCGAGGCGCGGTGCATATTGACCGCTGTGTGCAAATGCCCGAGAAGCGCAGCTCCCTTCTTATAAGACCAAGCTCGCCAAAACATGATCTGTTCAGAAACTGTGGCTGGCCGCTCAGCGTTAAGGGGTAGGGATATGCCCTTGGCGGCAAGAAAATCACCAAACTGGGTGACCGTATTGACGGCCTTTTTCGCCTCGGAATAGGAAAGTGGCAGCCAGAATAGTCCAGCTTCGTCGTTACCGTCGGCACCCAAGGTTCCCATCACCAACGCGTCTGCCCACGCTTGGAGCAATAAGCCTCTGGATGCTAACGGCTGAAACTCTCGCGACCGTGCAGCCAGGAAATCGATGAGATAGCCGATATGGCGGGCTTGAGACCGCTGAGTGCCGATCCCCAGTCGTACACGATATTCTGACCAGGCCGGCCAGATCGAGCCATCAGATAAGATGATCGAGACCGCAGGGAAGCCTGATGCATCGAGATGCTCAACCCGCGAATGGGCGACAGGAAATTCGACCAACCTCATGGGTATACATTGAGGGGTCTTTTTCGGAAAGCAAGGGAAAAGTTCACTATTCGTTCTATCGTTGCCTCTGACGCATACCTTGACGAATCCGTAATGGTGTTCGCTCGTTTATCCACAGGGCGCCCTGTCGCCAGACTCTTGGCGGTCGCTCGGGGCGCCCCATGGATAAACCCCGGCAACGGTATCTCGGTTTAGGTTGTTCCACCCTCGGAAATGACCTCGATCTATTCAGAGAACCCGACAACGAGAATTAGATCGGTTCCGGGGGTGAAAACCGTAAAGGTAATCGCCATTCTCCGACCGGTCGCCATTGCCGGCGGCCCAGGACACGATCTCGACCACCTTGGGGCGCTCGGTTCGGGTCAGGTTGCGGAG
>Ga0213872_10002636_pt1 | contig 10427 bp, 8 predicted proteins | sample VelepicomBERX_R2_FD_160071 | JGI IMG/M metagenome (GOLD analysis project Ga0213872, IMG submission 160071) | Rhizosphere microbial communities from Vellozia epidendroides in rupestrian grasslands, the National Park of Serra do Cipo, Brazil - RX_R2 | ecosystem: Host-associated > Plants > Roots >... | reverse complement strand
CGGGACGAATGCTCCTGCGCCACGAATTTTTACCTGTCGCACAGGAATATGCAAAAAAAGCGGTCGAGCTCGATCCCAGACTTCCACTTTCTCGTCAGTTACTAGGTGAGATCGCGCTGGCAAGGCAGGACGTCGATCAGGCAGTGGCGGAGTTCGAGAAAGAGCGCGATCTGAATCCGCTATACGGGGGGATCTACGACCGGCTGGGAGACGCTTACACGCGGGCAGGCCAATACCAGAAGGCGCTGCAAGCCCTGCAGCAGGCTGTTCTGCTGGAGCCGAACTCGACCGGTCCATACATTCTTCTCGGAAAGGTAATGCTGAAGCAGCAAGATCCTGTGAGCGCGGGGATGTACCTTGAGCGCGCGGAACACATGGATCCGAACAACTACATGACTCACAGCCTGCTGGGTCAGGCTTACCGGGCACTGGGCAGAACCGCTGAGGCAAGTCGTGAGGCCGAGACCGCGGAGAAGTTACAGTCCGCTGCGCCCCCAAAGCTCGAGACACCGCGATAAGGGTGGCCGCAGTAAAACCTATTCCTGGTTTGGCACCTTTCTTTTCCTCTCCCTGATCTTCCGGATTTCTTCCATGCGCTGGGCGAGGAGTTTTTCGCGGCCCTCTGCGGTGGGGTGATACCAGGAACGGCCGGAGAGGCTCGCGGGGAGGCAATCCATATCGGCCACGCGGTCCTGTTCGTCGTGGGCGTACTGGTAACCTTTGCCGTATCCGATGGATTTCATGAGCCCGGTCGGAGCGTTGCGCAGGTGCAGTGGGACGGGTTCGGCTCGGGTGGTTTCGATGTCGGAGAGGACGTCTCCATAGGCCGTGTAGAGAGCGTTGGACTTGGGTGCAAGTGCGAGGTAGATGGCTGCCTGGGCGAGAGCGAGATCGCCTTCGGGCGACCCAAGGAAGTGGATGGCGTCGCGCGCGGAGAGGGTCAGGTTGAGAGCCTCGGGAGCGGCGAGCCCGATGTCTTCGACCGCCATACGCACAAGGCGTCGGGCGACGTACATGGGGTCCTCGCCAGCCTGGAGCATACGCCCGAGCCAGTAGAGCGAGGCGTCGGCGTCAGAGTTGCGGATCGATTTATGCAGGGCGGAGATGAGGTTGTAGTGCTCCTCGCCTTGCTTGTCGTAGAGGAGGACGCGCTGCTGCAAAGCTTCCGTGGCGATTTCCTTGTCGATTCTCTTTGCGTCACGTGCCTGAGCCAGCTTAGCGGCAACTTCGAGCGCATTGAGGGCACTGCGGGCGTCTCCGCTGGAATAGGAAGCCAGGGTGCGCAGTGCTTCTTCGTCGGCGGTCATGTGCATGTTGCCCAGGCCGCGTTGGGTGTCAGTCAAGGCGCGGGCAAGCAGGGTGAGGATTTCCTCTTCGGTGAGGGCATTGAGGGTGTAGACGCGGCAGCGGGAGAGCAGCGCCGAGATGATCTCGAAGGATGGGTTCTGGGTTGTGGCTCCGATGAGGCGGATGGTGCCATGCTCGACGTAGGGCAGGAACGCGTCCTGCTGGGCCTTGTTGAAGCGATGGATCTCGTCGATGAAGAGAATGGTGCGAGAGCCGAAGTGCGCGGCTTTCTCAGCATCGGCCATGACCTGCTTGATTTCCTTGATGCCTGAGAGCACGGCAGAAAACTGGATGAAGCTGGCACGAGTGACGCCCGCGATGATCTTGGCGAGGGTGGTCTTTCCGACTCCGGGAGGTCCCCAGAAGATCATCGAGGCGGGATCGTCGCGCTCGATCTGGACGCGGAGGGGCTTGCCCGGCGCGAGAAGATGCTGCTGTCCGACGTATTCATCGAGGTTGCGCGGGCGCATGCGGTCGGCAAGGGGCGCCGAGACCGGGGAACCGGTCTGGAGATCGGGAACGGGCTCGAAGAGGCTCATGACTTCCCTTTCCCACCCTTTGCGCCAACAGCGGGCGCAAAGGATGGGGCACCCAGACCGTTGGCTCGCTGGCGTGAGGCCTCCCCCGCCCGTTGGCGGGCCGCCTCGTAGAGAAGGATGCTGCCGGCGACGGCGGCATTCAGAGATTCGACCGGACCCGGTGTGGCGATTGTGACGCGGGCGGTGACCTGGCCGAGGATCCCGGGTGGGATGCCGGACCCTTCGTTGCCGAGGATGAACGCCGTGGGGAGGGTCAGGTCGTGCGCTGTGATCGGTTGGCCCCCAGTGGCGACAGCGGCGAGGCTGGCGATCTGATGCGAGGCAAGCGAGGCGAAGGCCTCGTCCTCACGTGCGGAAACGACTGGCAGACGGAAGACCGACCCGGCAGAGGCGCGAAGGGCTTTCTGATTCCAGAGACTGACCGTGCCGGGGAGGGTAATGAGTCCGGCGGCTCCGAAGGCTTCAGAAGAGCGGATGAGTGTGCCAAGATTACCCGGGTCCTGCAGGCCGGCGGCGATGACGATGAGCGGCGCAGATGATCTGGCGAAGACCTGATCGAGGGTGAACTCAGACGGCTTTACCAGGGCGGCGATGCCCTGAGGAGATTCTGTGCTGACGGCGCTCAAAAATACATCGGGCGGCAGACTGAGGACGTCAGCCGATTCAGGCAGGCTGAGGCGGCTCAGAAGATTCTCGCTTCCGGAGCGGACGAAAACGACCGGGATGTCCAGCCGTGCGGCGAGTGCCTCGAGCAGCAGGTGTTCCCCCTCGATGGCGATCCGGCCGTGTTCCGTTTTTGCAGACTGGGCAAATCCAGCACGCAATTCTTTGACCCGCGCGTTCTGCCGACTTTGTACAATGCGAGGTGGGCGCGCGCGGATAAACGCCGTTGGCATGGGTGCGATTCTACAGCGTCCAGCCGCCGGCGTTCAGCGATCAGCCTCCGTAAAGCTGAGTCCCGTGGTTGCTGTCGAGCGAAGCGGGCAACCGGGGTCGTTGTGCCCTGCACATTGGTGTACCCTGTACGCTGACTGCTGTGACCTGAAGAAAGTGGAGATACCTTTGTTCGCGGAGATGCTGCGCATTCATCCGGACGAACCGGAGCCGGATCGGGTGCAATATGTTGCCTCGTGCCTGCGCCACGGCAAGGTGGTGGGCATGCCGACCGACACCTTCTATGGGCTGGCCGTTGACCCGGTCAATCTGAGGGCGGTTGAGCATATTTATGAGATCAAGACCCGGCTGAAGCACAAGCCGCTGTCGCTGCTGATCGCCAGCGTGGCCCAGGCCTATGAGCTTTCGCGCGAGGTGGGACCGCACCTCGACACCCTGGCGGAGAAATTCTGGCCGGGGCCGCTAACGCTCATCGTAAGAGCCAGCTCGCGGCTGCCGCTGCGAACCACGGCCAAGACCGGCAACGTGGCGCTGCGCGTTCCGGACGCGGCGATTCCGCGTGCGGTCGTCGAAGCGCTCGGACTGCCAATTACGGCAACATCGGCGAATCTGCAGGGATATCCCGAGTGCACCTATGCATTGTGTGTGCGCGACCAGATCGGGGACCGGATTCCCCTCGTCGTGGATGGAGGGCCCACCGGGCGCAGCCTGCCGACGACAATCGTGGATCTCACGGGCTCGCCGGGCAGTTGGCAGATCCTGCGCGAAGGGGCCATTCCGACGCACGAGATCGCTCTGGCGCTTAGCTGAGAGGGGGCGTTCAGTTCACAGTGGTCAATCAACAGTTGCCAGCTGTTAGTCACCGGTTGAAACTGGGAACTGAAAACTGAGGACTAACAACTCCGCACATGATTCTCCCCGGCAGCAATTTGCGATCCGTCAGACAGCCGGCGGTGAATCCACTTTTTCGGGCGGTGAGACCTGGAACGACGCTGCTGTGCGCCCTGGGCCTGCTGCTCGTGCTGGCTGCAATGGCCTGGGTGCTGTGGGTCTACGCGGGGATTCGTTACTACGCGGACCGCAATGAGGCGCGACCGGCAGACGCGATCGCCGTCTTTGGAGCGGCAGAGTATGACGGCCGCCCCTCACCTGTACTGCGGGCGCGGCTCGATCACGCATTGGCGCTCTACCAGGAGAAAATCGCTCCGCTTGTGATCACACTCGGCGGCGGCGACCCGACGGACCGGCATTCCGAGGGGGGCGTCGGACACGACTATCTCATGGCACATGGCGTCCCGGACTCGGCGATCATTGCAGAGACAGAAAGCAGCGACACGGAGGAGTCCGCAAAGCGCCTCGCTGTGATTGCGCGGGCAAACAATCTGAAAAACATCGTCGTGGTGAGCGACGGGACCCACTTGTTCCGGGTGCATGCATTGTGCGAGAGCATGGGCCTGAATGTGTTCACGTCACCGCGTTCGGAGACGCGCGGACTCTCGGCGTGGGATGCTTTCCTGCGCACAATGCATGAAATCCTGAGCTATACGTGGTGGCGGGCGAAAAAAGCGGTCTAGTCGAGTTGGACCGTCTCACATTCGCTCTGCTAGAAGCCGGGCCAGGATGGCCGCAAAGGCCGTCGAGAGCGCGTTGACGGCATCGTTGTTGATCCAGCCCCAGCGTTCGAGAGTGGCACCGAGCAGGCTATCGACGAAGAGGCCAATGATGGCTGCGGCAAATGCGATGGCGGATTCGGGCGCGCTCAGTCGAAAGACGAAAGCCGCGACGATTGTGATGGCGGCTGCGCCTGCGGCTCCCGCAATGGTCCCGTTCAGGCTGATGGCTCCGTCGGTTCCGGAGGGAACGCGCTGGAATGTGGTGAGCAGGTACGGCTCGCCGCCAAGTACTTCCCCAAGTTCGGACGAGAGCGTGTCGGCGGTGGCTTCGCCGAGGGCGGCGATGGCAGCGATGAGGGCGACGCGTCCAGGATAGATGCCGAGCCAAACGCGCCAGGCCCGAAGCGGAATGGCGGCGATCACGGCAGCTCCCAGATTGGCAACGACCTGGGAGGCCGTTCGGCCGCGTTTCTCTTCCGCGACGCCTAACATCTCTTTTCGATGGCGTCCAAAGCGCGTCGCCGCGAATGTGAGAAGAAAGAGCGCGAGCAAAGGCCAGAGCATGGTGCGCCAGCCGGGAGTCCAGAGGTACAGGATGACGGTGAAAAGGCCGCCGGTAAGCGCGGCGGCAGGCGTTGCAGCACGGAGTATCCACACGAGCAACGCAAAGGGTGCCGCGATGCCGTAGGCTGTGAGAACGGAGGCGTGGGCAAACGGCCATCGCTGCATGGTTTCAACCGAGGCGAACGCACCGGCAACAGGAACGACGATCAGCAGAATCAGCTTCGATTGCCAATGCAGGCGAGGGCGTTGTGAGGTGCGAGCGTTCATTATCACCACGAGGCAGTGCTCTTTGACTGTGCGCGAAACCAGATGCTCTGGCACTGATTTACAATCATCTTTTCTAACAGGATTCACCGCGGAGTGAGGTATTTGCGAGTGCACAGCATGAAATGGCTGGCAGCCGGCGCGCTGCTGGTGTTAGCCGGAGCCGCCGGATGCGGCAGCCAGTATCGTCCCGTAATCAATCCCGTGGTTCCGACCGGTCCCGCATCCCAGCCTACTTCCTACACCCTGGTTTTTTCGCAGCCGGGCCTGGTGCCTCCATCTGATCCGAGCCTGCCGCCGTCTCATCCACCCTGCCCCGGGCTGGCAAACGGCGTGTTCCAGAGCTACGCCAATCCGGGTGTCGTGACACTTGTTTCTTTTTCCGGTGACAGTGTCATGGCACTGGCCCAGATAGGCAACGGACCGCTGGGCTTCGCCGTCGATCCCAGCGGTTCGCTGGCCTATAGCGAAAACTGCGATGGGACGATCAGCTCGGTGCCGATCAGCACGTCACTCCAGACAAACAAGGTAGGCAGCAGTACGCTGCTCGCCGGGGCAGTGCCGATCAATATGCTGGTTGCGACCGGAACCCAGTATGTTGTAGAGCAGGGCCGCGACGCGATCGCGGCAATGTCCGGCAGTCCGCCGGCGCTGAAACAGGAGATTCCCGTTGCGCCAAGCGTAATTAACGTCGCGGGATCGCCGATCAGCCAGCGAGTGTACTCCATCAGTCAGGGAAGTACCGGATCATCCAGCGTGGCTTGGGGAAATTGTGCAAATCCCTCCGGGGTGACCGCCGCGGGCGAGGCGGACACGATTGAGATTGCTACCAATACGATTTCGGCGCGGCTTCCGCTCGGAGTGTGCCCGGTATTTGGGGTGATGTCCGCTGACAGCAAACGCACCTTTGTTATGAACCGCGGCAGCGGCACCATCACGGTCATCAATAGTCAGCTGAACACGCTGGATACCGCGCTCAATGCAACCGGAACAATCAATCTATGCGGCGGAACCACGCCGTGCAATGCCGGCCCCGTCTATGCGGAGCTGTACACTCCAGGCAACCTGCTCGTAACCGCAAACCATGACAACAACACCATCAGCGTGATCGATGTGAGCCTGGACGTCTACGGGAACGACAGCGCGACCTTCGGCAAAGTGCTGGCAACTGTACCGGTTGGGAGCAATCCTGCCATGCTGACGGTGCTACAGGACGGCAGCCGCGCCTACACGGCGAACCAGGGTGACGGCACCGTGACAGTGGTGAATTTGACGAACTTCACTGCGCAGAAGACGATCAGCCTGGGGAGCGGGACGCCGAATCCGCGCACGATAGTGTCGACGTACAACTATCCGACCGGCAAAGTGTATGTAAGTTCGCAGAACAGCCCCAATGTCGTGATCATTCGAACGGACACGGACACCGTGTCAGCCACCCTGACGGTGCAGGGCAATGTGGTCGATGTCCGCACCACAAATCAGTACGCGGGATCAACGACGCAGGGTGGAAATAACATCACCGTGAGCCGTTCAGCGGGCTCGGGCGTTCCGTAGAATGAGCCGAGCATTTACGACCTCAGGATCCTGCGAAGGATCTTCTACATCAGGCTGACTGCGTCCACATCCACGATCAGGTTGCGGCGAGGGATCTGAATCTCATCGGTGTGAGCGAGCGCAAGACGCAATGCGCGGGCGAGGGACTGCCGCTTCTCGGCCTTGAGCACAAGATGGAAGCGATTGATGCGTTTGATGCGCGCGATGGGCGCGGTTGCAGGCCCCAGGACGCGCACTCCGTCGAGTTGTGTCGAATGAAACCAGTGTCCGAGGGCGGCGGACCATCCGGCTGCCTCTTCGAGCCGCGGGCTCTGGATGATCAGGTTCGCGAGCGCGGCATAAGGAGGGTAGTGCATCCAGCGGCGGTATTTGAGCTCGCGCTCAACGAAGCCGTGGAAATCGTGGTGCGCCGCGCATTGAATGGCATAGTGGTCGGGATGATAGGTCTGAACGATGACCTTGCCCGGCAGATCGCCGCGTCCGGCGCGTCCTGAGACCTGGGTGAGAAGCTGGAAGACGCGCTCGGCGGCACGGAAGTCGGGCAATCCGAGAGCGTAATCGGCGCCCACCACGCCGACCAGAGTCACACCGTGGATGTCGTGTCCCTTGGCGATCATCTGCGTACCGACAAGCAGGTTGATTTCGCCGGAATGCAGACGCATGAGGAGTCGCTCCATGTCGGCGCGCCCGCGCACGGTATCGCGGTCCATGCGTCCGATGCGCGCTCCGGGGAAGATTTCCTGCAGGCGCTCCTCGCCTTGTTGCGATCCTGCTCCAAGGAAGTAGAGGTGCTCGCTGTCGCACTGTGGGCAGCGCTTCGGCACGGTCCTTTTGTAACCGCAATAGTGACATTCCAGCCGCTGCCCGACGGGAGCGATGTCGGTGCCGGGCGTAACGGGCTTGTGGTAGGTCAGCGAGATGGAGCAGTTCTCGCACTGGAGTTTTTCGCCGCAAGCGCGGCATATCACGACGAAAGAGTATCCGCGCCGGTTGAGCAGGATGATGGCCTGCTCGCCGCGGTCAAGAGTGGCCTGGGTTTCGTCGATGAGGGCGCGCGAGAAGAGATGCTCCTGGCCGGTCTCCTGAAACTCGCGGCGCATATCGATCAGCTCAACGACAGGCAGCGGGCGGTAGTTGACCCGGTCGGGCATCTCGATGCGTGCATATTTGCCCTGAACGGCGTTATGCCATGATTCCAGTGACGGCGTCGCGGAGCCGAGAACAACAGTAGCGTTTGCGAGCTTCGCGCGCATCACACCCGTGTCCCGGGCATGGTAGCGAGGGATGGATTCCTGCTTGTAGCTCGAATCGTGCTCTTCATCAACGATGATGAGACCAATGTCGTCGACAGGCGCGAAGATAGCAGAGCGCGTGCCGACAACGATGCGGGCTTCTCGGCGACGTATGCGATGCCACTGCTCAGAGCGCTCTTCCGGCGTAAGCGCAGAGTGAAGTAGCGCGACGTCAGACGCAAAGGCATGATGAAGCTGCGCGGCCATCGCAGGTGTGAGCCCGATCTCTGGGACAAGGAGGATCGCAGATCTTCCCTGATCGAGCACGCGCCGCATGGCGGCAAGATAGACAGCGGTCTTGCCGGAGCCGGTAACTCCGTGGAGCAGGTGCGGCCGGAATTCGCCGGATTCGACAGCGGCGGCAATTGCAGCGAGGGCGGCCTGCTGCGCGGCGTTGAGCGTGTGCTCGGGTCTGGGAAGCTTCGCCAGATGCGTGAGGTGGAAGTCTGCTGGGCGCTCTTCAATGCGGACGAGGTTGCGTTTGACGAGCGTGCCCAGCGTTGACGTCGGCACCGAAAGACGGCGAAGTTCTGCCAAGGGTAGTTCATTGCCCGCCCCGGCAAGCTCAGCGAGGATGGCTTGCTGGTTGTTATTGAGTTTGGGCAGGCGCGCCTCTTCAACGAGCACCGCATAGCGGACGGTTCGGCGGGCATCGCGTGGGGCGGCCGCGGTTTCGCGGGTGATCCACTTCTTGCGGAGCATGCCGGTCAGGAGATGGCGGTCGGCTCCGGTGGCGCGGTGTAGTGTGGCGGCGCGGACTGCCTCGCCGTTCTCAAGGTGGTTAAGGACCTTGTATTCGGTGTCCTGCTCTTCTGGCGAAAGGCGAGAGCGGCGCGAACTTCCCTGCTCTGCACCTGCAAAAAGAGTCTCGCGGCCGAGGTCTGTAATGCGATACAGAACCTGGCGGCGGACCTCGCTCATGAGCGGCAGCATCGCGCGAAGGACTTCTCCGATGGGGGCGATGTAGTACTGCGCGATCCACTGCGCGAGGTCAAGAAGTTGCGGCGAGAGAATGGATTCCTCGTCGAGGATGTTCAAAATGAGGCGAGCTTCAACGGGCGGCGCCTCGTCATGGAGCCGCAGCACGACGCCCGCCATCTTCTCGTTGCGGAAAGGGACGAGAACGCGCGCTCCCACGGGCGGAGCCGCTGGACCTATCGCATAGGTGAACGCGCGGTCAAGAGGAACAGGCAGAGCAACGTCGCAGAAGGCGGGCACTGAATACAGGGTACAGGGTGCAGGGTGTAGCTCAGCCCTGAGATTTGGGCGCCTTCAGACCGAGCTCGGCCATGGCGAGTTGGAGATCCTTCCAGGTCTCTTTCTTCTGTGATGGATCGCGCAGCAGATAGGCGGGGTGGTACGTGACGATCAGCTTCGCACCGCGAGTTTCGTGGATTCGCCCGCGTAGCCGTGCCAGCGGGGATTTGCCGCCGAGCAGGTAGGTCGCGGCGGTCGAGCCAAGGGCAACGATGACCTCGGGCCGGATGACATCGATCTGCCGAAAAAGAAACGGGGCGCAGGTGTTGGCTTCCTCCGGCTCCGGGACCCGGTTCTGCGGCGGCCGGCACTTGACGATGTTGGCGATATAGACGTCCGAGCGCTTGAGGCCCATCGCGGTGATCATGTTATTGAGGAGCTGGCCCGCGCGGCCGACGAAGGGCAGGCCCTGCGCGTCCTCGTCAGCTCCCGGGCCCTCACCGATGAACATCAGGCGGGCGTCGGGATTGCCATCTCCGAAGACGATGGTATGCCGGCCCTGGAAGGCCAGCGGACAGCGCGTGCAGTTGTCGAGCTCGTCCTGGATAGCGCGGAGCGCGACGGAGCGATCGACGGCAAGATCGGCAGAGATGACGGGCAACGACGGCAATGGGACGGCTTTACGGGACGGGATGGTCGGCTCCGGTTCGGAATTTGTAACCAGTTCGCTTTCTATTACCGAGACTGCTTCTGGTTGAGCTTCACCCCGGCGATAGAGATCATAAATACCCAGGTCGCGGTAGTAGCGGATGCGAGCCTGGAGAGTCTGCGCGAGTTCGGGGGTGAGCGACGGCATTGTGCTGGTTTCTTCAGTTATTCGATCACGCTGCTTTCCGTCACGACTTTCTGCGGACGGCGAAGCCCGAGGACTTCTTCCAGTATGCGGTCGGCGAGGTCGCGCTTGCTCATCTCCGGCAGCTCAACGGCGGTGGTCGGAGTCAGGAAGGTAACGGCATTGCGATCGGAGTCGAAGCCGATGCCTTCGCGTGAGACGTCGTTGAGGACAATCGCGTCGGCGCGCTTCCGCATCAGCTTGGCGCGGCCGTGAGCCACCGCGTCCTGAGTTTCCGCGGCGAACCCGATAATGAGCTGACCGGAACGGC
>Ga0213872_10002635_pt1 | contig 10428 bp, 15 predicted proteins | sample VelepicomBERX_R2_FD_160071 | JGI IMG/M metagenome (GOLD analysis project Ga0213872, IMG submission 160071) | Rhizosphere microbial communities from Vellozia epidendroides in rupestrian grasslands, the National Park of Serra do Cipo, Brazil - RX_R2 | ecosystem: Host-associated > Plants > Roots >... | reverse complement strand
TAGTGCGCTGGTCAACAACTACCCGGGAGTCATCGACGCGTTCACACAAGCTCAGAGGGAGATTAATCCTGCGGCTTTGGAGTGGATGAACATTGTCCGCGTGTCAGCCCTTACCAATTCCCCTTGGTCTCAGGCTCAAGCGCAGGAGTTCGTTGACTACATGGAATCCGTTACCATGTACTCTACCAAGTTCTTGTGGCAGGCCCCGGTTCCCATTGACACGGATGTCGATGTCTCGATCTACTGTTTCAACAGCGTCAACTCTCTGTCTGACGTTGGTGCAAAGGTGCAGTCTGCGATTACCAAGCTGTTCTCTCCTAGACCCGGTCTCCTTATGACCGACTTCTACATCTCCGACATTGTGGAAACGGCGATGAATGCTGCGCCTGGGCAGATATCCTACGTGGTGGTTAACAAGCCGACGCAATCGATGATCGTTACCGCACCGTTGAGCCCTAATCTAGTCTACAACGTTGAGCAGGCCCCCAACGGTACGCTAAACCCCTTGGTCTACAGCTACGCGGTGTCGGTTGACGCGCCTAGCCTCAACCAATATTTTCAGGCTCTGATTGACGCGAGCACGAACCCGGGTTTCCCTGACGCTACCCAGAAGGGGCAGTATTGGGTCGTCTCCTTTGCAGGTCAAGTTGGTGGCGTGGCGGTCAATGTCGGGGATCAGTTGCTGGCCACCTCCGTTGGATCAAGTGCAGCGAACTTCCAGATCAACCCCATGGCGACCAATGACGTGATCGATGTTGGTGTGCCTACGAACTGGGTGTATCCGCAGGTGGTGATCAACGATTGCCAAGTGATTCTCGATTGGTCATCCAATCCTGTGCGTAATGCCTTGCAGTACCACGTCTGGGGGCGCAGGGCCGGTCATCTTGGTATCTTGGCTACCCTTCCTTACAGTCAACTCTCATACGTTGACGTAGGCGGACCAGACCCAACGTCGATGCAGATTGGGGTGGCCTCTAATACACTGATCAGGTATAACCAACTAGGTAGCCTTAATGTACAGGCTTTCTACGCTGGTCGTCAAAGCAATGTGCTGTTCCCTGTTCGGGATGTCTTGGGTTAAGGTACGACCATGATCTATACCTATGACACTCAGTTGCCGTTTGACAATGTAGCGCTGAACAGAAAGGCGTGGTACAAGCTCCCGCGCTCGATTCTGCTCCCGCCTTACTTGGCGATCAACCCCTACTTCACTGACTTTGCGGATGCCATCGACGAGGTATTCGACTATGTCATTGAAGCCCGCATTGATGCGTTCCGTCAGCTACGTAATATGTGGGTGACGACGAAGAGTGCAGAGGAGAAGATTGCCCTGGGCCAGATGCTGGACTTTACTGACTGGGGCGGACCAGAAAGGGCCATCGTTGTTCAGCAGGTTAACCTTCTGGGACTCAAGCTCTCAAATGCAGGGGTTGTTAGCGAGGGCTCTTACCGAGCGATTGCCAAATTTCTAGGCTCCTATTGGTTCGGTAAAGGCAAAGGGGCTGCCATTGACTTCCTGAACTTCTGTCTTGGCGGTGGGCTGACCATCACAAGGCTAGTGACTCAGGACTACGTCAATTTCTTCCCACCCTCAAGCGCCCAGGTTGGGGCCTACATATACGATACGCCCCCAGGGCCTTGGTACCCAACAACTCACGTCCAGATCACCATGCCTTCGACATATGGGGTTAGCCCCATAACGTTAGGCTCCTTCTTCTACGAGATTTGCAACTACAACTTGGTGCTGCAAAGCATATCGGTAGTCTTCAATCTCCTGATCACCTCCAGTGACTCACCTGATACGGCAGTCATTGTAGCCGTGGGTGCTATTGGTAACTATCAATTCTTAGCCGACACCCCTCACTACCCGATTCTTTACCACTCAACAGCAGGTGGGTGGACCGGTGGTATGGGTCAGAAGTTGACCCAAATCTCTGACGTTATCTGGACCCCATAAGGTAAACCATGGACTTGATTTCATACATCCCGGGCGTGGGCCCTACAAAACTCTTCAGCCCTGGCCCTGACACACCAGCGCCATTCAATGTCAATCACACAGGTGCTACTGATGGCACAGGTCCCGGTACCGCGTCGTCCAACATGGCGGAAATCTACAACCGTATCCTGTTGGACATCGACGCCGTCAAGGTAGCGGCAGGTCTTACGATTGACCGCAACAACTGGACGCAGTTGCAGCAAGCCGTGTCCGCAATTGCTCAACAGCTGGTGAACGCTGCGCTAGGCTCTGGTCTGGTTACCCAAGCTCAATACAACGCAGACTTCGCGTCCTCAGTCCCGAACACACTGCATCTGAAGGGCGGGTTCCTTCTACAGTGGGGGCGTGTTTACGGTGTCGACATTCATGGAGGCGCAGACGTAACGTTCCCAATTGCGTTCCCAACACAGATCCTGTATGCCGACTGCTCTCATATGAATCCCGTAAACTACGGTCCGGACGTCACGGGGGGTCTTGCGCACGTTAACGGGAACGTTGGACTTCACATCGATGGTGGCGCCAAGTTCGGCTCTTCCGGTGGCACTACAAACATGGGCTGGTGGGCCTGGGGTAATTAAGGAGAAGAATGATGATCATGTATTTCAGCCCATCCAAGCTTGGTTGGTTCCCGGACTTCATGAAAGACCGCTACGGTTCTGCATGGCCGGAGGACGCTGTTGAGGTGTCCAATGAGGTTTACAACAGCTTTCAGGTTCCTCAGCCTAAGGGCAAGAAGCTAGGGACGGTAGATGGTCAACCCGCGTGGGTCGACTACGTGCCGCCGGTCCTAGACGCAGCGGCGGCAGCCAAGAAGCTGGACTCTAACGTGCAGGTGGCTCTAAACGAGGGTGCGCTGTCTTGGGGTTATACGAATGGCATTGATGCTGCGCTATCCTGGGGAACTTCGGCAGTCGTCAAATACCGGACTGAGGGAAACCTTCTGAGTAAGTGGCGCGACGCAGTCTACCAATGGGTTGAGCAACAACCTGCTGGAACTACGTCGATTGACGGTATGCCTGCCATGCCCACACGACCCGGTACTTCAGTCACACCTGAAGGTACCAATTCTGGCACTGAAGAGGAAGCCTAAATGTCGCAGCAACTCATTGTCACCCAGGCGGGATTGAATGCGGCGATGAACGCAGCCCAGCAGGGCATTACGATCAAACTCTCTACCTTTGCGGTTGGTAGTGCCTACGGCTATCAAGCCACTCCGCAAGACACCGCCCTCCACGGAACGGTTCTCTATCAGGACAACATCACGTCCTACAGCACCGTGAACGGCACTCTGAATTTGGAGTGTACGATTAGCGTCCAAGCCGGGCCTTTTGAATTCGGTGAAGTCGGTGTCTACATGGACAATGGCACTCTGTTTGCACTTGTCGGTCTGGACCAGCTTTACGAGAAGTATTCGTCCTTGGGTACCAACATTGCGACGACCTACACGTTCAATCTGGGTATCAAACTCGGCCAGTCTACGGCTATCGTCGAGGTAGCCATCTCTGGCCAAGGCGTCAGTGCCTTGGTGGGTACCAATCTCGACATTGGCCCAGGTAACTTCGTGGTCGACACTGAAGGTCGAGTCGTTACCGTTGAAGGTCAAAGCCCGGGCAACTTTGCGTGGAGGATGCAAGCATCGGCGTACTTTAATGCCATGCTCAACAACCCGGTTGTCGTCAACTACGATAACGGATCTACGGTTACCAACGCTGTTGCATTCGCTGTTGGCAATGGGCAAGGCGCTTATTCCGCGACTGTGACCTACGCGGGGGATATGCACGCCAACTCACTGATTGCCGTAGCTGGTCTTAGCGCGGCTACGGTATCGGCTACCAACGGTACGATTGCCACTCTTCAATCAACAACCATCACTGCGACCTCAATCTCTGGCGGTACAGTAACTCAAGCTTCTGACCGACGCCTGAAAGACAACGTGGTTCGAATCCACGATGCGATGGCCGTCATTCGTTCCCTAAACGGTTACTACTATACCCGTCTTGACAACGGTGACGAAGAAATGGGCCTGATGGCTCAGGAGGCCCTAGAGAAGGCCCCTAGGCTAGTTCGTACTCGTGAGGGTGGTACCTATACGATGATGTACGGTAATACGGCTGCTCTATTCGTTGAAGCCCTTAAGGAGAAGGATGACCAAATTCAGGTCCTTATGAAGGACGTTGAGGACCTTAAGAAGGTGGTTACGAGGTTGAAGTCCAAGGTGCGTAGCGTACGGTAAGGTGCGGACATGACTATCCCTACCTCAAATGCCTCATTGGGCGATATTCAGAAAGAGTTCGGTGGGCCAACACCAATCGTGCTCGGTAACTACTATGCTGGTGGGGCGTATGTACCGAATCCACCGCCGACCTCAGCCTATCAAACAGGGCCTATTCCAACTTCCGGCCCGATTTCAATCGGCAACTTCTTTGGTGTCTCAGCAGTTCCGCCAGGACCTCCATTACCTACATCACCTCTGCCTACCCAGGTCTTCAATATCTCAGTAGGCGTCTATGGGCAGACAGCAGGCTACGGAGCCGGGGACGGTGAAGGTCAGTACATTGTGCTGACGATGCGGAATCCCAACTTCGTCTACTACGATACCACTAGGTCCGACAACGGTGTGAGTACCAACTGGACAACAAATGCCAGTGGCCCTGCGCTGAACCCGAATGACTGGCAGTACAAGATTGCGATCACGGTTACTGGTGACACCTATCTTGCCTACCTATACAACGACACGCCTGACTTCGTGAACATGCCGGGTAGCAACTACACGCAGTCCGGTGTTCAGATTGGTCTCTACCAGGGCGATGAGGCGGCCAACACTGGAAGCTTTAGCGCCCGATGCCAGGTGATTCTGAGACGCAAGTCAGATGGAGCCCTGTACTACTTTGCAGACCTCACTTGGAATGTAAATGTCAGTTACCTAGGCCCGACAGATCCGAATCTGGCAGGCAGCGGTGGTGGTTGATAATCGATAGGCAACGAAGGCAAACAACAAAATGGCTGATGAAGTAGACCGCATGCACGACTTCTCGGAAGAGCGAGTCAAGTCCCACCTATCGGGGGCTTACCTCAAGGATCAGGTTCCTAGAGGCAAGTGCTTGTACTGCACCACGTTGGTGCCCAATCTGTTTTGCGACGACGAGTGCAAGGCGGACTGGGAAACTGAACAACTGATCAAGAAACGTACTAGGAGAAATTGATGGATCCCATCATCGTTAACCAGCCGGTCCCAAGTAGGCTGATGGCCATCAAGCTCCTCATTGAAGAGGGCCAGAATCAGATCCGTCGACTGGCTTCGAGCACTGTGAGCCTATTCTCAGGCTCGGGAAATGTGGATCGCGTGATCTCTGTGCCAGCTAATGGCTCGGTAACCGTCACTGATCAGATTGCGGCATTCGCGCTCACGACCTTGGGAACCCTTAACGTAGCAGTTACGGTGAACGGCACTGTAAATAACTTGACGGTGAATAAGGTGCTGGTTATGGACTCCTTGGCGACCCAGATTGTGGTCTCCAATCCGGGGGCTGAACCCGTCCAAGCACGATTGAACTACTTGAATCCCTAAGGGGGTGTGGAAAGGAAGGAGCTGGTTATGGGCCCCATCACCGAGGGCATGTCTATTGTGATAAGAAGAAGTGATGACCTATTGGTAGACCCTGAGGTTGCGCAACTTCTTCACTATGTCATGGCCGCCATAGCCAGTTGCCGAGATGCGGAACTCTCGTATGCGAACCTCAAGGTCGTGGTCGAAAAGAGCTTCACGGCCTTCCCGATGGTTCGCCATGTTGAGTGGCAGATTCTGACACCTGAAGGTCTCCCAGCCTCCAAAGAAGACGACAAACTCATTTTCGCCTTCTCTTCTAACCGGAACCTGCACTGAGGATATCAGGCGATGAAAATCTTTGTCGTGGACGGCAACTGGTATCTACACCGTGTGTTCTACACACAGAAATTCGAGTCCGCCAACCCTGCGCTGTCCATATCCCGAAGGTTTGTGTCTCTCGTTTGCAAAGATGCTTTGGCAGTCAAGGCCAAGACGGTGCTGGTGGCTTTCGACGGCGAACGAGTCTTCCGATATCAGCTAGACAAGCAATACAAGGGTAACCGAGTAGGTAAGGACGAGAAAGGAGTTTACGACCACCTTGGATTCTTACTCGAATACTTGGCGCGCTGTGGGCTACCTGCGATTCAGCTCTCCAAGTACGAAGGTGACGATATCCTGTGTAGCGTAGCAACCCAAAACGAGAATGTTGTGGTTGGTGCGGGTGACAAGGATGGTTATCAGTACCTTCGTGAAGGCATTGTCATGTATAACTCGGTAATCAAACCCGAGCCACGCCTGATAACTCACAAGGATGTGGAGCGCATCTTCGGGGTACCTCCGCATCTATGTTTGGATTACCAGACACTGGTGGGAGACAAGGGTGATAACGTGCCGTCTTTATTGGGCCCCAAAACGGCGCAGAAAGGGCTCGTTGAACACGGCTCACTGAAGAAGTGGCTTGTGGCTGACAAGAAGGTCAGGGCCCAGCTTAGACCTGATAAAGATCGATTGGCCCTGAACCGTAAGCTAGTTCGACTCGTTCCCGACCTTAAGGTTCCAATCAAAGCCATAAAGTGGTCATCGGATTCTGAGCTACCGAAGGCTTACTTCGAGTACAAGCAATTTGCTAACGCCAAGACGCGAAGCCTGTTCTGATACCCGAAAAGAAAGGACGTGGATTTCTCCACGTCCTTTTTCCTTTGTCTATACGATCCCTTTAAGCAGCTAGCACCGCGGTTGCCTGTTGGAACAGACTCACTGTATCCTGCAGTCCGATGAGGCCTGGGTTCACCCTCTTCCTTACCGCTTCAACGCTGGTCAGCACCTGTGCAGGTACATGACGATGCCACCAGTTGATGGACGCTGACAAGGTTTCCACTGTGGGGGCACGCATGTGGTCCGGATTGGATAGGAAGTCAAAGTCCGTGTCTGCGGTAGCGGCTTTAAAGTTGTCTCTACCTGTGATTTGGATCAAACCTGAGCCACGGAAATTCCAGCCATCGCTAGTTCCTGGCATGTTGCCGAGATTAATCTGCCCCCAGCTTCCCCCATACACAATGTTTGCGATGTCCTGCGGGCTTGCCTTGTGATCTCCATCTACGCGACCGTACTGCTGAGCCTGATCGGCAGTGATGCGGTTCCCAAACACGGACTGAAGAGCTGCCGCAGAGTAGTTCAGGTTCTCCTCAAGAGCAGCCAAACGCCCGGATTCATGAAGAACCTGCGCCAAGAACTGCGCCACTTCGTTGTCAGTCGCAAAAGCGGCGTCCATGAGTTTGGAGAAGATAGGGGCCCAAACGGCAACGTTAGTTCCTGTGACTCCCAACTGCGAAAGAATAGTAGCCCAGTCTCTCATTCTTGACCTCCATCTGCTTTGTCTTCAACCTGCGAGGCTTTCTGGTCGTCAGTGCTTACCGACTCCTTAGGAACCTCAACTTCTGATGCGGCCTTCAGTGTTGACCAGCAGAGGTTGAGGTTGGCGACGACACGGTTGGCATCGGCTGCGCTTTCGATAAGTCGGCTTGCAGTCGACGGAGATAGTCGGCATCGGAGGACTGAAGCTGAGGCGGCACCGAGGGCGGCTTGGGACAAGCTGTGGTGATTGTCTGAATCACCGGCGGTGTAGCAGGTGGCTGAGTCGGTGTCAACCCACATGCCGTCAGTGACGGGGTCAGCACTAGAGAAAGGGTGAACCACGAGATCGAGGGCTTTTTGGTGTTCATCGGTGAGTGCCTTCTGGGCTTGGTTGAATTTCACGTTGGCATCGTCCAGCTTCTTTTGCTGAATCTGTGCCTGCTTGTCTGCCGCTTCCTGGGCTGCGGCCAACTTCTTGGCTGCGTCAGCATTCATGCTCGCCACCGTGTTGGACCACGTCAGCTTGTCCGCATCGTGAGCTGCCCTTTCGGCAACCAACTCGGCTTGCACCTTGTTCAAGGACTTTTGATCCTCGTCAGCTTGTGTTGCCGAGCCGTAGCGGTAGCCTCCGAAGGCTACCCCGCCCAGAAGGGCAAGAACTGCTGCCAACTTGATCCACGCAACGTAGGGGGTGAACTTATCCAGGAGCGACATGGTGAGCTTTCAAAGAGATTGGGCCTTGGTGGCCGATTTGTTTTCGAATTCGATCACGAAGTCTACGGTTGGTAGCTTTCGAAATCGGGCTTCAAGCAAGTACAGCCCTTTTAGGGCCATGCCTGTGAGTACGAATCCGGCAGCGCCTTCAATGTCTCCGTGGACTGTAGAGTGCATAGATCCTATGGCCGCCCCGAAGGAGAAAATGACCTCCAGTGCAATAGAGGTCGGGGCATTGATCGGGAGATGCGTGGCAACCATGATCGTATGCACTGCTCCACAGATGCCGAGAATGAGCATCAAGACCTGAGCCAACGAGATGTCGAACATCATTTCGCTTCCTCCTCAACGTGGTCAATCTTGGTCTCAGATTTGACCTCCACTTCTACTTCAGCTCCCTGGAATTTCTTGGCCACAGCAGAGACTAGCCAAGGCCAACCTGCGGATAAAACAAATGCCGCAGGATATGGATTGGGCTCCCCTAAGTTAGCCCAATGAAACAACCAGACGGAAAAGATTGGGGCCACTAGACCGGCAATCAAGACCGAGATCAGGCTGTTGGTAATGGCATCCATTCGACTGGTGGCCGGTTTCTTAACAAAGACAACGGCTGCACCAATCCCTCCGATGAACCACGTCCAGGGATCATGGCCTGATATGTCGGCCAAACCACTGGAGACAAGTCCTGTAGCTGCGGCCGCCGCCGGACCGCTTTTGAACAACATGGCGGCAACCGATAGCCCTTTAGCCTTATTGAGTTTCATGAAGTCCTCTTGACAGTTACCCCATAAAATTGAGTTCCAAGGGACTGGTATACCAGGAAGTCGTGAAGATCCTGGACATCGTAGTACCAAGGTTTTGGGAGACCAAGGGAAGCTGCCACGGCTTCTGCTGCAGTCCAAGTCAGTCTCAAGCCTAGGAAGCGTCGAATAGGAATGTTCAGGAACCCAAGCCAGTTGTAGCCCTCACCTAAGCGAGTTTCAAACCAGGCCTTGACATCTTGAGCGTGTAGGCACGGAAGCTCAACCAGTTCCCAACGATTAGGATCCAAAGGCATTCTGACGATTCTTAGGCCTTCCTGGGGTGAGGACGAGACACACCTATAGATGGTCTCCCCGTTGATCAGGTCCTCGTCTACGATGGCCTCCACATGGGTGTACTGGCCATCACTCCACAAGGATAGGAGACGATTGAGAAGCCGAACTTGGCCTTTGCCGTCCAAGGTCCTTGTCCTATAGAATGCGACTTTCATTCGGCTTCTCCTAATCGGTAAGGTTAGTGATCCATTTTCAACTTTCAGCTATCAATTGGGTCACCAACTACTAGAAAGGCTGAGGAGACTACTTGGTCGTTGGGAAAGATATCTTGAGCTTGAGGTGGATTGAAGAAATCGCCTTGTTCCACGATCAGGCCTAGATCAAACATTCCCTCAAAGTAATAAATTTGCTGACTTAGGTCAGGATTACCCGAGGCATCAACCTGCCCTTGGGCTGGGTTTACGCCAAGCGTAGGTGTTATGTATTTGGATAGCTGAAACCTACGAGTTGTAGGGCTAACATTTGTGCCGCCACTTGACTCATCAAACGCCTCTTGTGAGAAATGTATCGGTACCGTTAGCTCTACAGGTTTGACACCATTTGTTAGCCAGATCGGTGGCGTGTTTGCCGAATTTACATGAACTCCTACTTTCATGTAAAAATATCGAGCTTGGAAGCGACACGGGGTGTAACCAGGATTGAGGACTTGCATAATTTCCTAAAGTTGATTGTTGACAAGTTGGAAGGGCAGTCTGCCCTTCCAACCTCTTTACATGGCTGCGATTATGAAGCCATACAACTGATCATGACGAATACCTTGCTTCGTTACCTTAACAGCTCCCTTAGTTTCTGGAGAAACAACTTGCCCGTCTAGCTCATACCAGACGTCATTACACCAAATACCGTATCGAGCAGCATCAAGACCTTCAGCCATAAATGCGGCCTCAACTTCCTGGGCAATAACACCGATATGAATACGAGCCTCGTCACCCTTCTTGGCAACCGCATCCTTGAAACGGAACTTCTTTATCAAGGACTTTAGGCGTTTGGCAACACGCAACTCCGCTTCGTCTAGATCCTCAATGTCAGTCTTATAGTTTCTGTCTGACGTTAGGATAGTCGTTTGGGTTGAATAGATCTGACCCCACGGATTTGACGAGGTGCCAAGGGTTAGCGTTGACGATGTGGCAAGGAATGCTGCGCTGGTTAGCTGAACACCATTGCCACCAGAGCCATTCACACGTAGGGTAACTGTTGCAGCCGTACCGGTAGTAGAGCCG
>Ga0213872_10002634_pt1 | contig 10431 bp, 14 predicted proteins | sample VelepicomBERX_R2_FD_160071 | JGI IMG/M metagenome (GOLD analysis project Ga0213872, IMG submission 160071) | Rhizosphere microbial communities from Vellozia epidendroides in rupestrian grasslands, the National Park of Serra do Cipo, Brazil - RX_R2 | ecosystem: Host-associated > Plants > Roots >... | reverse complement strand
ATCAAGGGCATCGATAATCCGCGTCTGCAGGAGATGTTCCCGCTGGAGATGGACCAACTGCGCATGGAGGTGGAGCTGGTGCATGGCGCCTCGCATCCCTTCAACCTGGAAGAGTTCCTGTCCGGCGTGCAGACCCCGGTGTTCTTCGGCTCCGCCATCAACAATTTCGGCGTGCGCGAGATCCTGTCGGCGCTGGTCGAATGGGCGCCGCCGCCGCGCGAGCGCGACGCCACCGTGCGCGCCGTGGAGCCGACCGAGCAGCCGTTCTCCGGCTTCGTGTTCAAGATCCAGGCCAATATGGACCCGGCCCACCGCGACCGCATCGCCTTCCTGCGCGTGTGCTCGGGACGTTTCGAGCGCGGCATGAAGGTCAAGCACCTGCGCCTCGGCCGCGAGGTGAAAGTGTCCTCGGTGGTGACCTTCATGGCCTCCTCGCGCGAGCAGGTGGAGGAAGCCTACGCGGGCGACATCATCGGCCTGCCCAACCACGGCAATATGCAGATCGGCGACTCCTTTTCGGAAGGCGAGATGCTGACCTTTACCGGCATTCCGTACTTCGCGCCGGACTTCTTCCGCTCGGTGCGCATCCGTAACCCGCTCAAGATCAAGCAGCTGCACAAGGGCTTGCAGCAGCTGGGCGAAGAGGGTGCGGTGCAGGTGTTCAAGCCGGTGCAGGGCAGCGACCTGATTCTGGGCGCGGTCGGCGTGCTGCAGTTCGAGGTGGTGGCAAGCCGCCTGCTGAACGAGTACGGCGTCGACGCCGTGTTCGAGGGCACCAGCATCAGCAGCGCGCGCTGGGTCTCCAGCGACGACAAGAAGGCGCTGGCCGACTTCGAGAACCAGCTGGGCCACAACGTCGCCTACGATGCGGCGGGCAACCTGGCTTACCTGGCCACGTCCTCGGTCAACCTGCGCCTGACCGAAGAGCGCTGGCCCAAGCTGACCTTCCACGCCACCCGCGAACACTCCGCCAAGCTGGATTGACCAGGCTTGATCAAACGGCCGGCCGGCGCAGCCACTGTTCCAGCTGCGGCGCCGGCAGCGGCTTGAAGAAGTAATAGCCCTGTGCCGTGTCGCAGCCGATGCGGCGCAGGAACTCCAGCTGCGCCGCATTCTCCACCCCCTCCGCCACCACCGCCAGCCGCAGGCTGTGCGTCATCGCGATGATGGCGCTGGCGATCGCTTCGCCTTCCCCCGGCACGTCGTGAATGAAGCTGCGGCCGATCTTGAGCTGCTCGGTCGGGAAGCGCTTCAGGTACGACAGCGAGGAATAGCCGGTGCCGAAATCGTCCACCGACAGCTGGATGCCGCGCTGCTTCAGCTGCTGCATCAGTTCCAGCGCGGCCTCCACATTGTCCATCAGGACGCCCTCGGTGATCTCCAGTTCCAGCAGCTGCGGCGGCAGGCCGGTGTCGGCCAGGATGATGTCGACGTCGGCCAGCAGGTCGCTGTCGCGCACCTGGAGCGCCGACAGATTGACCGCGATGCGTTCGATGCCGTCCAGCATACCGGCGGCATGCCAGGGGCGGCGCACTGGCGGCAGGCCGTTTCCCGTACCCAGCGTCCCAGCGGCACGATCACGCCGCTTTCCTCCGCCACCGGGATGAACTCGGCCGGGCTGACCATGCCCAGTTCGGGGCAGGTCCAGCGCGCCAGCACCTCCACGCCGGTGACGCGGCCGGTCAGCACGTCGACCTGCGGCTGGTAGTGCAGGCTGAGTTCATCGTTGGCCAGTGCCCGCCGCAGATTGGCTTCCAGCTGCATGCGCTTCAAGGCGCGCAGCTCCATCTCGGGCTGGAAGTGGCGGTAGCCGTTCTTGCCTTCATTCTTGGTGTAGTACATGGCCGTGTCGGCGCAGCGCATCAGGCCTTGCGCGTCGCCGGCGTGGGCCGGGTAGGCGCTGGTGCCGATGCTGGCGCTGACGTGCAGCTGGTGGCGTTGCAGCTGGAACGGCGCGGCCAATGCCGCCAGCACGTTCTCGGCGTGGGCTTCCAGCAGCTGATCGTCCTGCCCCAGCCGGACGATCAGCACGAACTCGTCGCCGCCCAGGCGGCACAGCAGGTCGTCGCCGCCCAGTACCGGCGCCAGGCGCTCCGCCACCAGCTGCAGCAACAGGTCGCCGGCGTCGTGGCCGAGGGTGTCGTTGACCACCTTGAAGTTGTCCAGGTCCAGCAGCAGGCCGACCATGCTGCCGTCGCGCTGGCATTGCGCCAGCTGTTCATTGAAGGCGTTACGGTTGGGCAGGGCGGTGACGGGATCGACGTGGGCCAGGTGATGCAGGCGCCGCTCGGCCTGGCGCACGCATGCGCCGCATGCGCCGCACCAGCAGCCAGGCCAGCCCGTAGGAGCCGGCCGCCACCAGCAGCGTGTAGGCGGCAAACGCGGCCAGGCGCCGGTACAGCGGCGCCAGCGAGGCGCGGATGGTGGCGTTGCCGATGATGCAGCCATTGGCCTGCACTTCTTCGCGCACATCGACAAAGCGCAAGTCGGCGCCGGGGCTGGCCTGCGGCAGGGCGGTGGCGGCATTGCTGCTGCCGCGCTGATAGCTGGCCAGCGGCTCGCCGCGCGCGCTGATGATGTAGGCGCCGGACACCGCCGGCGAGGCTTCCAGCGCGGCCAGGATCTCCGCGCCGGCGCGCTGGTCGCTGAACAGCAGGGCGGCGGTGCTGTTGCTGCCGATGATGCGGGCCTGCACTTGCAGGTCTTCCAGCAGGGCGGCGCAGGGTGATGAACTGGAACAGGATCAGCAGCAGGCTGGCCAGCCCGAGCGCGGCGGCGGCGCCCAGCAGGCTGGATCGGGCGATGTGCTGATCGATGGCGAGGCGCTTCATTGTGCGCTCCTGGCCAGCCACAGCAGCTTGGAGCTGAGCGTCAGGTGGGCCTGGCGCGCGGCCTCCAGGTCGGCGTCGAAGACGATGCGGCTATGGTCGTTCATCAGCGCCAACACCGCGCCGCTGGCGCCGATCTGGCGGTCATCGGCCACCGTCAGGACATTGGCCCCGGCCAGATCGCGCCGCAAGCCGCTCCAGCGGTCGCGGTCGCGCGCATCCAGCACCAGCACATGGCAGTTGCGCGCTGCGGCGCCGGCGTCGAGCTGGCGCAGCTGCACATGATGGCCGTTGACCAGTTTGTCGTTCAGCGCGATCAGCGCCTCCGGCATGGTATTGCCGCCGTAAGCGCACAGCTGCAAAGGAGAGCCGGCGGGTAGGGCCGGCTCAGGCCATTGGGTGAACACGGCAAAGTTAAAGACAAAAGCCGCCTTGAGCGCATATTCGGCATCCTGGGCCTGTGCCGGCGAAGGCAGGGCGGCCAGCGCCGCCGCCAGCATCAAGGCTGGCGCCATGCACACCTTCGGCAGCCAGCAGGTGCTGCGCCAGCTGGACTGGCAGCTCGAACAGGGCAGCGTGACCGGCCTGCTGGGCCGCAACGGCGCTGGCAACAACTACGTGGATGGTGGGCTGGTACGCCGCTGGCCCGCCTTGCGCAATTTCTGGCGCACCATGGGACTGCGGGTTGGACACAAGCGCGTGTCGATGTCGCCAGGCGATCTGACGCAGTACGCGCTGGGAATTTCAGTCTATGGCGTCGGTCTTTTTCCATGGTTTGCCGCGCTGTCAGGATGGGCGATTGCCGGCTTGCTGGCGCTCCTCAGCGATCAGCTATCTATGGCATGGTCGCGCTGGCCGTACATCATCGAGATGCTGGTGACGCTGGCGGTGCCGGGCGCCCGGCAATCCTTGATGATGGCAATCCTGCGGCGTTCAGGTGAGCAAAGTCTGCTGCGTCTGGCGCCCGGCGCGCCAACCGCTGCGGCGATCAATGCCATGTTCGCGCGCATGCTGGCAAAGGGTTTTGCACTGCTTTGGCTCAGTGCGATGGCGTGTGAACTGCTGGCGCAAGGCCTGACCTGAGCACGGGCCATTGGGTGCCGGACGGCTCGGTCGTGCTGATGCTGGTGCTGCCGCTGCCATTCTTTGGCATGGTGCTGCGGGACTATGCCGCCACTCCGTTTCGGCCGGTGCAGCCGATCGGCATCGTCTTGCTGGGCTTGGCGGGCGTGGGTCTGGTGTGGCTGCTGCGCTGGCAGTATCCGTCCCTGTGCGGCTGGGTAGCCTTGCTGCTGCTCGTGGCCAGTGTGATGCTGCTGCGCCAGCGCTGGCAGAAGATGCTGCAGGCGCCGGTGGCTTTCCCCACCGGCCGTCTGGCGGCTTGAAGGCTTACTTGGCCGGCGTGGCCAGTGGCTTACCCTTTTCAACCACGTACACGCCGACCAGCCGCATCGTGGTCTTGCCGGTATTGAGCGCATCATGCACCGTGTTGGCGGGGATGACGAAGGCCTCGCCAGCCTTGACGGCGCGCGGCTCCTGGCCATCGATACGCAATTCGCCTTCGCCCTCCAGCACGTAGCTGATCTCGTCGCCGGGATGCGAGTGGCGTCCGGCGACGGCGCCGGGATCCAGTTCCACGCGCGCCACCACCGCCTCGCGTCCCGGCACAGAGACGTCGGCCTTCTGAACCACGTTGCGGCGGATGCCGGGCGCTTGCGACAGCGCGCTTCCGGCCAGGGTAGACAGCAACAGTGCGGCTACGGCTGCATGCATCAGCTTCATGACGTCTCCTTTCAGGGTTGAGAAGTATCGTGGCGGCCGAGCCAGAGCGCGTCGGCCACGCTGCCGATCCAGCACAGCAAGCACACCCAGGTGGCCAGGGTAACGCTGGCGTCATCGCCGCCGCCGGCGTGCACACGCTCGGCGATGGCGACCGGATCGAAGGGCAGGGCGCCGCTGTTCAAGTCGGCCAGGATGGTGTCGGCCAATTGCAGCATGCGGCGCAGCAGGTAGGCCACGGCCACCGCCATCGGCAGCAGGAACAGGGCGCCGCGCAAGGGGCGGCGCAGCACAAGGTGGCCCAGTCCGGGGAAGACCAGGGCCGATAGCAAGGCCGCTTTCAGTGATCGTTTCATGCCGGTGGCGCTCCTGTTGTTTGCTTCAGCGCAAGAACGTGTTGCCCGGGCTGCCGTAGATTACGACATGCGCTTTGGCAAGGTTGCGTCAAAGCATATCACTACTACCGCCTGGAGGGACCATATGCGCGTGATGACAGGGATGGCATTGGCATTCGCACTGGCTGGCGGCGGCAGCGCCGTGGCGGCGGCTCCGGGCGAGAAGGATGCCATGGCGCTGGCCGACCGGGGCGCACAGTTCGTGCGCGCGCATGGCAAGGAAGCCATGATCGCCAAGATCAACGGCAAGGATCCCGAGTTCAATCAAGGCGCGCTATATCTGGCCATGCGCGACCTGAACGGCATAACGCTTGCCCATCCCACCACGGCGCTGGTCGGCAAGAACCTGCTGGACGTGCCCGATGCGGACGGCAAGCTGTTCCGCCAGGAGATGCTCCGGGTCGCCAAGGGCAAGGGCAGCGGCTGGGTCGACTACAAGTTCCGCAATCCCGAGTCGGGCAAGGTGGAAGCCAAGAGCACCTACGTCCTGCGGGTGGGCGATGTGGCGCTGGAAGCGGGTATCTACAAGCACTGAGCCAACGTGGACATGCTCAGCAAACTCAAGATCGGCCCCAAGCTGCTGCTGGCGCCCGGGGTGGTGCTGATCCTGCTGCTGGTGCTGTCGGCCGGCGCGTATGTGGGCCTGGTGCGGCAGAACCAGTCGCTGGAACACATGGTGCAGCAGCGCGCCGTCCGCATCAAGGCGGCGGATGAGCTGGTGGCTGGCGCCAACCGTGCGCACACCCAGATCTACCAGCTGCTGACCTGGCAGGGCGCCAGCTTCTCCGCGCCGCGCCTGGATGCGCTGATCCGCGATATTCATGCGCGCCACGCGGCGCTGGACCGGCAGTTCGTGCAGCTGGAAGGCGCCACCGCCGACGGCAGCGGCGAGCGGCGCTTCGTGGTGCAGTCGCAGGCGGCGCATGCCCTGTACGTCACGGCGATCAGGGATGTGATCGAGCTGTCGGCGGTCGATCCCTCCATGGCGGCGAATGCGATGATCAAGGCCGAGCGGGCCTTCGAGGTGGTGGCGGCACGGCTGGACGAACTGGCGCGGCTGGAGCAGACCTTGAGCGAGCAAGCCTATGCCGACGCGGAATCGGAGTTCCATGCGCTGGCCACTTTCCTGCCGGTGGTGGTGGGCTTGTCGATCGTGCTGTCGCTGCTGGTGTCGATGGTGGTGCGGCATTCCATGCTGAAGGAGGTGCGCGAGATCGGTGCGGCGGCGGTCGATCTGGCCGAGGGCAATCTGACGGTGCGCCAGCGCGAGTACGGGCGCGACGAGATCGCCGAGACCTCGCGCGCGCTCGACACCAGCATCCGCAATCTGAATACGACCTTGCGCACGATCCTGGCCTCGGCCCAGTCGATCGATGCGGCCTCGCGCGAGATTGCGTCGGGCAATGCGGAATTGAGCGAACGAACCGAGGAGCAGGCCAGTTCTCTCGGCGAGACCAGCGAGTCGATGCGCACCCTCAGCGCGACGGTGAACGAGACGGCCAGCAATGCGCAGCTGGCCAATCAGCTGGCGCGCTGCGCCACCAATTTCGCGGTGCGCGGCGGCAGCGTGGTGCAGCGGCTGGTGGTGACCATGGCCTCGATTCGCGGCAGCTCGCGCAAGGTGGTGGAGATTGTCGGGGTGATCGACGGCATCGCTTTCCAGACCAATCTGCTGGCCTTGAATGCGGCGGTGGAGGCGGCTCGGGCCGGTGAGCATGGGCGCGGCTTCGCGGTGGTGGCTAGCGAGGTCCAGACCCTGGCCCAGCGTTCCGCCACGGCGGCGCGCGAGATCAAGGATCTGATCCAGGAGTCGGTGGACGAGATCGAAGGCGGCAGCCGCTCGGTGGAAGAGGCGGGCAGCAGCATGGCGGAGATTGTGGCCTCGGTGCAGCAGGTGGGGGATCTGATCGGGCAGATCAGCGACGCCAGCAGCCAGCAGGCGCAAGGCCTGCTGGGTGTGCACGAGGCGATCGTGGAGATGGATCAGGTGACGCAGCAGAACCTGGAGCAGGTGGAGCAGGCCGCTGCGGCAGCGCTCAGTCTGCAGCAGCAGGCGATCAATCTTTCGGAAGCGGTAGCTCACTTCAAGCTGGATGAGGGCTTGAAGCCGCTGACGGACCCCGATCCCAAGCCGACATCGCCGCGCGTTACCCGCCTGCGGCTGGCGTCGGTGCGGAAGTAGCTAGTCTGGGCTCATGCTGGGATACCACGTCAAAGCCAGGACGCTGGCGCGTGGAGATAGCTGTGCCTGGGGACCGGAACGGAGACCACGCTGACTGGCTTGAGTGCCGGTGGCTGCAATTTTAAGAAAGTCCCCCGACTCATCGCGGCAGTCATCAATGTCGATTCTGACTTACAGCGCAAACGGGTGAGCCCGGCCATCTATAGCGTGGACCACTTCCAGTCCATCAGCCAGGGGAAGTGCGGCTCCGTTGAAGCGTATCTGAAGCCTTACCTGAATTGAAGCTCAACGGAGTCGCCATATCCCAGTTGTTCACGTACATGACTATTCATAGGACCACGGTTTTCAAGGCTTTCCAAGGTATAGCTGTGGAGCGAAACTCGCGCCCGCTCCGGCTGGTAGGAGTTCCAGAGAACGCTGAAGCCGAAGCCATGTTCGTCGGGCTGGGTTTCGGCGTCGAATGCCTTGCCGTTGGATGAGGTAAGGTGAAAAGAAAATTTCTCGCGCCGCTTTGGCTTTGCACGCAGCTCACACATCATTTCATCGGTCGGTGTGAAATCGGTTTGAGCTGATGGCGGCTCATCTGGAAAGAGCTCGTCAATGGTCTTTCCGGCATGGCTGGATGCGGCACTCTCCAGGAATGTCACTTTGATGCGCTGGCCTGGTTGCAGTACCTGGTGGCACACCCAGGACAGATACGTGGATGCAGCGTCTTCCGGATAGCTTCCGCCTGAAACATCCAAAGAGGGATACTCTTCATCAACCAGTGTTCCACCCACGTTAACGGACATGACATTGAAAGCGTCAGTGCTTACCGTGGCGATGCTTGCTCCATCAAGAGTGATGTCAAGTGCTGGCATCATTGCTCCTCAATTTCCCCAGAATCCAGCCGAGAAAAAGACCCAGGCGTGGTCCCTCTGCTTCTGAAGTGTGGAGATCATTCATGACCTGGGATGGCTGCTTGCAAGGCCTGTCCGGAGTGGATCACGGTCGCGTATTCGCCGTGGAGATTCGCCAGCGCCATGGCGTGGACATCCTCAGCGCTGCGCTCCACGCCGTTGAAGTCGGTCTGTGCGTAGGCATACGTCCCATCGGCGACAACGAAGGTCTTGAATCCCAGGTTGCCGGCTGTCCGGGCGGTCGCCTCCACCGAGTTGTTGGTGCTGACGCCGACAATCACGAGCGTGGATTCTCCGCGCGCATGCAGCCAGCGCTCAAGGCCGGTGTTGATGAAGGCGTCCGGTACGTTCTTCTCGACGACGTGTTCGTGCGGCAGTGGCGCCAGTTCGGGCTGGAACTCCACGCCAGGCTGGCCGGGCCAGAACGGCGAACCGGGCGTTCTGGAGATGTGGCGAACATGTACGACTGGCGCCTTGCGCTCGCGCCAGCTGCGCAGAAGCTGCGCGATGGTGAGCTCGGCCTGGTGATTGTTGCGGACCTCAGGCTTGGGCCAGGTCATCCCAATTTGCATATCGACGATTATCAGCGTTGTCACAGCTTGATGAACCACAGGACCGCCAGCACCCTTGCGGTTTGAACAGGTGAAATACGCGTGATTTGATGTTTCATTTTTTTCTCAATTCAGCGGGGTGTTCGCGAGATGACACTCAAGTATAGTTCGAGTGGGCTTCTTGAGTCCGGCGGGAGCTCAGTGGAATAGCAGTCGTAAAAATAGGCGGTGCGCAAGCTCTCGCTGAGTGCGCTGAATGCCGGTACTTCACCTGGCGGCAATTGCGGCATCACTCTTCCTTTCGATTGTTTGAAAGCACATACCCAGCAACCGTGCCGAGCAGTGCAGACAAGACCTCGGACTTGAAATCTGGGACGGCAACGCTGATGATCAACAGGCATGGCAGGAAGGCGACGAGCCCCAATGCTTTGAGGGAGCTTGGGCCGAAGCCAGCAGAGCTCTTGTGCAAATTGAGGAAAACCAGGCCCATTCCAATTAGCATCGACAGGCCGGCAATGACGATGACCATAACCTTCAGCAAATCCGCTGGGGTGAGCGCCATATTTCCTCCGCAATTTCTCGTTTTGCTGCCTATGGTGATTTGAACGCCAACGTTGATGTTAAATTAAAACTCAGAATGCCAGATAAGGACGATGCTGGCAAGCTGGTGAGATGCAAGTTGATATGCCGGATGAGTAGCTTCGTGGCTCAGCTGGATTCATTCAGCATTGCAAAACCTTTCGTGGTAAACGCTGTCAAACCGCAAAACGTAGCGCCCGGATGGATGTCAGTGTTGGTTTTATTTGCGGGAGGTGCGGCGCTATGAATTATGAATTGCGTATCAGCAGAGTTGAGGCCCAGTTGGAAATGAATCAGAAAGATATTGAGCGCTTGTATCAGGCGATCGTCGAACTTCGTCGATTGCTGCTGGAGAGGTTTGATCAGATCGATATGCGCTTCAGCGAAGAACGAAAGTACATCGATCTGCATTTCATCGAAGAACGAAAATATATAGATCAGCGCTTCGGCGAAGAGCGGCAATACTTGGATCAGCGGCTCGCAGAAGAGCGGCAATATCTGGAGCAGCGCTTCAGCGAGGAGCGACAGAAAACAGATCTGGGTTTCGGTATATTGCAAGACCAGATAAAAGACTTGCGGCACGAAGTAACCGTGAACATGCGCTGGATGTTGGGCATGTGGCTTACCACCGTTGGCATGTTCGCTGGCGTTTGTGGCAAGGTCTTCGGCATTTACTAACCCACGAAAAAAACGCAGGCTGCGCCGGAAGGCGGGCCTGCGTTTTTGCGATCAGCGCCAGCAAGCGCTAATCAGGGACTTACTCGTAGTCGCTGATCGGGGCGCAGCCGCAGAACAGGTTGCGGTCGCCGTAGACGTTGTCGGCGCGGCCGACCGGCGGCCAGTACTTCTGCTTGCGCAGCGACGGCACCGGATACGCGGCCACTTCACGGCTGTACTTGCGTTCCCACTTGTCGGAGGTCAGCACCTCGGCGGTGTGCGGGGCGAACTTGAGCGGGTTGTCCAGCTTGTCGAACTCGCCCGATTCCACTTTGGCGATCTCGCCGCGGATGGCGATCATGGCGTCGATGAAGCGGTCCATCTCGGCCTTCGATTCCGATTCGGTCGGCTCGATCATCAGCGTGCCTGGCACCGGGAAGGACATGGTCGGCGCGTGGAAGCCGAAGTCCATCAGGCGCTTGGCCACGTCTTCGTTGCTGATGCCGGTCTTGTCCTGCAGCGGACGCAGGTCGATGATGCACTCGTGCGCCACCAGGCCGT
>Ga0213872_10002633_pt1 | contig 10433 bp, 8 predicted proteins | sample VelepicomBERX_R2_FD_160071 | JGI IMG/M metagenome (GOLD analysis project Ga0213872, IMG submission 160071) | Rhizosphere microbial communities from Vellozia epidendroides in rupestrian grasslands, the National Park of Serra do Cipo, Brazil - RX_R2 | ecosystem: Host-associated > Plants > Roots >... | reverse complement strand
CCCAAATCAAGTATGCGCAGCTTGCCAAAGGTAATCATCACACCCAAGGATCGTGCGTTCTCAGTCTGATCGGCAACGCGCTTCTCCGAGGCCTCGCAGTACTGGTTCGAAGCGCCCCCGCCTGACAGCGGCTGTGCGATCATGGCGCCATTGGCGCTGACCACGATGACCTGCATGCCAGGAACCGGCAACGTGTCGCCCGGTTTGGCCACGATGTGTGCGTAAGTGCCGCTTCCGAGCACCTTCTCATAGGCGTTCGCGGTCTTGACCGTCCAGTCATCGGTGGTTTCCCGATTGGGCCCATGGTCGATGAATGTTTCGACCGGAATCCTTGCGACGAGTTGCGGAACACCGCCGGTGTGGTCGACGTGGTAGTGCGTCAGCAGGACATAATCGATGTGATCGAGCCCGGATGCCTTTACGGCTGCCGCTATACGGTCCGCATCCCGGTTGTTGAAGTCGGGCCAGCCGGTATCAATGAGCAGGGAGTGTTTGTCAGGGGAGACGAAAAGCGTGGATTGGCCACCCTCGACGTCAATGAAGTAAACCTGCAATGTGTCACTCGATGACGGATTGCCAGATGCTGCGCAGACAAGCAGCGTAAGTACACTCATCAGTTCCAGTAAGCGCACCTTCATATCGGCCAATTTACCTCCGAAAAGCGATTTCTGCCATGCTGAGGTGTTCTGACGGGCCCCCAATGCATTACATTTGCAGTGCATAACGGAGGGAGATCTTTGCACGATTTGTTCCGGCGCAGCCCGCATGCCGTCTGTTTCGTTGCCTGTCTTTTTCTAACCGCCATGTTCGCGCAAGCCCAAAGAGGAGCTTCGATCCGCTTCGATGATGCATCCAGAACCTTCCGCATCGACGGCGGCGACGTCTCCTACGCCTTGGGTATCAACAACAGGAATGAACTGCAGCCCATCTACTGGGGAGCGCGGCTGGGGGCGTCGGACGGCTTTCCGCAGCCGCATGAAGTGCACGAAGTTGCGTCGTTTGACCTGACCACCACGGTAACGCCACAGGAGTTCCCGGGATGGGGTTCGGTCTTTTACGTGGAGCCAGCGCTAAAGATTACTTTTCCCGACGGCAATCGCGACCTGGTCCTGCAATATGCCTCGCACCACATCGACGGCAACACGCTCACTGTCCGTCTCAAAGACATCGAGCGCGACGTTTTCGTCGATCTGCGGTATGAGATGGATGCTGCAACGGGAGTTCTTGGCCGCTCGGCCACGATCGAGAACCAGACCAAGGAACCCCTCGTCGTCGAGCGGGCCGCCGCCGCGACGTGGACCCTCCCGCACGGGACCGACTACACCCTTGATTATTTGACAGGACGCTGGGGCGGCGAATTCCAATTGCAGCAGGAGAAGATCGTGCCCGGGGCTCGCGTCCTTGAGAGCCGGCGAGGATCTACAGGGCACCAAAACAACCCCTGGTTCGCCGTCGAGCGTGCGCATACCGGCGAGCAGGACGCCGGCGAAGTCTGGTTCGGAGCGCTCGCGTGGAGCGGATCGTGGCGCATCACCGCCGAGATGGACCAGCGGCAGACTATTCGGATCACCGGCGGTTACAATCCTTTTGACTTCGACTACAAGCTAAATCCGGGCGAGAAGCTCAACACTCCGGTTTTCTATGGCGGCTACTCGCCCGACGGTATCGGCGGCGCGTCCCGCATCCTGGAGCGGTTTGAATTGACGAGGATTCTGCCGCAGCGTCCGAAACCAAAGCCGCGGCCCGTGCTGTACAACTCCTGGGAGGCGACTGAATTCCGTGTTGACGAAGCAGGACAGACCGCCCTGGCCGAAAAAGCCGCGGCGATTGGCGTGGAGCGCTTTGTGATGGATGACGGATGGTTCGGCCAGCGCAAGGACGATCACGCCGGGCTGGGCGACTGGTATGTGAACCAACAAAAGTTTCCGCATGGGTTGAAACCGCTCATCGATCGCGTGCACGCGCTGGGCATGGACTTTGGCCTGTGGGTTGAGCCGGAGATGGTCAACCCCGATAGCGATCTCTACCGCAAGCATCCGGACTGGGTGCTCAACTTCACCGGGCGACCAAGGACGGAAGGCCGGAATCAGTTAGTCCTTAACCTCGCGCGGCCGGATGTGCGCGATTATGTCTTCGGCTTCCTCGACAAGCTGGTCACCGAAAACCAGATCGCTTTTCTCAAGTGGGACTACAACCGCAACTGGTCGGAGCCGGGGTGGCCGGCGGTCGCTCCCGATGAGCAGAAGCAGGTCTACGTCAAGTACATCCAGAACCTCTACGGAATTCTCCGTGAGCTGCGATCGAAACATCCGGGGCTTGAGATTGAGTCGTGTTCAGGGGGTGGGGGTCGCGTGGATCTGGGGATTATGGGGCTTACGGATGAGTTCTGGACGTCAGACAACACTGATCCCTTCGATCGACTGACCATCCAGGACGGCTTCAGCTATGCCTATACGCCGGGAGTGATGATGGCGTGGGTCACCGACTCGCCAAACTTCATGAACCGTCGCGTCACTTCGCTCGAATACCGGTTTCTGTCTTCGATGCAGGGCTCGTTCGGGGTGGGCGCCAATCTGAACAACTGGCAGGACGCGGACTTCGCCACGGCCAAGCGGTTGATCAGCGAATACAAGCAGATCCGCGAGACCGTGCAGCACGGCTCGCTTTACAGACTTATCTCACCGCGAAATGGCAGCGAATATTCGGCGACGCAGTCAGTCTCGCCCGATCGCAGCCAGGCGGCGGTGTTTGCCTTTCTGCATTCCAGCCAGTTCGGGTACGACTATCCGCGCATCTACCTTCGCGGCCTCGATCCGAAAGCACAATACAAGGTGCGCTGGATCAGTGAGAAGCCAGCGGCAAAACTTCCTGAAACAGCCAGCGGCGAATATTGGATGAACGTGGGCATCGATCTTGAACTGAAGGGGGATTTCCAGGCAGCGGCGCTGCGACTGGATCGCGTGCAGTAAGAGGTGAACCGCACTCTACACAGGCGTGATGATCCCGGCGACCGGGCTCCGCTTCGGCAGCTTCTTTTTCCCCGGGCGCCTGAGCCCCATGGCGTCGGCGATCATGTCGATGTACTTGAGGCCGGCTCCTGTGTTGAAAATGACCACCCGGTCCGAGGGGCTGAGAAATCCCGTCGCGAGCAGATGATCGTAGGCAGCCGTTGCCGCAGCACCTTCGGGTGAGAGCAACAATCCCTCGTTACGCGCCCAGTCGAGCAGCGACTGAAGGATGGTGTTGTCGTCGAGATCGATGACCGTTCCGTCCGATTCTCGAACGATATCGAGGATCAGGTAATCGCCATATGGCTTGGGGACGCGTAGTCCGGCGGCGAAGGTTTCGGCGTCCTCGAAGAATTTGCTCACCGCCTCGCCGGCTTTGTAAGCCCGCGCAACAGGCGCGCAGCCCGAGGCCTGAACTGCGATCATTTTTGGACGTTTGCCCGGTCGGACCCAGCCAAGCGCTTCCACCTCCTGGAAGGCCTTCCACATGCCGATGAGTCCGACGCCTCCACCGGTGGGATAGAACACAGCGTCGGGATACTCCCAGCCAAGCTGCTCGACCAGTTCGTATCCCATGGTCTTTTTGCCTTCGACACGGAAGGGCTCCTTGAGCGTCGAAACATCAAACCACCCTTCATCGTCCTTCCGCTCGGCGACCATGCGCGCGCAGTCGGAGATCAAGCCGTCGACTAGGGTTACGTTTGCTCCATAGGCCACGCCTTCGAGGTAGTTAGCCATGGGCACATCGCACGGCATGAAGATGTGCGCCTGGATTCCGGCGGCAGCGGCATAGGCTGCGAGCGCGCTGGCGGCATTGCCGGCCGAGGGGGCGGCGAGCTTCTTCAGACCGTAGTGCCGTGCCATCGAGACGGCCATGGACATTCCCCGAGCTTTGAAGCTGCCGGTGGGATTCGTCGCCTCTTCTTTCAGATACAGGTTCGGATGACGTCGTGAGCGCAGCATCGGCGTCCAACCTTCGCCGAGGGTAACGGGTTCGACCTCGGGCAGGACCATCGCGTAGCGCCACATGTTCTGCCGGCCGCCGGAACCCGGACGCGAGGCTGGATCGATCTTGGTCAGGTCATAGCGAACATAGAGCGATCCGGCGCAGGCGGGGCATACGGTTCTGGGTTGATCGTTTGAGAGGTAGTGACGGCATCGCGAGCATTCGAGCGAGGAGATGGGGGGCATAGACCAAGTTTAGTGGGAAACCTCTGCACTCGATTTCACGATTCCGGCAGATGTATGAACGAGGGCGGTCCTTTTGCTTAAGCGCGTTTACGAAATTTTGCTCTTGGGGCTCGCTACTATTGCTACCAACCCTGCTGCTAGTTCCATTTGTTTGCTCAAGTGCGCGGGCTGCTTTAGCCGTTTCCAGGTATGTTGGAGGATTCTTCGCCGGACTAAGGGGGAACCCTCTGCTCCTTGGTCGTCGTTGGAATTGTCGTTCTCGGAAATATCTGCGGAGGTTATCTGCTGATTAGACTTGGAAGACATCTAAAGTGAGTTGCTCAGCGAAATAGAGGGGGGGTCCGCTACAGCTTGAATAGCTCCCTCAGCCGCCTGGTCTGAGCTCGGCTCACGGGGATCTCCGTCTGCTTCTTATCGTCTAAGCGCAGCTGATAACTCGATTTGAACCAGGGAACCACCTCCTTGATGTGGTTGATGTTGACCACGTAGGACCTGTGAGTGCGCCAGAAGGTTGACGGATCAAGCAATTCGAGCAGTTCCTCCAATGTGCGGCATTTTGATTGGCCCTCTATTGTCGGAGTAGCGACGGTGATGATTCCGTCATCGATCGAAGCGAAACAGATGTCTTTCTGATCGATGAGGAGCAACCTGCTCTGCGCCTGAAGGACGATCTTGCCGCTGTTCATTCGCGGAGATTGCTGTTGTTCGATAAGTCTGATCAGGGCATCGAGCTTCAGTCCGCCACCCCCGCCGCTACCGAGCGGTTCACCCTCGGCCTGTGTCGTGTCCTGCAACCGCTGGCGGGCGCGTTCGACGGCCTGCAGCACGCGGGCCTTGTCAAAGGGCTTAAGCAGGTAGTCGATGGCGTTTACGTCGAAGGCGCGCACTGCATATTGGTCGTATGCCGTGGCGAAGATGATCTGTGGCAGGCTGTCCTGATGCTCAATAAGCTGCTTAAGCACTGCGAACCCATCGAGCCCGGGCATCTGTACATCGAGAAACACCACGTCGGGCTGGTATTCGCGGATCAGATCTACCGCCTCGATACCGTTCGCTCCCTGCGCGACGACTTCAACGCTGCCAGCAGAGTCAAGGAGATACTTCAACTCTTCACGCGCGAGCTGCTCGTCATCGACGATGAGCGCAGTGATCGGAGGCGCGGATGTGGGCATGTGAGAGGCCACGTTCGAGTATAACGGGTGAGAACCGGAGTTCGCTTTCAACCCGAGAATGCGTGGAGCCGAGTCGGAGGATGATCGGCCGTCAGATCATGGCCGCAGTGGACGCAGTAGATATCTGTGATGCGGGCGCTACGATAACACTTGGTGCAGCAGGCCGCGACCTGATAGGCGCACTGGGGGCAGTAGTGATAATCGCTCTCAACGTGCGCTCCGCACGCGGGACAGGTCGCAAGGATCGGTTGTCGCAACAGGAAATAGAGCACTGCGCCCACCGCCCCGGGCAGAACGACGCAGATTATCCACAGCCGGGTGCTCATGCCGCGTCGCGGCGCGTCATTGGTGATATAGCCGATCATCAGCACGTAGAGCGCTGCCAAGGCTCCCCAGGAAAGAATGAGGTAAAACCTGAGGGCGACAGGAAGGCTGCTGGGGTGGTGGCGGTGAGCGGGCAACACGATCCAGAAGTAATACTGGGTGAGGGCAAAGGCCAGCAGTGCTCCGGCGATGGCCCATCGGGGGATGAGGCGCAACTCCTCGGAGAGACGAGTTTCGGTCTGAAAACCGCGTTGGTTCGGATTGCTCATTACTGGCTAGTTACAGGCGCCGATTCCAATGCCTGCCTTAGAATTCTTCCTTGTCCCGCGCCCTCTTGCTACGCAGATGAAGGATAAGTGACGCAAAGATCGTGGAGAACAGGGTGACGATTAGCGACAGGGTTAGGGCCGGCAGATCCTGGAAATGCTCGCCGCTGAACAGATCGTCGGCGATAGTCCACACGACAGGCGTAAGGAGCAGCGCCAGCCCGAGGAACGCGAGCATTACGATCCCGGCGTGGCGCCGGCGGCGCACCTCGGCGGCACGCATCTGGTGGGCAGCTTCCATCACTGCGCGTCGTGTTCGCTGCGCGAGGGCCAGATCGGCCTGAGCGTCGAGTCCGGAAAGAGCTTCCACCAGCTTTCGGTCGGGTGCACGCTGGCTCATGGGGTCTCCCTCTGTCCGTGCCCCGGTGCATCCAACGCCCGGATACGCGGCTTCAACGCGGCCATGCCGCGATACAGGCGGGACTTGACGGTCGACAGAGGCGCACGGGTCACCTGCGAAATCTCTTCGAGCGACATCTCCTCATGAAAGCGCAGCACGATCACTTCGCGATGCAGCGCATCGAGCGCCAACAGCGCCCCGGCTATTCGCTGACTGTTTTCGCGAATCCGGTACAGTTCGAAAGGGGTCGGCTCGCCGCTCGGAAATTCCAGGGAGCGGTCCTCGCCGTCCACTTCGCACATCTCTTCGAGACTAGCCATAGTGCGTTTGCGGCGGAGATCGATCAGGAGGTTCCGGGCAATGGTAAACAGCCATGTGTCGAAACGGGCCGCCCCGTTGTACTGGGCGCCACGCATCAGCACGCGCATCCACGTTTCTTGGAAGAGGTCTTCGGCCAAGTCCCGGTTCCCGGTGAGGAAGAGCAGGTAGCGAAGGAGGCGATGCTGGTATTGCACTATGAGCCGGTCGAGCAACTCCGGATCGTGCCGGCGGAGGCCGTGGGCGATCTCCATATTCTCGGCGCGCGATTGTTCTCGGAATGCCAGCGTGGCTGTGCTCATCTCACTCACAGATACGATCCATCGCCCGCCAAAGACGCTCTTCCCGACAAGATTTTCAAACTCGCGCTCAAAGCTCATTCCAGAATCCCCAGGCAGACATGGGCTGCAGACGGGAGCGACAGAGGAGAAGTCTGCTAATCTCTCGATTATCTGATGGCTCCGATCCGCGCTACAAGTCCAATTAGACTGGAGAAGATGGAAATACTGTACGGTCTGCATCCGGTCGAAGAGGCGCTGCGGTCGGGAAGCAGGAAATTCGACCACGTCTGCGTGGCGCGGGAGAGGCATGACGAGCGGCTCGAGCGCCTGATCGATGCGTGCCGCGATAACGGCGTCCGCGTGCGAGCCGAATCTCGCGAGGAGTTAACACGGCTGGCCAGAAATGCGGGCCACCAGGGTGTCGTCGCCATCGTACGCAGCCGGGAGTTCCTCGACCTCGAAGACCTGTTGCATGGTTCCGAACCCCGCCTTCTGCTGGCCCTCGATGGCATTGAGGACCCGCAGAACCTGGGCGCGCTGCTTCGAACTGCCGACGGTGCAGGCGTCGACGGCGTTATCATCACCGAGCGCCGCGCTGCCCCCCTGAGCGCCGTCGCGGTCAAAGCTTCCGCGGGAGCCGCGGAGCATGTCCGCATCGCCCGTGTCGTGAACCTGGTACGCGCGCTGGAACAACTCAAAGAGCGAAATATCTGGTGTGTCGGGCTGGACGAGCGCGGAAGCTCCAATTACGACGAGTACGACTTCACGTCCAACGCGGCAATTGTGTTGGGACGTGAGGGTAACGGGCTGCATGACCTGGTCCGCCGCACCTGCGATCACTTGCTCCGGATTCCAATGTGCGGGCAAGTGGCTTCGCTGAATGTCTCGGCGGCGGGCGCCGTGGTCATGTTTGAAGCAGCAAGACAGCATCGCATCGCGCAGAGCGGGGTTGCCGCCAGCCCCTCCCTGCGCACCACGAGAAAAGGCTTGGGTTCATGAGGATTTGGCTGTTTTTCGCCGCTATCATAATCTGCGGCGGATTGTGCGGAGCGGCGTGCGCTCAGCAAACACCCGGCGACTCTAAACCTGACACCCAGCAGTCCGCTCCCTCATCTGCGGAGAACCCAGAGGCAGACGGGAGTAAGCCGTCAAACCCCAACGCGAAGGTGATCTTCTCGCGGTCGGACGAGGATGACGCGGCGGCAAAGCCCGAAACTCCGGCCGCTGGGGTAAAGGTCACCGTCCAGGTTACGGATAAGGAACGTTCTGCCGTCACGTTTACGGCCTACGATCTCGACGTACATCTTGCGCCCCGCGAGCACAGTCTGGCTGTCCGGGCCCATCTGGACGTGCGAAACGACGGAGACCAGCCGCTGCCCGTCGTTCCGCTCCAGATCTCGTCATCGCTGCACTGGGAAGGCGTGAGCCTTGACGGCAAGCGGTTGCCGATGGAAGTCACCAAGATCAACAGCGACGTCGATCACACAGGGCAGCTCAGCGAAGCAGCCGTCGAGTTGCCCACCCCCCTCGCTCCCCAAGCCACGCTGCGCCTCGATACCGTTTACAGCGGGCCAATCGAACTGGGCGCCCGGCGTCTGCTCGCGCTGGGCACGCCTGACGACCTCGCCGAGCATTCGGACTGGGATCGCATTTCGGAAACCTTTACCGGGGTGCGGGGGTTCGGCGACACGGTCTGGTATCCCGTCAGTTCCGTCCCTGTGCTGCTCGGGGATCAGGCTAAGATCTTTGCCGAAATCGGCGCACAGAAGCTGCGCCAGGCCGACGCGACAGTGGCGATGCGCGTTTCAGTCGAATTTTATGGAGTCGCACCGAACCTGGCGGTCCTGGACGGTCGCATTGTGTCAATCGAAAAGCCGAGCGCCATGCCGACCGAGGAGTATCCCGGTGTGGTTGCCTGCTCGTTGCCGGCTACCAGGCTGGGGTTTACCGTTCCCACGCTTTTTATCGCATCGAGAACCTATCAGGAAGGCGGCAGCGCGCGGGTCTATGTTCGCGAAGAGAACGCAGCCAACGCACAGGGGGTGATAGAAGCTGCAGCGACGGCAAAGCCCCTGGTCGAGCAGTGGCTCGGATCAAAGCCGAAGCAGCCGCTGATAGTGGTTGACCTGCCCGAAGCTGGAGACTTCCCATACGAGCAGGGCTCGGTGCTCTTTATAGGTCTTGACCCCGACACACCCGAGAAGCTTGTGGAGCCGGTAGGCCACGCGTTGACCCACGCCTACTTCGTCTCACCGCGGGAGTGGCTCAACGAGGGCGTGGCCGTCTTCGTCGGCACACTCTGGACGGAGCACATTCACGACCGAACCCTGGCTCTTGAGAAGCTCGAAGCCGCGCGCGGAGCTCTTACCTTTGCCGAGCCGGTCACGCCCGGGGAGGGGACTGGTCAAGACCTGCTCCACGCATCGGATTCCATCTATTACCGAACCAAAGCCGCCTACGTGCTATGGATGCTCCGCGACATGGTTGGTGACAAGCAACTCGCTTTTGCGCTCCAGGCCTATGATCCGGCTTCCGACAACAGCCCCGACTACTTCGAGCACCTGGTCGAGCGCGCCAGCGGTAAGAACCTCAAGTGGTTCTTCGAGGACTGGGTCTATCGCGACCGCGGACTGCCGGATCTCTCTATCTCGGCCGTGAACTCCACCCACGCCGCGCACGAAAGCCAATATCTGGTCGCGGTCGATATCAGCAACGACGGCTTCGCTGGGGCCGAGGTTTCCGTGACAATCCGCTCCCATGACAGCACGGTTACAGAACGCGTTCGTCTGGACGGCAAGTCGAAAACGGTTCATCGCATGACCGTCAACGGCGCGCCGGTCGAGGTTATCGTCAATGATGGCACAGTGCCCGAGGTGCAGGCCACTCTCCACAAGCGCACGCTGGGCGAATAGCCTGCGTTCGGCGCACTAGTTCCCGCATTTGTGACTTTTTGCACAAAAAAACCGCACAGGAAATCCACCTGCGGATCAGGCGGCGTACTCAAGCCACGGAGAGTACGTAAGCGCCTGTACGCCTGCTGCGTTACCTAGGAAGGCGTCTCGGTTCTCTCCGAATTCATTGAGGAGATCGAACATGATTGCGCCAAGAGACACGGTAGCCGTCCGCCCCGCCCTCGAAGTTCCTTCCGGCATGACCCGACGGTCATTCTTCAGGAACGTGACGATCGTTGGAGCCAGCAGCGCCGTTGCATTGGGAGGTCTGGTCAAGCTGGCCTCGGCGATGGATCAAGAACACGAAGCCAGACATGAGGAAAACGATCACGATTCAGACGACCTGAAGAAGGGAGATCGTGACATTCTCGTTGCGGCGGAAATCGCGGAAGCCCTAGCTGTCACCACCTACACGAATATCATCAATGCCGCGCCGTTCTTCGGCAGATTACCATCGGCCGACCAGGTCTACCTGGTCGCTGCACGTGAGGAGGAGATGGCGCACTATCTGCTCGAACAAGA